>Ga0065711_1003844_pt1 | contig 26106 bp, 11 predicted proteins | sample Hoacrofraction12_FD_59098 | JGI IMG/M metagenome (GOLD analysis project Ga0065711, IMG submission 59098) | Hoatzin crop microbial communities from Cojedes, Venezuela - Epithelial fraction 12 v2 (version 2) | ecosystem: Host-associated > Birds > Digestive system > Esophagus > Crop | place... | reverse complement strand
CCCAGCCAGTCATGCCATCGTAGAAAGCTATCAGATTGGTCAGGCATGATTTCCCCTTGATGAATCCATGCTGACTACTCCTGATAACCTTCTTTTCCTCCACTTGCTTGTTGATGACCTCGAGGATAAGCTGCTCCATCACCTTTCCTGGGATGGAGGTGAGGCTGACCGGCCGGTAGTTTCCTGGGTCCTCCTCCTTGCCCTTTTTGAAGATTGGAGTGACATTGGCCTTTCTCCAGTCCTCGGGCACCTCTGCTGATACTTTCATTAGGTTTTAGAACAACATGTTTGATGGTGGTCTACAGAAATGGATATATGGGGATTCACTACAGTGAGTAGCAAGATCTGCCTGTTCCTCAATTATTTAATCTCTCTCACCTTTAAATACTTGTTTCTCTCCACAAGTGGAAAAAATTAATAACTCATTGCAATCAAAAGCTGTCCTAGATTTCAAGAGAATCTAAATGTAGCTTTGTGAATTAAAGCCCCATTTCAAATCACTTCAGCCCATCCATGAACTCATCTGACTGCAACGTGACATAGGTCATGATTAATGGTGTTACAGATCAAGGTCTATTTCATCACTTCTTTCCCTCAGACCTGGTACATCACATTTTAATAAGAGTAAAAAATTACATGAGCCTTAAGTCACATTCTTGCCAATTATTGCATGATGATTCGGAAAACATTTCAAAAAACTGACTGGTTAGAAAAGCAGCTGTGTAACCACTCAAGACAAAGATCAATGCCAGAAAAAACTCCTTGAATAACTCAACTAAACACTGGTCTTGGAGAAGGCTATCATATTAAAAACCACTATACCCACCATTGTGCATTATCTATATTAAGAAAATTTAATACAGTGTGCATATGATTAAAATTCTGACCCATGTGTTTCTAGGCCAAAATGAAACATGGAAATTTTTACAGAACAGAAATGTTTGCCAAGGGAAAGACTGGCTAAATCGGAGAACAGCAGGAGTTATATTATAAGATGAATTTCAAGAACAGCAAAGTTAAATACTGAAAAAGCATACCAAACATTTCAATACAAGCGTTCAAAAGCTCATCTAATGTTGCAGCCTTCCCAAGTGTATTTGACCCCATTGTCCTTTAATCGGTGTCAAAAAATATGAGACATTTTCACCAAGTAGAAAGATGCTTCTTCAGCTGCACAGCTTTTTCACTTTATTGTTGGTTGCATTCTTAGCTGGACTTCAAGGAAAATCTGAAGAAAGTAAAAGAAATCATAATTACATGACTATATGGGACACTTATCAAGATGCAATGTTTACAGTTCAACTCATCTTTTCCACAAACTGTTTTTTCCCCACATGATATAGAGCAAATGGAAGACTGCCGTAAGCTTTCCCTACATTCCAGCTTGTGTTTGTAAGTGTTGTCCAATTGTTTGTCCACTAATACAAAATAAATCCATAGCTAGGGTCATAAAACAGAAACCAGATGGTAAATGAGGGCATGCATGTAAAATGACGCACATTTTGTTCAGGTCATTTTATTTACACTTAATAAGTCACTTTTTGTTAATAATAACTCTGCTCTTATGTTTTTAAGCACAACCATTTTTTTTCTCTAAGGTTATCAGTTCATGGTAATGTTAATGTTCTTATCTGGCACAGACCACATAAAATGTCATAGCAAACATTAAATTCTGAGGCGATTTTTCAAAGAACCTTAGGATCAGTCCCTACAGCTTTTTAAGATAAATCTTCCCATAATAGCTGAACACTCACAGAAAGTTGACCACATACAGAAACTCCTAAATTGTACCATATATCTACTATGCATTTAGTTATCAACTATTCATTTACCTGAAAGATGCACAAAATATTCTGTTACAAGTTTTCAGAAATAATTTTTCAGGTTGTATTTAAAGAAGAGAAGAAGTCAGTATTTTATTGTCTATCTGTGACTAAGCCCCACTACTGCCTGATCCCCTAGCAAGTATTTGAAATGAGACAAACAATAACAAAGTACATCCAGCAACTTTTCTAGAAAAAAAAGCCAAGAGTAGAGTTAAAACAGTCATTGAAGCAGAACAATGAAAGAATTTGAGAAGTTTCTGTTTAGAAGTTGTTGCATGTACATAACTTTTTAATGTTGGTCCCTAAGGAACATATACCTGCCTTAATTCACCCACAAATATAAAGTTTTTCAAACCTACCATATCACAGACGTTGTACTGAAAATTCAGTCATGATAGAACTGGTGTCCTTCACTCTTTTTACTAACCCACCCTGACCCTCTCCCAAATGCCACTGTTACGAGCACAGAGTGCTCTGAGCTAGGTCCCTGTGAGCTGTGATGGCCCTGCAGCCATCACCATGGGCCAGTCACCCAAGGGACACTGGGCAGTGGCAGCTTTGCTGGCCCTGATGGTGCCCCCTCAGCCAGCCAGCTCACACCCATGGCATGGGCAGGTATGCTCCTTCCTCAGCAAAAGGCAGGGCCGATGTATCCTGACACAATGCCCACTTCCCAGGAAGAGAAGAAAATGCTGCTCATTCAGGCTAGGTCTGAACTACCAAACTGCCCATGCCCAGTCTGGCTCCCAGGTGCTGAGGCCAGCTAGCAGAGGTTGGTCTGTATCCACACCAGTGAAACATCTCAACCTCCCAAATCGAGCTGGCATGTGCAAACTGCCCATTGCTGGCCTATGCTAACTCCCACCTGCTCCTGAGATCCACTTAGAAGACTACTGGCTGGTCAGGGACCCTCCAGCAGCATAATGTACTGCATCCCAGGACCTGGAAAATCGTCCCACACTGGATAATTCTCAATAGACCTGGCTTCAGATTCCTGCAGGGTCCAGGCTGCTGTAAGCATGCAGCAGTGTTTTGCTTGGAAGACCTTCAAAACGTACTGTTCAGCCAAAGATACTATTATTTTTAGATGGCTGCCTACAGCCAGGCTCTTTCTGGTCCCATCCAACAAAGGATTTAGACATGACATACTTTTCCCTGAGGCCGAGAGAAGGACCCTGCAGGTCACAGGGAGCACAGCTCACCAAGCAGGGAGTTTCTACAAGTCAGTGCAGACATGATGCTGCAGCAGCACAGGTCAGTCAACAGGAAACATGAGCAGAGAGGTGCAAGTATCAGTCCTGCCCTGCCAGTGCCTTCTTCCTAGCTGGAAGAAAGCATTTTCCTCTGCTCGAGTTTGGTGCTGCAGAACCCCCTCTTGAAGGAACATGCATAGCTTTTTCCAGGAATCAAGCAGAGCTCCTGTTTTCTATGAATCGGGGGAAAACTACTCCTTTCACACAACGGTAAACAGCCAGAGCACTCACTTAAGAAAAAGGGGAAGGTGGGTTCAGAGCAGTCTTTGGCTTTGAACCTGTGCTTGGCATTGCAGCAGAAGGTGTCTGAACAGTTAGGTCTGGGGCTAGGCTGGGCAGCCTCAACCCTTCCTGCTAGCGCTGTGCCATCGCACAAAACCTGAAGTTGTCTGAAGTGGACCAGAGAGAGAATACAGGGAGATACACGGCGCTCTAACCTGCTGGTCAGGCCACGCATGACCAAGGGTCACCTTAGGTTCAGTCTTTCTTCCCAAAACTGTTTAGGTATTCAAAGAGAAAAAAAAACAAAGCAGAGCATTTGCTTGGTTTAATTGCTTTACGAGTTCGCCAGCAGCTGAGCAGTGCTTTTCAAGATCACTAACTTTGTACTTTGGTACCTAACTTTTGCTAGAATCCCACTTTGGTCATGTTTGTCCTTTTTGACCATCCCAAAATCTTTCTCTTAGTGCTTAAATTACTGGCTTGATTTTTCACAGAGCCAACGATGTAGCTCTTCCAACTTCATCTGACTTTGGGTTTTTTTTCAAAAGGAGAAAAATAAAATAAATTTTACATTGACCATTGAAGCATCTTTTTAGTCAGCTCTTTAAAAAATAGAATTGAGAAAAGCTATTGCATTTTATGCATATCCCTTGAAAACTGCTGAGCGTGAATGCAGGAAGGGAAGAGATTTGATCTGCTTTTCCAGTTTTGTTAGTATTACCATCCTTTATAATATATAGCATAGGAGAGTATAACTCCTATCTTTTGCTGGCACAGTATTAAGGCAGCCATATAGTAAGCAACAAATAATGCTCCACATAAAATTGCAGGTTTTTTTAGCTACATGACAACTGCTTAACCAGTAGATACTCAGAACCTGATGTTACAATGCCATCCCCCCAAACAGCCTGTCTGACCACTAAAGGGTTTTATTCTCATAATGCTGCTAAAAGACGAATAAAACATTTCCACTGGAGGAAGAACTGGCTGACTGGGGCTAAGCCACATATCCACAGCTGAGCCAAAACCTGATATCACATCTCTTGACTGCCGACTCTAACAACCACAACCATTACATCATTATTTGTGTGATTAAGCACTGCTGTTCCACTAGAACAATAAACTTGTTGTCTATATCATGACACAATGGTATCCAACCACACAAACATCTCTAGAGATAGATGAGTAAAATACAACTATAAATTTCATCTACATAAATTAATTACATTTTCACAGTCAATGGCTGAACATGAGAAGCATAAAAAATACATGTAATAATACATGTATATCATATATATATGTACATGTATAATAATGTGTATATATAAAAACATATAATACATATATACAATACATGTAAAGAATTAAAAACTTTGAAATAAGTGGTTACTACCAAAAAATTATTGCCAAAGGTGCAGTTGGACTTCCAAATAAAGATAACCTAGAGAATCCCTGCCCCCAGGTGCTTCCTAATGTAACTCTGAGACATCTCATTGCCATCCAGCTGTTTCAGGAGGATTCAGGAAAGCTGGATAAGAAAACCAGAGCTCACTCCATGAGATCACAGAATTAGTGAATGATTGCATTCTACAATGAAACTAAAAAATACATTTTTGCCTTATAATGAATTATATCCTATTGGGTTTACTGCGGTTAACAGAGGTTAATAATGACACAGGAGACACACAATTCTCCACAGCTATCCATTCTCCTTTCTTAATCAGGTCACTTGAAATGACAGACTCCACTACAAGTCTTGCTGTGAACCCACCACATGCTGGAAAAGGACTTCAGGGCAATAGTCAGGAACGGGTGAAGGATCACAGCAAAATGATCAATATAAGCCCTAGGGCTCCCTCAAAACCTACAGCTTTGTCTAAATTTAGGTAATAGATACAACCATAATATTCCTATGATCCAAATCATGATACCAGGCATATCATGCTTTATTTCACGAAATATTTCCATTACAGGATGCACACTTCGTACTTACAGGGAAAGTAGAAATGTCCGCAGTGATGTGCCCAGAGGTCAGAAGCCCCTGATGGACTGAATGACAAGACACAGAGATCTTTCCAAGTCTTGCCATCACCCTGACTGCCACATGCACACAAACAGATACGCTGAGCAGATGGCTTTCCTTAGCACTCTCATGCAGTGTAACCGCATTTTGTGTTCAACATTTTGGAAGTCTTGAGATGGCTCTATTGTGGACTGTCTTGATCGATGTATTTAAAACCAGTGTGTAGGCTGTGAGCTCCCGAGATAGATGTGGTCAGGTGTAATACATTAGTTTTGAAAAGAAACAGGATACTCTGCCAGTAAACTTGGGGTCTTATGCAAAAGCACTAAATGGTGTGAACAGTGTGGGCAGTATGCAACGAAGATTTAATGTTGGCTACCATCATTAGTAAAACCAAAAGACATCCCTTTTACTGCTGGAAGCTACTAAGGGGAGGTCCACACCTACAAGCTACAGCAGTTTAACATTAAAATGTCAAGCCAGCACAAATCCCTGTGTGGGCACTTTCATGTGGATTTCAAGCAAGTTATATTGGTTACAGGTGCAAGCTAAACCAAAAAGTTGGGTTTAAATAGGCTTAAATTTGACATACAGAGTAATATTTATTTAGCTAAATGAAATGTAAACAGCTTTTTAGCCAAGCCAAAGTAAATGTACATGTAGCATTTTCCCCATTAATTAAAAGTGGGCTATTTTCCTTCTACTTAGGGACAATAAATAGAGCCACACACAAACAGTTCAAATTTGACACAGAGGCACCTCTATAGGTCTCAGTTTATCCATAACTTTCCAGAGGCCTGCACACAGGAGACTCATATTCTTTACAAGATTAGGACATTCTTGGGGGTTTAAGTAAGACAGACCTCCTCTTATCTCCCCCTCCTCCAAACCTACACAACACAACACTGAAGGCTTGCATTATATGGCTTCCACCTGGCTGCTGGAGAAAGAGTGCTAAACGTGAGCAGCTGAACAAGGAAACAGATTTAGCAGCACTACGAAGAAAAAGAAGCCGAGAAGAAATCGAGAGCCTCATGAGAAGGCTTAAGGGCAATTTCCCTTGTTACACCTTTTTCCCTTTATCCTGTCTTGCTTGTGTCCAGGGCAAGGTCTTCAGGACAGAGTTCATCTGCTGCCCTGTAGATGTAGTGGAGGTTCTCCCAATGAGGCCCTTTCTTGTGATTAGTCTCCACCCATACTAGTGTAATTACCATAATAAGAATCCCAGCTGGGACACATCACAGCTGCACCTTTGCCTACACAGGTGCAATCGAGACATTTGTTTGGGCTCAAGTCAACACAGGTCCTAGATTCCCTAATGCATGGGTCCCGAAGTTTTTCCTCTCCAAGCAGCTAAATGTTTCTTGTAGGTGCTCAGTACCAGTTTATTTATTACAGTACATGCAAGTCCATTTCTATAAAACTCTGAGCAAGTGACACATATGGTCAGTTTTCTCCAGTGTCTGACACATGCCAAAGCTGTGCTAGGCAGGAAATAGCAGTGATGCTGAGCTCTCAGGCATCCCAATGCTACTGCTTCTGTCCCAGTCCATGACCTCAACCATCACACGCAGCTGGCTGCAGGATGGCACATCTGGCTTACCAACGATGTTTGTCATGTGAAGCAAGGACACAGAACAAGGGAGAGATTGTGGCACTGCTCTGTGAATACAAGATACAAGACTTGTTGGGGGCAGGGGAGGAATGAAAATGAAATGTGAGAGTCTTGGGCTCATCCGATGTGACTCACCCGTGCTCCTTCACCTTTGCTACACACCTTCAGACAGTACTTGCACAGTAAACCACAGTAACTGTCTGCACCCTACTACTTTGATTCATTCTTTTTCTGGATCAAAGGGGAATTTCAAATGACACTAAACAGACTGGGAGACTTCCGTGTCTGAAGAGAGGAGAGGACAGGGGGATGGTTAAGTGTACGCTGCTGGTGGATGGGTAAAGCCAAACCTCATATTAACAAGAGACACTGCACAGGGGATCTACAGACTCCACGGGATGAAGTTTCACATACTACATTTCATTTGCCTACCCCAAACCAATGTAATCTCTGTAAAAATTCATTGCCAATTAACATAAATATTTAATTACTGATTTGGGTACTGGGAAACAAGTAAGACAAAGATTAAAACACCTCTTCTGCAACTTTCCCAGGCTCACCTTCACCCCAGACACCTCTTCTTCCCCCTTGTTACTGCTGCAGTTTGCACCCAGTTCCTTTGGTGAGGCAATGAGCAGTGCAGGAGGTCAGCGTCAGTACACAGCAGTTTCTCTCTCCTGCTCCTTCCTTCTCAGTCCTGTCCTATGCTCCAGCATGGGTCGTCTATGGGCCACAGTCCCTTCAGCAGTGTACCTGCTCTGGCATGGGCCTATCCACAGCCATAGTCCCTTGAGGGAAGTACCTGCTCTGCCACAGAGCACCTCCTCGTCCTCTGACCTTGTTATTCCCTCTGTTCTTCCCTCCTCCTCTCCATTCCCTTGTTGTCTCCATGTTCCCTCCTCTTGGCATTTTCTGCCTTTCTCTAAATATGCTCTCACAGAGATACCACCAACTCGGCTGATGGGCTCAGCTGTGGCCTGTGATGGGCCCCTTCCAAAGACAGCTGGAAGTGGCTGTGTCTGGCACAGGACAGCCCCTGGCCTCCTCCTGCAGAGGCCATGCCTGCAGCCCCCCTGCTGCCAAAACCTTGCCTTTTACATCCAATATAGCCTCTAAGGGATGAGCATTTGTTGCCCTAGCACAAAAGTATGCAAGCTACAAATTGTCAAAATGTATTTCATTATGCTTAATATTGAGAGAAGTGTCCACTGGGCTAAGTATTCACTTTTAGGTCATCACAGGTCACCCAATTAAAATGATTTGTAGACATCTACATTTCTGCAGGAACAGAGGTTAAATGAATAGGACCACAGGTAAGAAACCAGGTAGATGCACAGATCCACTCCTATGCACTACAAACTATTAGCTCAGAGACACATAATGCCTTGTAGAAAGTCATAAACTAGCATGCTGGGTACAATACATGCTGACCTAAGATAAAAGAGAAGCTTACAGAAATCATGAGGAATGCTAATGGACAGTCACACGACCAAATACTTTCAGTAGTCAGAAAGTCACTTGATTAAGGCTCGAGTTGCTTAGGCAGCATTTTGTTTAGCATTCTTCTCTCTTTTTGTGAAATATAACCAAGATGATTTCTAAGACAACAGAAGAAAACTCAGGTTTCCTCACTTGTAAACCCCCCCAAAACAATGGATAACTCGATAACTGGATTTGTAAAAGCAACAAAGGTTTCATTCTCAATTGCAATTTTAGCATTTTGGGGAACTGGTTATCTACCATACTTCAGCTTTGTCCCATCCACTTCTGTATTTGTTTCCTCAGTTTACCATGTTGACATTTGCCTTTGTAACTGTAACTCCAGCTAATAATGGCAGTAAAATCTGAACATACATCCATGAGTTATTCCATGTACTATGATGATGACATCTTAATTCCATTTTCCATGGGTCAAGGTAGTACAATTGCCCAGAATGCACCAGGTTAAAAGGAAGAGCTAAAGACAACTTTAGTTTGTCTTCAGAAAGAGGAAAACTTTCAGCCACGTTCCTCAGTAGATTGTCACAAAAACTGTTTCACTATTCCCAGTAAAGCAAAAATAAAATTACAAATATGAGACATTTGATTAATGTATATGACACCAGGGCACACCGCTCTTCTGAGAATCTTTGCGTTTCAGACATGTTCGAGATCTCCACCACCAAAGCACAACCAGTCGGGAGAGGACAGCTAACAGCAATAAGAGTTCACAATCTCCAACCCAATGTGTTTTCAGAAACCAAATCAAATCACTGTCAATACCTCTTACAAGTTCTAATGCTGCCTGTAAGCCTTCAGAGAAAGTCTTGGCAATCACCTATGCTATTCACAGACTTGTGTACAGCTCTTTAGAGTTTTTCCTGAGTAAGTCTGCTTTGTTAACCTAGTCACATAGATCAAGTCAGGGGAAAAATACACCTTAACAGCATATATTCTTGATAGTAATTTTAAAACATGTATGGGGAAATAATCAGCTCTTCGGTTCTGAAAGACAAAGACCCAATACATTTATTATCATATATCAATTACAAAATATTTTAATATGTTATTATTATTTACCTTTGCCAGCTATATTCTCTTAAAGCCCAGCTAGAAAAATCACTTATTTATCAATTAGATTACTAAGAAATCCTAGGCCCTGTTTACCCAGACCTTCTGATATGTTCAGCTTGAAGATTTACATTTTCCCCCACAAATGATATTTTGTCTTATTTTTAACTAAGCCAAAATTCTTCTATAGTAGCATAGTCCCTGGGTAGTGTCTTTTTTGAAGCTGTTAGATCTTCCAAGACTTATGACAGTTTTAAGAGTCAACACTACTTTCAGTTTCACTCCACTTTTCAAACAATTTTAAGGCAAAGAGGAACCATAAGAGCCCCTAACTTGTATTAAAATTCATTACGTTTGGTATCAAAGTTCTCCTCTGTCTAACCCATGCCTTCCAAATTGATTTTCCCTTGGAAGGAGCTTTTTCACTCCATATAATTCTGTAATTTCCAGTTATTTCCCACTGTAGACTAACTGCTCATGGCACAATACTTTCTAGGCTCATGCTGGCAGACAGCCACATTGCAAGCATCTGTGCGACACATTATAATGATGCCACAGGAATTACAGACATGTATGGAGCTTCTCAAGCATGTCAAGCTTGTGCTGGTCACGCAAACAGTAGAGATTATAGCTAAGTGTCCCAAAAAGCAAAATGTTAAAACACATCCCCTCTTCCCTTTTCCATCTCTGCAGCTACGCTGTATCAAGAGAAGGTAAAATGATTATCTGCAGTCACAGACACCAGTGAAAGGAGACCTCAACACCTCCCACCTACCTGCTATCACTGCCAGCGTCAACGACCATATCTGATTTCTCACTCTTTCTGGTTTCCGGCGTTCCCCAAGCTGAAGAACAACTGCAGTCACTTTACATTTAATAAAAGCAAGGGTATCATGTTGTGAAGAGAGGAGGTTAAGTGCATGTTTATTTTTTCTTCTTCAGCCCTGTTATCCCATACATTGCCTCACATCTTTCCCCATGAATTCACAACATATACCTATCCTGCTGTGAGGAGTGGCCTCCCCGTGTAGTGAGGGAAGTTTTGCTGCTGACCTTTCCTCCTGTGACTACAATCAAAACGTGGGTCAGCTTCAGAAATATCTCGAACACGCATTTACAGCCTGGGAAGTACTTAGCAGTGCTGTAAACTGAACGCAGCAACTGGCAAAACAATAAAGGCAGGAAGAGGCTTTCAGAGACTTAAGTAACGCGAAGCTGAATGTCTGCGATGGAGCAAGACAGAGTTAAAAGGACAGAGGGGCAGGGCAGGACAGGACTCTGGCCCCTTTTGCTCATTTGGCTGTTACGGTGCATTTCTAATGGAATTATCCTTTGTTTTCCCTTTGATGAATGTACAAAATAGTTCACATGTAACTGCTATTTCCCCACAGATGTGCTAATAGGTCCCAGACAAGGAGAGAGACTAGACAAGTTGCTAATGGTCAGCAACCCTTCTCACTCCCTGCTGGCAGCTTCCCACTCATGTGCAAGTGGTTGCTTTTTAAAAAGAGAATGCAAATAAAAATGGTGTGCTAGAAAATACTGACCGACACACATGCCAGTAGACCAACCTGCTGTGTGGTCCTAGGAACTCATGCAAATTGCTGTCTACTGCACGCTCACATGAATCAGGGATGCCTGCCTTGTGCAACGCTACAGTTTTGCATCTACAGAAGTCACCGATGACTCCCAACTTACAGGCAGGCAGGCGTGCAAAACAGCCGAGTGAACAAACAGCCTGGAGGTCAGGAGAGATCCAGCATCTTTCTTTGCAAAATTCTGTCAGCAGATGCTGGACATCAAAATACACAAGCAGTTCCTCACATCTAGATATTTTCTATAAGTTATTCCTTGGGAAGATGGGTGAAACGATGCCAGGCTTCTGATTTCTTAATGATGCAAAGAGAGTATTTTAAACACAGGCATACAGTGGTTCTTCAGCCAATTCAGAGGTTTTTAAAATAGTAAGCCTCCAACAGAGAAGAGCAGAGAGAAGAGATTATTTGCTCTTTCTAGCATGTCTGACCAGATTTTGTACTTATTTTCAGAGGTAAAAAGCAACCATCACTCAGCTGATTGAGCCTTCTTTCCTTAATAAGCAGTCTACTAAGAAACACACATTGGTTAGTACAGTCCTATGAAGACACAGAGCAAAATTCTAAAACTGTTTACAACACAACAAGAAGTTTACAGAGTACAGGATACAAGAACAGCGTCACCACAGTTGATTCCTATATCCAAGCTTTTTGAACAAAGTGGGTTTTATTAATAACCACATACCTTCCTAACAATAAGACAGTTTGCAGCCAACAAATTAAATGCCTTCTTTAAAAAAATAGTAATGGCAACACAGAAATTTCTCATCAAAAGACTTGAAACACAAACAGAAGCTCATCTGAAGAAGGTGCTATATATAAAAACACACAGAACAGCAAGACAATTAGAAAAAGGGGAAGGAGCAGTGTAAAAAAAAATTATCTCAAAGAAAAAGAGGAAAAGCATCTTACAGATCCTGCCTTAACAAGTAATACATTAAACAAGTAACTTTGATCTTTAGTTTGCTCATATTATTTTGGTAGTTAAATATTATTGTGTGAAACACATTATTGCAGCTACACAAATATCCTACTTGCACAGCCACAGAACAGGACAACAGGACTTGACAGAAATAAACCTTACCCAAACCCATTGGTTAAGTTTGCAGTGCTCATGTCTTAAGTTACAACACTGTATTTCTCTAAACCTCATGCATTTGTAGCGCAACCTGTATTTTCTGCCTAAAAGAGTAACATCTGTAGAAAATCGCCAGACGCATACTTTGTAGAGATGCTGTGTCAAAGATTCACCATTATTTGAAAAGCAACAAGAGCAGCTGCTGTAGCTGTAACAGTTGAGAATCACATATTCCACCAAGTATCTTTTTGTCTGTGTGAATAAAACTCCTTCAGTTAATTGGTAGTACAACGCCTTTGCAGTGGCTGCTTCAGGCCGTCCCAAATACCTGTCACCCTCATGAGTAACTTGGAAGACGTTTATTAAATTCATCCAAGCCTGTATTTATAGAGGAAACTCTCAAATATTTCCTCCTTAGCATATATTTATCAAATTTAAGTAGCTTATCAGAATTTCTTGAAGGGTCTGCTTAACTCAATAATGATTAAAAAAAAAATCCTGTGGCTATGTGGTAAAGCTAATATGAAGTGAAGAAAGTGGTCAAGTAAGGAGATGAAATTAAAGGGTGGGAGGTGTTAGGAAGATCTTGATTTAGAAGCTGAGATAGAAGCTTAGGGACTTGCTTTTCCTCCCCCAGCATTCAGCACTGAAAGACTGACCGCTATTGCAGTCAGGTTTTCAAAACATCTCACTCCTTTTCAAGCTTATTTACAGGAATGAATTACATTTCTATGAGCACTAGTATAGCAGATAACTGTGCCCAAGTCAGAATTTACTCTAATTTCTGAATCAATACAGTTAAATCAGTGCAAGAATTCCAAAAGAGGCAGATTTTGAAACACAGACATGAAGCAAATTGCAAACGACCCAACAACAAGCAGCTCCCTGCTTAGGTCAGTCCTGAATCCTTTTGGGATCTGTACACCAGAAACTATTCTGCCTTCCTGGTGGTTAGCAACCTCCAGTCACGCCTAGCACGTCCTTCCCATATTAGACAGGTGCAGCTGTGATGCCCAAGCTCTTTATGCAAGACCTCTGAACACTGCTTAAAGCTGTAAGAGCTATAGGATCAATTCTTCCCATTAGTGGAAGAATTGTAAATCTCCCACTGTCTTGAATCAGACTAGAGAGTATATTTACCAGCCCCAGAACATCAACAAATTTCCATATTAAATAATATAATGAAGTTTCTTTGGGCTGCAGGAAGAAGGCAGGCAAGAGCATGATTGTATAATTTAAGGGGAAGAGCGCTCACTCAAGAAGAGGAGAAGAAAAAAAAAGTGAATTCTAGTTCCTGCCCCAATGCCTACTTAAGATAAAAATACACAGATAGTCATTAGGGCAGGGCCTGGAAACCAAGCATTTTAGGAAGGGTGGCAGCTGTTCCAGGAAGTATGTGTTCATGAATTTGGTACAGCAGAGCATGAGTAAGCAAGCTAAAGTAGGCAAGACATCTTTAGCAGAGGAGATTAATATTAGTCTTTTGAGGAAGCTATTCCATGAACAGTGTGATAAGGCTGGAATGTCATGGCTATTCTGATTTGGATGACAAAAATCACTATATATCTAGACAGTAAATTGATTCAAGCCCTGGCCCAGCGAAGATTTTCTGATGTAATTTGCCCCATTAATAATCAATTCCAAATTTGCACAAACTGTTTTTTTTTACTTCCCACTAGCAATACCAGAAATTTCCAAACAAGCTCTGGGCTCAAACACTGGGTCACTGCAAAAAAAACAGAACTCACCAATGCATGCCATATGAACCAGCACAAAGATTAGGGATTGGATGGGCCTAAGTGAATTACGGGTTATGAATGGAAGCCTATCGGTAATAATGCCATTTCAGATTAAGGAAGTTCAATTTGGTGAGACCAGATTTTAATCTGGAGAAATGTTATGTCTTTTTAAAGAATACGAAAAAGACTGTAACACCATGAAAAAGAATATATGCAACCTTCGGTCATGTGTCAAAGGCAGCCTCATAAACATGTTTAGGAAGCATGCAAATATACCCAATATAAGCCACGTTCAAACTGTTTGACCAGATCATGTATGACTTACTTAAATACAAGCCTCTGAGACTGATTTCTACACTGAAAACCATCAACCTGCTTCAGGCATGGGGAGCAAAATCTACTTCAAAAAGAGCGGAAAATCCTTGCTCATCTGGGAGATCCTGTTCCTGCACAAGTTTCCTGCACTCCAGATTCTCTCGCACCAGTGCACCACTGCTCTGAGTGGAATGTCTGTTTCCATAGTACGGGTTGAAGTGAGAGGCAGTTTTAACAGTAGCGGAAGGAGTTGTATATGGAAATGTACTGATATACACAACATGTAATATCCATGTATATTAGCTACCGGTATATTAAGCTTGGTATTACTTTTGTGGTAGTCCAAAGCAGACATACTGCTGAATCACTAATATTAAATTTGTGTTAATTTAAGATGATACGGTTATTTTCTGCTTGCAGAAGCTAAATATATAAAGCATCTGAACAAGAATAGCTCAGGTTTCACTAATTTTGCAGAGATTATTATGCCTGGCAGGTTCTTGAGCTGCTGAAGCCTTCTCCCGTTGCCTGAGAAACTCCAGATCATTAGTAAAGAGCATACACATAAATCACAGGTGGGAGAGTACAGTGTAGAGAGAGCCAGACCATTTCACCCATTTGAATGTGGTCAGAGGACACTGCAGCAAGGGGAGCAGTTATTCAGAGAAGTGAGACAGCAGATGGCCACCAAAACAACCAGAGTAATTCTCAGGGGTAATTGTATTTTCTGCTGAGCTGTAAACATCAGTCGTGTGGGTATTTCCACACACCCACACTTTGATCCCGAGCCCATACACATTTAGAGGTAAGCTGAACTTTCTGATGGGACCCCTCATGAGTTCAGCTCAGCAAATACCTATGCATTTGCAGGATTAGTCTTTCTATTGGAACCGGACTTGCCAAGTCTGTTTTGTTGTTATTGCAAGTGCTTGTAGCTGATATTCTTTTAACTTCATTTCAAGAGAAAAATTATCCCCAGTCCCAATGTCTATCAAATTTAGCAGTGAAAAGTGATTATACCACAAGTATGTTAATGGAAAACTTTCTGTGCAAGTTGTTTAGAGTACCTATAAAAATGTTCTGTAACCAGGCCTGGACAGCTTAGGGAAAAAAAGAAAACCACACAAGTACCCCTTCAGTATTTTTAAAAGTAGTTTCCTGTCTTTCTTCAGGAACATCCTGGGAGTGTCTTCTGTATATAATGGCATTTTCAACTAGAGAGAGGGGCTGGCAAAACTGTGTTTACTCTTCAGCTAGATGTTTTGCTATAGAGCAGAAATATGCCCATTCAGAGAACTGTAAGGCTGCCCTGATCATTTGCTCACAGTAAAGGAAAAGGATTTAACAGGAACTTTACAAGGCTCTCAGCAATATGAGTACACACTGAACTTCTGCAGAGGGACAGCAATGGCTACGCTGTTACCAAATCTTCTCTACTATGTAATATAGAAAATTCCAGGGTGAACGATTTCTGTTAGGTATGGGACTTTCTGGAGATGCGTCAATGGGAAATGCAAGGGCTGAGCACTTCCCCAAACAAAGCACGCTGAAATTTAATTCATGTACTTCGTGCCTATGCAGAACTGCCTTGACTTACATGAACATATGTGGGGGGTGGGGTGGTTGTATATTAAAAAAGCTGAGCACACATTTTGTGAGATCAGGATGTTATAAAATAATACAGAAGAGTGGTGGTACAGAGGCTGTGTCTTCTGCTCAAGCACAAAATCAGTGTGTGCCCCAATGCTGTCCCATGACTGGTGTTGTAGTAACAAAAAGTAAAGCCATAAAGTGAGGACAGCCTGAGGACCACCATACTCTTGTTTCTCAAAGTACACTGTGTTTAACAGTAAGTATCCTAGCCAAATGGGTTGGTGATAAGGATTGAAACAACTGCAGCCTTGAGAATCTTCTAATGTTGATCAAGTTTTCTTTATTTTGTAGCCAGAGTATGTAAAAATCTAGACGTAGTCTTGAATTTCATTCAAAATAAGATACAGTAACGACAGTTGGAAGCTGTAAGTATAGTAGGATTATTTACCTTAAATTTTGTAGATCCATACGTTGAGTTATTCTCCTTTATTGTAAATGACCTGATAAATCAATACCATAGAGGCACAAAACTGAGCTCTCCTCACCTGTTCTTTGAGACAATTCAGCGACCACTGTGACGGCGTGTTTTCAGACATATATTACCTGAAGGCGAGCTCAGCAGTGCACTTACCTAAGTTTTACTATGCAATCATCAATAGTTCCTTTTTTATACTAGACTTCATTCCCAGGGATCCCTGAGAATAAAATCAGTTACACAAGAGGCACATACAGCTGATGCAGAACCATATGGCTTTACATCAGTCTTCTGCAACAACCCTGGTACAGAGGTTGGGCCAGAGATAGGAAGAAGAAGGTTCAGAAGGAACGGTCTAACCTCCTATCTATTTCCTGGTCGATTTGGGGTTTAACTTAGGTTCAAAGCGTGATTCTTCAACAGACCTTCTCATCTGACCGGGCAGCTTGCTCAACAGAGAACGTTCTTCACAAAACTAAAATACATCTGGAAACAAGCACACCATGGCACAGTCTTACCCAAAATGAAGAATTCCTATAATTTTGAAAAAAAGGGTTATTCTGGGATCAGAATAATAAAGCAGGAGCGGACCAGTTCTTCTCCCTGCCCCACAAGGGATGGAGACTCAGACAGGCTGGAAGGCCCTCACTGCAGCCCAGGTTTCCGGGGGATGAGGGGCTCCAGATCGCAACACCAGGCACCTCGGAGACCCATGGGCCTGCTGCATTCATGGCATCGGGTGCCATCTGCGTGGGAGGGCTGCAGTGTAGCCACAGCCTTACAGCACTTCAGCTCTTGGTTCAAAGGCAGTCTACCCTCAGAGACGCGAACAGGCAGGAAGCCAGGCAGACTTCTGGTTTTGTGAACAATTGAAACTGATTGACATTTTCCTATAAAATTTCCAGTTAACCGGCAAAGTGATAAACCATGGTTTAAAAAAGAAACAAAAGTCTTCAGGAAGAAATAAATAAAGTTTCTCTTTCTTACGTGAGAAGCCTTTGAATAAGGATTGTTCTCCCCATCTTTAAAGGAGCAACCACATGATTCACTAAACCTGCCAGTGTTTACCCCTGGTCCTGTTCTGAAATTCAGTGTTTTTGACTTGATATACATCCTCCTCAACATGACCCCACTGCTCTCTGCCTCTGCCCCTCTTTAACCTTCCCCAAAGCACTTGGCATCCCGCAGTCTCATCACATATGAAGCTCCATCACCCGTTTGTTTTTTCCCATTCCTCCTAAGTCTTCAAAAAAACCTAATTCATCCCTATGTAAATAATTGATCAAAAGTTCCTTTATATATATCCTATACTCCAGTTCTTGTGTTTTAAAGCAAAACTTCAGACTGTAACAGTCAAAAATTATCAGATGGCCAAATCAATTATCAGATGGGCAAATCAATCATTCACGAAGCAAAAACATAAAAAATGCAAGTATCCAAAAATAAATTGAATTAAAAACTTGGAGAAATTTAGGAGACACACTCCCTGTCTTTAGGGAGGATTTTTTCGATCTTCACAATCTAATTATGCATTATTATCCAGAATGACTCAATTATATCTTAATCAGTGCATCTTCACTGTCTTCCTGCATTTCTCTGCTTCTACTTTTTTCTTTCCAAAAAATCTCTTCATTCACCCCCAGAAAGTAACCAGTCACAAGCAACTTTCTTCAGACCAATCACACTGTTTTGAGGAGGTACCTCTGTCAGTTCCTTACATGAGTACATGCCAAATACCGAAATTGCTCTATCCTCAACTTGCATCATTACCTATTGACTAGCTCTACGGAGAAAGAAAAATATGCTTATCATAAACAACCTCTTCACACCATCATCTGAGTAAATAAGCACCATTTCCTCTCCCCAGCTAGCATTAGGACAAAATACCTGTCTTGATCCCACAAGAGCAAAACCAATGCTATTGTTAATCACAGGTCAGGAAAATACAGGCATTCTGAGCATGAATGACTGCTTATCAATGAGGCAACAAAAATATGCCTCACCCCTACGTGTTTTTACGAAAGGTCTAGGATGAAAATAGGAAAGCAGTGGCAGTTTAGAAAAAAAAATAAAAACAGGGAAAATCACTTACTGTACTTGGTTCTGCAGAGGTATTCAACACAAATATCACCCTTCCTTGTCCAGCTGCCAAGTGCTAAAGCATGAAATGAGCAGCTGTTTCCTTCAAGCTGGGGCTGTGTGTCTTAACTAGTCACATGCCCCTCCTGATAAATCTCACTGCTGTGCCAGGAGGTCAGAATCTGAAGATCATTATTCCCCTTATTAGAAAATCCTTTTCATAACAGCAGCCTCTGCTAAAGCATTTGACTGGATTGTGGCACTATGTGCTCCATAACTTCTTTTTTTTTTTTCTTTAATGACTGACACCGAACAGTAGATAAGCCTTAATCGACAGTAGGGGCAGCACAAATGGAAAGTTAAACACATCCCTGTTGATTGCTTCAGGTTTGTTTCTGCCTTCACGATTTGCTTTGTTTAAATTTAGGAATTTAAACCAACGGGACAATTTAAAACACTGTGGCATTCATAGCATCTTTAAGACCAGACCACTCCACAGATCATGCAAAATGTGCAAACAATCCCAGTTTTGGGAATTAGGTGTACTTAAGGGGCAACATCACTACCTTTCATGTTTGGATAGCAAAGCGGTGAGTGCCTTATTAACACTGGAGATGACTGTAATTTTGATGTCTAGCCTTTTTACAGCGTGGATTATGGGGCTGTATCGTGCCAGACATCGCCTAGTCAGACTGTGATAGCCCTTGCGAGGTGGGGACTATCAGTTCAAACAGAGGGAGCAAAATGGGAAACAAAAGCATCCTTACACCCATGTTCCCAGATGTAGGACAATTGAAGGAGAAACACTTAAGTTAAGAAACAAGCCGATTCTGATGGAATTTTCCAGGGTGATATGTAGCCATGTGTTACTGAAATTCAGCTGAGACTGCGCCTAGATCCCTGTGGCTTAGTCACATATTTAAAGATATTTAGGTATTTAAAGACAAACACATACTGTCAATGGGATTTTGAGGGTGAGATGCAAAACATCATTTTTTTGAAATGCTTATTTCCCATCCCCCATACAGGATAAACTGAGCTGAAACTCCGGCGGTACTTGAAATTGAAAAGACTGCCAGCATGCAGGCAATGCCATGCCTCAGTAGAGGACGCAGTAAGGGTATTTTCTTGTTTGGTAAGCAATTCAGATCTTGCAAGATCACCGTCTCACTGGATTATAAAGGGCATTACAGGGCATTTTTTTTCTGAAATACAACCTGCACTAGTAGTCTGTGCCACAACTGAGATTTGAACAAATTCCAGGAATTGCTCAGAGCCAGATAGCTGCCCGTTGTTAAAAAATGTAGTGTTAAAAATTCACAGTAGCACATCCAGCTGGCACACCTGTCAGAAACCGAGGCAAGCCCGCCAACCACCGCCGATCAGGCGGGCCGGAAGCTGGCGGTGCTCCGAGGGCCGCGGCCGGAGCCCCGGTGAGGGGCCTCCCGCCACCTCTCCCTGGTGAGGCGGGAGGGCTCGGCTCCTTGTTTGCCCTCGTCTGCCTCCGCGCCCACGCTCTAGTAACGCACGTCAACACCAGACAAGCGAGATGGAAGCACCAGGTGAAAGTCTCTGCAGTTTACGGCCGAGGAGGCTCACTCCCGCCTCTGGGCGGAGGAGCGCGGCGCAGCCACCTCCCTCCCCTCGGCGGGCAGAGCCGCTGGGGCGGGCCCCGCCCGCCGTTAGGCCCCTCACCAGAGGGCCCTCAGCGGCCGCGCTTCTGAGAGGCTTCGCCCTTTCGGCCCAGGCATTTCAAAAGGGAGAAGCGCACCAGGCGCGAAAGGCGACGGAGCGGAGCCCCTAAATGCCACCGAGGGCCCGGGGTGCCGGCCGATGGCCGGCGCTGAGGGCCGCCCGGCGGCGGCTGGGCCAACGCTGCTTGCTGCCGGCGGGGAGGCCCCACAGCAGCCCCCAGCGGCCTGAGGTCCCCGCTGCAGCCGCCTCGGAGCCCCTCACTTCGGATGCCTGAGAGGTGGGGACCGTGCTTGGAAACGCTTGAGCGCGGTGTGGTGCCAGGCCTCCCTTCTGCACTGGTAGATGGTAGGGTGAGTGCAGCGCCAGGAGGAACGCTTCTGGAACAGCAGGTTAACGACTGGGCAAACGGCAAATGTCGGCTGCAGATGTGCAGCACCATTTAGTCCCAGTGCGCAGTCAGGCTTGGCAACACATCGACAGGTCGCTCCTCTTGGCCATCCTGGGAGGTCGCATTGAGGAGGCCTCCCCAAGCTTCCTTGGGAACTTCCATCAGGCCTCGAAAGGGAGTGTCCCAGTGCATGGGGCTCTGTGACTCTGGGGCTTTCTGAGCTGCTGAGGAGGCTTTAAAAGAGGGGTAGAAGAGGTTGTAAAAACTATGAGTTTAAAAATGAGGAATGAGTTCATTTAAGTTTAGGATACTGGCGGGATGATAATTTTTAAGAGGAACTGAGAGCTGCCCCTGCAGAACTGTGTTGGAAGCTCTTCCAGACCCTGGCCATGGATGGCTGCTCACAGAGCTGGGTGTAAAATACCAGGCCTTGCTCAGGCGAAGGAGAAAGCACTCACTGTGCTTTAGGGCATGGCCCACTGACCAAATGAGTTATTTTTGGTAAATGCCATTTCATTTCCCTTAAAAGGCATTTTCATTTGAGATCAAGTGTAACAGAACTTTATATGCAGCTTTAAAATTAATCCTGTTTCTTTACAAACTTTGTTACAAGATTACTCCCTGCTGATACTGGAGAAAACATGATTGCAGTGTGTTCCACAATAGTCTACCAGTACACAAATGCCGTTTATATTACTTTGTGCATTTCTGTGATTATGCAGTATCAATTGCACTCTTTTACACTTATCAAGACTCTTTGATATCATTGATTAAAGACTGGTAACACCTGGGCCGTTTGAAATGGCACACAGAAAAGAGTCATCACTCTGCACTGAATACCTGCCTATTTTTATTTGGTCGTCATGCTCCACACAGGAACATAATTTGATGATGATGACTGAATGGCAATATTCCACAAACAACTTGGGATACACTCCCTAAAAAGAAAAGGAGCCTTTGTCCTTTCTGAAATGAGTGGATAAATAAATGATTTTTTTTATGGCTCAGTAGAAAATGCCGTAAACTCTGATTGTGGTTTAAGCAGGAACAAGTTTATCAGTTCCTTATGCTAGATGGACAGATTTCAGTCGTCATGAAACAGAACAGAGAAATAATTTGGGTATAATTCCTGAAAATAAGTCTCAAAAATTTTGTGGAGGGTTTCTTTTTTCCCATTCTTTCATTTTTTGAAGAAATACCAACATACAAAACAGGTAAGGTAGCTAATGCAGACACAATGAATGTTGTGTTCTTATATCTGTCAGATGGCATCTTCTGTATGATGAAAGCTTTGCTGTTTGCTACACACCAGCATACTAGCTTCTCTTTCTGTTGAGAAAACAACTCAAGGCTGGATTGAAAAGGGTACATTTTTCTCTGTGAACATTGATGCCTCAAATGAAAACTAAGAAATGAACATAGATTTCTCAGACGTGCTGTAAGAAATACTGACCAGGAACAACAGAAAATGAATACAGTTAGCACAGCATTAGCAGATAGGGATGGGTGCATGTAAGGTTAAAATTTTAATGTTTAATAGTGTGGATAGCTTTTAGAAAAGTCGCAAAGAACTGAAGAATGGAACAGTTGCCCATTTTGATCCTATCTGAGATGAGGAAGTTGTTTGGTTTCATTGATGCTGGATAAATGGCTCCAGAACCTCTCCTTACTGTAGGAGAGGCTGTATTTCGCGGCTTCTTTTTAACTATTGGTTCTCTTACATTTTTAGACATGCTTGGCTATGTCTTGTTTATGTGTGATTTAATTTACTGTAGGAGCATGCATTTATAAATTGATGACTGATAAAGAGCTTATCTCAGCATCAGTGTTTTGATACTGTGCAAAATTTTGGAATATAGAGTTGTTTTCTGAATATGACTATTATGGATGGCTATTTTGTAGATTGTCTGAAAGCGTCTTTTTCTGTTAATGTGTTCTTCTGCAGCTCATGTAATAGGAGGTAAGGCTCTCAGTGGACATAAATGTCAGGTTATACTAACTGCAAGTCTGTGTTGCTACATTTGTTTCCTAAATGGTTGCACTAAGATTTGACTGCAGCCTTTTAGAATATGTAGAGTCCATAACTAATAAACAGTGCCTGGTTTGCTGGTCTACCTCACTGCCTCAGGTATTATATAGCCTTCACTATCAGCAGAAGTGAATGAAAGCAGACCATGGAAGCCTTCACTAGACAGGGTGTTTTATAAATACCTAAGTGCGATTAAAAAGTCTGCTATAAATAGTCTAACACCTCTTACACTAAGCTGCCAGCTAAAGGGCATCTGAAGGACATAATGGAAAGGATATTTTGCTGAAAATATTGTATGTAAGTTTCTCAACCTCACATTGCATTAAATCAGTTTTAAACATCTATAGGCTATGTTATATCCTTAGTAATCTAAGTCCTTCAATATAATGCTCTAGGGGGCACAGGAGTACTGCAAATGCACTTTGTACTTCCCATTTCATACCCAAGGGTACACCCAATAGTCATGTTCTGGCTAAGAAAACAAAAGCTGAGAAGATAAGGTATCATCAAATTATGTCATCCTTAGGTATGACCCTTGAAATCAGTCCTTTCTTTATCTCAGCAATTATATGTTATAGGTGGAGCCTATAGCAATGCCTAGAGTTAAGGTTGCTGGTTGCTTTCCGTTGGAACAAAATGCTTCTGAGTGATTTTAAGTATATGAGAATATAGCAATTTAAATTGAAATTTAACATGCTACGTATCCGCCTGAAATTTGAAGTTTGTGAATTAAGTGAAAATATATGGTAAGTCCATTCTCAGAAATAATGGAAGGAAAAAATTGTTGTGCTCTGTTAAACATTTTTTCCAAGTGTGGCATTGAAAAAACCGTAACACTTCTAGGCTCTGAAGCACATATCTGCCTTTTGACAGATCAGTTGCATCATGGCAGACAGTGGGGGATTTTTTTGTTGACCTAGTAAACATTCAGCCCAGTTGTAAGTTTCTGACTAATGTTTTCACTTGCTCAGTAGAGATTGGGGTCTTTGTTATTGTGGCTGCTGAATTCTCAGGGGATTAAGCCACTCTGCCAATGGTCTATGCCCTCAGTGCTTCTCATGCTATGTTCCAGAGGGGCTCCTGCCCATCTTCCCACCACTTTTGGGTGGCTCTTAGTTTTCTTCTAAGCACTTGGTCTGCATAGTGGAAAACCCAGAAGCAGTATGCTTGGAATGGAGAGGAATATGGAGAAGGGGTTACTGGAGTTAGGAGGAGGGTAGTGCAGTGAAGGTGCTAAGGTACAGAAGAGGTGGATAGGAGGGAAACAGAATAGAATATTTCACTGGGAAGGGACCTGCAACAATCATCTAGTCCAACTGTGAAGCACAGATGTAAAAGAGTAAAGGACAGAGTATCCAGGAGGTAGAAATAGGAGGTGGAAGGATGAAGTTTGATGATAAGGGTGGATTGTAGAAGAGTGGTGGTAATAGCACGACCAAATCACTTAAGGCAGCCTTTTCACTCATGTAGATTACTAGTGGCTCCCCTCTACTTTTACTTCTTTCCTCTTGATGTCCAGCTTAGAATCTGTGCTTTGGTTTGTGGAAATGCTGTGCACTCACAGTAAGTTAATGGTAATGGTGTCTTAACTCATGTAATATTTTCTCTGAAGAAATATAGGGAGATACTACATTTTAGTGATTACAGATTTGGCATGAAAAATAGGGAATAGTCTTAATTTTTCTGTACCTGTGGTCAGATGATTTAGAAAGGGGATGACAATGACTAATGGGGTGAATGAAAACCTCAGACCTACTCAAACAAAAACCAAATCCACATATCCAACTCTCCTCCTCCCTTATTCCCTCCCTCCCAAAGCCCACAGTATTCACAGAGAAGCTGACAATTTATAGTTCCTTCCTTATATCAACATATGTAAGAAATGTTAATTACTAAAATAGTTACTATTATTGTAAGTCTACAATGTTTTTTACTTTCAGTTCATTTTACTTGATTCTGTTTCACATAGAGAGGTCATAATTCTTGATTTTGTATTTGTCTTGTTGCAGGATGTATTTGTTAGTGGAAATACCTTGTCAAAAGCCTGCAGTGTAAACTGAACACTTGCTGGCTGTGCAGTGAAGAGGCTGCAGTGGAAAGGGAGTTTTTTTTAAAAAGAGTAATATTAAGACCCTCATCATATGAGGATCCTCAGTATTATTTCATTATTTTAGGTGATGTGTGGGTGAGCCAACAAATTTGTCTTTTACCCAGTGTATTGTCTTCAAATATGGAATTGCATCAAAAACATCTCTTGAAGGTGCCTGGGTAGACCAGGACGAGGAATTCCTTAGATCTTGAAAAGTACCATGTGACCAAGAGTATGCAGCATGAAGCATTTCAGTTTTAAGTTTCTAAGTGCTTTCAGCAAATTTTTCTTGTGTAATAGATTCTTAGTTGTTTGATGATGAGATTGCGTGCTGCTTGCAAGTTTTTCCATGATGCTTCTCATTCAGTACTGTGACTTCCATTTTTACAAAAGCAGCAGATGTTCATGAAATAGCTGATCCAAAGCAACTGGTAGATGAATGTGTATGTATTTCTCACGTTGTTGTTATTGAAATGGATTTTGTTTCTTTTAGAAAGAATTTTTAGGAATAATTTGTTTATTTTAGAAACAAATGAGAAATTTTCTCTTGTAATCCTTGAAGTACAGAGATGGACTGACAAATTTAAGTCATTCTGTACTGTGAATGCTAGAGGGTAGCGGCATTGCCTTTGCTAAGGGATAGGGTGAAATTGTGCCATGCAGTCAAAGCAGGTGATAAGGACCTCTTCTGTAGCAATAACAATATATTCATGATTGTTTAAAAAAACCAACAAAACAAAGCAAAAAAAGCTCTTCACTGTCTATTACCAACTAAACTGAACAATTATATTCCACAAGGTGGATATGCTCATTTCAGGAACAGAGCTTGAAAAGTGTGCTCCTATAATTCTAGACCTAGATGCGGTAGCACCACTAAGCACAAAACTAAATCTATCATAAAGGGTGTTTTTTCGAATACTACCTTGATTGTTCTGAAGTTGAAGATTTCTAAACAGACTTGAGCATTTACAAGAGATTTGTTTTCTACGTTTCTTCAGCCATCCTCATTGTGAATGATGCACTGAACAAGGATGGGGCATTGCTGCAATGTTGAATGTACAGTGGCTCTTGGTTTTTGTTGTCTTTTCTGCATCTGGTAAGTTTGAATTAATCAGCAGTTTCTTTACCATTTAACATCTTCAACAAGTATGTTTTTTTCCACAATTGATGCAAATGAGTACAGTTGAACAAGAGTATGACATCAGAGCTTTTTTCAGAGCTCTTCATTACATCCTCTCTCAGACATGAAGTGGACTGATAGTTGCAAAAAAAGTTTTCCAGTCAGTAAACGTATCACAGAATCACAGAATGGTAGGGGTTGGAAGGGACCTCTGTGGGTCATCTAGTCCAACCATCCTGCCGAAGCAGGGTCACCTACAGCAGGCTGCACAGGACTGCGTCCAGGCGGGTCTTGACCAGAGAAGGAGACTCCACAACCTCCCTGGGCAGCCTGTTCCAGTGCTCCGTCACCCTCAGAGGGAAGAAGTTCTTCCTCATGTTCAGACGGAACTTCCTGTGCCTCAGTTTGTGCCCATTGCCCCT
>Ga0065711_1005384_pt1 | contig 26109 bp, 13 predicted proteins | sample Hoacrofraction12_FD_59098 | JGI IMG/M metagenome (GOLD analysis project Ga0065711, IMG submission 59098) | Hoatzin crop microbial communities from Cojedes, Venezuela - Epithelial fraction 12 v2 (version 2) | ecosystem: Host-associated > Birds > Digestive system > Esophagus > Crop | place... | reverse complement strand
GGGGGGGAGGGGGAGAGAAGGAAAAAAAAATTACATCTCCATATAGCCACAAGGACTCAGTGGTCAAGTTATATTACATTTCTCCTAGGGTGCGTTTGTACAGCAAAGAACAGCTGTGACTGTAGTACAGGGAGCCATACCTTCACAAGCTTTAATCAATCTAATGTGAAAGTGGAGCAATAACAATGTAGAAGCAGCAGTTCAATTTAAGCTTAAGACACAATGGACCTCACTAAGTGAGAGCACCTTCATGATTATTAGCATACTATTAACTTCTGTGTATTGATATCACTTCTTGTATCAATTCATTTGAACATGCTGGATCGACAAGCCCGTCAAAAGCACCACTATTTTGACTAAGCAATTTACAGAGGGCTCTGAAGGATTCATGTCTCGGATCCCACCAAACAAAGTAGCTAGAATACTTTTTGACATTTAGGATTCATTAACTGTGATGTCCCAAGTATTACTACATTACCAACAAGAAAATGTTTTTGAACATTAAGCTCACTTTGAACAGTAATTGACACAAAAAACTAAATACAATGTAGTAATTGCATTTAAGAATAATTAACCAAAAGTTTTGCAACCTACAGCACTGTCACTCTGGTGATACGGAACCTTTGTTTCAGGAACAGACTCTGAATCTATTGTTTGCTTAAAGAATTCAAATCAGCAACGGCACACAGCCACCGAAGCAACAGTGCCAATGGCAAGAGACACTTCAGAAATGGAAGTCTATACATTTTAACAACCATGGACTAAAAATGCCAAAATACCCTCAGGTCTCACTGGCTCTTGAAACCGCTGCATTAATCCCACAAGGCATTCCTCCTTTTCTGTGGGTCTCTGACCTCATCACCCTATCAAAGAGAACATGAAATGGAAAAAAAAAAAAAGCAAAAAAAAGACAAAAAAAAAAAAAGAATGTACCTCTCCACTCCACAACCCCTTGCTTTCATTATTAACATTCCTTTGGGTTGCTGAACTATGCAAATGTTTCCAAGAGCTGAGCACGGACAGGATATGAGGTATTCTAGGTTTTTCTTTGCCACTGAGGGCTGCTTTGTTCTAGGCAGTTCTTGAGAGGTGAGAACATCTGAAAACACTACTATTCCAACTCTATCATTTCCTCATGTAGTTTTAATATTGTATTTAGTAAGGGCTATCCCAATACTTCTATAAATCTTTGAAAAGTGATACGTATGCTGATGAGAAACAGGGGATATTCTGAGAACAGTGAAACGTTTCTTGCTGCATGGTCTATACCTAGGAAGGAATTCAATCACTGTCACAGAAAATCTTGTTAACCAAGAACATGTGAGTAAGCATTCTGTGATTTGCTGAACACTGGTCCAAATAGTCACCCACAGACTGAAAGGCCAGCTCCAGGTCTTTATGAATGTAAAGCTTTACTTTGGCAAGATATTAAGTGCGTATTTGTGCTGCAAAAAACTTGTATCTGGCACTCAGTCTTGGAAAGAATATCACCTACTTTCTTTAAAGCTGAATTTCACCCAAGTTTTTTTGTTGCTGTTGATTTCAGATCAGGAATAAATTTTCTCCACTGCTGATTCCCAATGCTAACCCAATACAAACCTGACATCCTTCAAACAAAAGCGTATCTTCCTGTGTTACCACATCTCTATCACCTACTCTTCAAGGTGTTCTGTGCCTGTATCAGAATTACCTATTTCATTTACACTTTTTTCTTTCTTGGCTTCTTTTCTAGAAGTCTTCAAACACTTGTCAAGTCTTTTCAGGAACACATCTACATCTTGCTTTTTAATTCCAATTGCTGAGGCAGCATTGAGGTAAGCACAGGGATAGTCATTTGTATGTGACATGAAGCCTTTAAAAGTGTAGTTATTCACTGTTTGTACAGACCCACAGGGAACAACCCTGAAACAAACAAAACCAAATTGTGATTCAGTTAAAGATGCCTTGGATATTTTCTGTGATACCCTATGATGAACACATTTACACAAGTTCCTATACGGTGTAATATCTACTAACTCTAAACAAATTAATGTAAGCAGGCTTAGATCAGGCATTCTCCAAGTTAGTGCCCAAGCATCGCCGTGAGTGACAGTAGTAGCAGATCCTGAATTAGCTCGAGGCTGTGTGCATACGCATATGTCCTTCCCCTCTTCAGTCAAATTATTAGTCTTCATTACTGGTATTTATGAGCTCCCCCAGTATGGGGGGCGGGGGAAAAGACATCTGCAGCAAACTTTCCTACTCCATAACAAGCCTTAACTATCTGACCTGCTCTGTCTCTGACCTGGGCCTGTTCACCCCTGCTTAGGCAACCTGGCGACCCCGAGTTCCCCGGGTGACCACTCTGACAGCAGCCTCAGCACAGGTATCTGCTTGGCACAGTGTACTGCAGTCCAAAACGTCTGGGCTCAAGTGATTCAGAGGGCTCAGGATGCCAACTTCTTCCCACCCATTCCTCCCTACTGCATCTCCTTTTCCACCATCCTATAATGTTAACCCCACGTTTACTCCCTCCCTGTAGCGTGTACTTTTTGCTACCGCTTTTACCTATTGCTCATACTAAGAACCTCTACCTGTTACACCCTATTTCTCAGCACTTTCAGTACATATCCATCCCTGATAAATCAAGACCGTAATCCACATTCTTACTTGTTAAAGGAACAACTTGCCTTGTGGCTACAGTTAAAGCCTACATAAGCAGTTAACACCAATCAATTGCTAAGAATTTACTACCTCTGTGGACACATTCCCTGCAGTTCATAAAAGAAACTGCATTCAGACAAATACCACTAGGATTAGCAGATCTTTCCTTGGTCCAAGAGCTCAGACCACAGGTTATAAAGAGCCTGCACACTAGTGAAGTAGGGAGTTGCTATTCCTACCACTGACATTCAGCACAAGCATAACATTTAAAATCTGTTGAAATGCTGGGTCAAACAGTGTATCTACTACAAAAGAATTACTCACATAAAAAAAAAAAAAAAAAGGAAAAACTTGAAACCTTTATATCAGACAAAGAATTGGAGAGTTATAACTTTTCAAAAACTGAACCTCTTGAATAATTTCAACCAAAGACGGCTGAAACTGCAGGACAAGCCAAGGTTAGGACAAATTAAAAAGAGCATCTAACTACAGTACATATAGATTTACTGCCATTCATCTGTGCAGGAAGTGAAATAATCCAAGCTAATGAAGCATACCTTCTGATGTGGAAACATTCAACTCTGCTACAAAAAAAATGACATTAAATCTATGGCAGAAGTTAGCATGGCAGCAGTAATATTCAGATTAAGGAATCCTGCCAAAACTTACTTTAAATCATTCTCTTCTTCTAAAAGGTTTAAACCAAAATCACTACAAATTATTTGGCCTGCATTTCTACATATCAGTGTCTCTAAGGGTAAATCCAACTCAGACTGGCTCAGGTTGTAGATTTTTTTTTTTTTTTTAAAAACACAATTAGTTCTGGAAAGCAGGATTTTCTTCCATATGACAAAAGGCTACGTAGGGTATTAAAAGCTTATTCCCCTGACATGCAGCACAACCATATTTGTGCTGCAATAAACAAAACAAAGATCTTCCCTAAGTAGCTTACAACTTAACTATAAGATCAGGCAACAGCTGGAAAACTAAATGAAACCAAGCGGCACTAGGGAATAATGACACTAAATTAAATGGGCATAGATTATCTATTTAGCCTACTACAGCTAACAGGGCCTCACTGCTAACTCAGGCAGGTAGGCATTATTAGTACATAACAGTGATGAAGAAGGGTATATTAGTCTCTGACTTGTTATTGTCAGACTGTAGTCTGTAATCATGAGACAACTGTTACAAAACAAATAGTATTGGATTTCATAAAATATATGCAAATACAATCCCCATGAATTTTTAAAATTCACATCATTCTCACCTCGCTCCAGAAACTTGTCTTGTGAAAAGCATAGATCCAAGCTGGGTAACAGCAGCATCATTATTTTCATCAAGATTCTTCAGTGACATGGCTAAAGTAACAAAAGGTCGGGTTAAAACTGCTACAAAGCTTCTTTTTCTTGAAAGAACCACCACAGAGGACAAGCTGTTTTCCAACACCACCACCAAATATTTGTGTTTAAATACAAAGAAAAAAAAGACTTCATCATTTTTAATTTTCCCACAAGCTGTCATAGATTACTTCTTTGGTTAGAATGTCATGTAAGGCAGAGATTCTGCACAGGTAGGCAATATCACTTCGGTGTTCAGCAGAATTTTTGTTTAGAACAAATACCTTGAGTAGGAATTCCATAATCTCTTCTACAGCACTATAAGATGATGGGTAAAATAATTATAGCCTAATTTATTTTTAAATCTACTTATTTATAAAGTATTACTACATGCTAACATCTTCTGCCTGCCTTGATTACAACAAATGAGTATGTTGGACAGGAGCAATTCTGTAAAAAAAAAAAAAGCTCAAGTCACAACTCTTCTTTTATAGTGGGTTAAATTATTAGGTTCAATGGTTTCATCTCAGACGAAGAACAATCTAATGGAGCAATGTTTAATACATAGGAACTGTTTGTGAAAGTGCATTATGAATGTATAGTATATTAGAAATTTTATTTAAAAGATAAAAAACAACAATTACCTAAGGAAATGGGATTATGTGGTGTGTCTAACAATCTCTCATTATGGATATCTGCCAGCTTCTTCAGCTCACTTGAAAGATAGGAAAACATCTCCTGGAAAAAAAATATGCAATACTGTTCTTATTAGCTAAACAATAGAGAAAACAGTACCTATTTCACAAAACTGTTAAGTCTCCATTATATCTTACAGGTGGCCAGCGGATCCTCTTCTCATGTCTACTAAGTGGACCAGACAATTCTCCAAAATCATTCTATAAATGAATGGTTCCGTTACCTGAACACCGTTTTTCCCCTTCAAGCTGGTACAAAGCTCTCTATCTGGTCTAACACATGTGCTTGCGATCTCAGCCATTCTCTTTGCAGCCCTGAAACCTAGGGAGGTAAAATCTTGACAAGATTCCCACGGCCCAGCACTCCTGCAAAAGCTTCCCCCCACCCTAGCACCCTGAGCCACAGAGAATGAACTGTTACCATCACAGATGGCCACCTTAAGGCAAATTGCTCCTTACTTTGGTTTCAGACTGAGTAGTGCATTTTGTTACTGTGTATCCCACAAGCACAATTACCACTGGCGCACAGACTCCTTTTTCTGTATGAGAATGGCAACAGTCTCTTAATGAGAAGGCTATGAGTACATATTTGAATGTATTTTGTCTCACACAATCCATACTCTCCTGAATACTGAGCTCTGTTGTGTAGCCAGTCCTCTTCCCAGGACCAAACCCTCCTGCTCAAGCCTACTAAAAGAATGGAGATATCTGAATCTCTGCTATCATTTCATTAGATTGCACCTTTATTGTGAAAGTGTCATAAAACTGAGATTCACAAATGTTTTGGCTCAGATACAAGTCACGCTGCACCTAAAAGGCTGCTTCTCCTACTTCATCTTTATTTCCTCCCTCTTCCCCAGTAGTAATCTATGATAATTGCTCACGGTCTTCCTCAGTTTAGTACCTTCCTCTTCATGTCTCAGCTCAAAACCCTTATGGCCAGAGCGAGAACAAACACCATTCTTCTTACTGCACCCTTGGGCTTCTTTGCCATCCTTTTTAATTCTTAGTCTCTAATAAAAAGTAGCAAAAAGATACAAACACTGGGTAGTCTTTTTAAAAGATACTAACCACCAGATTTTTCCTGTTTCTGGCCACAAAAATTGTGCTGCTCATCTGCTTCAGTCTGACTGCCTGTTTAAGCACCCTCATCAATTTCTGGACTTGACAAGTGATTTTTCATTCTTTAAATAGAGTTGCCTTTTCTGTTTGTAGACCAGGATCCTGTTCTGACCTGCGCACTCTGACAGATACAAATTATAGCTTGTGATCAAAACTATGTTTTTGAGCAGAATCTCCCAAAGGTCTTCTGAAACCAAATGAGCTTTGTGGTAGCTAAGCTGGGAGAATGTTACAGTTGCTTTCCTTCAGCCACTGCAGTGAACCCAGTCTCACTTCATGAGTGACCAAATGAACACAGCTCCCAACCCGTTCTTACTAATACCACAGAATGAATTCAGCCAGAGAGGAAAAAGTACCGTGCTTCTGTCTAAATGAATCAGGCTATTCATTCAACTATCAACAAGAGCATAACGCTTCTATAATACTTGGAACAACAGCAAAAAATTTTGGGAGGCATCTACGGTTAATGATCAGAACTTGAAATTTGTGAAAAATCATCCTTATTTTTCAGAGGCATTTGTAAATCACGTGATTTTAGGGTTTCAATTCAGAGCTTATTTACAGTTCACTCACAGAAGTTGAAAAACCTTTATGTTTCAAAAGTTCAGACACTTTTTTCCTTCCTTCTGGTCCCTCACTGAATATAAACACGTTACTTATTTGTTATTTGCTTCCCACAACAAGCATCACCAATGTGTTAGCGATTTTGTTAGTATTTTTTTGGAATCCAAACCATAAATTAATTTGTGCTCCCTCTGCTGGCTATTTACTTCTACAATTGAAGCAAAGTATTACAGAAATATACATATATTGTGTCTACTATGGAGATATTATTGGTGAAACTAGTACTGAGAAAAACCTGTCCCGGAACAGGAACAAATTCCCAAATAATTAATTTTTGTGTGTTGTACCTAGGGAATTCTCTATTGCACCTCTTAAGATTTATTACTTAAAGGACTGCAAGTTGGTATAACCAGCACTTATTTATACAATCACTGCATAAATGTATTGAATTAAATTTAGATTAAATACTTAGGTTACTAGATGAGCCTTTACATACACAGGAATTTGTCAAAGCAAGGGAGAATGGAAAGATGGCAAAAAAAATCCAAGTATGTATTTTCATCAGTTTGACTGAAGCTACCTGAATACAAATTCAGAACTTACTTTTATGAACGACACTATTTTGCATCTTTCCACTGGAAGCCCTCTAGACATTTTACAGTTTCAGAAGTTAAGCAGTTTGCTGCAAAGTAGATTCACGGCCTTTGCAAAAAAAAAGGAAAAAAGCAGTATTTTTGTGAGGTCAAATCTATAACCAACCTCCATCATAAAATATTTCTGTTACATGGAAAATTTATACGTGCCCTAAGCAATTATATACAAATGAGTTCTTACACAATTGATTTTCTGTGATAAGCACTCAAGTTTTCTCCAATGAAGCTAACTATTATGCTAAAGTTGCACTGAACAACCCAAGCACTAAATGTCAGTTAAGTTCCATTATTTAATTCACTCTTTTCCCTTAGAAACTTCTCGCAAAACCTCACCAGGCTAGTGAAATGAACGCTAAACCATGTGAAAATGTCTTGCACTTCTTCTGGTCTTTCTAGCGCCTAAAACAATAAAATACATCAAGAAATACGAAGAACATGTCAACAGTAGTGTATGCATCAAATGTGCCAAATTACTCAATTATTTGGGTAAAATGGTCTATTCCACATACGTATACAAAAATATTTTCAAGAAGTTTCATAACAACTATTAAAATATATGAAACACACTGTATTTACAGTATTAAACTATTTTTTAATAGAACCTACACTAATACAAGTGACTCTTCATTTGTTGCTCCATTGCGATGGGCACTGTTCTTCTTCCAAATGAAAAAAATAAGAGGGAAACAAGTAAGGAAAAAGCCAATAACTCTAGAGAAAAAGCAGAAGATGGGAGCACTCAATATGCCGTTAGTCCCGTATCAGGTGACAGACAGACAACTGGTGAAGGCCAGAAAACTTTCTGTGCGTGGTTGGAACTATCCTAGCTGGTTCTAACCACACAGCTTGCTTACGCTCCGAGTCTGTAACGCTCTGCCTTCCTCCCCATTTCATCTGAAAAAATGAGTTGTCCTTGGAGAACAGTCATATAGCTGTTTATGGCGCTGAAGACACTGCAGAAGAGTAATTTTACAACATCTTTGCGCTAGATACAGACTGCCAACTCTCACATGCTGTACCTGAGACTGATCTGGTCCCATCTTAAATGAGTTTGCCGCAGCAGCTGTTTATAATGCAGCCACCCCAGCCTCTCTTCTGCTTTGTGTTAGACTGACCAGCTGCACCCGGCCTGGGATCTGATCTGGCCACTCGGCCAGCACATCGGTTCACGCAGACGAAGGGAGGCTGCAGTGCTGAGCATGGAGACCTGCTGAAGCACGTCCCGCAGAGCCCCGGCAGACGGCTTTTTCTTGAAATGCAGCCAAACACATGGCAGAAACTGTATCTGCACGTGTGTGGTACCTACACATGCCACCACAGATTCTCTTGCACTGCAAGATCGAGAATTTTGTGCTGAGTTTGTAATATACTGGAAAGTTTTAAAAATATGAAATTAATTACAGAACATTTAAATCTTTGTATCATATACAAGTAATCCAACAGAAGCTGCCCAGTAAGTCTTGCCAATTTGATATGGTAACACTAACGCTGACAATCACTGCACTCATATTGTTTTAAAAGGTCTTTCTTAACACCACCGATTAACACATTCTCTCTTCAGCACTTCCAAGACCTTGAGATCAAGCTGATTGTGGGACATACCTCTCCAATACATGCTTTAAGTACGTAGGCCTCTTTGAAGCTTCCACTCATACCTGACATTTGTTAAATTACACAACACAATTTAAAATAATGATTACACTCATTTGAACTATCTTGCCTCCAGCCAGTCTAAAACTTGGATATGGTTCCACATTTTTCACATGAGGAAAATCCTGCAGTATTCCCATGTTTGACAAACTACAGTGTAGCAAACTGATGATAAAAAAAAAGAGGAGTAACAATTGTCTGTCTTATTGTAAGAATATTTGATTTTTTTCCTTTTTCATATCCAGCATTAAACGGCTTTTCTCTTATTCTTAAATTCAATCGTAAGTAGAGCAGCAACATAAACTCATGCTGAACTGTGTAAATAATTTATTCTTATAAGAATAATCACACCAATGATAAACCATGAAATGTAAAGCCAATATTTTACCGAATTGTAAAAACCAAACAATTTCCTCCCACTCAGTGTGACTTTAAGTATTTTAGATACATACTCCATAAGGACATAAAAATTACTCCAGTTAATCACTCTTAGAAAGTATACAGACAGATGGATACAGATATAAAAAGCTCCATCATGTCCAAGTAACACAGAAATACATTTAAGAAAATAAGAATTATCTTGATTGGTAGACTGTTATGGAAAATCTAACGAGGAAATTTGTAACTGCTGAAAACAAAATGAAGCCATCACCTCTTCAATAATACCAGTATAATAATTAGTTAAATGGATTAAATGGACCACACTGGCAAATAGTTAACATGTATTAAACCTGATACGCAGGGTCCTGAACACAAACCCTGAATGTTCTTGCACTCCTTCAATTCTGAGGTGACAACCGAAAGCTACTGTTTATGCCGTTACACAGTGTAACCACTATATTTGCTACTTGTGGCCTGGTTCAGACACATAAATACATACATGAAAATTGAGTTTTAGACCTGACGATGCAGAATATGGGACACAACATAACCTGCACCGAGGAAATCAAAGGAGTCGCTACAAAAACATAACCTTTACAAAATACTATGATTTCTTTATCAGGAAAGATATAAACAAATTTGACTACAGATCAACTGCCATTGTCTACATTACTAAAGAACCTAGAATCCCCTACTGAGATCAGAAAACCACTGTCTTAAACACTACACAAACATATAAAAAGGACTACTGAAAATTCAGAACAAGTGAAAAAACGTTACTGTTGGTGGTCTTCTTCCACTCTTTCCCTGGAAACATCAAGGCTAAATACGACTGTTGAAAACATTCCTTATTAAGCTTTCATATATGGCCACTTTTATTCAGACATTTGGACAGCACGTGTGTTATGCCCTTGCTCTTCTGCCCTCAGATGCACTGCACCATTTTACTCCTTCATATCCTAACATACAATAACATATAATCTCATACTCTCGGACAATTGCACGCTCCATGACTGCCAGCCTGTCAGAAAATCCCATTCCGTGTACATGCTCCTCTCCCTTATATAATCTCTCCCCTTCCTATATTAGTCCATCTGTGTAAAAGAAAAACTGGGCAGACTATTTCTTTCCTTGGTCGTGCAAGATAAATCTCCTCTCAGTAATATTCTGGTCTTTCTGTCTTGAGCTCAAACAACCTGAAGTAACACCATGTAAATACGGATAAGGTAAAAAGAGAAAGGAAAAAAAATACTTGAAGTTTTTTATAGCTGACTTTTTGTGTTAGTAGGTGTAGCTGCACCAATATAGAAAGGAGTACTCAATGTCAAGCTATAAATAGCTCCTGCTGGGAGCCTAATAGCTCTGCCTCTGCTTTCACAGAGCACAGGCAATAAACTATCACTATTACATTTTTACAATTCAGGAACAAATAGATTTAAGCAAAAAAACGTTTCTATTTCTACAGCAAATCCAATAAAAGAAACATATTTATGCCATATATAAGGCTGTGTTTATAGAGTATACTCACATTTGAAATAAAATACCTGAAGTTGTAAAAATATAATGCTTTATTCACTTTAGAATTCTACTTCAAAGAAAATTACATTATTCAAAATATAGAGCTATTCATTAAGACATTTTATTTATGAATGAATTATTATTTATGACTTGGAGAATATTTATACTGCCCATTATGTATCCGCTACAAGTGTAAATCTAACATCAAAATCAGCTTTGCAGAAGACATGGTAAAGCCACTCGAGATTTTTCTGGAGATTAGAGTAAAGGGGGAAAAATATAATTTGCTTCTAATGAAGACACAAACCATACATGGGAATACATACAACAGTCCAGAATAAAATGTTAGACACTGCATTGCAATAGCGGCAAAAGTGGTAACTGCTTTCAGTGTTTCACAACCGTGTTTTCACTTTAGTTGCACAGATCACTTCTTACTCTGTGTAAGGCCATTACGCCAGTTTGGTTTTCTATAGTCTAGCTACTCCAATGGGATCTCAATTCCAGTACAGAATTTTTGGATGCCTCTGAAAGCAGCTAGAAACAAGTCACAGCATCCAGCACTATTGCCCTGCCAGGCAATCAGAGGCACCAGCAAGCTGTCAGCAGGAAACAATTGGAATGTAGCTTCTAAATAAAATAATGGAACAGGTCATGCATGATTTGAAACTATTAACTTCACAGTACTCAGCATTTCCTTACCTAAAATCCTCTACAAAAGAATCCTCTGTGTTAATATATAAAGATAGCAAAATCAGGTCTGTTTTACTTCCAGAATTAAGGACAGTCAAGGAACCTGTACAGGTTCCAACCTTAGACCACTTGCATGCTTATGCAATGCAGTTACACCCAACACAAAACACATAGTCTGTGAGAGGCAGAGAAGAAACCTAGCTCTGTATCTAAATGAATATCTTAAATAACAGTACTTTTCTCTTTTTGTGGCCATGCACAGTATTTATAAGCTAACCAGAAGCTGTGATACTCCAGAGAATGTGGTACACAAACGATCAGTTAAACACTATCACAGCACAAAGGCACAACAGGGCCACAGGAAGAACAGCAGAGACCCCTGGGTTACCTCTGAATATCCCATCTCATGCTTTAGTCCTTGAAGCAGTGTGACCGTAATAACAAAGCACAGTACTTTTCAGACTAAGCTTTTGTGAGCAAAATTCTGCTGTATTAGTCACACTTTAAAACAACAAATGTGAATACTGTACAGGATAGTACAGGACCTCAGTTTAGCTTTCTGGTTTGGAAGACAACATGGAAATCATGCTTGCTCATGGCCACCAATTAGCCAAAAAGTAATTATATCATACTGCCTTTCCAGATTCGGAGCTGTGAGCTCCGAAGTAGTTAAATGGCTTTCTAGACAGAAACCGGATCTACTACATAAAGCATTTTTGCAACAAGGCTTTGTTAACAGCTGACTTCAACAACGTGCTGGTTGCCAAAAAGCTTACCTTTCTCTCTTTCAGCAACTGTTTGTAGCCACTGGCACCTAGAGACAGAAGCGTAATGAGGACATCTAAAGAAGGAGATGCAGATGCTCTTCCTGAAAAAAAACCCCACACAAATTAAATTGGCAAAAATAAACTTTATGTGAAAGAAGGCTGATAATCAAGTTTTCTACAGTTATTTCATATGGATGAAATCAGTCCATGAACTAGTTACCTGGATACATTTTGCTGATCTCCTGAATGAAGGACTCATTGAAGCCAGCAATGATAGCACCACCTACTGGAACCATAAAATTTTTGTCCAAGCTCTGAACAAAAGCATCTATTCTGCCTACTCGAGCACCCTTTATCAAAAAGGAACAACAAAAAAAATTACACAGCAGACATTAGACAAGGGAAACACATGCTAGCATCATAATTACACGGCAATGTAATAAAAATAAATACAATTCCTGAAACTCTCTCAGATATTGGATTTGTGATGAAAAATTAAAAATCACAGTATTAAGTTTTCCTAGCACTGCTCACTATTATTACCATTGTCTGCTTACATAGTACCTTACAAATTCCTATTCTGCTATGATTTAAAATATTGACTCTAGTTCCTGCAAGCCTAAGTGTAGCTTATTTTCAACAACAAACAAAAACAAAACCCTTTGAATTTAATGGGAATTATACAGTTAAAACCATACAACTCAAAACATTTCAGAGGTTCTCACAGTAAAGGGCTACAGGTTAATGCTTCATCAGAAAAGAATAGTATTTTTCTTGATACGTGTACAAATTTACATTAAAACAAGTGGGCTGTGACAGCACTACTCCTTATAAGACTGACTGCAAAACCAAGATCCAAGTAACTTCCTAAAACAGATTTCCCACTTCCCAGAAAACAAAATGTCCTTATACCTAGCTACTCAGATATTCTTAAAGGAGAAAAAAAAAAGAGTAGATTCTGCAGTATATCTTCAACTTGATTAATATGCCACTGTGAACCGAATAATTAAAAAGCATGAAGCATAGCAGAACCTGAAAACTATATTAAAGAACATACATAATAACGTATATTCAAATACATACATATTAAAGTACTACATACTAAAACCAAGAAACAGAAACAGAGCCTATGGAAAAGAGTAAAAAAAGCAGATCAGCTAACCACAGTTATTATTCCTATGTTTTAATAGCTCAGTGCACAGGAAATGGGAAGAAGCACTCCAAATTTGTCAGCTTTTTGATGGGAAGACGAATGCCAGCAGCTATCATTTGATTTAATTGACAGGAGACCACCAGAGAAAAAGCATGACAAATGAAGCGGTCACAAAAGCTCTTTCCTGTGATACTCATGCAAGTTCTGTTCACACTGTGCTCAGCATGTACATATTCCTAAGTATTCATTAAAAACTACTTCCTCATAGACAATACATATTCTATTGCAGGAAATAGATTTTTGTAAATAAATGTAGAATAAATCAGGGCTCAAATGTATACATTTGCATAAACAAAGAACAAACAAACAAAAAAAACCCAAACAACCTATCACGAAGCCAAGAGAAAACACAGAAACCAACACAGTAACAGTTCTATTTGTAGCTTTATAGTCTGAAAAGGTTATCATTAGACACATTTCATGCAGTAAAACTCAGCAATTCCACAGCACCATTCATGTTAGAATTTCACTAAACTTGTGCAAGTTAAACACAATAAACACGTACCAAGCACACTGCAAATAAAGCATATGCCATTTTCTGTTCCACATATCACTTCGACTTCTGTCGTATTCCTTCAGTTTCTCAAGATTTAGAAATGCCAACATGATGTTCCTGTCATTCTACACGGAACTGGTCTGTGCCCAGTTAATTGCAACGTGTTTGTCATTAGAAAAAAAATGACCAGCATATTTTAAATTCATGATAGTTCAGAATCCCATGTAGGCTGTTAAAAAATATCCCCCTATTCTTTTAATATGGGCAACAGAGAGAAAAGAGAAATATTGAAGAAACCGTGCATGTACACTGCAGTGAGCAAAAATGCAAGAATTCTAAGTTTCACGGCTGATCTTAGATACTAATCAACCTCCTCTTCAAATCAGACAGCAACAGAAATTAAATTTTTTTTGAGATAACACTGAACTTAACTGAGTTTCCTCAGCTGTTCTCTGTGCCAACAATATTTTAACAGTGACAACATCTATGAAGTGATGCTGTAGAATCTTGCACCTTCATTTGAAAATCGGTAACTTGCATTCTGTTGAAGGCTTAAGCCCTATTCAAGTATGATCCACTGTTTTATTTTTAGTCAACAAGTTTAGGAAATATTTTAGGAAAGCTTATTAAGGACATTTTTCCATTATGAAAATACATTTGAACATAAACAAAACCTAAATAAACATCAGTTTATTACACAAACAGCACATAACAGAAATAACAAATACTATTTTTAAGTTCTATTTCCCTCTGCTCTGCTTTCTCAGAAAATTGTTCAAATATCAGACAGGCATAGGATTAGTCTCGAAGCTGTGAAACACCCAATAAAATCTGCTAGTGTTGTCTACAATCAGAGATTTACTCATATGTGTAAAAAAAAATATTATTGGAAATACACAGCTCCTACCTGCTGGATAAGATGCATACATTTCGAAGACTGAACTCCATATGCATTGTTGACAATATGGGGAATGTCATAATTAGCACTAATCACAGCCAGTTCCTCCAGCCTATGAGCATAAAACTGTAATTTAGAGAAGCACTGATAACTGTAACTCATGTTACAAATGCGACCATTAAAAGACTGAAAGGTCTACAAGGAGGTCAGAATGAGAAAAGAAACTTTTTTTATTAGTACCTCAGGGCAGCACTTGTCACCTTAAGCCATAAAGGTTAAGAAGAAAATTCTGTTAGCTTTTACATATACTACAAATCGTTGACCTGGGCTGAAATTTTTCACGCTTCACTGAAAGTTTTGTCTGAAAACGAGTAAACAGATCCCAAATCATTCTGCTTCAGATAAGCTTTTTTTTTTTATACTACTTCAATGACAACTAACAGAGCTTTAGCTATTCACACTTTTTTTCCTTTTCTTCTAATATTCAACCTGAAAATGGCCTAATGGAAGTTTCAAGATGTGTCTTGGGAGTCAAAAGCATCACAGAACAGGAAGGTTTTACATGCTTCTGTTTATTTCAAAGAACCAATATTTCAACCCTTTGGCTGAAATCTCCCTTGCATATTTCAGATAAACTGACTAAAATAAAAAATATTCTTCAAAGGAATGGAGAGCCCCAAAATGTCTGAATGTGGAGATCCAACAAAATTTTGTTCAACTGTTTACTTAGAAATAAGGACAACACTTCATTTGCCTTTAGAAATCTCGAAATCACAGTGAGCTCAGCCTGGATTGATTTGTTGGTCAAACTAGGATTTATGTGAGTGCATAGGTCATTTTGGGTAAGGGCTTTCAGCATTTTAAACACACATGGACTTAGTACCCTTTTTTTAAGCACTCTGATCATGCTGTATTTTTTAAAAAGCTCTTTATTTTCCCTAAACTTGTGAAAATATTTTAGAAACAAAACCTATTTGAAAAAATAAAGTAACATATAATAAAGTGATGATAAAGGTAGTATTCTTTACAAAACCTAATCAGGAAACCCTAAACCTCCAATACATTTTTACTCCATCTCCTTCTGTACAGCCTCTCACTGTAATTTACTGACGTTCATATAAAACGTGTCAGAGTATGAAAACACTTTCCAAGAGGTGACATCCCTTAGCACTCTACTTCTATTACATTGCCCAGTGTTGTTTTGTAACGCAAAATTCAGCTGCAAACCTCAGATTAAATTTTCTGAATCTCGATCCTTAGGAAAACATCATCACCGTATTCTCCCTAAAGACATCACAAGTATTCAATGCTTAGGAACCACCAGCAGTCTAATGTACGTATGATCTTCTAAAGTCAAGATACTTGTCAGGAGCTGCATGTCCAGTAATTTTTCACGTTTATCAACATCCTGAATCCTGAACTACACAACGTTAACAGAATACTTCAGGAAATGTAACACTACACAGGGCAAAGTTTTTGCCTTCTGATCCGCTGATCTTAATCAGGCTCATTCCTTACCTTCCACGGAGATTCAAAGCAAAACAGTTCCCCTGTTACAGGCTTCTTTTCAAGTGCAGGTAGAGAATTTGACCAAACTGGAAACATAGAAGGTGTACTGCTAGGTACATTTGCTTTTCTCACCTCCCAAGACTTAAAGGAGCAATAAGCTAGCTTCTACAAGTACTGAAAACAGAAAAGTCTCTTTACCTAAAAATATTCTACTGAACAATTAGCTCCATATTACAATACAGGGCTAGAGTACTACAGTTTGAAAAGAATACGTGATTACGCAAGGGAAGCAAACAATTATGCACACCACTTGTCTGCTTCCAAGGCTTAAAACGAACCACTAAAAGTGCTGCTAGTTATATCAGAAAAATAGAAGCATTAATATAACTTTCATTACTACTCAAGTTCCTAAAAGTCATAAATAGGACTCACAGAAATATTATCCAATTGATTCTTTCTCTCCTGCTTGTGCAAGTTCATAAAAAGAAAGCTTTGCTCTTTCTTCTAATATTAATGAAAGTAACAAGATACAGAGTTCTGCTAAGTACATAAACTGAAAAAGACACTTTTTTTTCCTGTAGTTCTACTTTAAATAAAGTAGTTACAGAGACAGCTCCCAGCAACAGCAGGTAAAAGGGAGAACTGATGTCTCTCCGAGGAAGGGGGTTTATACACTTAGTGAATTATTCTCATAAATTTAAATAATACTTCAAAGAAAAGCTACAGGTACACAGGCATAGAACTCTTACCCTGACCTTTTAACAATCCTAGGTCACTTAAAATCTTAAAGCACGTCCACCACAACTACACAAAGTCTTACAAATGCAAGATATTTAAAAACAGACGTTTAAAATGGTACTCTCCACAAATGCTGTACAGGATTTTTCTTCCTGTAGGAAGATGAATGTTATGGCCTTCAATAGTTGACAGTATCCTTTAAATAGAAAGTGCGTTCAAATCCTTCTATATCTTTAGTATATCATAACACAGTGCCACTACCTAATAATTCATCTCTTAGTTGCAGAGGACAAAACAATCGCATGTCAAAAAGAGGAGGCAGATAAGGAAAAGATTCATTTACCCAAGCTATAAAACAGACCATTCACTTTTGATAGCTGTGATTTAAGTTAGCCAATAAATCTGCAAGTCAACTTCAAGCAATGTTCATAGTATTCTGGCAGAATTATACAGTTTTAACTTCCCTCTAGCAACTGGGTTAACCTATGATAAATACTGTTGTTTTTTTTAAAGGTAGGAAAACAGAGTGAAACATATCTTTACTTGCCCTGTTTCAGACTCAACAATGTTTCTCTCCTACACTTGCAAATATTCAACTAAATTTTCCAGATAATAAAGTAATTAACAAAAAAGCATGCACTGCAGAGGAACTATAAACATAAGTCTTTTTAATTTTTGACAAATTAAAAACAATTAAAGTGGAACAGAGGCACTACATTCAAAACCATGTTAAAAAAAGACATCTTACTAATATCTCGTACTTCAGTGTACTGTACAGAAGCCCATAAAAATATACCTGTTCAATTGTAAAAACCAAACAAATTTGCTTCTTGATACTTCTTTTCATAAGCAAACAAAGCAAGCAGGCTTTGTGAGTAACAATGGTGCTCATTTTGGACAAATGACTCAATACACCAAGTACTTTAGCCACCTCTACCCCAACACGCCATTTTCAGATTAAGAAGTTTTTCAAGTATTTCATACCCAAGCTACACACTGAAATAATGTCTCTGATACTCTATTTCCCATCTATAACTGCAGCGTTCATTGCAGCTTCAGCCAGTGCTTGAATGACCACTTTATACATAACTTGCACAAGTGCTACATAGACACGTAGTAATAAGAAAGAATGCAATGTATTTTAAGCTTCTTTTGATGGTGATTTAACAGTGGGAAATTATAAGAAGTAGCATCATACAATCAGGCAGCAAATGTTCAAATCAAAGTAAATTACAGCAGGGCAAATCGTGTTATATTCATACAGCACATTTGCCCTAGATGCTTCCAAGAGCTTCCTTATGTCAGTACTTCTTAAATAGCCCAATAAACATCAGTATAATACATGAAAGAGTAACTTAAGCAAAGATTTTAAATTTCACTGTAGCTTTTATTTTTTTTTTTAATCTGTATTAAAAGCCTAGGAAAATTCATCACTGGCTAGAGGAGAAGAGTAGAAAAGGCAAAAGTAATATTAAAACGTGGCACTAGCTATGGAACTACATTCCTTGCAGTATTCCCTTACATAGACTAGGCTTCTATGAAAGTCTGTTTCTACTACTTCCATGAAATGGTGAGAAAATCACTGCCAAAAAGACATTCATTTCATCACAAGAGATCATCATTAACCTCAGCTATAAAACTGAAGGAAAACCTTCTGCATTATTCTCACTTACTTAACATACTTTTCTGAAAGTGGAACATTGTTTCAATCTGTCATTTTCCTTAAGCAAGGGGATTAAAGTATCTTTACTAATTGTTGGCAGTAATTAAGCAATTTTAGCATGATGGACATTCAAAACATGAAGGCTTTGTTTGCTTGTATTTTTTTTTACAGTAACAAACAGCACACATCTTACAAAGACTACTTACCTATCAGGTACCCTTGGAGCAAAGCAAGACGTTGTAGAATGTACACAAAGAATATTTTCAGCACCAAGAGCCTGGATTTTAGCCTCCACTGCTTCGATGTCTGTCCGTAGCTCATCACCTTCTAACACATTTTCTATCACCACAGGCTCAAAACCTGACCAAAAAAAGCAAGACCTGAATGTGCGTCATTAAATCTCTGACTAATGGCGGGTTTTTAGCTCCAGTACAAATCTGAAAAACCTTCTTGTTTCTGTTAAGAACGCAGATACATAAACTTTTTTACTGTACAATGTCCATATAACTGAAAACTACAATAATATTCTTGTTAAATACTGGACTTCAGACAAAAGCTTACCTTACACTCTTTGCATGCAACAGCAACAGGGTTGAAGATTGTTTTAAAAACAGATTAACCTCTTCCTTCCCAATTAAAAAGAAAGTGTTTGAGTGGTATTCTAGTAAAACATTAGCATGCTAAAATAGCCTCTAAAAAAGGATGCCATTAGATGTAGCAATGCAATAAAGATCATTATGAATTGGCTTTCTTCAAAAGCCACTGCCTTATTCAGTCTATAAACTTCCAAATTACTTCTTAAAAGATAAAAATGACCATGTTTTACCTCATTTTGAAAGTGAACTTTGTCATCTCATAAAAACCAAGCTATTTCCCAAGTCTTTTATTTTATTTAAGTTTCCAGTTTAAGTTTGTATTTAAGATGTACCACAGTTGAACCTCATGAAGTTGTTTCTCCAGGACACATATGAGAAACCTTTGAAAAAAGGAAGTTATCCCCTTCTTCTAAATGCTGGAATGCTTCCAGTTTTGGAATGGACTGCTCAGGAGGGATGCTGAAAAACCAGAGAGGGTCCATGAGAGGGCTACCAAGATGGTTAGAGTATAGCACATACAGCTTAGAAAGAAAGACTGCAAGACCTAGACTTTTCAAGCCTGAAGAGGCTCAGAAGAATATCTAACAGCAGCCCCCAACCATGTGAAAGGGAATTACAAAGACAAGAGAGCCAAACTCTCTGGGCCCCGCAATTTAAACAGGATGTGAAGGTCCCTGAGCACGTCCAGGGACAAGGACAGGAGGGCAACAAAGCTGGTGAAGGCCTGGAAGGCATACCCTGTGAGGAGCGGCTGAGGAGTTCAGGTTCATCTAGTTTGGAGAAAAGGGGGCTGAGGGGTGACCTCATTGCTCTCTACAGCTTCTTGAGGAGGGGCAGAGGAGAGGAAGATGATGAGGTCTTCTCCCTGGTATCCAGTGATAGGACGCGTGGGATTAGTTTAAAGCTGCGCCAGGGGAGGTTTAGACTGGACATTAGGAAACATTTCTTTACCAAGAGGGTCGTCAAATACTGGAACAGGCTTCCTAGAGAGGTGGTCGATGCTCCATGCCTGTCAGTAGTTGAGAGGCATTTGGACAATGCCCTTAATAACATGCTTTCATTTGGTCAGCCCTGAATTGGTCAGGCATTTGGACCAGATCATCTTTGTAGGTCCCNTGNNACTGTTCTATTCTGTTCCTTGGTAACATGCAGTAAGAGGCAACAGCAACAAATTTTGGCTTGAGAGGTTCAGAATAAACAGCAAGAAAACCTTTTTGTCCAGAGAATAGTACAGCACTGGAACTGCTATCCAGAGGTTGTGGAATCACCATCCTCAAAGATTTTCAAGATTCAGCTAGACAAAGGCATGGCTGACCTAACTGAGCACTTAAAGAGTTTTATTTCTTAAAGAGGGAAGCCTGTTACAGTAGTTGCTCAAATTTCTGCCTCATAAATAAACAAATAAATCAGAAAGGTTCTGTTTACAGACTAAAACACTGGAAACCACATATTCGGTTCCACTGGAAACTGTATATTCCCCTCCCCAAACAGGTGTGGCATGGCAGCAACATCACGTCAGCTGAAGTGACTTACTTTCTTACAAAACAGAGAGATGTTCAGTTTACTGAATGAAAGTAAAGGAGAAGAGGGAGGGGAAAACGGACAGAGTGAATTCCAAACCAGTGTATCATGGCATCAGCTATGTGAATTTTTCCTTCATGGCTCAGCACCATGCCTTAACACTGGCACGTAAGGCTCAAACTCTACAGAACTCGGACTAGAATGATTTATTCACATTATTAGCCATAGTCTGGTTTTCAGTTAGTGATCCAGAAGACAGAGACCGCATTTAACAGATAGTTGTTAGATATCTGATACCTGCTTCTTCCTTATTTTTAGTTGATAATTCTTTTAATTAATTGTGATAGCTATCTTAAGTATTCAAAAAAATAAGAGATCAATTGTATTTCCTCACAACCACCTCCATTATAAATGTAATTTCCTTAGCTTGATGTTCTAAATTGAGCATAATATTCCAAAACCACTCCCACTTTTCTTAAATATATGTTCTATTTGTTCTGATCTGATTCCTTTTAAACACCTCTGCACCTTAGAATCACAGAACGGTTTGGGTTGGAAGGGACCTTACAGATCGTCAAGTCCCAACCCCCTGCCATGGGCAGGGACACCTTCCACCAGACCAGGGTGCTCAAAGCCCCATCCAGCCTGGCTTTGAACACTGCCAGGGAGGGGGCAGCCACAGCTTCTCTGGGCAACCTGTGCCAGTGCCTCACCACCCTCATAGTAAAAAATTTCTTTCTTTTACCTAATCTAAATCTACCCTCTTTCAGCTTGAAGCTATTACCTGGACAGAATCCAGTTCCTGCTTCCAATTGTTTAGTCATTTTTATCTAACAAGTCTTTTATGCAAAAAACAAATGTGTCCTAGGAACTAGGACCAGAATCTATGCCACCACCTGAAGGTACGTGCACTGAGCTGGAAAATTACGGCCTCCCTTACTTGCCCTTTCCTTGATCCCATGTAGCTGTCTGCAGGAGGGGACAGCTTCAGTGCAGGGATAGACTTTTACCCTTAGTTTACTTGCAGTCTGGTAAACAAGGAATTCCATTTAAGAGAAATTAAGTTTTGAACTAAAAAAGGCACCAAACATATTTCCTGAGTGATCTGAGTGACACTGCAAGATTAAAAACAAACGGGGCACCTAACACTTCCCATGTTCTAGAAGAAAAACAATGTACAAATCAGACGGCTTGTCACCTTCTGATCACAATTCCTAGGACACACGTGCTTTTTGCATAAATCTAAGTAAGAAATTTGAACCATGAGCCTTTGTTTTACATAATTCTCAGGACAGCAAATTAGGCATCTAACTGCGAGAGCAAACTGTAAATTCCTTAGTATTGTGTTCTCTGTTGACTACTTTACACACCTCTGTACCTCAGCATACGCCTATATTTTACAAGGTGTTAACAAGACAACTCATACGTGCGATTGCATGTTAGAAATCAGGAGCATAGAAATAAAGCACGATCCTGCATTAGGCCTTCTCTGGATCCTACTGCAAGCATATAAATTGATCTCTGCTAGATGAAGTGTTATATCTGTTAAAAGAATACACTGTGTAATCAGTTACCTTCTCCTTACCTGCAGTTATCATTGATTTAAAGCAAGATTTCTGGTCTATCCGTGGCCAGATAATGTACTTTGCCTTTGGTCTCTTGTGCCGCAGTGTTAAAAAACACAGAGTTAGACTCATGCCAGTTGCCATAGGAACCACAAAGCAATTGGTCACCGTCCGGACACCTGCACATAAAAAGCAAGTCAGAAATTAACACGAAGAACCCATGACATTCCCCCCAAATGAGAGATATTTTCAGATTTACACCTACCAGCCAGCTTTATAATATCCAGAACTACTGAATTAGTAAGTTTGTTCAAAAGGCTAGACCCTGCAGCTTTAGGCTGGACTGCAGAAATATCACCTGACCTTCCAATTCCATGGATCAGCCTAAACAAAAAAGATTGAAAACATACATCAGGTTGTTTTCACATCCCAAAGCAGTAATTCTTGCTGACTGAAGAGAATTTAATTTGATAAACAATTGTGGAAAATGCTATATCCAATGCAACATCAATATCTGCTATAATGAGTTCCATTATAACAAGCTACATATATTCCTATCAAACTGCTATTTATTTTTTTTTTTAACAGTAGATTAACAATATTCCTGTATGCAAGTAAAAACTTTGAGAAGACCCACAGTAGCAACACCTTCAGCATCTGGCAGGCTTCCTTTTCAGCACACCTCAGCACTTCTTGATGTCTGTTGAACTAGCATTATAAATGCTGATGCGTTCAGAAATGCAACTCCAAGGAAAACAAAAGTCAGTCGCCTATAGTGCAGCATATCATAGGCATAGTGGTATTATACAGATGCTCCCCTGACAAATGCTTCATCTCCTCAGGGCAAAGAAATAATATGTACTGTGGCAAAACGTCCTGAAAGACAGTTAGGTTAATGTATCACTTTGCCCATCTTTTTCTACATCTACCTCATTCTACTATTCAATATTATGTATCATGCAATACCATCTCTCTCTGCATTCTGTTTATAAATTATGTTTATAAACAGCATTTATAAATGTTAGATATTATTTAGCACCTTTCAGGAGTGGAGGATCCTGAAATCGTTTATAAAATACATGCTTACAGAACTATCTTCACCCATGGCTGAAATGCAGCAGCTGCTCACATAAGCTAGTAACAATACGCATCTGTTTCTGACTTTGATTCTGGTTTTGTCTTGGGAATAGAGTAAAATGCAGTCCGATGAGTGTGTGGAACTCAAAACTCCTTGGAGCATAGTTTTACAGCTTGAAATTTTTCCCCATTTCAAGCTATAGGTTGAAATAAAAAATAGCTTGATAATTAGTGGAAACTTGCACATAATCCTCACTCCATTAGAAATATTTTCTTCCCTCGTTCCTGCTGCTATGTTCTTAATAGCTTTCTCATACTACTACTTTTTCTTTCCTGCACCTACATACTCCTTCCTAAAGAGCAATCCTCCCTGAGAGCGGCCCTTAGAATTTATTAAGTTGAAAGGAAAGGCAGCTTGAGAACCACCTCCTGCTATCTCCACCACTCCCAAAGTTACCTGTAAAACTTATTGCAGAAATAAGTAGAGTGGAGGATGCCTCTACCCCTTTCCTTGTTACTGCTGTCACTCACAGGTGAAGGTGAGATGCCAGGTGACAGAGCTGCATCGGACCAACAGCAGTTAAATGCCAGCGCAGGCGCGCTCTGGCCAGAAGCTGGGCATGCTTTCCCTAGCACTGCCAGAGAGCAGCACTTCCTCAGACACTCTCCCCGGTGTGATCCTCTGCCTCCCTCACCACGCATATCCAAGACGGAAAACAAAAACAACAAACTGATGTATTAGTGGTTTTCTCCATTCATTTTTCATGGTACTATAGGGCTTATGAAAGCCATTAAGCCTAAGTAATTCAACTTCCATATGGTAAAGCTTAGTAAATTTCTGGTCTCTAATATGCTTCTGTGTTTATCTTTCTAGGCAAAACAACCCAGGAAATATCACTTTGTTTCATTCCTGTTAGACAAAACATCACAGCAAGGTACTCGGCACAGAACTCCAGGCAAAAAAAGTATATTTTCATAAAGAAATTAACGCAGATCCTCTAGAATTATAGCATCCAATGTACCCACCAAGTGTCAGAAGGGCTGCAAGCTACTAAAAGCTCTTCTTGCCTTTATGGATCTGCTTACTTCGTATCAAATCTATTTTAGATGTACCGGGTTTTCGCTTGAATATCAACTAATCACATTATAAAGGTATTAATGAACAGAACATAACAAAATACAAATAGCTGTTGAGTAGGAATGTTTGATACTTTACAATCTGCAGTGTTTTTTAATAATATACTGATAAAAAATGGCCAGTGCTAAAAAAGGCAAGTAATGCATGGATTATTTTTAAAACAGGAACATCTCTGCTTCCCTTGCACGCAGTCAACTCAACATCTTAAGCTTCTACTGCTTCAGCATACAGGATGTAACCCCGACAAGATTTTGCTTCATTCAAGACTTTCCAATGAGTTATTAATGAAAATTCAATATTGTGTTATACTGTTCTTCTCAAATGCTATCAAGGTGTCAGATAACAATACACAACAAAATATGCCATTTGAAAGCATTAATAATAAATCTGAATAATTCAAGCTGGCAGTAATTTGTACCTGTAATGCCTTCGGGCAACGAGTCCTGACGCCACTCTTCCTTCCCTCTCACCCACACCACAGTTGCCCAGAAAGTTATTGCTATCCATTATAGCAAGTTCATGAAGAAACAGTTCAATGGTGCTTTCATCCCATCCATCTTCAGGACATTTTCCCTTAATAACAATAATATAAAGGTAACTACCAAACTTGGAAATTAAAAATGTACACAACTTTATGCAACTTGTTTGATTAATGTTACCCTTCTTTCCCACACCGAACAGCAGTTTATATTTTCGTTATGCTGTTTTATATTAGCTAATGTTATGACCCTGTATTCAGAGAAACGTTAAATAATTATTTTTTCCATACATTCAGTGTGATTACATTAGCATGTCCTGATACTCAAACAGTCCAGTTACTTTAACTTTCACGTTAAGGTACTCACAAAACCCCTGCAGCACATACGTGTTAATTACTCCCTACAAGACTATAGATTGTGTGATGTATTCTCTAGACAAGAATCTAGTGCTGTAGGAACTCAACAGAGAAAACTAGATGAAAGGGAGATAAGCGGGTATTACAGAACCAAAAATATTAATTATGATCAGAAGTGAAATATAGTTTCACTTGTACCACATCTTCCTACCTACGTATTTTCCTTCCTAGATCTAGTAAGTACGGAAACCACTTGCAGAACGTAATGTGCCAAAACTGCAACCAGAGGCATGCTCTTTCTTGCGCTCTCTACCGCGTTAAGAACCGCAATTGTCTTCGCAAGCTGCAGAACAGCTGCTCAGCAGAATGGCACCCGTAAAGCCACGGAGCGTTCCCTCAGCAGCCCGGAGGCTTTCTGCTAGCACGCCCCAACACCAGTGCCGGGAACTGGGTAAAACCGCTTCATTTCTGAGGTGGCGTAAGGCAGTGAAGTTTGAAGCAGCGGCTGACAGAATCACAGAATGGTAGGGGTTGGAAGGGACCTCTGTGGGTCATCTAGTCCAAGGACGCTGAAGGACTGAAACCTTTGGGAATTCGTCGGTGATGGTTTCTGCACACTGGAGACAAAGCAACACCTTGCCTGGGCGCCTTACACGGCCCGGTTTTTACCTCATGTAACAACCTGTTGGTATCTTATTGTTTTAAAACGTTTCTTTCGCTGCTCGCCGGGCCTTCCTCAGCAAACGCACAGCCTGAGGGAAATTTTTTTTCTCCCAAACGCGGCCTCTCACTCCGGGGCTCCGCCAGGTCCCTGCCACTACGACACGGCGGGCC
>Ga0065711_1004049_pt1 | contig 26109 bp, 16 predicted proteins | sample Hoacrofraction12_FD_59098 | JGI IMG/M metagenome (GOLD analysis project Ga0065711, IMG submission 59098) | Hoatzin crop microbial communities from Cojedes, Venezuela - Epithelial fraction 12 v2 (version 2) | ecosystem: Host-associated > Birds > Digestive system > Esophagus > Crop | place... | reverse complement strand
TCCCCACCCTCTAGTGATATGCAGCTTCAGAGGAGCTGTACCGCAAGGCTTGGTCCTGGAACTAGGTGAAACTGTCCAGATCCTAGAGAAATGTGAAGGTAAGCGTGATGTCTAGGACGGAATGCCATTTTCTGTATAAGAATATGCAAATATCTTAACCTAGCAGGTTTTAATAAGTTGTTTGGAAATCGTGATGCATTAAATCAAAGCGCTTGAATAAAACCTAATCTGACCCACTTTCCGTAGGAAAGGCTGAGTGCTGTTGGCACTAATCCAGTCTGATAGGGGGTCAGTGTGTTTGAAGTTAACCATCTGTCCAGAAAATCTTGAACCCTGACCTGATTGTTGTATTGTAATTGGGTCTTACAGTGAATTTTCATCATGTGAAGTGCATAATCACTATCTTTTTTTACTATATTTTCTCAGTGTTAGTGTTATGCATTTCAATTAAGTATATCAGTGTTTATTATTTAGAAACATCTAAACACATGCAAAATATTAGTTATGAAATAGATTAGCAAATCATTTGGGAGCAGTACTGGAAAAAATGGCAAGAATATGGGTTTAGGGGGGGATTGCTTTGCATATATCTTCATGTGGGTTTTTCTACCTAAAGCAAAATGCCATTGTAAATGTTATAACTGTAGTTCTTTTTTATGTAGCTGGAGATGTCTGTGTGTGAATAAACTGAATGTCCTAATCCTCTGCTTTTATTCACATGAATAGTGTGATTGAGGTCGTATTTGAAAGGAGACTGATTTTTATCCTAATGTTCAGAGTAAGCAAGTGGTGTAAAACATGTCTATTGAGAAGTACATTGAGAAGATACAGTATGAGAACATGTTTCACTGTAGTCTGAGGTGAAATAATGCAACCTTAATCCTGAAGTATTAAAACAAATTCAAAACCAGATCCATAAATGTGAATTCCAAATTAACATTCCAGAATGTTGTAGGTTTAGTTTTGTGTTTGTTTGGTTTACAGTCACTTTTTGTCTCCGGTGTTAATGTTGCCACACAAACCTTCTGCACGCTTGTTAGAAGACTGCTTTTCTTCTCTCATTCCTAGAACAGTCTGTTGCACTTGATGCTTTTTTCTTGTACTCAGATGTTTTGTTTGTTTACCCGCTGACTTAACTCTTCATGAAAGTGACCTCTTCCATGCTAATTTTTCCAGGAAAGTACTAGCTTCTCCATCTACACTTGTAAAAATTTTCTGTTGAATGAGAGTTTTGCAGTGCAGTAGTGACGTTCAGTCCATGAAGAAGCATGCTGTAATCAATACTTGTAGTATTATAACTGCAAATGGTAATGTTTTTTAAAAAACCACAGGTGGTGTAATGGGCTAAGCTTTACTCGAGCCCTGAGTGGTGGTTGTAGTTGTTTTGGCAGGGCTTGTGAATTAGTACATGGTGCAAGTTCTGGAAAACTTTATTACTTTGTATAGGATAGTATAACTCTAAGGGAAAACAGTATATGTTGCTGAAAGCAGTCATGATATTTTCAAACCATTTCTCGTAATCAAGGAAACTTTCAAAATTTGGGGAATTAAAAGCCTGATCTCAAAGGAGCAAGCTGCTTACACAAAAGGAAAAGGATAATCCAGTGTCTCTCTGCAGCGTTATAATGATTAGGCTCTCTATATTTCCTTTGCCAGTAGTTTTGAGGATGAGTCCTCAAAGGCAATTCATGCCAGTCTTCAAACTGCCAAGAGAGGGGGTTCTCGGGCAAATGTTTTCCTGGGTGGAAGGAGGTATTGTCCAGAGGTTTTTTGTTTTGTTTTAAGCCCTCTATCCTGTTGTTTTGATTGAGATGCCTTTACTGTGGACTTTACATATATAAAAAGATATATTAATTTTGATAATAACATCTGAAACTCCACAATATGGAACTCATCTGAATATTCAGGTTGTCTGTGCTGCAGCTCTTGCACGTGTGAATTATGCAAAAAAGCACACTAAATATGCAAAGTAGGTTCAAAAAAATGTAGTCATCATTTAAGCATTCTTGTCTAGTGGTTGTTTAATACAGTCCTTGGTTTGCCTTGCAAATTTAGAATGGAACATACCTCATCTTCTACTTCTGCATTATTTGCTGGTGATTCTTTCGTCCAGTCAAACTGGATAAATTAATGTTAACCCATGCAAATAAGGGTCACTACTGTGGGAGCTGGCAGAAGACCTACTGGTGTTTCAACTTCACTTAGAATAGTTTGTGGATAATTCTCTCAGCAGGGACCTTGCTGCCTGGGTTAAAAGGATTCACATACACGCAAACCTTCTAGTGTCATGAAGAATGAGTTCGGAGACTCACTGAAGAATTCAAGGCTGTCGAAGATTATACTTCTGAATGTGCTTATTTTTAATCATAAAGACTTACTGAATAACTGTTACTATTATTATTATTACTATTACAAAAGAGCCAGTGCTCTTTTGTAGTGACTGGTATAAAAAGCAGTTGCTGCATTTAGAGTAATTGAATGAAAGAGTAGGGAATTTTCTATATCAAGTTCTTGGGTACCTCCGCATGTAAGTTTCATATATTTACAGAGTAAAGGAACAAATATATATGCATACACACATAGCCCCGTATATATACAAATATTTGTCTCTTTAAGGCTAATAAATATGAATACCAATGGGTAACATATTTTAAAATATCTTTTTTATTGTGGCTGTCTATGCATTTTTAAAATAAAATGCAGTGAAATACCATTGTCTTTGTTACTGTGGCTCTTGTTCATGTGCTTGAAATTGGAACTTCTGAATTTCAACCAATTTGTGTGCCTGCCACTCTGTGCTTTCATACCAGGCCACAAATATCTAAATCGCTGTTTTCTAAACGTATTTAAAATCTGACAAATGCTTCCCACTGCCCACGCCTCCCTCCCAGTAATTCAGTAGGACAGGGTTCAAGCACATGGATTTAGTGTCTGCCTTTCCTCTGAGCTACCAAAAGTGTCATCCATGTTTTCATCAAATGTTATGCTAGCTCTAAAGCATGTGATGTTACTAGGGTGATTTTATAGTTATGGTTTGCATGGAGGACTCTGAGATCTTCCAGTGATCTCACTCGAAGGTAACAAATATTCTTCAATATATCAGTTGTACGTATGCTTGTCTTTCACAGCTTTCCCCTCGCTCTATTCCCCTCCTTGAGCTCTTCCGCTTATAATCTTGCCGCTGAGAGAGAATTGAAACAGTAAGCGGTGTTCTCTGCTTTACATGCCATGCGTTGAGGAGGTGGAAGAATATGGCAATGGTATGCCACCTATAAATGCTGAAAGACAGAGTTTTGTTTTGTGAAGTGACGAAGCACAAGCGTGCTCATTGTTTGAAATACATGCATGGACTGCGCATTCGAAAGAACACTGTTTTTCAAGTCATACAACTATTGCCCTGCACTGGCAGTAGCTGTGAGTAACTAGTGGCATTCAGAGTAAATTTAAAATGTCTGTTTTGTCCATTTGTTTCTATTGCTAGGGAGCAGTTTTCTTTAGATTAAAAATGCTACAACTTCAGTGACTTTAATTATTACCTTGAGACTTTTGTATATTCTCTGAAGAAAAGAAACACTAGCTGATGCCTGAAGCACCAGTTACAAGAATATTATCTTACCCATGCAAAATTCTGGTATCCACACATTTATTTACATGGTTTTAATGTCTGTGTATGTTAATAATAGAGTTCTTAAGCCATGCAGGTGATACATTTAAAGTTTCCCTCCATTTTTCCAGCAGTGACAGCATGGTCAAATGAAGGCTTTCCACTATCGGGGACCCTTGCCCAGCAGATACAGCTTGCATTCAGGGTTTTTTCTTAAGTTCTTGAAGAATTCAACGTGCTTGAGAAGTGTTATCTTTGCCATGCTTCCAAGTTGTACCATACAGATGAGTGAGGAATCACATTTGAGACTCTCATTGCTGCGGGAGAAATGCAGGTTTCCTTCCACCTGGAATCAGGAGCTGTCCTGTGGCTGGCTGGGCCAAATTGACTCACTCCCAGTGATTTGGGTTTACCCTGAGAAGGATGTCTCCATCGAGATACCCCTTTTCCTCTTTGCCTTTTTTTCCTTTTCATCCCTTTTCCTCTTTGCCTTTTGTGGAGTGTGCCAGTGGAACTGAAGCTTCTTGGACCCACACAGCTACTGCACAAGATCTTGCCTGGCTATTCAAACCAGTCTTTTGGAGTGCAGGAGTGGCTTCTTGAGGGCCCTCTGTTTGGCTAACACCAAGATGAAACACATTCTCTCTCTCCTGCTTTTGTTGTGGCATCTCTCTGGCTGCATTATTAGCGTATTCCTGTGGCTCTGCTGGCATGAGACTGCTCCCTGCCATGGTGTTGGCAGGCTGGGTTGGGTATTCATCTGCTGCTCGCCCTGTCCTGGCACCGCTCAAGAGCATCAAGCTCAGAACAGAGTGGTCTTGGCATTGACTAGTTTCAGTATCAAGAAGCTTTTGCTAAGCTCTATTACCATCCCTCTTCTGGGTCACTTTGAGTACCTTTAGCCCTGCACAGCAGCTTATATGCAGATTAAAAGGTAAAAGCAGTTGTTTATTGATTAGTATATGCAGAACAAAGCTTTCCTCCAGATGTGAGGGTTACTCACATTACTGCAATATATACTTATTTTTGTAGGACAAAGAAGGTTCAAGTTCTTATAGCAGATTCCACTAGCAGTGCTTTCTTTAAGAACCCAGTTTAGCTTTAGGACTTACCATAAATATTTATGTAATTTGTTTTCAGAATTCTGTTTGTCAAAAAATTGTATGTGGAATTTGTTTTTTTTTCTACAGTCTGCAGTTGATCCTACTTTATTTAACCTGGATGTTTGAGCTTTATTTTTCTGAAAAATAGATCAATTCTTTTCAATTAGGATCCTTTTGTTTTTCTGCTACTGAGTGCTGAAAAGGGATGAGCTTTTTCTGTGTGACAGACCTCTTGTTGATTAAGTGGAAATCTGGAAAAGGTTACGAGGTGACTTTTAGAATGAATATCCTGTTTTGTTCACGACACTTTCAAGTAAAGATCAGAAAACATTGGTAACTCTTCTGATTGCTCAGATTAAGAAATTGAGGTGTGCAGGCCTGCCCCAGAGCTACTTTTGCAATTTAATTAGGATTGCACAATTGCTGAGACTTCTGAGTGTGACACATTTTTGGAAAGACTGGTTTTCAGTCTTTATCTAAGAGCATGCAGGTTTCTGTAGGATGGCTTCAAGTTTCCAGCACTGTGAATTTCCAGAGGTACAGGTAGTTGTAGGTGAAAGACATGTTATTTCCATAAGCATTTTTTGATATGGGATGTTGGTATATACATTCCCAATCCATTTTTCTGTCCTGCCTCTTCAGAGGCCTTGTTGAATTCTGGCGTTTGGAGGAGCCAAGCAGGAAGCCTAATACTTCTTATAGCTGAAAAAGCCCTAGAAACAAAGGGAAGGACAGGGACACATTCTTGCATATATGGCTAAGTAAGTGAGCTTTTATTACTGGCCTGCAAGCAATCTGCAGTGTGAAAATATGTATAGGCAATGCATTTTGAAGAAAAAATTTTGAGCAAGTGGTGGTCTTAATGTGCAGAGGGAACAGGTATAATGGGATATTTTCGCTTTGTTTTTCTCCAGTTTTATTACCATGGATGGAATTCTTCTTACAGCTCTTTGTATACCCTACACAGCAAATAATCCCTCAGAGGGCAGAGCTGTAGGTCAGCCTACTCTTCATTTTTCTTAGCTTGTATCAAATATCATTAGATGGCATTGACAAAAGCTGTGTTTTTTCCTGGGTTCTGTGTTTCACCTGAGAAACGTAATGTTTAAGTGCTGGTAGGTTCAGCTGGCATGGATCTCTGTGCAGTGTGGCGGTACTGCTTCAGGTAGTCTGCTTGGTTTATCTGCTACACTGTGCAGTACAGTCCACCTAAAAGCAAAGTTGGAGTAGGGCTTTGAGATACAGTGAATTGTCCGGAACACACTGGAATGAATATGATTCATTCAATTTTCTTCTACAGTACTTGGATTAAACCTTTGTCTTAGGCATACTGAGAATGTAAAGCGTGAGGTGTTCAAAATCAGTTAGATTAGGAAAGTGTATGTAATTCCTGCACTGAGAGTTTCTGTTTTACTGTGACACTATGTCTATCATACTATCAGTTTCTCTAAAACAAACAAACAAAAGCTTTACACCTCCATTCATCAAAATTTATCATGTATGTGGCTTTCTCATGACACTTATCCAGAAATACGCATCGACACAACATTAAGATGCAATCCAAATGGCTGCATTCATCCCCAGCTTCTCACAGATGTTCAGACATAACAGTGCTTTCTTAAGTTGTTACTGTGCTATGGTGTAGGCATAGGATGAGTATTCCTGTGTGATCAAAGAAAAAAAGAAAAAAATGTTTGCTTAGAGCATCATCTGTATCATTGAAGGTATTTTTGTCCGTTCTAGGATGTCTTTGTCATTTTATCTGTTTGACTATGGTAAAATACTTGAAATTCATCAGGCTTGTGTGGGATATACCTTGTGTTCTCCTTCCTATCCTGAATAGGACACTGCTTAGAATGGTGCTTCTAATAGACTAATTTTTAGTTTTCTTACAGCGAATTATGATACATGGTGTGGAATATCCCTTTGGCCAATTCAGGTCAGCTGTCCCAGCTACGTTCCCTCCCAAGTTCTTGCCTACCCCGAGCCTGCTTGCTCGGGGCGGCCCCTGGGGAAAAAGAGAAGGCCTTGATGTACGAGCACTGTTCAGCAATGGCCAAAATGTTGGTCTCTTACCCAGCAGTGGTATAGTCACAAATCCAAAACACAGGACCACGCAGGCTGCTGTGGAGAAAGGTAACTCTTTCCCAGCTAGACCCAGAATGGTGATTCATTTTTTGAAAAACAGTTAGAATTATCTGTCTCCCTTTCCTTAGGTCATCCTCTAGGTGAAGCAGTTTGAGAATATTCTTAGCTGTCGGAAAGCAAACAGGGGTCTGTGTGTGTGCATGTGCATAAAGCACAGTCTTTCTCTGCAGGGATTTGTAGGTATTCCAGCTCTGGTTTTACGCCTTAATTTCATCTGTCCTCAAATTCTTATTAGTTACTGATAATTACTAGACAGTTAATCTGTTCCAATGGCAGATACTCATGACTGTTGTTTCACATTAACTTATTCACAAAATTCTTGTCAATTCACAGCCATAGTTCTTTGCTTCTTAATTTTAAGTCGCACCTTTTTCATTATTTCCTATAAGTCAGTATGCTTTAAAGGCCATGTATCGCTAGAAAATGAATCCCATAATTCTAGAGTATTGTCTGTAGTATAGTAACATCTAAAAACATTAGTCAATATTGGGGTCTAACCATGTAGTGCATGTTGTGATCACAGCTGAAGCACCTGCCTGGATTTGATGAATGTTGTGATTAAACCCTCCAAAAGAAATTTCCTTTAAAATACATGATTAGATCAATATTAATCTGTTTCAGACTAATTCTAGAATAAAGGTTTAGTTCATTTTAGTGAATAACATAATGCAGCTGCAATTTTCTAAATGTGTTTTTTAAAAAATGCATTGTACCTTTTCTCATAGCTTTTGCTTTCAGATACAGAATGATGTTTTGGTGCTGTTCATTGTAAGCAAATAAGGAATTACATTTTGCAATTTAGTACTTTCAGGTTCTGGTGAGCTCCTCTTTCTGCTATATCTTGCTTGTGTGGAGTTGGAGGAAACTTAAAACAGAGAAGGATGATTCTAAAAATATTATACCACACTGAAAAAAGAAGAGTGAAAGAAAGGAAAACTAAGATCCAGAGAGCACAATCTACAAGATTAAAGGGAAACATACCACTTTGGTGTATAAAAGTACCTGCAAAAGGGAAGTCAACAAAATGTTTTCCACGTTCTCCAAAAGCAAAAATCCTGGATTCGAATAGCAGCAAAAAACGTTCAGGTTGTAAAGTGCACATATGTTGTCTGGGCCACTGAAATATGTTGTCCACTGAGGATCTGCCATCTCCACTTGATGTAAATATTCTAGATTTTCAAGCACTATATGGAAATGTTTCTGTTACATGCAGTTTTCTTGGCCATTGTTGATTCAAGGAAGAAATTTCTTCTAAAAATATGCCTGTACGACACCACCAATTTCAGATTGGTCTGTGTAGAGTAGCAGAAATGTACTCTGTTTCCTTGGAACACTATGCAGAAATACCTTGGGATACAATTTTGAGGAAGCTGTATGGATCATTTTCTACAGGCAAGGAGTGCTGTGTTATTCCATCCTGATGATTATTTATTGGACACTGTTAAAAACAGGCTGAACATCTGCACGGAGAGGTTTAGAGACATCGCTTGGATGAGCTAGATGATTTCTCAGCAGTCTTTCTGTTCCTGGTTTTTACAGCTCTGTAAACACATACCTTTTGATCTTTGAAGATTTGTTTTGGGATTAAGAACAGGAAACTCGGAAGAATCACTTGGAAATGTGTTTCATCCCCTACCCTACATATCTGAACCATTAATAGTCACCTGCTTTATCATTTTTTATTCTTACTTTTACAGTTCTGTTCACAAACTTAGATAAAACAATTTTTTTCCATATTTACTGAGAAGTTTGCCATTCTGTTTGTCTTAAAGCTTAAAATGGATGTTTATTTCCAAGGTACGCAGTCTATGAATATAGAAGTTAGCAGCATGCTGTATTTAATATTGGTAACAATGAATCACAGGGCAAATGCGTTTATTTTTTTCTGTGGCCTTAAAAATATGTAGCATCTGTTACTCAAAAGCAGGTGTTGCAGGCACAGTTGTATGGAGTTTTAGAAATTACTCATTTTAAGGATCTGTATGTGTTGTTTGTGCATATATGTTTCCATTGATGTGATTGCCGTGAAGTTTGATCAACTAAGAAATAAATTGAAAACAAAATTTTGGTTTTTAATATAAGCAAATATTTCATGGCAAAAGAAATCTTTATGATGTGCCCCATCTTCATGAAAAATTTGTGTAATAAAGAAGATGGGGTCTAATTTTTTCCATACTAAGATATGCAGATGTCTTGAATTCATTAATTATTTTATTTTATATTTATTTTATTTCCTTAAAAAAAACAACAAAACAACAAAGAAAACCCCAAGACTAGCAGGCTGTCTTTAAAACCAAATCAAGAGCCTCTTCCCCACTTCCGGGCCTTGTGTCATTATTCAGCCAAACACAAAGTCCTTTTTCTGAGAGATAAAATACACAGTGACTTTGTTCTGTGCTTCTCTATTCTCCATAGCAAATTACTGATAAGTTTTCCTAGCGCTCTTTTAAATGCTGCAGATCCTAAATTATATCCGTCCTCTGTAGGAAAAAAAATAATGTTAGAAGTAGGAAGTGACTGGAAAAATTAGAGGAATTTTTATGGAAAGTGGATTTAGATTATGTGAAATTGTTGGGTTTGGCAGTTTGGGTTGTTGCCTGTCTGCATCTGCATCTGTCAGCTCGAAGAGTGACGTGCAGGCACTTGGCACTCGCTGCTTTCGTGGCAGCTGGGCCTGGCCAGCTTTGCCCACAAATTTCGGATGGCCAGGCCTTCTCCACAGAACCTGCACCCCAGCCCATGCTCCTGTGGGGTGTTCCAGGCTCAGGTCTGAAGGTTTAGCTTTATGTTCTGGGGCTGAAGCATTAGACCCTGGTATGAAGGGAGTGGCATATTTTTAGCAAGAATTCCATGTTGTTTTGTGTGTCTTATGGAGTGGAAGAGCAGCTCATCTACCACAACGACTGAAGTGTGCTCCTTTTCCATTGTTAAACTGGATGGTGCTCTCAGCACCTTTTTTCCTGATGAATCTTGCCTGGAGTGACATTACTTTCACCTGTGTAAAATAGGAGTAATTGGGTGGTTCTGTTTAACGTGTAGCTTTTTCAGCTCTGCCATTTACTCCTGATTTATTTTCCTGTCTGGGGTTGGTTATCTGGTGGGGGATACAACAATAATGATTGGATTTGTGAAATTACGTCCTGAAATCTGTTCTCTAGTCTTACAGACATACACAAGACTGGACATATGCAAAGGATTTATGTTAGTTTAAACAATATTAGTAATGTTTGATAACGGCTTTTCCTGTCTTTAAGAGGACAGGTTTTTGAAGTCTGGAGATTTTTTAAGATAAACACTATGAAGAGACTCATGTACCAGCATGTAAGAAAGTGTTCGGTACAGGTTCTTGCATGCGTGCTTGAATGTGTCTTTCCAAAGTAGTTAGTGATTGTGAGTACAGTGATCAAGTGTACCAAGCTGCTTTTATTCCTGGTGGGAATAAACAGGAGCATTCCAGATTCTTAATTGCTTGTCATCGTTGCAGAGCAAAAAAAAAACCCCAACCCCCCAAAAAAAACCTTTGAACAAATTTGACCTGTGTGAGTCACAGCTGGTTTTTGAGATGATCTCAGTAACTGCATAATTTTCAGTCAGTTTGCTTCTGTGTAAAGGAAGAAGTGCCACAGATTAATAGAATGTTTTCTGTCTGGTTTTAGGCTGGTACAGAGGTGTTTCCATTAAGAAGCCCAATGTAAAGGTAAGTGTGAATGCATTTTTTTAATTTAGTGGGAGATTATATCTACTTTGCTGTTACAACCCTGTAAACTACTAGTTTTCATTACCCTTAGGATCATACTTCTCTAAATTTTTTCCTGTGGGAGGATTGGGTTTATTTTCTAAATTGAGAGAATGATGCTCATTAGTCACCCAAAGGATCAGAACCCTTCCTGACGGGTGACATGTAGTCTTTCCAACATTTATAAATCTCACCCAATTTGATCCTCTCCACCCTACTCCTCTAAGAAAAACGTAGATGGGTGATCTTGCTTTGCCTAATTCAGAATTTTTGAAGAACATATCTAAGAATTTGCATTATTAATTAATTATTAATAAATTGCACTACTAATCTATTTGAAAAAAGTGTGATGAAAAAGGATATTGTAAGTTTGTTCTTTTTTCAGATTTTTACAGTTTAACCACTGCATTTGGTTATTTTCCAGTCACAGCCCTGTTTTGCTCTTAGAGAACTTTTTTGGCTGTTCTGATATGAATTTTTTGTGAGTGCATGTATATTTTTGTAAATGTATGTATCCAAATATGTAAATAGTTCCTTCTATGTAAGCATCACTTCACTGTCTTATGTTTTAAATATAGCTTGTATTTAAAAAGAGAAAAGTACCAGATTCCTCATCTTTACCTGTATTATAGAATATAATATTACCTGTATTATGTTTTCATGGCTATTATTCTCTTTTGATGGAAAACCCTACATTAATTGTGTGTGTTGGTACATCTTCTGCTTGTATATATGTTCACTTTTGATCGGAGAGCCCTTCAAACCTTCTTGGTTTCTTAGGTAACCAGCACAGAATCACAGAAGTAAACAGCACTGATTGGACGTGAACCAAACAAGATACTGAAGTAGCATTTCTTCCTTTTCAAGATTTTTGCGTGGCTGAAAGCATGCATGTTTGCCTCCCCCCCACCCTCCGATGAAGCCATTCCTGTTAGATTCATCTTTTTTCCTTCTGCAATTTCAGTTTTGCCTATGAAAAGGAAGGAATTTTCCTTAGCGTTTGGATTCATCTTTGCTTAGTATTACTTTCAACATCCACCTGAAAATTTTTCTTCCTAAATTGTACTGTTTTAAAGCTCTAAAAATTTAAAGCCCTCCCTTGGTTACTGACTTTTCTGTGAGAGGTTGTCAGCGGGTTTTTAACCTGCAGATTACCAGTGCTGATCCTGTATTCCCCGCTGAAGTGCAGGCTTACCATTCTTACAGACTGACTGGGATTGTTCTGAGGATTCAGGGCCATGTGTTTTACAGAGATGATGGAACGTTATGAAAAGTTTGGTTTAGATTAACTCTTTTCCCCATGTCCCGTCATACAAGAACACAATGGCACAGGCAAAGTTAGAATCCAGCCGTCACGGGGACAGAAGAAGGCAAATAACCGGAGCTATCCCAAGTGGGTTTAAACAGCTTGTTGTTGGAAAGAGGGAGGAAAAAGGATAGCTCCAGGGTGCACAAATAATAGAATACTTCTTTCCTTAATGAAAGACTGGTCTGCGGGCTAGACGCAAATTTGATGGTGGACATTTTGTTTTGCTGGTTTTTTTTTTTAAACCTATGTCCTTGTCATCTAATGTAATGTAGCATACCAATACAGACATCTGGTCTGGAAGCATGCTGCTCGTGTGCTGCAAACTGCACGATGGCCACTTCTCTGGCTGTCCTGGTAGCGTACATCTCTCCAGTAAATATTCCTGGTACTTTGATCTGTTACTCATTCCTTTCTGCTAACTGCAAGCTGTTCTCTGAACTCCTTCTGCTTGTCACTCCTTTTTCCTGCTTGCCCATCACCTGTTGGTGGATTATTGGGCTCACACAGTTTTTGCAGTAGGAAGACAATTGGCTACATTTAAATGCTTTCTCTTAAATCAATCCTCTCCCCTCTAAGGCCGTTGTGTAGGATTAGAGGTGACACCTTTGCATGTGGTCCTAGTTGACTCACCCGTTATTTTTATACCAGAGCATATTTCCCATGCAACAGTGTTTCTGAACACCTCAGGAGCTTTTGGGAATGAAACGTACTCAGCTTGAATCTCTGTATGGTATTTTTATTGAATGGACTTGCAAAACTTCCTTAGTAAGAAATTGATCTTTCAAGACGGATGCTTGATTCAGTGTGCCGTCCTCTTCCGAGATGGATTAAAATGTTCAGTTGTGACTAATTTGAATATTGACTTTTGACTGTGGCAGCTTCTTTGGCGCAGTCTTAAGAGTTTTTTTTTTAATAGGTATATTGGCAATTATTTACTGTGGCTTAAAATATAAATGCTAAAAACTGTAAATGTATTTTTCTAACTTATAGACTTTTTTTTCTTGCAGGGGATTTTTCCTGCAAACTATATTCACTTGAAAAAGGCAATTGTCAGTAACAGAGGGTGAGTATTCCTTCTTTCTCAGAAGCTGCAGTGCTTGTCATCTAGAAGGGAATCAAAGAAGTAGTTATTGAAATTTATAGAGTGGTTTTAGTTCATTGTATCTTTTGTTGTGTATTAGGGTTTGAAAATTAAATATAATTCTGCAGTGCTTTGGTTTTTTTTTTTTAATATAGCAAGAATCAATTCTGCTGGTTACTCCTGTTGACCTTTGCTCATAAAATTGTAACTGCAGAGGTATCATCTGAAACATACTCATTTTAAAGACCTTTGTTTATATTTTTCATTTCTGCTTGTTTTCTCACTGGCACAATTCTTTATGTTCCTGTTTGTTATGGAGGCACCAACATGCAGACAGTCCATCTCGTTTATCAACAGATTTTTCACTGAAGCATAGCTGACAAGGTAGCTATGTTACTTTAAAACTTTTTGAAAGGATCCAACCCTCTACACCTCAAGCCAGAGAATGACTGAAGTACATTATGCTTGAAATTGTTTTACCTTCACTGTTTTTGTATGTAGCTCATAGGTTTCTAGAGGTAGGTTTAATTTAGTCAGTGTGAATAGCAATACTGATGGCAACATAATGTCAGCATTTGTACTTTGTGTAGACTCCATGACCTGTGAAGATTCCTGTGAGATTGACTGAGACTCCTGAAATTGATACCTTGTCTCTTCACTGCGACTCTTACCTGCATATTCTAGATTAAGGCCACTGTGGGGAGATATATAAGTGCATCATTTCACACAGTGACCCAAGGGAATAAATTAAATGTGGATGATATAATGTAGTAAATAGCACTTAGTAAAGTACCTGTAGAAAAATATGTGACTTCTTATGGTCTTGAATTGTATGTTTATCCTCAAAGGGACGGAGTAAAGATTGTAAGGGTAACTGCAATACTGATGCTTCATAACTTTAGGGTGTAATAAAGTTACAGATATTGCACAGAATGACTACTCCTAATGTATACTCTCCTTAGGGGGAAGACCAGTTTCTTGTAATCTGTGGTTAATTAGTACTTGATGTTAGTTCAGAATTTGTAAAGGGCAACCAGTTCAACATATTTAGATACTTAGTAGTGAAGTTGATGTACTTTTTAAAAATAAGTATCAAAGACTGGCATACCAATTGATACAACAGAACATAACACAGTTCTCAATCAGAGATCATGGTTATTTCATGTTTTGGTAAAAGAATTTCTGCCCCTGTATTTAAGAATATATTCAAAGTGCCAATATAAACACTTGTGAAATAATAAAGCATAGTATGTACTGTTCTTCTATTTGAGTCATAGACCCAATGTAATGTCATTAATATGTGGGTATACTGCAGGAAGTGCAGGGTTATAGGAATGCACGCAAAGCATTAAATTTGCATGGTTAAATGTAGTCCTGATATGCACTTTCTTTAAATCCAGCCATACTGTTGAAGGCTGATCTTTTACATCTTTCTTTGGTTTTCATTTTTCCCACCAGCTACAGGGTATTGTGCGATTCTTTTCATCCTTTAGTTTTCCATGGTTTCTTACAGGGATGTTGAACTATTTTGAATGCCTTACCTCTAATGGCATTTTACAGAGATCTGAAAAGAACGGAATTTTCAGCTGGAAGTGGTTGTGGCATTATTTTTAATGTTGTTAGTGTCAAGCAAACTTTTGATGGTATATACTAAATGCAGAATTTTTGTCTAACTATTGAAATGATCATTGAATATGAGCTAAAGAATAGGATTTTCATCATATTCTTAGCCATCATACTTCAGATCACAAGCATACTTTGTGGTGATTTGTTAAAGCGTAAATTGAGATTGAGATTTCATAGTCTTACTGTGGCCAGATTTGGCAGGGGGGGACACGAGGGATGACAAAAAACAAAAAAACAACCAAACCAGAACATTGCAGGACTAGAATAGAGCACAATCTCAGATGCTAGGTGTCTGTCAGTGTTTCAGTTTCTCATAATAAAATGTGGGAATGATAAGGTCATTGGCATAAGAATAGAAAAAAAATGGTGATCTGTCTTGGTCCCCTGATATGTACATATATGAACTGGTGCTTCGCAGTCCCAGCTTTAGTGGGTTGAATGCATACCTAAGGTAACTATGCCAGGTTTTTAAGATAGTGATGTGTCGAATATATGTATATTTTGGATCTTAGTATAAGATTTACTTACATCTTTGAAGTGAATAAGAGTTTTTGATAGCTTGGAAAGGAAGTGTTGAAGCTTTTGTTTGATAAATTTTCTCCTCCAAGAATACATAGAGACATACAGTGACTTAACTTCATCATCCTGTCCCCCATTGTTTGTTACTTTTGGCTTCAGCTAACGTGACACAATTATTTCTAGTTAGAATTTTCAAAAGAGAAATATTGACATGAAAGTGTGTGGCTTTTTTTTTTTTTTAATGATTAACCATGTTCTCTTTTAAAATTAAACAAAAAAAAAAACCAACACTTTTCAGAATTAATTACATCTCATTGTTCACGTATTTACTTGTTAGCACTCATTTAACTCTGCACAAAGGACAGAAAAATGGCCTAAACTAGTTATGGAGTTTGTAACTTTCCTTCAGGAGAATTTCAGAATATCTGTATGCACAGTTGTACTGCCGAAGAGGAAGAGCCCAGTGCCCTTCGTGGTTGTTGGATGTGATGCAGATGCTGTCTCTTACTTGACACTACTTGTCCCAAACCACCTTTTGAGCTAGTGTTTTCAGTACCGCTACTTTAGGACCTATGGAAACTTGTTGCAACACGGTCTGTTTCAGAAACGTGTTGTTGTTTTGTTTTTTTCTTAATTCTCCCTCTTTTTAAAAAATTACTGAAAGAGCAGAGGCTTGAAATAGACCTTATTTTTCCAGCGTCTGACACTTGTTTCTGTAATACTCAACATAAAAGGCAAGTCAAGGCACTAAAGGCTCAGATAATATAATGGTATTAATATTTACATTAGTTATCACATTCTTGCATTTATTGTGATGAAAGGACATGGACCTGTTGGAGCTGGTCCAGAGAAGGGTCACAAAAATGGGCTGGAGCACCTCTTCTGTGAGGAAAGGCTGAGAGAGTTGGGGCTGTTCAGCTTGGAGAAGAGAAGGCTCCAGGGAGACCTTATAGCAGCCTTCCAGTACTTAAAGGTGGCTTAAAAGAAAGATGAAGACAGACTTTTTAGTAGGGCCTGTTGTAATAGGAGAAGGGGTAATGGTATTAAACTAAAGGGGGGCAGATTCAGACCAGATGTAGGAAGAAATTTTTTTACAGTGAGGGTGGTGAGACACTGGCACAGGTTGCCCGGAGAGATGGTCGATGCCCCATCCCTGGAAACATTCAAGGTCAGGTTGGATGGGGCTCTGAGCAGCCTGATTGAGTTGAAGATGTCCGTGCTCAGTCCAGGGGGGTTGGACTTAGATGGCCTTTAAAGGTCCTTCCAACCCAAACTGTTCTGTGATTCTCCTTTAATAGGTATGGAGGAACTTGACCACAAAGGGACAAGTCCTATTCTTTTGATTAGAGGATAGCTCACTCGGGTTTCATATGCAATATTGGAAAAGTCTGCTGGATGGGAAAGGTTAATAGATTGTAGATCTTTTGGGTAGTTAATGATATTGGCTAACATATTAATTGGAGGTAAAAAAGGGTTGAACTGGCCTAGAGAGAAGGGACACAAACTGTGAAGGACCCCACTTTACAGGCAAGTTAATTCAACATGCTGTCATCATGAAAAGTGTTTCCTTTGACCTTGATTAGAATGAAATTATGTATGTTAAACAGATAACTAGGAAATGCTTCACATAAACTGATGCTTATGGAATGGGATGGAGGAACAGTTGATGGGGTTCTGGAGTGGCTTCAGTGTTATAACAGACAAAATTTTCCTCTTAAGATATTTTTCTTTTTGTTGAATAAATTCAAACAAATTCAAGTTCTAACACTTTACAAATTACTATGCTGACATTTATTTCATTTTCTACTTTTTCCAGGGTACTTTTCCTAATTATTTCCCCTCTTCTTGTATAGGCAATATGAAACAGTTGTTCCACTTGAAGATTCTGTTGTGACTGAAGTCACAGCAACACTGCAGGAATGGGCTGTGCTCTGGAAACAGCTGTATGTGGTAAGAACAGTACTCTTCTCATTGTACTTTACTTCTCAGATATCTTGGGAGATATGTTGCCTGCATTTCGGTCCATTAGGAAAAAATCATAATCAGTATAAGAATTGTTAGATTCATTTTATCTGGTGGGGGGTCTGCTAACTGCAGGTTCACTGATCATGTGAGGTTCACATGGGCTATGTTGGAAATTTCAGCAGTTTTGAAATTCTGCCTTCAGATCTGAAAGCTTCATTGTAAAAAAACCCAATTTTAAAGTGTTCTTAAGTAAGAAATATTGTATGTGTTTAGTAACACAAAATGGAAGACTTCTGTAAGTCCCATCGAAGACTTCAAAGAATTATTCAGCAGTCTGTGAGTATTTCTTTTAGCATCTAGTCTTTGAAAGAGGAAGAACTTGGAGGTCTTTTTGTACGATTGTTCCTTCACCTATTAAGAATAAACATTCAAGATAAGTGTATTCAGTTTTATACTCATCTATTTTATATAATTGTCAGTTGTTGCCACATAATGTCACCTACTTCTGCTTTCAACTTTGTTCTTCTCTTCCTTTTTAATGGCCAAATCCCATGGAACAGCAAATAAAAAACTAGCACATATGAAAGTATTTTTTTCCTGGGTGTTTTTTTCTCCTTCTAGCTTTTTAGCTTACTAATTGCAAGCCGTAACTATAGGATGAGGATCAAGAATTGTGGGTGGTACAAGCATGAATTTCCTTTCTTTCCTTACTTTAGAGAAATAACCTCTACATATTTTGCTTATTTAAACCTGAAGTGGTAGTAGCTAGACACCTAGGAAATAAAACCGGAAAAGACCCAATTAAATGAGTGTAGCGTATCTAGCATAACCAGCCATGTTCTGTACTCCCTTCAAAAAAGCAATTAAGTCTGTTGTGAAGTTAGCTTCACTTTTGTTGCTCTTGCTTCTTCTATGGGGATCATATGCCTCTGAAGAAATTTTCTTAGAAAGTAACAGCTGATCTAATGGGGGGTGGGGGAATGGCACGTGGTATGTACTTTTTTTTTCTATCACTTCTACATCCCGTACTCCTTATTTTTCTCCATTTCAAATGCTTAGATCTCTGGTGTATGTGAATTAAGCGATCTTTTCTGTTTTCTTCCTGTAAGAATTTCTCTCTCCCCAGTGTCAGATGAAGAAGACAACAGTAATACTGACAACGGTATTGAATTGGACAAAGGGGAACCATTTTACCTACAAATGAGTTACACTTCCTTCCTGCTAATCTATTTCTTTTTTATTGTTAAAACTATTTCTTTGAGAAGAGGGAGAGAGAAAGCTCTAGCTATAAACTTTCACTTAGTGATTTTCTTTCTGGGACTGCTTTCTATTCTAGCTCATTATACTTACTATAACGTTGCACACATTATTGTATTCTTAAATAACAGGGGAAAAAATTTACTGTTTTAATAGAACTTTGTAAGCAGGCATCTGGTCCATGACAAGAAGAAACTGGCAGAGCTTCAGAGTAGAAAATAATTTGTTTTGTGGTGGTTTTTTTCCCAGATATTAGAAAAAAATGTTTTCTAACATAGAAATAATCACAGAATTTTTTAGGTTGGAAAGGACCACTTAAGTTCACCTAGTTCAACTGCCTTCTCAAATAGGGTCAGCTAGACCAGGTTGTCCAAGACTGCATGCAGTCAGGTTTTGAGTTCCTTGTGAAAAGGGACTCCCCGACTTCCCTGGGCAAAGCTGTCAGTGTTTGACCACCTTCAGTGTTTTCTTATGTTCAAGACTACTGATGTAGCACCATAGCCTTTCTGATGTGAAAGAACGATCTACACAATTGTTAGGTGGGTAATAGAAATTTTTCCCTTTTACAAACTATAAATTTGAAGCCTTAAGAAGCGTACAGAGGTGCACAAATGGATGTGGCAGAGCTGTGATTAGGATTTTATAATTGGTACTCAGGCTAGAAGCTATGCTGTAAGGTCACATCTTAAAATATATTAAGAGACCAAATGGAAATACTTGCTTGTTGTTGGATCAGCACAAGCAGAAATTTTTATTATTCCCAAACTATCAGAAGAATCATCTAAGGAATCTAATTAACGTTATTTATCATGCTACTGTGCCTAGTCAGCTTTGTGGACAAGTTATTTTACTGTAGTGAAAGTTCAAATGCTAGTCATTACCGCAGATGCTTTCAGTAGGTCAGTACCTATAAATGGTAACAGTAGTATATGGGGTCTGCGTGGCAAGGTTTTGGTAGCGGGATGGCTACAGGGGTGGCTTCTATGAGAAGCTGCCAGAAGCTTCCCCATGGCCAACAGAGCCAGTGCCAGGCGGCTCCATGACCAGCCTGCTACTGGCCAAGGCTGAGCCCATCAGTGATGATGGTAGTGCCTCTGGGAGGCACATTTAAGAAGGGGAAAAAGCTGCTGTGCAACACTAGCAGCCAGAGAGGAGTGAGAATGTGTAAGAGAACCAGCTCTGCAGACCCCAAGGTCAGTGCAGAAGGAGGGCAGGGGGTGCCCCAGGCACTGGAGCAGATTCCCCTGCAGCCTGTGGTGACCCCACGCTGGAGCAGGCGGATGCCCGAAGGAGGCTGTGACCCTGTGGGGAGCCTGCGCTGGAGCAGGTTTGCTGCAGGGCTTATGACCCTGCGAGGGACCCACGCTGGAGCAGTTAGTGAAGAAATGCAGCCCGTGGGAAGGACCCACAGTGGAGAAGTTCATGGAGGGCTGTATCCCATGGGAGGGTCTCCACACGGGAGCAGGGAAAATGTGACACAACATCTGATGAACTGACGTCAACCCCCCCGTTCCCCGTCCCCCTGTGCCACTGCAAGGGAGGAGGTAGAGAATATGGGAGTGAAGTTAAGTCTGAGAAGAAGGGAGGGGTGGGGGGAAGGTGTTTTAAGATATAGTTTTTATTTCTCATTACCCTACTCTGATTTGATTGGTCATAAATTAAAATTATCTCCAAAGTTGAGTCTGTTGTGCCCGTGACGGTAATTGCTGAATGATCTCTCCCTGTCCTTATCTCTACCCACGAGCCTGGGTCATGAGCCTTGCATTCTATGTTTTTCTCCCCTGTCCAGTTGAGGAGAGGGAGTGATAGAGTGGCTTTGGTGGGCACCTGGCATCCACCAAGGTCAACCCACCACACGAAGGCACTTCTTTATTTAGTAGTATTGCCCTGGACACCTGCCAAACAAAAATTACAGCGTTTCTTCGTATCTGTGAATAGGCTGAAATGTTCATCTCATGCATTTTGGCAAACTTCTTACTTGGATTATGGTTTGAAAGACCAACTTTGTTTCAAATAAAAGTTCCAAGAAATGGCTTCAGTAATATTGTTGACATACATTGTGAGGTTTGTATTTGTCTTTGAGTTAAACAATAGCTACTGGAATGTAATACCGAGGAAGCCTGGAGCGATTAAAACACTGCCTGAAGAGGGATGCTATGTTGTTCCAAGATAAAATAACTCAGCTGAAAAAAAAAAATGAGGGGAGGAAGAGAACAGTGAGAAATGGAAGGGCAAAGTGAAGCACAACTTAGAGACAGTTGTAGAAAATTGGTTTGTAAAATATTGGCAATCTTCCTCGGTTCCTTCTGACCACAGAGAGTCCATGCTACTACTAGGAAGAAACTGTGCGTGGGGAAGCTTGAATAGTTTGAATTATGAGGGTTGTGCAGTAATTTTAGTTTGTAGGTCTGAAGTTCGCTATACTGCAAAGGGCTGTGATATCCTTGTAATTTTTGCTATCAAGGTGAGAGCAAGGGGATAGTCTTAATAGAACTAGAAGCTGAGACTATGGAGAAAAAGGTATTTATGTGGATAAAGGAAAGGCTGTACCTAAAATGAATTTGAAATAGATAGATGTCTGGTGTGTTCTTTGCTTTACTGTAATACTATGTTATGCTATGAGTAGTTGGATTCTGATATTCTAACCCTTTAAATGCTAACAAAAGAATAAGATTTTTGAAAATGCAGGAGATTTCTCTCAAATTGAAAAGGAAAAGGGATACAAATAATACTGGTATGGAAGCTATCAGAATTTGTTATTTATATTGGGTGTTTTTTGTGGTAGTAATGATAACCTGCTTAAGAATTCTATGCCAACCTAAAAATCACCTGTTTTTTGTTACCAAGCAATCAGTGATAGAACTTAAATATTTAATACTTTTAAAGGAGTGAAGATGATATGACTTATGGTTCTGGGGACAATATTTTTAGTAGGGCCTCTTGGGACAGGACAAAGGGTAATAACTTTAAACTAGAAGGGGTCAGATTCAGACTAGATATAGGAAGAAATTTGTTTACGGTGAGGGTGGTGAAGCACTGGCACAGGTTTCCCAGAGAGGTGGCCGATGCCCCATCCCTGGAAACATTCAAGGTCAGGTTGGATGGGGCTCTGAGCAACCTGCTTGAGTTGAAGATGTCCCTGCTCAGTGCAGGGGATTGGACTTAGATGGCCTTTAAAGGTCTCTTCCAACACGACTATTCTATAATTCTATGAAAATAGCACATTTTTTCCACTATTTGAATACGTAATCTGTGTGCAGAGATAGGTACAGTGTCATGACACTGGAAAATAAAAGAACCCATTGCTTTGCTTTCTGATCTGCCCATATCTAGGCCTCTAAGAGGAGTACAGAAACAGTGACATTTAGTAACCAAAAAGGTCACTGTTCTATTTAACCTACTTGATTTGGATTTTCCTACTTTCACTGCTGTTGTACAAAATCTTCAGGAGGGAGCTCACAGGAACTGAGTGTTTAAAATCCATGTAAACGCTGTATGCTGAGCTGCTTGTAATGTGGATGGAGTTTCTGATAACTATAGCTGACCAGATGTGTGTGTGTATGTATGCGTCGGTGTATATAGGCTTACACACACATATGTATGTATATTGTCGCTAAGTGTATGAACCTTAAATCTTACTGTTTTGCTTGGTTCAAATACTCTGTATTGTTCTTTAGATTAGTTAGGACAAAATATGTATTTCATTTTGGGGGAAGCGTAAAAAATTTAGAATAAAGTTCTGCTTAACCTTTCTCACTATTAGAAAGGCTTATAAACAGCAGATGCCAGTGATTCCCTTCCCAAATACTGTACTCAAGATGGAGTGGAAGGGGAAAGAAAAGTAGGATTATTGTTGGTACCACTATGGGAAGCTGAGCTTGTTCTTGTGACTACTCCAAAGAGACAAGGAAGAGAGAACAGAAAAGCAAGAACAAACCTTGGGGAGACTTCTGTAGGCACAGAGGTGGACGAAGATTGAAAATTGCATTTGTTGTGGTGAAATGTGTGTGTGTGGCTCTCAGGTAGTTGCCCAGACTAGTGTATGACTTCCACTGAGACAGCAAAAGAATACCAGTAAGGTAGATAACTTTCTCTCTTACCTTGTATGTGTTGGTAAGATTTGTTATTTTTTACTACTTCTAAATAAAGGATCTGCAAGTTCTCTGTGAGCTTTAATTAGGTCAAACAAGACTCCTGTGAGTTGTTAAGTCAGCTAAGGAGATCACTGAAACTCACAGTTGGAGCATAGTAGCTATTTTAACAGTAAAACAAATTCCTCAGAGTTTAAGATGTGATGTGAGGACTATTTCTGTTGAAATAGCAGATGACTGTAGAGAGACCAAACATAATTGCCCAATTTAGAATTTGGTCAGATCAATAAAGGTAATTTGCTACTTTTATGCAGAAGAGGAGCGGGGGGGAAAGTGTGGAGTGACTTCTCATTTAGTTTTAGGAGTAAGAACTAATGGTGTTGGGAATACATGGAATTTTTGCCAGCTGAATCTGAAACAAATTTCCTGTTGGCTCGTTATAAATCTTCTGAGGACCCTATCAAGGAAAAGAGACTGAGTAAAAGGACTTGGTGCAATTTGAAGCTATCTGATTTGGGTGTTTTAGGGTGTCCCTAAAATTGAAGCATTAATTCAAAACTAGTCTTAAAAAAATGCCAGTCCCTGAATCACTAATGTAGTTTACTCTTGTAGTGGAGTACTCTGAGACAGTTTTATTTAGAGAGATACCTTTTGCTTCATATCTGATAAAACATGGAACTGCTGATGCATTTTCTAAAATATGTAGGCAGAAAAAAGCATGGTATGATCTAAAACAGGCGTGCTGCATCTGAGGTCTGCTTCAGAAGGTCTTCCTTGAAGGAACAGAATTCCCTCAAGTCAAGGCTGAGCATATTTCATACACACTTACAGTTTTGTGCAGGCAAACTCCTGGAAAGATGAGGTATTTGTACTGAGACATATGTACAGAAACTATATTGCACATATATATGGTCCTCTTTCTGACACTAACAGAGAGACTCAAAGTTATCACCTCATTATCCATAGTCCTGTGTTATAATGTTTGGCAGTATTCTGGGTATTTTATATCTTTCTATGTTTGGATTGAAGGGTGGATCTTCATGGAGTGGCAGGCAACTCAGATAAGAGTTTGAGGTAGCTGATAGTCTTGTTAAGTGCTGCACAGATATAAAGGAAACCAAGTGTAAATATTTCCTCTTTCAGTAGCAACTAATTCTTCAGTTTCTCAAAGGGAATGGTGCTCTGGGAAAACAGCTGATTGCTTAGGAACCTAATCAGAGGCTTTTAGCAAATTTGTCATTTGATTACTGGAAAGTACTTGAACGTTTTTCTTGATTGGGTTGCAGAGGGTATGTGCAGAATGATTTGGAGAATGCAGAGTGATGAACGCTTCAGTGTTGTATGTGTAAGTTGGAGATTTTTGTTATTTGGTATGCTGAGTCGTGGAAGCGGAAGCTGGAGATAAATCATAGAATAGCCCAGGTTAGAAGGTACCTCAAAAGATCATCGGGTCCAGCCTTTTGTGGGAAAGGGAGCCTAGATGAGACTATCTAGCACCCTGTCCAATTGCATCTTGAATACATCCAGCAATGGGGACTCTACCACATCCCTGGGCAGGTTATTCCAGTGAATGATTGTTCTTACTGTAAAAAATTTCTTATGTTGACATGAAACCTCTCCTGGGGTAACTTATACCTGTTGCCACTTGTCTTGTCCATGTGGCTCCTTGTGAAGAGAGAGCCTTCATCATCTTTGTAGCCACTCTTTAATCATAGAATGCTGCGATGAGGTCCCCCTTAGCCACCTTCTCCAGGGAGAAAAGACAGAACTCCTTTAGTCTTTCCTCATAGGGCAGGAGTCGTGGGGACCAGAATAAAGACCACAATATAGAAGTGTCACAGTGTGATTTATGTCTGCTCATTACCTTAGGCAGTTAAAAGTTTTTTTCTCTAAAATTGTAGGGTTTTACACTGCTGAGATGTCTTTGGAAAGTTGAGCAGAAGTCCTTTACGTGCTTTGTTAAACTGAGACTTGTATTTACATAAAGTTATTAGCTATGGTTTATTGGAGGTCTTTAGTGGGTGTCATGATCTCTACATTTCTTCTTTGGTGAAACAGTCCTCATGTAGAATCTACACTTAATATTTGTTAGGGCACTGCCATAAAATGCAATCCATTTCAGTACATCTCCACTTTAGCGCTAACTTGCTGAAGTTCAGTTGAAGTGCTTCATATTTTAAGACTATAATGGATTCCCGCAATTATTATTTTCCCTTCCCTATTTTGAGAGATTTAATGCATTCAGTCCTTCATAGTGATTTGTGGAAGTCTGTGAGCTTTAAGGAATTAGAAATAGGCATAAATTTTTAGGAAAGTAAAATAAGATGAGTTTGTAAGCAAGTCTTGTATCATTAAAATTTGAAAAATTATGATAATTGCTTTGAAAGTTACTTTCCTTTGAAGACCACTGAACTTACAGATAGTTTATTGGATTTAAAGAACAGTGTAACAAGGAGCAATACATGCAGTACATTTCACCTTTCATTTACTTCCACATACAGATTGATGATATCATTTAAGATTATTAGGATCAACTAGACTGTTCTTATGTATTGTCAAAGAAACAATAGGATTACTATAAAACAAAAACTACAAAGTGTTATTGGACTAGATGATCGTTTTAGGTCCCTTCCAACTGAACTATTCTATTCTATTATTCAGACTGTATGGGAGGAATATATGTTTTAAGTTACCATGGAGATGGATAGATTTTAATAGATTTTAAAAATCAAGCCAGAATTAAATGTAAGTCACCTTCTGGTGTCCTTGCCAAGTCCTACTGTGACAAACTGTGTGCACGGTGTTTTCATGATTTCTTGCTTTGTAGAAGAACGTTATTTAGTCATTGATATCGGAGGTCATAATATGCTCTTTTATTTTGGTAAATAGAACAGAAGAGCTGCCTTTCTGATACTGAAATTCATAGCAAATTGTTGAGGGGATTTGGAGGAGGGTTTTTTTGAGATGAATTCCAAATTTTTGAAGTATTAGCTGGTTCATAGTTAACGAAGAGCTCTTTCCTTTTAAAACAATATCCAGTCTACCACATGCTGACAACAGTGTTACGGTGTACATGTGAAGTACATGTGCAACATTCAGACATGGGAGTTGGATTTTATGGATTGCTGGTGTTTAACACTGGCTGTGAACAGGCAAGCAGCAAAGAAATAGAACAGAATTTCCTCGGGGGAAACCCGTGCCTGACCTGCAGATGCTTTCTAACTATTTCATTTGTACTGTAAACATACTGAACACTTAATTACATTAGACCAGGGAAAGAACATTGTAATCCAAAAATCCAAACAGGAGTTTGAGGGTTTCTTCATCTCTAACTGGAAGGACTCACCTGGGTTGTTCCAAAAATGATGTTATGGCAGAATTGCATTTGAAATAGAGGCAAATGGTGTCGTGTGGTTTGATTGTAGTCTTCCAAAGATGTATTTTGAGGAAACATGGCAGTTTGTATTGGGTTTGTTTTGTTTTTAAAAACCAGAAAATTAGAGAAGAGAGAAAAAAAGGGGTAGGGGAACCTGCCAATCTGGCTTGTTAGAGTGAGTGAGCAAGCTTGTGTGCATGTATAGAGCTTAGAAGGAAAAAGTCTGATCGTCCCTAGTGGGTATTTATTGGAACTAAAAAGATACTTTGGATTTCATTTTATAGAAGACAGATT
>Ga0065711_1006721_pt1 | contig 26110 bp, 23 predicted proteins | sample Hoacrofraction12_FD_59098 | JGI IMG/M metagenome (GOLD analysis project Ga0065711, IMG submission 59098) | Hoatzin crop microbial communities from Cojedes, Venezuela - Epithelial fraction 12 v2 (version 2) | ecosystem: Host-associated > Birds > Digestive system > Esophagus > Crop | place... | reverse complement strand
CCTTTCCTTTCCTTTCCTTTCCTTTCCTTTCCTTTCCTTTCCTTTCCTTTCCTTTCCTTTCCTTTCCTTTCCTTTCCTTTCCTTTCTTTCCTCCCCTTCCCCATAGCAGTGTGTAATACAGGTTGGCTCCCCAGAAACTGTAATTATCAGCACTTCATTAAAGCCCAGAAGGCACTGCCAGTTTACACGGGCGGTAGATATGTCTCAAATATCATCAGCCAGCTACACGTTGGACACTTCTTCCCTCCACAGGGCCAAAAAGAAGGCAGTAAACGGGACAGAAGCTGGCAGGGGCTCTGAGCTGGACACCATCACAGACCTGTCAAGCCAGTCTGTGCTTTCTCATCCATTTTCAGCCACCCTGATGGGTGCAGCATCTCCCAGAAGGTCTCGTGAGCTGCAGCACAGGGATAATCAATACAGGATCTGGCCCACTGACAGGGGGAAGGGGAATCCTTTGGTGAGGTCAATGCTTGCAACAGCAGGGAACGTACACCTATCATCTCCAGTCTTAAAAACAGGGGGTTTCATTGAGCTGCTTTGACGTTTTTGCCGGGAGCCAGATCTGATGTTCATGCGGGTCACTGGCCTCCTGGATCTTTCATTACTTGTTGGCAATGCTTATTACCCAAGAACAGCATTGGGTTTTTCAGCCTCCTACCAAACCAAGAGGAGGTGTTCTGAGCAGACTGGGAAGCGTGGATTCATACCACTCTTTTGGGGGGGTTGTAGGTTTTTTATTTATTTGTTTGCTTTCTCTTTGTCAGCAATACCTGTTGAGCTAGAACTGAGGTAATTGTCACTTGTGGCTGAAAGTGCACTGCTGTATCCTGAGAAATACAGGGATTTCTAGAGATTGTTTTATGGAAAAACCGAAATCCAGCGACAAGATACAGCTTCTTCCATTGAAAAGTTTAAGACAAAACAACAAGTCGGTTTTCTTGCTGGTCTCTGGGAAGAGGGAGGTGTTCTCCTGCTCCACTCCGTCGACCTGGTCTGCCCCATCCGCTCTTGGGGAGTGCAAAGTCTCAGCGATTGAGACAGAAAAGCTGACACGGTAATGGTGCTGCTAATGGCACTAATTAGGCAACCTGGGAAGCAGGGTTTCATCCTGCTTTCTGCTTGCTTTTTAATCAAAGCTACATGGGTTGTTGCAGGCAGGGGGGAAGTGAGGGTAGACGCTTTTCTAATGTTTGTTCATAAGCAATTTGGAGGACTTTGAAACACGACTCGGTGGCTTGTTGATTAACAGCTGCAAGCAAGAGCCACAAGATCTGCTGTCAGGTCTGACTTGCCAAACAAAAGAAATATATTAAAATACGCATGTAATTCAATTCTGCCTGAATTGCCGTTGGCTGGAGCTTTGTGCCACCATTTCTATCAAGGCAAAGTGGATGAGGAAACATCGCCAGTCAGATTTGCTGGGACACAGCACTGCCTCTTTACACTGGCGTATAAATAGCTGCAGAAGGTGTTGGACAACGGGAAAATCAGACCTTTTCGGTGCAAGTTGTTCTCGAAAGTCCTGCCAGATCCTGGCTAGGTTGCAGCATGATTGTGTAGCAGTGCTAGTCACCCTGGAGAGCCCTTACGCCTGCCCGCACCCGGCACAGGCAGAGGCAGGAGGGACCTCGCTGCCTGCCAATGCCCTGACCCTCCGCAAGCATCCAACAAACGCACCTCCGCTGAGGATCGGGCCCCGGGTAGGAAATGCAGTTCCTGGTCCTCTGTAAACTCAAGTGAACCCTGCAGAAAGCCTCCTTCATGCACACGCACACACAGAAAGCTCTGCTGACATCAGTGTGGGTTTTTTTAAAGCAATAAATCATGCAAAAGCAAAATATGCCTAAGTGAAGAATTAAGGCTGATGAACTCTCATAGAGTGACAGTTAGACATCTAATCGCTTGCAATAGTGCAAAAATGCCGATCCCAGAGAGAGACTGTGCAATGGAAAATGAAGTAGAATCACTAAAGCCTCCCAAAACATAAATCACAGCAGAATTTATTAATCGCACAAAATACAAACAGTCATAAATCTATCGCAAACAAGCAGACCAGACCATCCAGAGAGGCAGGGAAAAATAAAGTGGAAGGAAATGAAAAAAGATGCAGTAAAAATCAGGAGAATGAGAAGTCAGTGACAGGGGAACAGTACTTAAGCTTAACATTTCACAGGAGGATGGTTCAAGCCTTTTCTTCCGCTGTTGTTAATGTCAGGTTTCATGCGAATGGCCTCTCCTTCACAGCAGCTTGTTGTGGTTTTGGTCACCTATTAAAGAGTGTGATGGCCACAGCTCCCAGGGATTTGGGCTCAGCTGCGGAAGCTGGTGTGGTGTCAGACACGGGGTTGCTCACCCTGAGCCCAAATCTCTGCCTATTAATTAGGGATAACACATCCATCCTCACTGGTGCGAGTTCTGAGACTGCAGCACTGCTGCACGTATCCTCAGCGAGGGGCAGCTCCTCGACAGGCACAGCCTCAGGTGTCTTCACTGCCTTTGATGGAACAACATCAGTTACAGTGTGGGATGGATGAACCTCAAACTGTGCAAAAGGCTGCAGTTCAAACGGAGACTGCTCTTGGCAGAAGGTGATTTTAAAGTAAACTGCTGATTGGCAGAAAAGATTAATTTCTTTTGCTCTGAAATTCATGAGAACTCGAAACGAATTCAGGAAATGATTTTGGAAGGAGAAAAATTAGGGTGGGAAGGTGAAGGAGGTGTTGAAGAACTGATGGGTCTGGAGTCCTCCTTCCACTTCCTTGCCCAGGTGCTGGGGGGAGAAGAGCCCAGCACTGGGAGGTGTGAGCCCCGCGCCCTTGTCCCAGCAGACATCCATAGCCATCTGACAAGGTGAAATCTCGATTGGCGATTTTCCCCTTGGGTTCATGATTAAGCATTCACGGGAGCATGGACGTGGTCTTGTCATACCCCGTCTTTGGGGAGCAAAGCGTACCTCCTACTGCTGGATTTAGGAATTGTTTCTGGCAGACAAGCACCCATCTACTCATCTCACACCACCTTTCAGAGGGATGGTCTTCCGAGTGGTATTCTCTCTACCCATGTTCACTTTTTCTCTTAGGAACCCAATCAGCTTTGAGCTATAAACTAACAGTATGATATTTTGCAAGTCATGCCTCATAAAATGTTTTCTGCGCTTTTGTCGGTCATGTTCAGTCATTTCTGGTTTTACTGTGACCACAAATCTTCCTTTTCGGACAACAGCATCATGTCTCCCACCTCCCAGGGTGGGCATCCTTGCCTTTAATCTCCAGGGTATCCTGCTGTAAATCTTCTCCGGCCTCTCCACTTCAGCGAAACAAAGAGACCAACTCTGCAAATTGGCTGAAAGAGCTCTTTGTTCTCTCTCTGTCCTATGGGGTTGCAGCACAACTTTCCAGACCACTGGTAACCATTTCAAGTTTTACTTTTTTTTTAGCATTTAGTGATTTTAGTAATTTCCACCTACTTGCAGTAACTATTTTGAATGTGGAAAGTTTTAAAGCAGCAGACCGTGATAATTTTCACCCAGGAGTCCTAAAATAATTGGCTAAGGCAAGCTCTGGCCCAGTTGTGCTAATTTTTCATAATCTTGGATTACCGGGAGATCTGCAGGAAATGGAATGAATGCCAGTGGTGTGCTAGTGTTCAAAAATCGTATATATAACTCCGATGTTTACTGCTCAGTTAACTTTATGCTAGTCCCTGCAAACTAAGGGAAGAAACCACTCAAGGACTCAATGGAGAACAAATGATGAGGATGTGATTAACATCAGTCAAGAAGTTTTGCTCTTTTCTTCTTTTCCTTTGTTTCGCCCAGAAATAGGTCTCGTGAAAAGAAGAATTGATTTCTGTTAAGCTTTGGGTATCCTGTTGCACAACATTCTGATATATTTATAATGAACTCTGTGCCAAATTAGCAGAGTGCATGTTAAATGGACTGAGGCTGGGTTAGCTGACAGCTCTCAAAAAGCAGTTAACAGCGGGGAGGCATTGCTGAATGGGGATGTTACTTGTGGACTCTGCCAAGACCACTTCCAGGCCAAGTTATTCAATATTTTTAGCAATGATCTGGAATAAAATCACTGCTGATAATTACAGATGTCATAAAGATTGGCAGAGCAATTAAGAACAATGAAGACAGTGCCGTCAGAGTAACCTGATCTCCTTAATAAATTGGATCCATTCAAACAATGTATAATTTCAATAACAACAAATTTGCAGTCACTTATTGAACAAAGACCAAATAAAGGCCAGGCCTCCAAAAAAGAAACTATTTCTGGAAGCACAGCTTCCAACAGGGGTGGGGGAGTGAGTCTCTCTGATGGGCAGCTGGGCAGGAGCCCCCACGGCAGCAGCATTGAGAAATGGGCTTACATGACGCTGGGAAATATTAAAAGGGGAATTAATGAGTGGGAGTTTGGCACTGACTTTCCCTGTGTCCGTGGCTGGAAGAAAGTCCTCAGTTTTGGTGCTGACATTTCAAAAAGGTTATTAAAAATTAGAGGGGGTGGCAGGGCTAGTGGAAGTCCTTCCAGATATTGTCAGAAACAGCAGAACTGTCTCCCAGAGACAGCACTCTCCATCTTTTCAGCTGAACTGAGGAAGATCAAGAGGTAACTTGATTATACTGTATAAGAACCATCGCAGGGAAAAATATTGAGTACTAAAGGGCTCTTTAATCTTGCAGGGAATGACAGAACGAAGACCTAATAGCTGAAAGTTAGAGCCAGACACATGTAAATGAGAGAGGCGGCACACTTCTGTAACAGCAGGGCTGATTAGCCACCGAGACAAATTGTGGTCATTTTTGGAGAACATTGTGTCAGCATTCAGAGCACCTACTGCTTTTGTGAAATGTCCTTCCCAATTGCTTTAGCCCCTGGAAATTAGTTTGTCTGTTTCCCAGCAGATGGTGAGACGAAGGGCTGCGTTTGGGGCCATGGAGCATCCTGCCGTCCTCTTTGCTGGAGGGGGGCTGTAAGTGGAGATTAGTGGGAATTCCTGCCCAAAAGCTGATGTGTGGCAACCAAATCCCCCACCGTGCATTTGGCAGGGTAGCAGGGCTCTCACGAGCCCAGGCTGCCCACACACACTTCAGATCCGCCATTTCCAGGCAGATGGGGCATTCTCAGTTCATCCCTTTCACCATATTTCACTGTGCCCTAAATACCAGCCACGTTTCACAGTAACACCAAGGAGAGAGCAATCTTCTAAGATTTAAGGTCAAATTTGTAGGTACAAGATTGGAAGCAAAAGGTGAGGAGTAAAACAAATACAAAACACAAACCAAGCTGAGGTTTAACAAGCATATACCTCCCCTGACATGACTCCAATCTCAGAGCTGGCGATAAGTGTTCACAGCAACAATACATCTTCCATGTGTTATCCTCTTCTCCAAACACTCCCCTCCTCCACCAAGCCCCAGCTACAGTTCCTTGGAGGTTCGTTTCTTATGTGAATGTGATAGTCCTTTTTTGCCCTATGTGGAACCAGGTCTCCTGGGTTCTTAAAGGATGCTCGTACAATACTCCATCTCATCAGCAACTCAAATGCTCGTGATGACTCTTCTTGGACTGAGCAGTAAGTGGTTTAAAGGCAATTCCCACTTTGTTTCCCGCTGGCTTGCTGGTGTGACTGCCACCCACCCAGCTGGATGGTTGTTTTATCATGGGTTGCTAAGTTGCTCACACTAAATATTATATGAGACATCAGGTACACAGACGTCTCAAAAGCACATTTTGGCTCATTACCAGGTTCTTGCGCAGACCACACATCATGCTCAGAAATGCAGATGGCAGCTTGGTAACAAGTGGTTTCCACAGCTCTTGCTTGCATTAGGAACACCAAGCTAACACAGTGCCCGGGCACAGAGTGAAAGTCTCATCTGGAATATTCTGCCATGACCTCCCATGGAGGACACCAGACCTGTCCTTCTCCCTCTGAAAGAGCAGTGTCTTTGCAGGCACCTGCAGGGTACTGGGACTCTGCCGAATTTGAGTGGAAGGGTCAGATTCCTTCTCCTCCTGCCACACTGCCAAGCACTAGGACCCCTTGCCCAGAGACCTACCCCCTGAGCAAGAAGGACCTGAAGAGCTGGGACTGAGGGATGCAGGAGAAGCGGAGCAGACCTTAGCTCCTCCAAACACTTCAAGATATAAGGAAGGGGACAAGCTCTCCAAGAAAAAGATGAGAGAGAAGAGGCCTGGGATGGGATGATGCGTGGAGGGAACTGCATACAGATTTTCCTGGTTTCCCCTTGACCTGTGTCTTATTAGTGCTTCTTCTGAGTAATGTCATGTGTCTGCCCCAGAGTTAGCTATTTTTTCTCTCTCTCGTTCTCAAAGAGTGAAAGCAGACAGCAGAGAAGATAGTTTGGGGTGGGTGGAGGAAGAGCAAGTTAGTGACTGAAATAAATAACTCGTGGAGCTCATCACCTAGGTGCTGGGCAGATCGTGGTGGAGGGCAGCCACCAGTGCAGCATCTGAGAGAAAGACTTCACCTTGCTGCACTTGGATTTCTCCTCTTCTGCACCAGCAGCCTCCTGCACTCAGAAGATCCTTTCTCTCCTACCAGGAATCATGAATGGGGAGATGGAAGGAGTGGAGGGAAGTTTGAAGTACAGAAAGCAGATCTGCTGCAAGCTCTGCCTGCATGCAATTTATTTGATATAATAAATTAAGCATTATAACAGAGACCACCATCGTTCTCTGCAAAACACCTGCATTTTTTGCCTCTGTTGCAATTACTCCATCTGCCAACAGAAACAATAAATTCTGTCAGACCTCTTTTTAGTGCGTTGTATACATCTCTGACTGGTGCTTAAGGCAGGACACTCTTCCTTCATATTAGCAAAGACTTTGATTAAGAAATGTTCAACGGGGAAAGAAACAACACTTATTTTAGTAGGGCAAGGGGAGGGGAGGGTGATCAAGTACAATGAAAAAGGAAACCTTGTCACTATGTCATGTTTAATTTGGTTCCTTGCCAGGTTGCTAAATTCAATTCAGATGCATGATCACACCTTAATGAATTCAATGGGGAAATTAAAATTTAACTATCTGCTCATGAAATGTTCATGCTGTTGGTTGTGTTTAATGACTACAGACAGGACATGTTGAGTCAAAAAAGGGAGATACCAGTCTGTTTTGCTATCAGGACACTCTATGAAGTTTATTTAATCCTTTGGGTTTCATATTGAAAAGCAAATATGGACTTAGACAGAAAAGGGGTTCCTAGGAACTTTAGAAACAGGCGTTTTCCACAAGTATGTGAGACAGCTGGGACGTGTGTTCAGAACCTCCAGGAACTCCGGAAGAGTGCAGAAACCCTTGATGTGGGACTTTGGGCTTCAGCTCTGATCTGCACATCTCAAATGCCTTCAACTTGACTCCTGGGCCCAGATCCACTGTTTTCTGTATGGCTGTGCTCCGCATCGCTGCTCAGGAGGAGTTGGCTCATAGTGGCTCCCAAAGTAGAAGAAGCCGTGGGCAGGCAGCAAAGCATGAACCTGCAGTGAGACTCTTCTGAGAGCAAGGCCCCGTAGCAGTCCCACCTCAGAGAGACACTGTAGCCCTCCCCAGGTTTGCATCCTTCCTACCCCCAGGACACAGTCATGATGGCAAACAGGCCATAGGGCTGCAGGTGTTTAGATGTGCCTATAGCTGGGATGGCGGCTATGACTGTGTGATGGGAATCAGCCACGAGGGTTGGCCATTCATCACCAGCTCAGAGGATTCAAGAAGGCACTTGGCAACTTATGAAAGACCTCGTGTCATTTCCAAAGGTCGCCAGTAGTGGGAGGGATCAGCTCAAGTGGACCCTTGATGAGACTCAGGTCCTTGAACAAATCCTTGCTATTTACCTGCAACTGCAAATATACAGCAGCTTTGTGAGGCTACCAGTCATCTTCTCCGTGCCATAACTCTGCCAGGGAAAGCAGCTTCTGGGTACTGTGAAGATAAGCGTGCTGAGGTGCCTGAGGTCTCAAGGGAAGGAGGAATAGACAAGTATCAAAACAGGAGGGGTGGAAGCTGTCACTGCTTCACTGAGTTTGACAGAACTCAGCTGATTTACACCAGCAAAGCATCTTGAGTTGCTCCGTAGGCTGGGATCTGAGCTGGACCAAGAACTTCAAAGGAACCTGCAGGTATCACTGGGAGGTTTTCTTTTTACAAAAATTAGAAGATCTGTGCCCTCCCCAGCCCCATCAAATCCTGATCCAGGCTCAGATCTGCACACAGAGCCTCTGCTGTCAACGGGGAGTTTAAATCAGGTACATATAAGCAATAAGCAGTGAGTAAGCCCCTCTAAAATACTGTCACAATGAAGGAGCTGGGGTAGATGGAGATGGTTTAGCAGTGTGGCTAAAGAAGAAACATCAGTGCTGAGTTTGCTTTTACTCTGTGTTGTTTGCAAAGTTATACGAAAACTGCCCTGCTGATCACTGAACACTCCATAAAACCAGGAGTGGGAGGCCTGGAGTGCTGCTAAATCCAGTAAAAGAGCAATCTCACTGCAGATGTCTGATAAAAGAAGCATAAAAGGCAAGAAAGAAAAGGTCAAATAAAAATGGCTGTGGAGGCGGCTGTAATAGCAACACATCCCAGTTCCCCTGCCAATGACTCCTAGAGAACACGCAGGAGATTTAGGGAGAGTCCAAAACCTGTTTAACCTCATTAGTGAGGGCTGGAAATACCAGAAATGTCTCAAATTTTTACTCTTTTCTGCAGAGATGAGAAATAAGCTTTTTATCTGTTGGAAGGAAATCTGTGAGGAGCCTTTGCATTGGTCTGCCTGACACTCACTATTATAAATGCTTCCTGCAGCCTTGGGAGAAACTTGAACTTCTCCATCCTTCCAGGATGCTTTAAAGCACAGCAGAGGACCTCCTGCCTCGAGAGGCACGCACCCCTTTGTCTTTTCAACTTGTAATAGGAGTTAGTGGAGGTGAAAACAAGGTACATCTTTTAATTTTATTAATTTGGAAAAGTTTTAGAGGCAGATCGAAGGTTGGAGGGAGAACTATTAAAGCTGGCAGTGCTTTGACTTTGTAGTCTAAATAGCTTTCTTTTAATCAAGTAGTTTGGTTTTTTTAATGGAATATTCATTGCTATTAGAGAACCCAGCCAAGCCTGAAACCCCTCGTGCTAAGTATAGTATGCACGTAAGTAATGGTTCCTGCCTCCAAGAACCTACAGTCTGAGTAAACAAGACATATGATGGGCTGGGAATGGCAAAGAAGGTCTAATCAAGGTTGTGGTGCAGGCTGGTGACCCAGCCCTGTGCTAAGGTTGAGTACAACATGAGTACAAGGCGATGCAGAGGCAGATACACCGCTTTTAAGATTGTAAGGAATCTCTCTATTCATCAGACTGCCCAGCATGCCAGGGAAAAGAAAGCTCTGGTTTGCCCATCGTGAACAGAAACTCACAGTCACATTGGGCCATGGAGCCGTGTCAGCTCTGTGCTTTTTCAGCCCACAGTAGGATGAGGGAACCTGGAGGCATTCAGGCAATGCTAGGGCTGACCGAGCTTGGCTGGAGCATGAGGTTCTGGACCTACTGAGCTAGAGCAGGCCTCCAAGAGAGACATCTTCCACAACACTGAAGCTCCAGAACAAGCTGAACATCTCAGTGAGTTTTGTCAGTGCTTTAATATTCCCTGTGAATACCTTGTTTACATTGTGAGTTTTTCCAGTTTAACCTTCCCTCTGCTGGAACTCATTACAAGCCACAGAGCCAGACTTACTGGGACCCTATACAAGAGCATGATCACAGTGTGGATCAGATTTCAACCTTCTGCAGAAGACCCAACATGGCACAGCATGACTGTCAACCTCAGTGCATGGAAGAGTGTGAAGAAGGCCTGTCATGCTTTCAGATGGGGATGTGGTGACTGGGGTGACACAGCCAGCGAGAGGGAAAAGCTTCAGAGCTCTTTTCTGTGCAAGGCTTTGAAGAAATGCAAACTCAAGGCAGCAGAGCATCAGCAGCAGAGCAGTGTCCCACCTGCTCTGTCACCCCATGTTTGAGATGAGTCGCAGATCAGATTGTGATCAACAAATGGCGTCCATAGCAGGGAGAAAGGCCATAGTCTGGGGTATGAAACCTAACCACCATGCAGAAAAGCTTTGTGCAAAGGTTTGCAGAGTATGTCTGATGCTTAGACCTGTGCACAGTGTGTGTGCCTGGCATCCGACCACCTGCATGCAGCCCATCCCCTAATCAGCACAAGAGAGCAAGCCAACAGCCTAAATAAAACCACCAGGATTCAGGAGAGTTTCTTAATTGAAAGGCAGAGGCAGGAATGCCAGAGCAAGCGTGGGCTGGCGGGCAGAGCGCAGCAGTGAGCAGGGAAGCAGGACGCAGTGCCTGGGGGAGAGGGAAAGGCCATGTTCCCTGCAGCTCTTCCGAAACTGCCCCATGGGACCGTCCACTCTCCAGCAAACAGCCCATGCAGCCCTGCCCTGCCTTCACTTTCCCGATGTCGGATGACTATCTGCAGATATGCAAAACAATGCAAATGAGGCTATTACGATGTTAATTATGCTGAAAGAATTAACTGCTCATTAACTTAAACTTCCTGCTTAATTATTTTCATTACTGTCCCTCTTTTTCCAGTGAGAGGAAAGGACATGTACCAGCCCCGATGCTCCCCGGCAGCCCACCTTCCCACAGCCTGCTCAGGCAGTCCTGCCCCACGTCGCTGCTCAGCCCTCCTCATCCCCACTGCTGTTCCTGACCTGGTGTCTGGAGGCAGCGACCCACACCTGGGTTCTGCGAAGGGCCACGGCGACTACGCCAGCAGGCAGGACACACGCAGGTCGCATGTCCGGGAGGGGGGCTCTGCTCCCATCTTAGTCACTGCATGACTTGGATTGAATTAGATCATGTCCCCACGCCTCAGTTTCCCCATCTGCAATATAATAAGGCTGATGAAGAGCTTGGAAATCCACTCATGGAAAACTAGAAATGAAAGCCTGGGGGTTGTTAATGTTAAAACGAGATTCAGCAGCACGTTAGGAAATGTGTTATGAAGGGTCATTTTGCAACAGCCAGGGAAACAGCCAAGTGATTTAACGCTGACAGTTGTTGCCATCCCCTGTTTTTGTCCACAGATATGACTGGACTGATATCCCAAGTCGTTCCTCATATTGGCAACTTTCATCTCTTTCCACTCAAGCAAGCGCTATAAACTGCCTATATTAAAACAATTAAATTATGTGCTCAGCGTTTACACAAATACTGGCACCACCACTAATGGCAGCACTTAGAGATGCGAATGTTGTCTTCATGTGCCCTGCAATCCATCAGGGAGAAGAATCAGATTTTCCAGCCGATTTGGTTAAAATATTTAAATGAGAGGTTGCTGCACTTCAAGACAGAGGAAATATTGCCAAGGAATATATCTGAAAAATCACAACTTATCGTGACACCTCTCAAGGATAATTTAGTCTGATTTGTGTACCAGAGATAGCCACCCATGCTGCTGTGTCCCTGCAGTCTGGATGCTGCCTGTCACACATAGAGATCTGCGCTGAGAAATTAGGAAATGAGCTAAACCCAGGCTGGAAAGCAAAGGTGGAGAAGGAGAGGGTAAGTAGCAGCTTCTCTGGCACTACGAGGAGTCAAGAGCAGCTGCACAAGGTCAGCCTGCACTTCCCTCTAGCCCTGTCTCCTGTCTCAGATAGGACAAAAGTGAACATCAAGGCATGGGTATATCAGAGCAAACATATATCACACTCCCCTCCTTTAGTACCACCTCAGCCTTTGAGGTTTCTATGTGGTTATTACCCCTCAGCGGGTTTCCTCCCGTGCACTTGCCCACTTTACCACTGTAAACTTGCAGCAAGGAGTCCCCACAGCCCAACTCCACGGTCAAGGAAAAGCTGCCTCCTTTGGTCTGCTGTGAACCCGAGTCCTGCTAACATCATTCATGTCCCCTAAATCTCATGCTGGAAGAGATGATACAGAGCAAATCCCCGTTTCTACCTGCCTTCCCTTGTAGGGGTGAAGTGGTTCTCCTAGAGCATCGCTGAGAAGGCTGGCTGAGCAGGCACTGCTGCATGCGGATCTTCCTCCTCCCACGCTGATTTTATTTTACCTCTATTTTATTTGTACAGGTGAAGCCATGTAGTACAATGGAGCAAGAAACTGTCCAAATCTTTAATATCTGGATGGCTGTTTTCTCTAGCTGGGTCTGTTCCTGGCTCCGATTCAACAAAGCAAAGGCTGGGGCATTGCAGAGGGATGCATGGAAGAAAAATGAGCAGCCAGATGTGGGGCACATCCCTCCCACGTGCATTGGTGTCTACTGAGGTTGGCAGCCCAGAAACCCTGTGCTCAGTGTCCCCAGCAGATCCGGTCTAGTGTTGAAGCCACTGTCCCACCACGGGACTCGGTGCTGAAGAGGCCCGTGGCGAAGGCTGCTCACCGAGTCAGAGGTGAGCTGCCAGGAAAGGCTGGGAGCGGGGAACAAGAAAACAGCCCTGGGAAGAACAGACTTCACAGAAAGAGTCTGTGGTTTGTTGAAGGCAAGGTTCAACAGCAGTTTGTTGTGGTCTGTAATTACCAACAGAGGGAAAAGATAGCTGATACCGGGAGATGCTTTCATCCAGCAGACAAAAGCCTGATGAATCCAATGGCTGGAGGCTGAAGTTAGCAAAATTGAAATGTAGGATGCAAATATCTAAGACTGAAGATAATTAACAAGCTCCCCAACGACTGCTGATTGGCTGTTCCAAGAGGTCGCAGGCAGAGCTGACGAGGTGCCCACGTTGGGGTTAGCTGCCTATCCCTGCTTAGTGCTGCATGGCACGTAGACAGCAAGGCAGGGCTGGCTCCAAAGCACTGGAAGCTGAGCTGGGGTTTGCCTGGGTATGAGCAGAGAAAGCAAGAACTTAACCTGCATGTTGTCCGCCACACACTGCCCCACAAACTTCATACTCATACTTCAGCATCGCAGGAGGAGCCACGTGGACTCAAACCCTTTTCTGCCCGCACAGTGTCCCTGGGTAGCGCCAACCCATGGGACACAAAGAAAATTAAAGATGTTGAGCACCCCCCCCCAGCCATGCCGCACATGGTGATTTTAATGAGCAGTCTGTCGTTAATGCCTTCGCTGTTTTGTGGGTTGTGACGTGTCGTGGGATGTGCCACACTGATGTGTTATGGGGGGTTTAAGTGCCTACTGTGATGACTTTCCTTCAGCTCCTGCATTGTAGGGACTGCAAATCTGCATGGGGCGTATCGTGCCTGATTAATTTTATGGACTGCAGTGGGTCAAGGTTGATTTCTTTTCCAAATAAAATATCAGTTTAAGAGTAACTCCATGTGCTTGCTAGCTTGGGGACATGGGGTGCCATTTTATTGGCTCATGTAGATTGCTTGCTGGCTGTTTTTATTCTTTAATAAAACCTTTTGGCAGAGCTGCGGCTTCTTGTTGCCTTACAATTAGGGAGAGAACAACCAGTGCTCAACTCCGACACAGAAGTTTATGAAACCAGCAGAGATACGCAGGGAGACCTCTAAGAACAATGAAAGCAGAGCTGCTGGCTGCTAACGAGAAGGAAATGTGTTATTTTTAGCTATCCAAGAAGGTGGAAGGTGAAAAAAACAACACAGGAACAAAGAAAATCTATAGTCCAATCCAGGAAGCCAAAAAGCAACGCCAGAAAAAATAACAAGCTGACTCTCTGGCAGGGTAATTCTTTCACTCATGGGAAGGAGGGGGCTTGGTAGCTGGCAGAGCCCCCAGGGCACGAGGGGTCTGCCCACCGCCTGGGGCTCAGGACCACGGTCTCCCCTGCTCGGGGACCCAGTCTTCAAATCCCAGCTGGGGTGGCTGAGGTCCACTGGCAGCGCTGGTCCCCAAGCAGGAGCAAGGCTGTGTGTGCCTCCAGCAGACAGCTCAGCTCGTTAGCCCGCGTAGGAGGAACTCCTCCAGGCCATCAGGGCAGGTCTCCAGCTGCCCACATCTGCAAGCCAGGGCAGGGAAGGAAAGAAGCAGATGAGCTGAGGTGAGAGCAAAGAGCAGCAGTGCTGGTAGTCCAGAGGGAGCAAGGACAAACCAAACCCTGAGCTCCATAGAGAAAACATGAGAGCGGAGCGCTGCGGGATGCCCGTGCAGGGCTCTTGGCAAACACTGAAACCAGCCGTGCATGCAAACCCCGCAGCCCACGGTGGGAAAGGGGCTTGCTGGTGTCGCTGTGAGGGCAGGATGGCAGGAAGGTAACATGGTAAGGATAAGCCCATAGCCTGAGTGAGGTGTTTGCGTGGTCGATAACTTGCCTTCACCAGTGAGCTTGACCGTCCCCAGGGTTGTGAGGGTGACAGGGAGAGAGATCAGCAGCAGGGAGCTGCTGCCTGGCACAGAGAGCAACTGCTCTGGGCTCACTGCCCTAACATCTACACCAGTTTTTGTGATCAAAGTTAGAGCAGCTACCTAAGGGATGGGGCACAGAGGCCTGTGCTGGGTTTAGCATTACAGCGGGTCCAATTGGTTGTGTAAATAAACACCGAAAAGAAAATTCCTCTGTCAGAGGATACACGTTTGCTAATGTCCAAGTGCACAGACAGTGCAAGAACAGAACAGAGAACATGACCAGGAGACAGAAAGAGGGTATTTTTTAACATATATAATTAAATTTCTAATGGGAAACATTATTCTAGGCTGGAACTGACTCCCTGCCAGTGAAGCATCCTCCCATGGAGGAGTTGTTGCATTATCCTGTGTTATAGGTTAACCAGTGTCTTTGCAGACGAGCAACCCTTACAGCAAAATCCTGATCCAGCACTGGAGAGTGCATTTCCAGCTAGAAGCCGTCTCACCGGGAGCACCCCTGGAGCTGCCAGGCGGTGAGAGAAAGTGACACTAATCAGCTGGCGAATACAGTGTAGGAGCCAAATTAGGAGAAGAGAATAAAACCTAATTGACTTGTCCAGTGGGTTTGTCAAGGGACTCCAAGGAGTGTCGAAGGTCTCCCAAGCTGCCGCATCGCATTCCCACGGCACTGTGGTGGGGCCCGGAGAGAGTGTTGCTGGGAACAGGGGACTTTGCAAATCCTCCCAGCTCCTCTGAGCATCTAAACGAGCAATGCTTGCCAGGAGATGCAGGCAGACAAAGCACACCGTGCCCTGCCTCCTCCCCGAGCGTGGAGCCGCTCTTTCCTGAAGCCAGCAGGGATGCTGCCCGGATAGGCACCGCTCCCGCTTTTGGCCCCGCAGCTCTGGCCCTGCCAGATGGGATCTGCACAAAGGCTGTGGTCCCACCAGCAGTGCCACGCACTCCCTCTCCTCATAGGGAGGGTTTTGTAGGCAGGGAGGAGAAAAAATCCTTGGCATGGAACAGGAGGGACCCCCAGGGTCGACTTTATGGCTTCTTTCTTTGATTGTTCAATATTTTTTAAAAGTTGCATTCTGACTTTTTTAACCCTTTTGCCCTGCTCACACGTTTGCATCTCTTTTCACCTTGTGCTGGTCTCTATGTGCCTCTGACCCCAGTGGTTTTGGGCTGGTCAAGCAGCCCTGGCCGGCTGCAGGTCGTTCCTGCACAGCCCTGCTCAGAAAGGGCAGTCAGGGAGAGCAGCTGAACTGCTAGCTCCAGCCCTACAGCCCGACCATACCTCGTGCTATAGGTTCACAAATACCTGAAACACATAAACTGGTCTAGTGTTGCCCAGATTGCTATGCCCACCCTGATTTAGCTCAAGCTGTGCAATGAATTACACCAGGGAAAGCCTTTTGCTGAGAGGGAACTAGCTGCTTGTTTCAGGTGCTGGGTTTCATGCAGAGCAGCTCCCAGGTTCACCAGGAGGTTGCACTGAGCGTGCACATGCTCGTGCAAGAGGAGGGTGCAGTAGGCTGGGAAGGAGCAGGCGGTGGCAGGATGAGGGCAAATTCGCTCTCGCATTTCTCTGCGCTGACTGCAACTGAAGAAGTTCAAGACATTTCTTTAGCCTTGGACTTGTACCTTGGACACCCCTCTGTTCGGACCTTTGTCTGAAATTTTCTTTTTTTTTCCTTTTCTTCTCCTTTCCTTTCTTTTCCTTTCCCCAGCCCCATCAGGATGGCGTAACCACACATGGGACAAGCCCTCCGTCCTTCTGCGGTCACCATCCAGCTCCCAGCTCTGTCTGGCTGTGATGGCCCAGCCTCCAGCTGATCTTTCGAACAAGACTTCACAAGCAGGACATCCACCGGCTTGCCGAAAGAGGAGTACAGCTGCGCTGGTGAGAGCAGCCAGCTCCCAGGCACTGTGGAGGTGCAGGCGTTAGCTTCAGCATTCACATCTCACCTCCTGTAGCCCCAGCGAAAAAAAAACCACAGCGTCAGGAGCTGCGACAAGTTGCCGTGTGTGCAATCGCCATGCTGCTGCTTGATGCTCACAATACCAATATGGTCTGTGCCAGCCCAGGCTTAGCCTGGAAAAGGGGTGCTGCAAATANGTCACGATCAGGACCCTGTGGGTCGGCCTGTGGTGTTAATTCAGCCCCAGTGCAGTGTTACAGGAGCTGGCAGCAGTGAGAAAGATAAGAGCTGTGCTCTCCATTTACCACTTGTTTGATCACCAAGGGGTCTTTTGCATTGTGGAAGTCCTGTGTTCAGACCTTGGGCTCAAGTTCTTTTTTATATGCATGGATTTTACGCTTACTCAGCTCCATCAACTGCAGGCAAGGCATTGCATGTGTTCCCTTTGCAGGGGTTTGCTGGGTTGCCCCAAAATGAGCTCAGCACAGAAACGTAAAGAGACTTTTAACATTGCAAACACACTGGGCTTCCCGGACTTGGGAAGCGGGTAGTGCTGCACAGCTGCTCCGGAGGCAGCAGTAACAAAGGCATAAAAATAATGGTTAGCTCTGCTATGACTCCACGCCTGAAAGCACCTTCTCCAGCAAGGTATTCCCAAGCCTGGAGGTGGGAGACAGTTTGTCTTCTGTCACCAGAAGCCCAGTTCTGCCTCCCAGCCGCACGCTTCTGCCACCAGTACAACGCCCCGGCTCTTGGTGGGTTCGCAGCCCACGCCTCCTTGCTCAGAATGATTTGCTTTTCTTCTCCTGATGTGACAGTTTTGAAGGCTGAGTGTGAACCAAAGGTGAAATTATTGTCAGTTAAAATCCTCTCTGTTTCTACCCCTCCACATCGGATGTAGCTGCTTATACACTTGTATTTGCACAAATAATGAAAATCCCTTTGGGAAATCATGTTCTCTCCCCCGCTGTGTAACAGCAGGCTACCAGCAGATGATAAAACACATGACGACAGACATTGCAAGCTATAACTTCTCCACTTCTCTGGAGTTGTCCCCCTTTTTAGTCCTGCTGCAAACACACTTTTCCTGTGGTGTGAAAAAGGTGATCGGATTTTTTACACACATGCATGAAAAAGTGAAACAGCAGTGTCCTGGTGCTATTGAACATTTGTGGCTGCCCTCCTCTAGGAAATTCTTGTTATCATCTGACATTCAAAGCTTTTCAGTGGTATTTGTATGAAGACCTTCCCTATATGGCAGACCAAGTGTCCCAGGGAAGATGCTTTGATTTTTGGAAGAGGTGGGAGTTTACTCCTCTGCTTTCAACACATGACATTTAGTGGGGGGTAGAGACTTCTAAATCATGGCCAGCCATGCCTTTAGAGCATTGGTGTTTTAGCTTGTAGTGCAGAAAACATGCTCCCAGAGAGCAGAAATGTTGTGTTTCAAAAAATTTCAAATTATTTCAAAGATCAGAAGTTTCCCTTCTCTTCTTGTAAGCAAATGAAACCAGAGCACTATCAGAAGTCTTCCAGACTCCTGTGTGAATTGGCACCCATGAGAGACAGCTTTCAAGACAGATCAGGGTGCTGCAGACAAACCCTTCAAGGTTGTTTGAACTGCAGCCAAGGATGATGCTTGATTGGAATGGAGGAGTCTGGGATAGAGGAGTACTGGGATGGATGGGTACCAGGGTGTCCTAGCACAATAAAATCACAAGGTGTCTCCTGTATTTCTGTGTTTTTGAAACATCCCTGACACAACAGAGAGAGAAAAGATCCTCTTAAATTGCTCTGTGACGTGAAAGACAGAAAATGAAACCAGCACCAGGATGAAGGCTGGATAATAACAAGGCAGAGTCTGGACCAGGACCTGGACCAGGCTCTGCTGGGGCTGGCTGAGGACACTGGTGAAGAGGATCCATCAGAAGCAGGATCTAGAGACCTCACATCCAGAAGCAGTTCATGATGGCAAAACGAAGCCCATGATGAACAAACAAAACCACTACAAATATTTTAAAATCCCTGGGTGCTTGTAGGGTCAAAAGAACAGGACCACAGCACCACGCTGGTTGGTGGCTGATGCTGTACTAGTTCCCAGGGCTGTGCAATGTAGACATCAACAGAGAATCACCCTGACCCTCCCGAGAGGAGTCCCTCACGCACGCCCCTGCACTGCTTTGGACACTACAGAGAGCTGCAGCCAGAGGAGCTCATTACAAGTCTATTGGGCAAGTGCTGCTGTCATTTTCTGCACGGAGCAACAGTTTCCAAGGCTGATGGATTGAAAACAATTAGTCGCTTCTGTTCCTTTCTTTGAGGAAAATACAGGCACGAGCAAAGTCTCTGGCAGTGCATGTTGATTTCTGATAAAATAATTCATCCAAATGCCTATGCAAATCAACTCTGGCCGATAATCACTAAAAAAATTTAATGCTGTAAATATAATGAAAACATAATTAGCAATTAAAGACAGGGGTGACAGCCTGGTGCTGCAGATGGAAATAATGGGAGTGTTGTTCTGCATCTGAATGCTGGGCAGCAAGCAGCAGCCTTTCAGGACTGCTGTTTTAAGTTCTGCATGACACTAATTGAAAGACACTTTCCTGGGTGAAGACCTCAGCATCTCCGACAGCTTGGGATTACTGAAGCACTGGGGAACAGGCTAATCCAGTCTTCCCTCAGAGCATGCTGGCACATGTGCTCATCTCTCAGGCTCTGTACTGCCTGGTGCTCAGCTCCAAAGTGAGGTGGCTGGAAAACAAGGCTCCCGTGAGCTGTACTGGACAAAGCATCTGCCCCATGGCTGCTTGCCAGCTGGGGAGTGGGGAACGCGGGGAGCCAAGGGGGGCCGTTCAGTCCTCTGTCTTCTCTCTTATGTTTCTTTGCTATTTACCTGCTTGTGAAAATCTGAGTTTTCCAAGCCAAGGGTTCAGCTTTGGAGGACATGACTGCAAATCGTGAAGTATTTGAGTCTGACCTCTGTGGGAAACAGGGCACAAATATCTCCCACTGGGATGGTGAAATCCGTAAAGATTTATTCTCCTCTCCACCTTTAATGAACTAGAATTAGGAATTTAAATGCAGAACATTCAACATCAGGTTTCCACACTTTGGCCTCCTCCTCGTGCTCAAAACCCTCCTTCAGCTGAGAGTAGCAATTATCTCTTGCCTCCTTCACAAGGACAGCGAGAAGTGTAATTAAGCAAGACATGATTTTTTGTCAGTTGTGCGCCTGCACCTCGCATTAAAGCCAGTGGTAGCTGAAAGGATAATTGAGCCAGTGGTGTTTATCAAGCACTTTGAGATCTTTGGGTGAAATGCGGATGTTTATGACTGTGACTGCAGCACCAGGGGCTCGCGCAGAGGCTGACATCCCAACCTGGGTGGCCTTCTCCATCCTACCAACACCACGTCCATTCACAAACTCGCACTGCGTTTGTTTTGTTCAATACACAGCATAAAAGCATTGCCTGGGCGGGGAGGGTGATCTTCCAGGTCTAACAGTGTATGTGACCTAAACACCCCTCTGTTTCCCTATTCTAAGAGCGCAGGAAACTAAACTGGTACACAGCATGGTGAGGAGGGAAGGAGGGGAGCTGTGTTTTTGTCCATTGTGCAGTGCTCCAGCACTGGGACCGCTCTGGGCTTTGATCTTCAGCCTGTTTTAAGCTGAGATCTGAACTAGTCCATTTATTGGCACTGGCTGAAAACCAAACTTTCTCTTCCACCAGAAAGTCTGACATTTTGAGCTCCTTTTTCAGTCCAAATCCAAAACCTAACAGCCCAGGTTTAAAAATTCCCTGAGGCAGAGAAGGTTCTAAAAATGTTGCTGTCACATTGTGGAAATATTATCTCGTACCTGGCCAAGTCTATCGCAGGATCCAGCCTAAAATCTGAAGTCTTATTTTTTAATAAGAATGGGCTTTAGCTTAGGAGAGCAAATGTTTGAGCAACATTAAAAAAAATCTGTATGTTATAGGAGGGAAATGAAAAAGTTGAAACTATTCATTTTTGTGCTTTCCTGGGTGAAAATCTCTTTGCAATCAGTATTTTTCTTTGAGATTTTTGAATGATGACATTGTCACATTTTTCTGATAGGAAACACCTCTGCTGAAAATGGCTTAGCCGCCTCTCCTGCGGGGCACTCACACGGCTTACCCTGTGCCTTGTATCTTGCGCATCGGATTGCCCCTCTGCCCCAGCCCCACACCGAGGATGCTCTCAGGCTTAACCAGGTATTTGCACTCACCCAACTCACACATATCACTCCTGAAGACTGCTTCCTAGCTTCATACTTTAAGAGAGTGATTAAGATTGATTTTCATTTTTAGCAAAGAGTAGTTGAAAGGAGTTTTGGAGCTTGGTGGAGCTCAGCAATGAGGGTGGTTTCTAACTGCCCTACAGACCAGACATACCAGGAGCAAGGAAGCTCCTTGTCTGCTCTAGGGATGGAGCAGACTTGTCCTCTGCTCAGCCTCCCTGCTCTGCAGAGTTTCATCCTTTCACCCTTCTTGTCCAAGAGCCTGACCTACCCCGTGGTCACCCTTCCTTCTCCATCCAACTCAAGTCAGCAGGACCAGCTTGCCCAGACTCTGTGTCTAATGGATCTCTTTGCTTGGCTGGGTTCATATCTGCTGCCGAAGAGGATACCACTAAACTCAGATGACTGGAAACAATTAAAAGAGATGCGTCCTGCTGTTTGCCATATTGATTAAAAACATCACCCAGACACCATGAAAACGGACAAAATTTGTCCCTAAAAGCTCTGTGCTGGAGAGATCCTTTGTCACTTGCACATCTCTGATCTTGGCATTAAAATGGAGAGCTACTATATGTTGCCACAAGGGATTTATATCTAAAGTAATGACTTAATGTCACGGCAAATGCTTTAATTTCTATGTAGTATAAATTAGCATGCTAATCTTATAATAATGCATTACAGCCTGGAAAAAAAAAATACATCACACATGGCTAATCATTATAGGAATTGAAACCAAAGCAAGGGATCGCACTGTGGTTTGGCTGAAATTTCATGGTCGTACACCGGGGAAGGTGAGGGGGAGTTAGATCACAGAAACTTTTCTAAGGGGTCATCAAAGCAAAGGCTATCGTGGGCATGGCCAGACAAAAATTTGACTGCATGTTTACTGGTCTCTCATCTTCTGTGGAAGAAGCATTTGCTGGGGTCTACTGAAATAGAAGGTTTAACATGGGAATGTTGCCTAAACCCGTCTGGGGCTGGTTTAGTCAATCTGGGGTCTGTGAACTACAGAAAGTTCGTAAGATAGGAGAAGGTGGTGTGATTGCAAAATGTTATTTTAAAAGCCAAAACGCACGCACTGAGGTCTTGCCAAAATGCAATTTGGTAAAGAGAGGGAAAACAGACTCCAAGGACTACACTGAGAAGTCTGCACTGACCACATCAGGAGCTCGGACACGTAAACCAGTCTCAGCTACCCATGCCCAGACACCTAAACGTGGGTGTCCTAACAAGGACCTGAACCCCATCCTTAACTGCTCAGCAGCCTGCACCCCCCCCAGCAGCCTGCTGGCAGTGCACCCCAGACAACTCCTTCCAGCAGAGCAAGGTCTCAACAGGGAAGGTAATTAAGCATCAGAAGCGATTACCAGGAGATATAGTGGTATCTGCACCCCTTGAAATCCGTAAATCCAGACAGGGCAGCTTTTGCAAAGCTACGTTGTAGCTCAACCTGTAATTACAGGCTGGACACCCACCAGCAGATAGGATTTTGTGGTCTGTGTTTATGCAGGATGATCTCAGGCTGCTTTCTGTGCCGCTGGGAGAGTCGAGGCAGTACGAGGAATGTGCTCATTTTCCAAGGTGGGCACTCGAGGAGGTTGGAGAGCTGCACTCTCTGTTCAGGGTCTGGGTTTTTTTGACGGGTGTTTTTTGTTTTCTGAAGAGTCTCTCTAAAAGAGTGTCTATAAATCCATCACACTCCTGAAATGAAGTGTTTTGGCAGAAATAGCATAGAATTTAACTGGAAATAGGTCTGAACATTTTCATGGCTGACAAATTAAATTACCTTTAGTGGCTATGAATTTCACAAAGCTCATAAGGCAAACATCCTAGTTAAGTTCTGTTAAATTTCTAGAGATGGACTGAGGATTATTCAGCTCTGTGTTTGACATTCCTTTTCCTCTATTACATCTGCCGACAGAATTCAGGGTCCTTTTATCACCTGCAATATGGAAAAAAATTCTTCAGCTTGCAAAGTAGAACTTCCTAGTTAAAACACTTTCTGCACAAATTAATACCTAGTAAACACATGGCACCCAGCTTCTACAGTAGAGCGTGAACAGCACAAGTAACACTCACCAGACAAAGAACTCTTACGTTGGTGAGCAACTGAAACAACTGGGAATCAAGAATTTTTGTATCATCCCAAAATGTTTTATATTCCCCTTAATGAAAGGATTTCTTTTAAGTAGGAGTGGTGCTTGGCTTCATTCTATTATTCACTTTATGTTTAAGGAATTCAAACTATTTCTGTGAAAACTGTGATATTTTCTTCCTAGATAAGTCTTTCTCATTTGGTGCTACTTTTTCCGTCACCCTGTGACGTGATCTATCATGACCATGTGCTTTCTGCTCAGGCACCACAGCACTCTCTTGGTTGGCTTTTTTTGGTGTTTTTCTACCTTGTCGCAGTTTTGCTGAAGCAGGAGCAGTGATGGCCGAGTCTCCCTTTGAATCAACAGGTCTTTTTTGAATTACGCAGAAGAGAAGCTGGCACCTGCAAAATTAGAGATTGCAGGCAGAGGTTAATAAATTAGGAATACCTATGCGTTTTCAAAGAAGATCATGGAAGTGCACAGTTTTTGCAAACTGCATGAATTCTACCTCCATATCTCACCTGCTTCCAGCTAAATTCAGCTGCTGTTTTTTTTGAAGGTTGCTAGACAGCAAAAGACAACTCCACGGAAGGGTAAGGCTCAAATTAAACCTGAAATGGAGCCCAGGGAGCTTTGGTTCATGCAGAAAATATCCCCAATAGTCAGGAACTTCAGACAAAGCTGAAGTTGACTTAAAAGTAGGTGTGTGGGTAAAAGCTGAATCGTCATAAGGTGATTTCTAGACTGTTTGATTTACTTTAGCTGAAGATCCAACCTTAAATACCTGTATGGCCTTAGATACCTGCATGGCAGTGGGAGACGTTTAGAGGTGAAAATATCCAAAGTGGAAGAGGACAGAATGGAAATGGGACTTCATGCAATGGGCAAAGATGCCAAGATGCCTGAGTCAAGGTCGAGGATGAGGTCAGAGTCAGCAGTGATGCTTAGGAGGAGCATCCACCAGATTTGCACCGCTTTTTCATTTCTTTTGAGCAACAGGTGACAAAAATGGGAGGAAAAACAGTCCCCTCCAGCTAAGTGGATGCAAGAGACTCTTGTTCTTCTTGCTGTAAGGGCGTTGCTCAGGTGGAATTGCTTCCACCTTGATTCCTATATTCTTTGTCTCTGTTCCTGCAGACCCAAACCAACCCGTCACCTGTTTTGCTCCATGTTGCTATGGCAATTGGAGAGGTGTTGCATGGCCCTTCTGCAAACGGCAGCAGCCCTCCATAGGCAAATTGTCTCACACAAAGCAAGAGATCTGAGCTGGCCCTAGGACTAACCCAAAATGAAATATCTACACCTGCGCTTGGCATGTATCACGTCTAATGTTCCTCCTGCCGCGAGAAGGAATTTAGATAGGCACAAATGAGGCAGATGGGTAAAATGCACCAAGTCAAGACCTTGTCTTCAAAATTCAACTGCGGAGGCAGCTGCTTCATGGCGAGAATCTGGAAGCTGCTCTCTGAAAAATTAAGAAGCAAAGGGGCAAAATATCACAGGAGAAACAGCTCTGATATTTCTGAGGCAAGCAATTAATCTTGGGAAAAATGCATCACATGGTCCAGATTTCCAGAGTAAAGTTAACATTTCCAAGGGCATCAGAAGAGACTCTGGAGGCCTGAGCCTGCTTCTCTGAACCATTCTCCAAATTAGCTTCAAAATCCTCAGCCTAAATTACCAACCAGCGCTGAAACTCTGTGTGTTTCTCTCCAAAGCTCTCCATCACCTCATTGCACTAAGTTTTCCATTTGGGGAACTTCCCAGCCCTCCCAGACTACATGATTTTCTGTAGAAGATGAGACCCAAAAGGACAGTGCGTGCCATGTCTACATTGTCCCTGCAATTTCCTGGGCACGAGGAGTTGGCTGTGATACCAAATTAACTTCTAGCTTGAGAAATCTTACTTTGAAAATATTCCGAAGTGCTGCACCAAAATCTTGATGCATATAAAACTTCTGAGAGCTGGAGGTCCCTTGACGGTTCCCCCCTGCTCAGGCTTGTCCCACCAGTTCAGGTGAAAGCATACTGATATTAGTCCCAGCTGGTCAACAAGTCGGCTCTAAACTTGCCAATTTAACCGGGATTAACATTAATTATCCCCGTCAGCAATTTTAGCCCTGGGATTTCCCCTGAGCCCTGCAAGGATACATATGACATGGGTTGAATTTATACAAGGTCTTGGAATACCCCAAGTGCCTGTAACATCTGGCATATCTCAGGGTTTCCACGCTCTCAGGGTCTCAGACCTGTCACAGGCAGATTGACCCCTGAGGATATGAAGTCCCCGGGTCAGGACCTATTGATTCTCCAGTGCTTTGTACAGCATTTGTCAGTGATTAGGGAATGGGAACTCAACCCAAGGTATGTTGATGTGGGCTGTGTGCATACAGACACCGCCATCTGCCTTGAGGGAGAAGTTAGATTAAAGGGCATTTTTGTTTATCTATCCCCTTTTTGCCATTTTGGGCTGGAAGGAAGGCAAAAAAGCTGCTCTGTGATTTCCGTATCCCAGCATACTGAGCAAAATGGTGAGCGGCATTTTTGCTGCCCATCTGGTCATGGAGAAGTGTCCTGGAAAGGTGTATGTTGGAGTCAGCAAGAAAAGAGCTCTTATACTGCCTTTTCCATCCACGCTTCTGGGAGTAGGGGCCAAGGTAAGTCACTGTCTCCATACCTGTTGTGCTGGGGATACTGAGGCACGGGAACACCGCAACTTGCTAAATAACATCCAGCTGACCAGCAGCAGAGAGGGGACCGTGCAGGAGGCTGATGCTTGCCTTGCCATTTCTGGGCCATGAAGCACGCATCACTGATGGTGCAATGATAGATTTTAGATACTATAGAGGTCTCCCATACCCTGCTGAGTGCTGCTGCTTCTCATGGAGATACCTACTTACCTCGTGGAGATACCTCCTTAGCTTCTAGCTTTAGAAGTCAAGGTACTTCCTCACCTTGCAATGTTCCTAAGCCCTGCACCAAACCCTGGGTGCATGCCTACCTCCGGATCAGAGCTGGGGACTTCACCCTGCCTCTTACTGCCACGGAAAATAACCTTGGGTCTGTCTGGAGTACTTGGAGAGGACAACCTGCAGTCCAGTCCCTGTCTGCAGCAGCATAAGGGCATTGGAGGGGAATAAACCTCCCCTGCACAGGGACAGCTCTGCAGTGATGAGCTTTTATCTGCTTTGGGAAGGTTATTCAGTTAACAGCAACACAGCTTTTGCACGCCATAAAAGCTTCTCAGGAGCATAAGCCTTGAACCAGACCTTCGCTCCCCCTGCTCCCCCCGCCAGAGCATCCCTCCCTCCGCCGGCTGGCCCTGCCACGGGCCGTCAGCACCTTGACATACCGCTGTGATTAATTGTGCGAGCTCCCAGGCTCTCTTCTGGGGCTAACTGACAGGAGGTGAAGCGTAACAGTGAATAATGGCAAGACCTTTGGAAGTCCAAGAGAAATTAAATCAACGCAACAGTATTTGTTCGCTTTCCAGTCCCCTG
>Ga0065711_1033106_pt1 | contig 26111 bp, 13 predicted proteins | sample Hoacrofraction12_FD_59098 | JGI IMG/M metagenome (GOLD analysis project Ga0065711, IMG submission 59098) | Hoatzin crop microbial communities from Cojedes, Venezuela - Epithelial fraction 12 v2 (version 2) | ecosystem: Host-associated > Birds > Digestive system > Esophagus > Crop | place... | reverse complement strand
TGAAGAAGCCTTTCTTGTTGTTTTTGACATCCCTTGCCAGCTTCAATTCCAGGTGGGCCTTGGCCTTCCTCGTCGCATCCCTGCACGCTCTGACCACATTCCTGTATTCTTCCCAAGTGGCCTGCCCCTCTTTCCACATTCGATGTACCTTTCTCTTCTGCCTGATCTCTGCTAGAAGCTCCTTATTCAACCATGAAGGTCTCTTGCGTCCTTTGTTCGATTTCTTTCTCAGGGGGATGCACTGATCCTGAGCATGAAGAAAGTGATGTTTAAACAGCGACCAGCACTCATGGACCCCCCTGCCTTCGAGAGCCCTGGCCCATGGGATTCCTCTCAGTAGCTCCTTGAAGGAATCCCGTGGGCCAGGGAATCCCATCGCCTGTGCTTTCTGAACAGTCTGTAGCCATCGATAGCCACACTCCAGTCATGGGATTCATCCCACCAAGTTTCAGTAATGGCAATCAGGTTGGAGCTTTCTAGCAGCATGGTGGCTTCCAGCTCCTCTCGTTTGTCACTCGTGTTGCATGCATTGGTGTAGAGGCGCTTCAGCTGGGCTGTTGACTATGTCACCTTCTTAGAGGAACACCCCTTCATTTCTCCAAGCTATTTCACTGGTGTTTCCTTGTTGTCCCCTATTACCTCAGGAGCCCCTGGTACATCTCCATAAGACTTTAAGTATGCTGCAGTGTAGCCAGCACATCTCAGAGCAACAGGCTGAGGGGCCTCTCTAGCACCCCGTCGTTCTTGGCATGTCATCTCACAGCTGGTCACAGGCAAGCCTGATATTATCCCCCTGCTCCTATGTTAATGCATAGGTAGTCTGAAGACATCACCACTGTAGCTGACATTGATGGCCCTGAAATTTTACACTCTGTTATGTTTCCATGAAACAGGAAATCCACTCTTATTTTCCACCCAGGGAATAAAACCAGGTTAATAGAACAGACCTCTGCATCACCCAAACAAAAGGCTTTGGGTTTTGTTTTTTTTTTTTACATCAATGCAGATGTGCATGCACACAGCTAGATGATGTGAAGTCACTTGCATCCCCTCCCATGTGCAATATAAGCTGGGTACTCCCTCCAAACCCTCAAAACCTCACAAGGGTAAAAGGTTGATAGTATTTTGGCCTCTCCACTACACCCAGATGTTGACCCAGTCAGACCAGAGGTGGATTTCAGGTCAATCTGATGTGACAAATATTGGTCAAACAAATGACAACAAGCCCAATCAGACAACCCTGAAGACAGGCGGCCATCACTTCTCTGTGGCTGCTTACTTCACTGTCTATGAACCTATGTAGCTGTGAGCCTGTGAGGGCTCATGCCTTCCAAGAAGACTGCCTGTGCCTGCAGAGAGATATAACTGCAGGGAGAAAAAGAAATGTCACAGAAGTTTCCAGAGAAAAAAAAGCACAGCACATGCCTTCAAAAAGCAAATTGGTTTACAATAAACTATTCTAAAAGGCTACTGTAGCTCAAATTAAAGGTACTTGTTAATCTGTCATTGACTTACAGGATCAATCGCTCTGGATGGGAAAAAATAAAGGGGAGGGAAGGGGAAAGAAAGCACAGCCTATCTGCCTGTCTGCATCAGGCACATAATGCGTCAGCCTGACTGCTAAAGTGAGGTGAATGATAGTGTCCATACATCTGTCTTGCCCCTGCGTCTCATGAGATGCTTCACTTATAACCCAGATGTTTCTAGGCCTTGGCAGGGGTTTGGCAACTATTTTACAGTCAAAGGCCTGAGGAAGGTCAATATAGCTATAACAAATGGATAATTTTTAGAGACTTTTTTCTGTAGCCCTCTACTATTTTAGATTTTGGAACTGCAATACCTCGTCCCTTGGACAGTGACCATTAGGGCTGAGCTTACAGATGCCAGGAAATCTTCCATGTCATAAAACCTGAGAAAGGGTTAGATTTCACCAGATAAAAACCAGTGCCTTGATCCTTTCTGGACCTCAGTACTTCCTCCCTGCCATGACATTATTCAGTGAAGTTCTCTTCTGCACCCACAATGTGGAAATTAAATAGCCACTCCAGATTGGAGCCAAGGAAGAAAACTACTCTAGATGTAGGGTGAATTATTTGAGCCCCACATCAAAAAGTAAAGCAGAAAATGATTCATCTTGTAATAAACGCTCTCAAAGCCTCAGACACTTAACCTGAAAATGTACAGGAATGATTGATACGTAAGCCCCATATGCAGAACTTCAGCTAAGTCTGACCCCACAAAGTCCCTGAGGTGTGATGACTTGTCAGAATAAAAGGTATCATCCTATGCAGCTTTATCTTTCCTTCTCTGTCACATTTCTTTTCTCATCCAATACAGCTAGCTCTTCTGTATATGTTGCCAGTTCTTCTTCCTTTTTGTAGAGTTTCAAGTGATGCTGTCTAGAATAAATATTGTAATTCTTCTGGTTATTTGCAAAGTAAATGGTGTTTAATCATTGGCAGAGATGATTTGGCCTGACACTTTCAAAACTGATTTATTGAACATTTTACACTAAAACTGGACCAGTTCTAATCTCTTGCATGCAAAGACTCTGGTGATTATGATCCTATATCTTACAGTCTACTCTGCTTTCTATAATCATTGTTTATCACCTGTTTCTCAGAGAAATTGCATCCCCAAAGCAGAAGGTTCTCTTCACCAGGAGCCTGTATGTAACCTGTATGTATGAATTCAATAAAACTCTTAAACAGACACAGTATATATAAATTCATTCTGTCAAAATCGCTGAAGCTGTACATGGCAAGGAACTACTAAATCATTTATTTTTTCTTTAGAAGTTGACAAAACTTCTGCACTGGAGTCTATTCACCATTTGTTGATTCTTTGTTTGAATCTAATGCCTGTAAATATGTTTAATTAAAAGTCACATAAAAGGACAGTATATCAATGCAATACTTACAGATATGCCTATCATCAGTCACATGTTTGTATGAAACAAAGATACTGGCCATTCTATTTTAAAACACTTCAGTTTTAAAATAGCTCTTTAAAAGACTGTTATCTGTTTTTTATAAAAAATATTACTAATCATATCTCTGTGTTATGATTACTGGCCTTTTTAAAACTTAGCTTAGATGGGACAGTTATGTTTCATACTGGGTAGCTTCAAGATGTATGGCTGTTTTTATTCAGGACAGAATAAAATCTACAGGTTCAATTTGATAAATGACACCAAGCTTTCATAATTAGTATTAGAAGAAGTTGAGTCTGATTTACTGTGCCTTATTTTCATCTACTTTTCAAATACATGGGGAAAATGAGAAAAAATTGCTTTTTGTACCACTGAGAGAAACACGACGTTCCCTGATGGCGATGGTTCAGTGTCACATGGGAAACCTGAAATTCCATTCAGGTCATATTGAGCTCAAACACAAAATGTGACAAAACTCTGGTTTAAATGGAAGAAAATACCATGGTTTTTTCCTCATCTAAGGGAAAAGTTAACCACATCACAAGTGCAAGTATATACCGAAATGACTTCAAGATACCAGGTGACAAAGTAGAATCGTACAAAGGACGTTAGAACAGACAAACAAAGTCCCTTTTTTCTGTATTATATTTTTATTAGTATTTTATTATAAAAAAACAGGTGTCGATGACTATTCACCTTATTTTTTCTTTCCTGGTTTTTGAGATCTTAAGCTGCTTTTCTCAGTCTGTAAGTCGGAGTGGTATCAGGGAGGTGCCCGATGTCCAAGGCTGGGGCAGTCTGAGTGCCTGGTGACTGCCAGGCTGCCCATGGGGGACCCTGCCACTCCCAGCTGCCCAGCCCCTGGAAGCAGGTGGCCCACGCTGAAAGAAACCTTTTTTTGGGGGGTGGTGATGAGGGTTTAATCAGCTGGATTTACTCTCTCTGGAGGCCTGTGATCATCAGCTCCAGAGCCAGGAAAACAGGAGGGCACACAGGCAGGGTCATGGTGCTGCTCTGAGAGCTTCTCAGCTTCGCTTCCTCTGAGACTTGAAATAAAAAAGGTACAAGATATGCCTGAGCTAACAGTCTGCTCCCATAAAAGAAAAAAGATTTAAAGCCCTAGCCTCCCCCCAGCCCTTCCTCACTTCTTTCAGCCATGTGCTGCACCTACTTTCTGTTGATTTTGCAGCTCACTGTGTCCCTACACAAAATTGATATAGTTGTCTACACAGTGAAACATAAGAGGAAAGGAGGTGAAAACAATATAGATCATGTAGATCTTCATGCTGATACCAGTATCACGAACTCTGTAATCATCATCTTGCACTGGTGCCGAGTTTCAGCATCCATGCAGGGACAGGAATGACTCTCACACATTGATACAATGCACAGCCAATCCCCCTTTATTGGTCTGCTTGCGTGGTTATATACATTTTTCATATCTGCACACACGATCATGCTTATTCGGATAGGCTACAGACATAAATCACACGCTGTTCACACACCCCATATTCCCTTATGATTGGTAACTATGCACTAACGCCAGTAGCAACAGACCGCCTCCATGTCCTTGAACACATCTTGTTTTTGCTAACCCACTTCATGTTTATTCTTAGCTGTCCTTTCCAGCGGCCTGTCCAGCTATGCTAACTGTTTCGCTTAAGCGGCCTAGTCATGCTAATTCTCAAGCTACATCGACCCCAACACACTGGTACTGAAAGAAGACCCCCTGTCTCTGCCTTGTCCCTAATATTCCAAATTTGTTGTGTTCTCACAGAGCTTGTGCAGACAGACAGGGAACTGAATCTGAAATTTAACTACTGCTAAAAGAATTCGTCCAAATATGTCAGTTTTAACTTGCATCAGTTGCCTGATCCAGTTCACCGCATGGTTGGGTAGATGTGCATCCAGGTGCAAAAGCTGCAGCTGTGTTGGGCAGGGGAGGGGAGAAGCTGTCTCTTTCAGAAGCCATCTCAGTGGATAACACCATAAAATGTGACAGTCCAATGAAAGGTGGGGTAGAAGAATACTAGCCAGGTACTTTCAAAGAGCAATTGGGAAAGATACATATCCAAGAGGTGTAGAAAAATGTGGCTAGATGTCTGCAGCTCATTACAAGCCAAAGACAGGAAGACCAAAACATGAATTTCAAGTGTGAAAATCTGTGCAGTCTATTGAAAAAAGATCTGTGATTTAATCACTCTGATATCACGGTGATACTGACAAGCTGAAGTGTGTGTTGCTTATTTTATTAACTAAATGTGTAACAGAGATTGTTATGGGCACTAGAAACCCTCTAAGTTCTACTGACAAAATAATACTTGTAATGATGGTGGAAGGCAGACATCCTATTATCCTCTGTTGACTCTTCTTGCTTTTTGAAGACTGGACTTCTATAATAACAGCAATAACAAGATGTTTAGAATACTACCCTCCTTTCTGCTCTTTTATGATAAAATTAGATTTTCTATAAATGACTTCAGCAAGATTTTGTTGTAAAATGTAAGTAAAAGTTCTCATGTCCTTTCTCAAACTGATTTCTTCTAGAAGTTCTCTCAAAGATTTTTTCACCCAACATACCAAAAGCAACTACAATTTTGCATCCTTTCAAGTACACTTTCTTGTGTGGTGAAATGTCTGTCAGCAGGCCTTGCTTTCAAACAGTTCAGACAGAGCTCTTACCTGAAGTCAGTGCATGTTCTGCTGTGCAGACAAGGCCAATGAATCAGATCCTGAGAGAGAAACTTCTTTGAATAAGAAAATTAGTTATGAAACTAATATTATGTGGGAAAAAATATGACAGAGCAGAGTAATATTTTTAATATGTAGGGTGTTTTAGTTATTTGGAAATAAAGTGAAAATGCTTTAAAAAACTGCTAAAGGAAAAAATCCCTGAAAAAAGTATGCAGAGTACTTTGACATCTATTGTGTGGACAAAGTGAAATTGTCCGCAACATTTTGAGTTGTATGTGGGGTTTAGTTAAAATTAATAAATTTAACTAAAACTGTGAAACAAAAGTCACTTCAAATTGAGAAATTATAACCTTTAATTTTGAAACTATCAAACTATTTTTATTCCTTTTTTTCAAAAACACAGGTTTGGTCACATTCATAAATATTCACAAAACTGACTACTATTTTTTTTCTTGTTTTGTCAGAAAAAATTTGAAACAAAAATTGCACTTTTAATACTCTGTTGTATTATTGTATCTAATACTTCATCTTATTAGATATAAATTACAATCTTGTACACTGCAATAATACATGAATGAAATAATTCAGTAAGAGTGAAATGTAAAGTGTCAGTATGAACTCTGCACCAAATGATCAACTACTTTGTATAACTAAAAGTGAATCAGCTTTTCTCCATAAAGCACACAATTATACTGAATGAGGTAACTGACTGGACACTTGGAGACAGAAAATAAAACAGAGAATTACTTCATACAGATTGTGTGTCAATTTCAGGCATTTTCAGATAGTCTTGTCTGAAAATATGGGCAATTTTTGTGAGGTTCTTCTTCAGTTTTGTCTTAAGAAGATAATCATCAAATACTACATCATATAAATGAACAACAAATTCTGTTTTATGTAGTCTCATTTCAAAGCATTCAATATGTTAGCATTTTGTTTGGCAACAAATTCTGTCTCCTAACTTCTGGTAATGATGTCACATGAAGAAAAACAAAATAAATGACAGAAGTCCACAGCTGTTGCCTAAACTTCAAAGCACAGGACTAAACATACTGCATATTTTAGATCATAAAAATCTTCGCAATAAATTCATGCACTCACTTACTTAGAAACACTAGAAACTAGAAATTTCTACAAAGGTTTTATTAAATTCCTTACCGACAATGATGAAAAAAACCCAAACAACACCTTAAAGAGAAATGAGGTGGTGCCTGTGTTCATCCATATATTTGTGCACACACTGCTTTTTCATATCTGAACACAAAGAGAAATGAGGTGGTGCCTGTGTTCATCCATATATTTGTGCACACACTGCTTTTTCATATCTGAACACTTGTGAATAAAAAGTAAAACAAAATGATCAAAGCTTTCACAAGTTAGGATGCCTCAGTTAAAGATTTTCCTTAGACTGTGCAGAGGTGTAAGGCAGGCTCCGTGCAGCTAAAGCCACCTGTTCATGCTGTTGGAACAGAAGTTTGCACTAGCACTGCCTGTAAAACCTAAAGCTGTGTGATTTGTATTATTTGGTTGATGATAAGGAAGATAAGCATCAGAAGGTCTAAGAAGTAAGTATGTTTTCTCAAATGACAGAAACTTGGTTAGTCAGAAGCAACCCAGTCCAGTTCCAGCTGCTGGGGAATAGATTTGTGTTTTTAAAGATATAAGAGTGCTGCTCTCCTCAGAGTTTTAGGAAAGAAAGCATTCACATCTAATATGGTATTAGTGTCCTGTGGAGAGTGGAACAGATGTTCTGTGAGGTCCTTCTAACCAGGCATCTCTTGCATGGTTGTGGACTGGGGGCATCAGGACTCAGTGATCCACACAACACCTTCCTAGCCTATATTTTGATACAAAAATAATAATAATAGCTCTATAGTCAAAGACTGAGCAAATGTCATGTAAGTAGTAGTACTGAAATTTCTGTTACTGTCCAAAAGATGCAATTTTTGTAGATTTGGCTGTCAACAGGGAGTGGAATAGAGTTCACACATGAAAGACCTGTAATGCTTTAAATGAGTACATACAGGAGCAAATTACTTGCAGATAAAGAAGTAATACATCTGTTCTGACTTTCAGTTTTTATGTAATACATATGGGACACTGAAATTTTAGAAATTCGTCAAAAGAAATTAAATCAAACATCTCACAACAGATTATTCCCATCAACTTCTCACTTTTTAATTGACCTTTCATGACCACAAAGTCTTAGTGTAAAAGTTTATAAAAACACTGAACCACATATCTTGATTTATGGCTTCAGGAACACTGAAAATTAGTTTAGATGACAGTGATGCTGAATTATTTAAGTTGAAACCCATTTCAATCGACATTAGCATACAAAAATTATTTCTACCACAGACATATTCATAATGTACTATATAGTACACGCACCTCAGTGTGAATGGACGCAGCAAATAAAATTTTAGAAGTGTCTGTTGGGGAATCCCAGTCTTTCTGATGGAGTATTTGGAGGAATTCATATCAGCTGAGCTTTATTTGTAAAACACTGTTATTTGATCATGACATACGAAAGCAGGTTACAGAACTTAACTGACGCATTTACTTATAATGCTCTTAATTAAACCCTGCTGTCATAGTTTAACCTGGCAGCTGACAACTAAGCACTAGACAGCTCCTTGCTCACCCCTCCTCTTCCCCTCCAGCAGGACGAGGAAGAGAAATGGACAAAAGGTAAACCTCATGGATTGAGGTAAAAACAGTTTAGCAAGAAAACAAAGGAAATACTACTACTAAAATTAATAATAATGATAATGATAATGATAATGATAATGATATTGATAATGATAATGATAATGATAATAATAATAATATAAAATTTACGATGAATAAGCGAAACTAGCTATACGCAATACAACTTTTTTTCACCACCTCATGACTAGTTGTTTAGACAGTCCCTGAGCAGTGATCCTGGAACCCACAGGCTTCCCAGAACTCACAAATTTCGCAGATTTCACCAAACTCGCAAATTTCACGTAACTCACTAAACCTATGGAAAAAAGACCGAACTCATTAAAAAGTTCAAATTCCCAGAAAAAAAGAGAAAAAAATAAAAAAGATTCTTGCCCCCCAGCCAACCCCTCTTTATAAACTGAGCATGACATCTGTGGTATTCCCATTGGCCAGCCTGGGTTAGCTGCCCGGCTATGTTTCCTCCCAGCTCCTGCACACTCCAGCTGAACATGGGAGACTGGAAAAAGTCCTTGATTTCTTAGCAACAACTGAAAATATCGGTGTTATCAACATTCTTCTCGCACTAAATCTACACCACAGCATCTACTGGGAGGAAAATGAACTCTAGCCTAGACGAAAACAGGATATCTGCCTACTTAATAGGCAGATTCTCGTGACTTCATTAAGTCTACACAAGGGGAACTAAAGTGATGTAACTGGTATTTACAGATGTGGGCACATGTCTACACTTGACAAGAGGAATAACAGGCTAAATTGCTAAATAGTATGCATCATTTATTTACTTACTAACTATTAATAATGATTTTTTTAAAGTAAGTTTTATCTTTGTAGTGCCAAACTTCAGATCAAGATTACAGTTCAATGGGTAGGAAAAAAGGAAAACCTAGGGAAGCGCCTAGCAATTGAGGATGTGACTTTTTAGGATGAAAGCTGGTTACTTACAGCGTAATTTGAACTGACCTCTTATAACCCCTAGCCTTGAAACCTGTTCTACAATATCAGCCTATACATATGAAAAATGTAAAATTCCTTAATCACAAAGAAGCTAAAAGCAGAATGACATTATAGAGCAGCAATTGGTTTGCTGGGGGCCAAAGAGAAATGTCACAGTTAAGCTTCTGAATTCTTACTCTTGCCTCCTTGCTAATTATTTTTTAACTTCACTACAGTTCTGTGCTTTACTCTTGCAGGCTTCCTAGTGGTTTAAAGTTTAGGTTAGATCAACACATACCGTTACTCATAATCGCCATGGGGTTCACATCTGTGTTGAGAGGGAAAAAAGTCAAAGACCATCATGTAGAAGGCTGTCAAGGTAAAACCTAGCCTGTAGGCTACTTCATAGACCAAAGAGGCCTTACTTTTCAGCTGTATGTTGGAGGATAAACTAACATGTATTTCTACTGCAGAAATCTCCTTTCTGGTGTCTTGATTAAAGTTTCTACTTGGAAAATGAAAACAACAAAAAACCTACCACAGAAATCTCAGTTTGCTCTTTAGGCCACAAAATGTTTCTGTCTCTCTTTAAATGATATAGTTAACAACTAATAACTCATAACAAAACATTTCCCTTAAAAACAATTTGTGCAGTGAAACAGCTAGCTACAACAACGCTTTAGCTAAAGACAACTGGGACTCAGGCTCCACAGTTTTAATTAATAAATTAGCAAATGTCATGTAAAATATGTTAAAAAGATGTCTCACAACTAAAAGTAATTGCATTTATTCGGAAAGATATTTTTCCCAGTTAGTAAACTGAAGAGTTTATCAAAAACTAACAGTGTTAGACAGCATGAGAAATAATGTGTCCCATTCAGTTGCAGGAGCTTTTTGCACAAATGAGGTCTGAATATAAGGAAGAAATAAATATGGCATATAGAAGCTCTTAAAATTATTATGAGGAGAGATCCCTAAGTACCCCTAGCAAATTTTCAAGTGCAAGTCTCACCAGAAAAAAATAACACTTAAAGATATTTAGTTCAGCATATACTGAAGGAATAACTAGAGTCTTCAGAAACAGTGTGTCCCTGTTGATTAGAGGGGGAAAAAAAAAAGTGTTGATGTATTAAACAAAAGGCCAGATCATAGCTTCTTTGGGAATAAAGAACATTTACCTCTGATGTTCTACATCAAGCTGTTGAGAGCCACTACTTGTTTTGCCATTTTACTCTGAAATTAATAATTTTTACAAACTTACGAAAAATAGATATTACATGGAGTTTTCTGCAATTACAGAAAATTGTTAGATCAAACAGACAACTAGAAAAAATCTATAGGAAAAAAACCATCACTTGAAGAATTAAAAATAACCCAAGTTGTAGATTTTGGAAGTTATATTTGTGTCTCCATACTGATACAGTGTAGGCACTCCAGACTACAGCAAAATTCAGTCATGAGCAAGCAATACTTTTAGTCATTTCCATTCACACTGCATACACAACAAATACCACTCCACAGTTGTTCAAAATAAGGCTTCATCTTTTACCTAATTGCTGAATATCTCTAATTTGAAATAACATTCTACGTTATCCCTCCAAAGGGAGCCAATTCATTCTGGTTCAACTTTCCTCTTTGAAAAGTTCATTATGCAAGAAAATGGCAGTCCTTCAGAATTTTAACTTATATCTACAAGAAACAGCAAAACTAGGTAAAATGTTTTCATTTATCAAATTAGATCTGATCTTTTTAAATTATTGGCTTCAAAAATCAGTAATGAAATATGTTTCCAGCCCTTCTGCAGCACTTTCCATCAAAGAATGTGTTCTTACGCTAGCAAAGTAACAGAAATGCAGCTGAAGTCTTCAGACAGTTAGAAAAAGGTTTATTCAACACACCTTTTGAATTTGCGCTTAGTAATGAAGATATGCAATTTCATAAGTGGATAATGCATTTTCATGACATACATGTTGCTTCACTAGTTCCAGCTACCTCTATAGGTGGCCTTTAACAACAGCTTTTTTTGTTTTTTTTTTTTTTCACTGACTTTCATTCTGTGATTCTGTGACTTGCTGTGTAAGAAAAAGATTCAGGTTCTTATTCCTGTGTAATACACATATCACTTGCTGTTACCAATGGCTTCTGAAATTGAAGATATAAAGTAATTATTTGTCATCACTCCCACCATTCAACACGCTGCAGTTGTAGATCAACAGCAAAATTGCACTTGTCTGTATTGTCCTAAAGTAAAATTAAACCATGGGTTTATCAGTAAAAGGCTAAATTTTAGTTTTATTTTAGAATTTCCTACTTAAAATTTATTGAAATAACCTGAAAGGAAACTGGGGGACGAGAAATCCACAAGGTTCTCAAACATAAAATATATATTTTAGGTTTTTGAGTGGTATTTTCTGCATATAATTTCAGGGCATGTTGCTACAAACAGACCTGAAATCACCATTATCAACTCCAGAAGATAAAAGAGGCTGGGGAAGGAAGTATAACTCCCTTCTTCATGACCAGAGAGAACAAAGATTCTATTTGTTTTAAAAGGACATTTATACAATCTACAAGGTCTCTCTTTTGTTCTCAAAATTCGCAACTTCGTGGTTTTTGGTGGGGGTTATTTTCTCTATGAATTGTAGTAGTCCCTATAAACTCAAAGACAGAATGATAAGCCTATAAATATATCTCACAGAAATGCCAGTGAATCATATTATATCTTCTAACAATGCATGTTTTGACCTCAGGATATTTCCATTTTCTGCAGAGACCTCTTCTACACAGCATGCTCCTTTTAGAGGCCTCAGCATATAAGTTGAATTTATAGCAGAAGCGTGTGGGTTTTTTCTCTTAAAGACTGTGATACTGTGAAAGAAAAATGTAATGAGTAAAACATATTGCAGACCTGTGCATAACTTCATGCTGCTTCCTTGCCTTTAAAGTCCAGTCTAATTAAAAAAAAATCCTAAACCGCCCTCTAAAAGGAAATCAGTTTCTATTAGATTACAAAGAAAAAAAATAGACTTTTACAAGAAGCATAACAGGGCATAGTTTAAAAGGTCTTTATTACAATTCTTGATTGCCATGAAACATAACATCCCAAAACCAAGCACATAATGTAGGTTGCAATTTCAGGTGGTGGTTTGTATTTTGCAAAAATTTACCAGAAGATCACAGTTTTAACAACAGCATTGGGCTGAATACTTCTCTTCATTAGTAATTTTTTCTCTAATGGCTGTACATTCTCTTGCTGCCCAGGGGAAAAATGAAAAAAAACTCTTTATTTTTTTAAAAAAATCTGTAAATATACCACCTCACAAAAGAAAGCAATGCTTAGGGAATACTCAAATTACTTTAACTGTGTACTGATTACCTCATAAGACTATATGTTTCTCATACTATGTTCATACAATAATTATATCTAAAAAATAAACACAAAAAATACACTAATCTGTAAAATCACTTAGTTAAATGTAATTGTTGGGAATAAATTTCCAGTGTACTCAGAAGAGAAATTAAATAAATGTGAAGAAATCATTTAACTCTATTGCATTTAATTAGATATTAGCAGATCTCATTAACAATTTTGAACTACTATTCAACTCTGGATGGAAAACAAACAAACAAAGTAACAGTAGTGATTATTTCTTAGTATTCAAAGGTAGAGTAAGTGTCTGTTGCCTAGGCATTCAGGATTCAGCTGATTCTGGTTTTGTACCTAGAAGAAAAGCAGAGTATTTCTTCTTGCGCATACAGGAATGTCTGGACTTTTTAAAATATAATGTTTAGTCATAAAGTAAAGGAAAAGAATAGTCTTTCTTCAAGCAAATTATTTTTTGAATTATAGTTAAAATATGCAACTATTCTTTGGCTAAACGCATGTAGAGAAAGAAGGGCATTTAGTACTATTTAGTTGTATATATATTATATATGCAAATACATTTAATTTTTTAAATAATGCATAAAATATTTGTATGTTTTAAAAATAATTGTTGCCTTATAATCAGAAAAGCAGCCCTTTTTTAAAAAATTTACTGTACAATTAGCCACATGTGTCTCCTTTGGAGTTTGAAAATTCTTCAAATTTTGATTGAAAAACATGGGCAGTACTATCATAATTTGAAAAACCTATTGAAAATTTGAATCAGCTAATTTGATTAATGTAGGAAGGGTACAGGATTTTTAAAACACTACGTGTTCTAGTGTAAAACTATTAAACTGAGAAATGGCAAAATATTTAGTATCAAAATATTTAGTAGTCACTTGTTTCTTCATTTTTCTTTAACTGCTCAAGCCAAAACAACTGACTGTGAAAAGTTTCAGAAGATGTTGAAGATGGTGAATTATCAGGAGAACTAAACAGCTAATGAAAGTGTTGAAAAATGTAAAGTAATATGCATTAACAAAACCCTGCTGCAAAATCACGCTGAGATCTGTATTAGCTATTATTACATAGAAAACTGATTGTAGAGTAATTATGGATAGCTTGATTCTTGAAATCAAGAAGACAAACAGCATTATGGCATTATTAGAAACTGAAGAGGAAAAAAATATCACTAAAGAATTACAGAATTGTTCAGGAAAGGACCTCTGGGAATGTCTTCCCTCTGCTAAATGTAGGGTCAGCTAGAGCAGGTTGCTCAGCACCTTATCCAGTTACATTTTGAATACCTCTAAGGATACCAACCAACTTTAGCAAAAACACCAAGGATACAAATCCATAGCCTTACTGGACAATCTGTTACAGTTTTCAACAATTCATTCAGCAAAAGCTTTTTTCTTATGTTTAAATAAAACTTCCCGTATCTTACTTCATGCACATTTCCTATTGTTCGGTCACTAAGTATCACTAAGAGTCTGATTCTTTAGTAGCCCCGCATCAGGTATCAATACATACTGAGATGATCCCCCTGGGCCTTCTCTTCTTCAAGCTGAAGAGTCCCATCTGTCTCATCTTCTCTTCATACGACAGATTTTTAAATCATTTCATCAATTTCATGGCCCTTTGCTCTGGAATTGCTCTGGTGTGTCCATATTTCTCTTGTACTGGAGAGTCCAGAACTGGACACAGGACACAGCAGTCCAGGTATGGCCTCACCTGTGCTGCTTAGATGGGAAGAATCACCTCCCTTGACCTGCTGGCAACACTCGTACTAATGCAGCCCAGGAGGCTTTTTGGCCTTTGCTGCAAGGGCACACTGTTGGCTCATGTTCAACTTGTGTCCACCAATACCTTGAGGTCTTTTTCTCCCTGTCTGCTGGCCAGATGACCTTCCACCAGCATGTACTGGTGTATGGGGTTATTCTCTGCGAGGTGAAGATATTTGTCTTTCCCCTTTTTGAACTTCATGAGGGCCCTGTCAGTCCATTTCTCCAGCTTGTCGAGGTCCTCCTGAATGGCAGCACAAACATCCAGCATATCAGCCATGTCTCCTAATATTTTATCATCATCTCAGTTGAAAAAAGCAGGCCTCTCCAAAGGCAGTTCACCACATCTGTACTAGAACAAAATGAACGGTCTCCTGAGGATGCCTATCTCTCAGCACTAATTACTGCTGTGCCTAGATGACTAGCTTGTACTATACACAATAAATTTCCAACTGTCAAACTTAGGCAAGGTGAATTTATGCTGATTGCTTATATTTTGTGTCAAAATGAAGAACTATGGGAAATCCAGAAGTGTATAGTAAGCTCAACAGGAATGTGCTACACTTTTCTCAAACTTTCTCTTTTTAGTAGTGGAAGTCTTGGATTCAATTCTAGGACAACATTTGTCATATATAACATATTAACATTTCACATAGTGAAAAAAAAGAAACAAAAATCCTCCCATTCTTATTTACTTGGTGTGACATTTGTGTATTTGTTCAGTAATTCAATTCAGCTTCTTTTAAATTTCATTAACCTGATGGTAGTCAAATACTTATTTACTGAAACTTTGCTTCTTCAAGAATGTCCAAAGGAAAGTAAGCAGATGTGTCCACAGTGTAAAACTTATGTTTGTCATTTAGCTGCACAGAATGAATGATCTTCAAGACCTGAGGAAAATCCATACACCATGGGAACAGACAGCATCCATTACAGTCTACATATTCCCACAAGTAAACAAGTTTTTCTGTTTAGGTATCTGGATTACACCTACTCAAATACAATCAAGGTGAGTATTGGCCTTATCACCTTTTACATGTTCTGTTTGATTTTATATTATATTTTTCTAGTACTGATACCTTCAGCAATGTTAATCCTTCAGACTAAAATTCCAGACTAGAACCAATAATGTCAAAGTAAATAATAAAAAATGGTGAAGTTCAGTCTCAGACTGTCACAATAAGCCTTACAATCATCAGATACTTTAAAGTTTAAATCATTAATACCTAGCTGCCTTCTAATTTTCAATTAGCTGTACTTGTACCACATCAGAATGAACAATACAGCATTTTGTTCTGTACTTCCCCACCACTTCATTTTGCAGCTTCTTCACTGATATATAGAATGCTACATTTCGTACAGCATCATACCTTCTCATGGCCTTTCTTTTTACTTCCTCTCTTTCCAGTTGTATAAATGACAGTTTGGTGTGTAAGGATAGAAAAAAATGAAGGTGGCAAGGGAAGAATAGCAAGGGTCTGAATAACTTTTCAAAAAATGGAAAAGGAAAAGAACCATACTGCTCCATAGGGTCCTTGCTGCTGCTTCTCTTTCTTAGGAAAAAAAAAAAAAAAAGAAGCTTTTCAGTCACTTTGCCTGCATATTTCTTTGTCAAAAAACTGCATGGTTCCTAAAAGATGAGTTTCACTTTAAAGGATGTCTGTTCTTTTCTGTGAGATGAAGTTAAAAAAAAAAAATAGGCTGTTCATAGACTTGACAGTCTGAAGACCATGTTCAAATTTCTAAGATCTACCATAATTTGATGACTAGAATCGTTTGAGGCCCTGATCACTTCTAGGAAAAGACTGTCCTGAGTAAAAAGGGAGCTAGAGCATCTATCGCCGTTGTTGCAGGCATCGCCTGATACAATGCATTTGCTCTCAGTCCTGCAATGTTCTTACAGCCATTCGACTGCATAGCTTCCTCTTCCCACACTACCATTTCAGAAACCCTCCTTCCCCTCCGGAAAGCTCAGCTCAAACTAGGATTCCTGGCTGTAACTGTTCCTCTACTTGCCAGCTCACTCCTTAATTGTGCAATCATTTAGCAAAGCTTAAGTCTTAAAAGTATGCAGAGAAGATGATAGCCTACTGTCTATTGCTGTCAGTTATTTACTTCACCGCATGAGAGGCTTAGAGAATCCACCATTGTTAATCTGAGGTGATTTCTAAGGGGAGGCAAACGCAGCTGTTTCTGTTTTCTTTTCCAGAAATAACTGTGCTATAAAGCAACTTTGTCAAGAGTTGAAAAGGCAAGAGAAGTCAGACTTCAGATTGACAACTTATTTGCGAATAACACAGCCTGCCCAAGTGCTGTAGTAACAAGTGGTGTCTGCAAATATGGGATTTAGTGTGGCAATTTGTCTGGATGCAGATGTGGGTAAAAAAAATACAGGCATTTTTGCCTAGCTTAGAGGGAAAAGTTACAAAGAATTTCTCCTCAGGAACATATGTAGGAGGCAAACTAGTTGAAATCGTGTCATCCTCCTATCTGCCCTGTTAATAGTGAGTTGTGCGTGCTCTGGATAACATCCTATGATCCTGATTCTATGACTATGCAGACCTCACTCTACATTCTGGATGAATCTTGCCCTGCTTCCCACTGTATATCTATCATATGTTACAGGGTACAGGATGTAATTTTTGATAGTAACTTTTTTTTCTGTTAAACAGTATTTCATATTGTCCATAGTAGCATTCAAACATGATTAATTGTTGTTTGTGGGTTTTGGTCTTTTTTTAAAAAAGTAGGGGATATAAGCGGGTGATTTTGTGGCCCTTCATCTACATGTCTATCAAGGACTTGCATCACTTGTATGAAAGTGTCGCTCCATTCCTCAGATACAATCAGATCATACTTTAGAGATGTATCCAATCTTGATTGCTAGTTAGCAAGGACAATTATAATATATGAAAAGCAGGAAGTTGTAGGGTACATTGTTAATCAGGAAAGAACACAATGCTGAAAGGTGCTCACACTGAGGTCAGAGATAGTTAATGGTAGAGGTCACACTCTGAATGGTCCTAATGGATTTTTGTAGAAAAGGTCACAAAAGAAGCTGCAAAGGGCTCTGCATGAGATCCTTTGGATCCGAGGTGAAGAAAGAGATCAAATGCTCCTTAGTCAAGGGTGGTTAGCAAACACAGTGACAAATATCCATCAGACATACAAATGTCAAGAAAAACTGGCAGGGAGACCAAATTATTTGAGACAGAGTTATCTGGGTCTGAAGGGATGTAGGAAACAAAAAGCAGTGATGTTAAGATTTTCTGGAACACTTCTTTGCTGGGAAATAGAAAAGCTGAGAGAGATAGCATCTTTTTCCCTTCTTTTAAACCAAAGAAGAATTTGGTTTGGATTATGCAACCCAAAAGAAAACCAGCTGTGTTTAAGAAAAGTTTTGGGGACAATAAGACTGCACACCGTAAAGTATCCATTGAACTAAGAGCAATGATCAATCAGCAGAATGAACATTTGCTCCTAGCCTTGGATTCCTGGTATATTGCCTCAATATAATATGGATACCATGTCACAAATCACAGAATCACAGAATGTTCAGGGTTGGAAGGGACCTCTGTGGGTCATCTAGTCCAACCCCCCTGCCAAAGCAGGATCACCTACAGCAGCTGCACAGGACTTTGTCCAGGCGGGTCTTGAGGAGACTCCACAGCCTCCCTGGGCAGCCTGTTCCAGTGCTCCGTCACCCTCAGAGGGAAGAAGTTCTTCCTCATGTTCAGACGGAACATCCTATGCTTCAGTTTGTGCCCGTTGCCCCTTGTCCTGTCACTGGGCACCACTGAAAAGAGTCTGGCCCTGTCCTCTTGACACCCACCCTTAAGATATTTCTAAGCCTTTATAAGGTCCCCTCTCAGCCTTCTCTTGTAATCTCTGAGAATCTGGGAATCTGAGAATCTTTGTTCAAGTCACGTCTCTGAACACATTTTTGAACGAAAATATAACCACTCTAACCTAGCACCTATATGGAGTGTTTGGCATATGTAACAAAACAACGTTGTCCAGCAGTGATATTAATCTCCGAAAGTACGCCAAGATCCTTTTGAAGAATTTTTTTTGTTTAAAACCTACTCATTCTTATAAGTCATTTGAATCAGGATTTTTTAAAAATGTATTTTCTATATCTTTTTTCTGTCTTTCAAGTCTTTGTCCAAACTCAGTATCAGAACAGTTGCCTACAGGACCCAATTTATTTTTTTGAAAAATATTGGTGCAATGTTATCTATTTATCCTCTTCTTTCAGTACAAAAATATGCTCTTAATATAATTCTCCTTTTTCTACTCACAGTTTCAGTGTACATAGCCCTCATCATGCTGACTGCGTATTTCTGAAGGTTATCTGTAACCTCATTAAAGGTATTTTTCAACTCATGATTTACATTAATTTCTACCTTTTGTTCTTTTTATGTATTTACATACACATTTCTGCTCTTGTATATACGTACAGAGATTTTGAACTTAAACTTCAAAATGATGGGTATGATAGTAGCATCATCAGAGGAAAAAACACAATAGTAAGCAATTCTCTATGATTTTGTGGCTTGGATGACTGGCAGCGCTACATGGCATACCAGTTCACATAGATTTTTTTTTATCGTCTTTTACAAATTTTATTTTTATTTCTTAGTGGCTGAATCAGATTATTTTTTAGGTGAAGAAACTTTCTTACATGCAAAACTGTAATTTGTTGTTATAATAATAAAGCTCTCTTAAATTAATTTAAAACTACGTATATCTTTTCTTGCTCGATTTTTGTCATAATTTTTGACACTGTTAAAACATCTCAGGTTTTATTGTATATATTGTTTGTCTCCCTTTTTCATTGCTTGTCACAACAACTTTCTCTTGTGTCTCAGCATCTGAGGATACAAAATGCTAATATGTGAAACTGCTGTACTCCCATGCTGAAAATGTTTTTATGTTTTTCTGTTGATTAAGAATTCATATGACAAATACAAAGGAAAAAAAAAATTGACCGTGAACTTCCAACACTCAAAGAAGAAAGATTTAGCTGTTTTAATCAACAGAAAAATGCTGGTTTGGATGATTCAATGAGTAGAAGTAAATAGAGGAGATTTATTTTCACTGGAGGCAACGGTGAGGAATGACAGCTTGGCTACCCACTTGCATATATATCCACCTAACCGACATGCACCTGTCTAATTCAGATGCAGGTCCTTTTTCTGTTAGTACATTTGCTTTGTTTTCGCAGGTGAAGGAAACCATAGGGGAGATGTTTAATTGAACTCTGGTGTGGAGGACAGACACAGAGGAAGCAGAATGGCTTCCAGCTTTCCCTTACAAATTAAACAAAATCCTCAGGGATCTTTAACTGGCAGACATTTGGAGGAAATTAAATGCTAATGTGTGCAGTTGTACTTTTTACACCCTCAGACATCAAATATATAAAGACATTAACTTCTCTTCTGTTGCAGCAAATTCATAATATGTGCACAAGGTATAAGGTTAAATCTTTTGAAGTAAGGTAAGAATTCAATATCAAATCATGCACTTGCAATACAACTTAATCCCAGACATTTTCAGCCTTAAACTGTTTAAATAAATGACTAACACTTTTTTATGTGCAAAAATATGGCGCTACTGCAGAATTAGACAAGGTCCTTGTTGAATACTACAATGTGAATTATGCCCATGAGAATACAGTAAATGATGTTCTGGGATGGCATGAAAGCTCTTGTGCATAAGCTCTATCTAGAGAAGAAAAATGTTTTAAGTATTTCCCACTTAAGAGCTTTGAAAAAGACTTCAGCAGCTCAGGAGAAAGATTATCTACCAGTAATGGTACAAGGTGAGTGCTGGTCACAGTGATTAGAAAGTTCATTTGCTTTTTTAAACTCTTCTTTTTTGTAGATTACGACAAATGTGTGCATGTGTATAAATGACAAATTATGGTTTTATTATGTATGTCTGGTTACTGTCCTAAACTGTCAGAAGGCTAGTATATTCAGAAGAGTGCAGTGTGTAAACAGTTCACTTAGGAACTAATGGTTTGGGGAAAGCGTTGGATAACCACATGAACGGACTTTTAGAATCTAGTCAACAGCTGAATATATAAAGAGATGATGAATTATATAAAACAGATGCTTTAAAATAGGAGGGAAAACAATGGAATTTAAAAGGAAAAAGTTAATCCTGTGGTTTCGGTTTTCTGCAAAGAACAAAAATATCCAGATGTTTCCTTAGAAACATAGTATTGGATATTAGCCAAATTCCTCACTGAGTTCTCCCTTAAGCTTAAGGGTTGCCTGAAAGTGGGATTTGTGTGACCTGAATGTTATCTATACCTGATCATGGCTCATTTTGTAGTCAGTGAAAAGAAACAGCTACTGAAAAGATAACTTAGATGACTAATCTTTAAGGTTTTCATGCTGAGATGGATGATGTCCCAAGTTCTTACCAACACTAGTGCCTGACATTATTGAATTGCTTGGTATGGAAGCTTGTAGCAGTGAGCGTGAGTTAGGCCTAGTTGAAAGCAGTCTTCACGTATGTGGATAAGCTTTAATAGACCCTATAAGAAAAAGGAGTAGCTAAGCAGAGAAGTAACTTGAACGTAAACCTTTGAAGCATCATGAAAGTTGTGGTTGTTGATGTCCTTTGAGACAGGAAGACTGAACACCAGCACCAGTCATTTGTTGGGCATCCAGTGAATCTGAAAGGGCCAGTTAAGATTTGAATATTCTCTACCCTATCTCAGCATGGAGACCGTCCAGAGTTGCTCAGGGAGAAACCCTCAGGGACCCTACAGCCCTGCAACAAGGCCAGGACCATCTCTTTGACTTCTGGAGGTGCCAGAGAGGAGAAGAGCACCTGAAGTTAAAGGAGCATGCATGGCACATCTGGAACCCTTGTGCTAACCCATCAGTCTCTCTGGGACTTCACATTCTCTCACAGAGAACAGGAAAGTCATGTAACTTGTAAAATTATGTATATCTGTGATGAAAGTGTTACATATCTGAATCCACTCAGACTCCAGACTATCATTTGATGTGAAACCACAACAAAACCACAGCTTGTTTCTTAAAACACATCTCTTCCACATTGCTGCAATATAGAATACAGACAGGCTATAATTTTGAGCCTTGTAGAAAGTATGGACAGAGATGGGATTTGTTTGGTACTGCACATATATGATCTACAATAGATTTATTGCAATTTATATTATATAATCTTGAACAGATTTTTAAGACGGCTATCTTTAAGTTAGTATACATAGCTACATGGTATTACCTACAGACCTGAGTCAGCAGCTCCTGTTCTTATGTGCATATCTTTCCCACTTATATTTCCTACTTACATTTCCTGTATTTTGTAGCCTTGAAATCACTGACCTGAAATTTCAAACAGCATGACAGATAAAGGTTAGGTGTTTTGATGTTAAAGTTCTTTTTTCAATCTAATCTTTTGTAAGCACAGAAAACTAAAATAGAAACTTACGGTAGAAGCCTCACCAGATGTTAAAACAGTCTGACAAAGAAATAAATGGGAAGCAAAAAAGTGTACTGAAAATGCCATAGGCAAAGTTAACAAATAGTGCAAAGTACAGTCAATATCTCTAGACTCAGAAACATCGAGGACAGGTATATGTTAGTAATTCTGCACAGCTTTGTTGGATTTCTGCCTCAGCTTGGTCTTCTCCCTGCATCACTGTGTGATATGAGTCTTCTAATTATGGTTCCTTGCATGTCTCTCCTCTAGCCTCAAATGTCTAAAACACTTCAGTCTGTCGCTCTTTACACCCAATGAGCAGGGCTATAACACTTCTATTGGAACTGTAAAAGAGCATTTTCTATAAAATAATAATAGAAAATCTCCTACAATTGCAATGTGTTTCCCTATTGGTATAAAAAAGCACAAACTTTGGTTAACTTTTTGCTTTTCTTATGATTTTGAGGAATGTGAGGATCACTGCATGATTTTCTTTAAATATAGAAAATAATGATTCAGATTTTAATTTTTTTTTTGTATTTTTTTGCCCGATATGCAGTGAAGAGAATTTAGTAATTTAATTTCTCTATGCTCAGAATTCTGAAAACTGTAAAGAAGAAAAACAATTCATTTCAGGACAAACAAAAATTTCTTTTTTAAAACTTTGAAAAAAGGAAAAAATTTACTTAAAAAATCTGAAATTAATGTGTTTAATTTTGAAAATATTATAGAAATTCTAATTTTAACTTGTTGTATCACCTATATTTTTAAATTTATTTGGTCACAGGTTTAAAAAAAAATGATCAAACATGTTGCCCAGATGAACTTATAAAATTTTTTTTATAGCAGCAATCCTTACAGCTTAGAAAACACAGAAATACCTAGTGCATTCAAAGCATATTGTTCTCAGACTCTGGGGTAATGTATCAATGTATATAAATACCTGATGGGAGTGGGTAAAGAAGTCAGTGACAGACATTTCTTGCTACCACCGTGTCACAGATGAGAGGCAACAAACACAAACTGAAGTTCAGTAAATTCCATCTAAGTACAAGAAAAAACACTAAACAGTGATAGAGACCAGAGACTGGAGCAGATTGCTCAGACCAGTTTGGAGTCCCCATCTTTGTAGATAATTTAAACCAAACTGGACAAAATTCTGAGCAACCTGTTATAGTTGGCTCTGCTTTGAGCAGAGATGTTAGACTAGATGATTGCAGTGGCTCCTTCCAAACCCAGCTACCTGTCATTCATTGACTGAAAAAGCAGTAAAGCAGCTAAAGTGTTAATCCAGTCATTTAAATGAAACAAACAAACAAGCAAACCCCTGAAACAAGAAATTACAATCAAGACATATCTTCCTGCTGAAGAGTTTCTTAACACAGATGATCTAACAACTGTCTCAGTGGAGCACTTTTCATTGAATCAAAGCGGAACCAAGTAAGGTTCCAATTTTCCATTTCTGGGATTAATTTGGTGTTCAAAATTAAGTCTCTAGATGCATTGGAAGAAATCCATTCTGACACCTGCAGTCGAGTACAGTCCTTGTGGTTTCTGAAAGCTGTTGTGAAATAGTAGGCCAGAATGAGAGTTGTACTCACAGTGGCACAAAGAGAGAGAGATAATTACAACTCTGAAGATAATTTGATTGATTGGCCAAAAATTATCTTTGCCTTGCTGGTAGCACATCTTTTATTCTGGCCTCCCACTCCTGCTGCTGCCAGACTCAAATTCTTGCAATATGTGGAAACAGAACCCTCAAAGTGGTCACTGTTCCTTTTGTTCTTGTTTAGTAATAGAGCATTCAGTTGCTGGAGATGTTTGTTTTAGGTTAAGTTCAGAGTTTAAAGTTGAAATGCACTAGAACAATATTTCTTAGTGCGAGAAATATATATGCTACTAAAAATACAACACATTTTTTTATACATATATATTACACAGAAAAAAGTGCATGAAACCAAAGCACATCAAGAAAGCAAATTGTATGAACACCAAGGATATTTTTCCTCAGCAACGAGGATACTGAGTGGCACTGCTCATTCACTATCTTTCAGGTTAATAATTCTGAGAATTGTTTCATCAAACAAAGTTAGCAGCAAGACTGAATGCATTTCAAAGCTTTTAAGAATACACTTGGTTTTCTCTGCAAATTGAATCTCCCACCACAATAGATTAAACGCTAGCCTGCTCTCATGAGGTATATTTAAATACTAGACTAGTATAACAAAATTAAAGGGCTCCTATTACTTTGGATTTTAAGCCTAGTAGGTAATGAGAATATTGTAGAGCATCTTTAATTCACTGTGTATAATTAGCTCATCCACAATCAGGAACTTGAGAAAAGTCTTTACTTTACAGGAAAACAAAAAGACTTGATATGTTTCTTTGATACCAAAATATTTTCTTGTTCACAGAAAGATATCAACTTTACTAAAAGTTCCCAAACTCCCCATCTCTTCCAATATTCAAAATATTTAATAGTTTGAGTAATTGTTCTCCCATAGTCATGCTGAATTGTGCCTTCATTGAAGCAGAGATGTTAGCCAGATGGCTGGAAGCTATCCAAGGGCTACTTAGGAGAACCCAGCCAAGATTTATGAAAATCTATTTCTTATAGTACAGTGTTCATTCTTGCGAAATGTCAGTGAGTTAACTGGTTTATATCAGAAAAGTGAAATTCATATTGCAAGTCGTAGCGTATTTCAGATATAGTTACAGCCATGTACTCGCATCCACCATCATTCATTTTCAGGTCAGGCATATATGCATTGACTTTACTTTTGTTGAGGGATCTTATTTCCCATGGTACTTGGCGGTTGCTATAGAAAAGTATAGAAAAATTGCTGAGGAAGTATCAAATTCTGGTAGTTCATGTACAGTTTAATTACTTTTCAGGAACTTACAAAACCAACTTGTTGCAAACCTAGTCAAGCAGGGTACAAAGAATACTTCTAAAGAAGACCTTTCCATTTCAGGAGTTTATCTTTCATGAAATTCTGGAAAAAGCCTAGGACTCAACATATAGAGAAGCTTTGAGAATTATTTATTAACCCACAGCTCTGAAGAGAATACATATTTCTCTGGACAAAGGGATTAACATTCATGACTGTAGAAGTATAGTCACTTACTAGAGTTTGCATGCCAGAGTATGCAAAGATGAGTAATTCTATTGAAATTCATCTGATTAAAGTGCAAATAGTCTAAACGTACCTTTTCATCTTTGCAGGTTGCAATGCATTTCGTGATCCAGAGGATTAAATAACAACTTCGCCTACAGAAACCCAGAGGACACCTCCACACAAGATAAGTTGTATTTTAGAAGAAAGGACCATTTCTCTTTCTTGACTTGAAAGACAGAACAGACATTATCTCCAGGGCAGACTTTCAACCCATAAATATGGTTCCCCAGGCTGTGAGAAAGACTAGAATCAAACCAAGCTACTGTCAGCCCACATATTCTGCTGTAGGTAGTTTGAGGCACTTCTGTCTCTGTGCTGCATATGACAGGGCTTATTCTGAGGCACCTAAGCATCCACAGGATACATGTTTTGCTTAAAGTCCAATGATGGAAAATTTAGGAGTTGCAGTATCAGCTCAGGATTCCCCTCCTAAACCACATGAAAATGAATGTTTTCTTCCAAAAGCCCTGTTTTGATATGGCCTGTCTTATTTGAATCAAAAAACTGCATTTTCCTACCTCCAGAAACTATCCCACTCCCAAAGGCATTGAGCTGTCTTTCCTTTCTGTTTGGTGTTCCCTGCATCTTCTGGAACAGGGAGACGTCTAAGTAAATGATCTAACTTCTGAGTGGCAGCACCTTTTTCTCCCTTTCAGACCCAATACATGTATTTGGGATGGCGACACATACATGTACTCACATAATTTCTAGCCATGCATTGCTTTCAAAATTCCTACGGGAACAAGCCCCACTAAAAATGAATCTAAAGAAATTCATACACTAAAAATGCCACTCTAGGTTTATGTTTTGGTTTTTGTTTTAATATAAGCTTTGCTGATTCAAGTTACTTAGCATGCCATTAGCTGTTGATATTAGTCTTAGGAAGAAAGCTATTACCTACTCCGATTTGGGGACTCAAACTACTACTTCTATGGGATCCTGCACAGCCCTGTACTGTACAGATTTATCAACTACCTCAGAGATCTTGGAACAGCACTACACACATGTTACTGTTTGCTTCACAAAAAAAAAAAAAAAAAAAAAAA
>Ga0065711_1033105_pt1 | contig 26112 bp, 13 predicted proteins | sample Hoacrofraction12_FD_59098 | JGI IMG/M metagenome (GOLD analysis project Ga0065711, IMG submission 59098) | Hoatzin crop microbial communities from Cojedes, Venezuela - Epithelial fraction 12 v2 (version 2) | ecosystem: Host-associated > Birds > Digestive system > Esophagus > Crop | place... | reverse complement strand
GACCCGCCTGGACAAGGTCCTGTGCAGCCTGCTGTAGGTGACCCTGCTTCAGCAGGAGGGTTGGACTAGATGACCCACAGAGGTCCCTTCCAACCCCTACTATTCTGTGATTCTGTAACAGTTATCACATAAGACGCTGAAGAAAATAAATACTCTCTCCAAAGCTATAACAACTTTTTTGCGCTGTCTAACAGTAGGAGAAAATAGACATTGAACTTTCCTACCATTCTGCTTTTTCCTTCTTAAGCTCCAAGCAACTATCAATCTGCCCCTGTGAAATCAAACAAAATACCATCTGAACTCATGAGCTAACCATGCATATGGACATAACAGTGTCTATCTCAGTATAGCCCATGCCTACTAATCAGTGTTCCAGTGACAGATGCAAGAAAAATGCAAACCCAAAACGCATAATTTTATAAGCCTCTCTCACTACAGAAAGCATACATGTCCCTGGCAGTGAGTCAGAAAAAAACATTGTCTGGCCCGGCCATCACCCTGGGCTTCTTGTGCAGCCGCTTGCTCTCGCTGCCTCTGCTATACACATGCTGAAGCCAGGCAAGTCAAACACTCTGCTGCAGCAACTCTGTGCTAAGTAAGAACATTATACGTAAGTGATACCGCCTTAAACATGCTGCATACATGTCGCTGGCAGGCCATTTCGTGACACACAAGTTGCATTTAAGAAATAGTTCCTGGCATCCACCCCACACATTTCTGAATTTGGGTCACTTCACAACATCAGTGTCACAAAAATTATGTTTTTCATGGCATTAATACGAATTATCACTATACCAGTATTCACAATGTTTTCTCAAAGTAATGTGAATTGATGCGAATGAACAGTTATTTCAGGGTTTCAGACAGCCAAAGACTCTCCTGGAGACATCTGCGTCTTATGCACTTGTTACTTCTTACTGTCTATGTGTAACCAGATGACCAGAAGAACATAGGCTGCTCATGCAGCCATGAACAGGACCTCCCTGTGACAGTGGCAATAAGCCTCAGTATCTCACAGAAGCATCCTCAGACACCAAATGCAACCACAGCCTACAGGACATTTCTTGAACAACAGGTGAAAAAACTGCAGCCATACACGGTCAAGGTGAGGGACAACAGTGAGGACAGTCCTGACAGCACATGAGGAGTCCCACAAGGGCAGGAGGAAATAGCTGGCCACGAAAGTTTTCAATAAGCACCGGTAACACAGGAGATGACAGTGAAACAGAAGCAGTTCACTGTGTATCACCTGAAATCATATATAAATTCATTGAAATTAGGATTACATGACTGAAACACCAAGGAATGAAGTGTCGTAATTGTGTCTCAAGACATTTAAATAGAAAGTACATGTAGGGCTTATATAAATGCTATTTTAACAGATGTTATCATTTTCACAAAAATTATTCTTTGTCTTAAACACCCCCAGAGTACAGTTCCCAAATGACTAGGTGAGTGTCAACCCATTCCTACTTCATGACATGAATAATAAAGTTAATCTATGGATATACACTTACACAATTTAATCAAGTCAAACTCAGCTATGTGTATTATGAAATGAAAACAGTTCCTGGGAAACATAGCTGAAAAATATGCCCTGCTTATTTCAGATAGCCTACAGCATATGCAATTACCCAGCAACTCACTAGGGATAGGAAACAAACAGAAAAAGGTTAAATCTTGCTTCAGTTGCCTGACTATATTCCTAAGAAATTATTTTTACTTATCAACTTTTACTTCGTCTCTTTCAGTAGTTGTTACCTAATTGTGTTAGTAAAACTTGCAACTACTCTGCAAATAAGTACAAAACATAAGCACTGCAACAATCCCTTAAGATACTTCCCATTTTGCATTAACTACTATGTTGTACCTATGTTAAGGAGTCTCGCTCCAAAGACACAGAGTCAGCCTTAATTGTTTATGTAGGGTTTTAGTAACACACTTTGAAGATAGACAGCAACTCTTTGATCTTCAAAAGCTTAAACGAGAGACTCAAGCATATGTCGTCAAATCTGCAGTTAATCTGAATTAAGACTCAAAATGAGAGACTGATTCACACTTCAAATGAATCAGGCATTTTAAGATGACACTGGCTAACTGATTAGTCCCCGATCTATGTCATTCTTAAAGAAAAGTAAATCCTAAGGAACATTTATTCTGTAAATTTTTTTGGTAACATTATGATCTAAAGACCTCATTCTGTAACACACTCAAAGGGAAGCAATTTCAATTCTTCCTGGAGTCAATTGACATTATAAAGTATTCAACTATTCACGTGACAGAGAACTTAACAACTTCAGCTTTGCTCTTAGAATACAGCTAAAAGGCGGCAGTATTTCAAAACTGCATCAATGTATTTCACATCAGTGTAGAAAATTCCACTGTAACTGAAAAGTAAAATATAAGTGATTTCTTTTTTTCTTTACATAATGGTAGTTTGATTTTTATTTCCAAAAGGAAAGAGATTTTTTCCCCCCTCTTTCCTCCTCCACTTCCATAATTCTGTCCCAACGCCACCCCAGCACATGCATACACACACACACACATGTTTTGTAAATGATTAAACCAACCACATCTAGGTTTGGAAAAAAGATGAAAAGGACACTATAAAATGATTCCTCGTATTTCAGTAACATCACATAACACCTCTTGCTTCAAAAGGACAACACACAGAACAGATGTGTTAGGCTATATAAAACATATGCCTGGCAGGCTCAAAGAAATCACACACAGATACCTGGGTTTACAAAGAGACTATGGTTGTCTGCAAACAAACTTAATAGAAGAAAGGGGAGTCCAAGTGTCCTGTCATGACTCAATTCTTGAATCTTGGGGACCCAACAATCTCTCATCAGTGGAAGGAGGAGACAAGGATGTTAGACTTTGCAGGGCAGCTGCAAACAAAGCATATGATGTGGCTAAAGCAGCAAGTGAAACTCCAAGGAACAAGGTCTATTCAACAGCATGGGTGGATACGCAGACACACACACACACACAGAGCTGAAACCGCAGAGCTGCTGGCCCTCTCCCACAGTTGGGAACTCGAGAAGTGTCTCTCTCCTCAATCAAACGAGGAGATCACTTCTACTGCCTTGTACTGAACAACAGGAAAAAGATAAAAGCATTAATCTGAATTGAATCTTAATATAGATAATAGGATTCTATGATGCTATAAAAAAGTCAATAGTTTGGAAGAAAGGAGGATAGGGGTCTACACAAACACCCAGCTCGGAATGCTTCCTCAGTCTTTAATTGCCTTCACTGGAGGAGTATAGCAGGACTTGTCTCAGAAGCATTTAATATACCTGCACTTATTTAACCATATTCCTTATTGTGTAGTCTTTTTTTACATGCAACATGCAGGACAGTAATCCTGAAATCCTCAACTTAGTGTCATCACAGAGCCACCAGTTGACACTTCTTCGTTCCACAGATGTCTTGCATGCTCGGCAGTGGCTGTAGTCTTCGGTTCTTCTTCAAGACTGCAGAGCCTTGCTAATATAAAGTGCACCCTTCAAAAATGAGGTATAATTCCTTTATTTGTCACTTTTTGCAAAAGTCCTGAGGAGTAGCTTCAATTTTTCCTTTATTGTAGCTAGTTTCCTACTTTTTTCTCTTTAGTATTAAAGCCTTATGAGCCTGACAAGAGGAAGATAGAACAATACTTCAGTTGAGTATTCAACCAAGTTTCATTGACCACAGAAGGTTATGAAAAATATTTGCATGCTCAGCATAACATAAAGTTGTATTATCAGTACAGGAAACATTACTCATATGTACACGTCGATGATTTCAAAATATTAATCAACTTTGAAATGAGGATGTACAGCTCCTCTACACAGAATAAAATAGCTATTTTACTGTCCAGTGAGACTATTTGGGGACCTCTATGCTGTTATCTGATCGTCAGGCACCGCAATCACATGGAATAGTTGTGGCCTCAGGTTCAACATTTCCGCACTACATTGGTTACGGTGCTAAGGAACATCTGCCAGTCCAGTGCAAATGTAGATGCTCCTTGAATCACAAGACAGACTTAAAAAAAAGTCTGGAAAGAACATACTGGCATGTACTGTAGTCACTGTTCATCTTGGTGGGAGGGTAGTTAGTAATACAGTATTGTCACTGGCATTACGAGATTTCAGAATTAATTTCCTGCTAAAAACAGTAAGATTACACATTATAGCACTGTCCTTAGTTAACGATGCTAACTTTGGGCTCCCATGAAAACCAAACACTGCCCTATATTTGCCCTAACCTTTCTCATCCACATTTGCCAGCTCCCAACCTACTTCATGCTGAACTTGTGAATTTTCATTTCAAAGTGTTATGGTCTACAGAAACAACTTCAAACGATCAAAACAGATATGCTGTATTATTTGCAAATTTCAATGAATACCAGTTTCCATTATTTAAATGGGGAACAAGAAACACAGGTTGCATTCACCTGGGTTTTGGTCAAGCTTCCTCCAGAATATAAAAGAGATTTGCAATCAGAAATATCACTTCCCTATGGAAATACAAAGATGAAAAAATATTCCTCATTTGACTCCTTTTCAACTACTGTTGTAATTTTATCAGACTCTTTACTGGACAGCACAGACAAATCAGAAAGAAAATTCTGATGGTAGAGTTGACAACTATTTTATAATCTACCATTACTGATTTGAAAGAAAACAATTAATTTCATTTATTCTTAATGATCGAACAAGAGGCAACACTTCAAGCTGTAGTAGGGTACATTTAGCATCCCTACCAGAAGAAAAAATTACAGTCACCAGATCATTAAACAAACTGCCAAGTGAAGTTACAGACTCATTATCACTTGAAACATGACACCTGTCAGAGGAGCCAGAAATAATAAATCTGTCTTGCCAACGTGGTAATGGGTTGTCCCCAAATTCCAGAAGAAACACACTCCAAAACTGAAATGGTTTGATTAGATTACAATAACTACTTGGTATTACAATCTGCATTATTTTGTTTTGTCAATAAAAATGAACATGAGAAGTGCTATAGCAAACAGCCTCCTGAAACATTATTCAACTGGCAGTGTATTTAATAAAGCTTTTCACTATAAACCTTCACCTCTTCTCTTACTGTTTTGAAATTCATAACTTGGGAGAACACATGCAATTTGGGGCAGAAAATAACATCCCATCAATTGTATTTTTTGCATATATTTTCTGTACATGTAAACAAAATCTGTACCACTTGCTTACCATTTATCCCATTCTATACCTTATCTGAGGGAAGACACCAGCTGGTACAGGACTCTCAGCAGCCTCGGGCAACCACTGAAGCAGTGGCAGGCAGCCAGCTGCCAGTCAGCTCCTGCACGACAGGCACTCGGTGTCGGGGAGCAGCGTGAGGAAAGAGTGCTCTGAGGGGAAGGTGAGCTGGCAGTGAGGGCGGTCCTGGCAACAGAACACCAAGCATCAGGCAAAGGTGCAAGCCAGGGCCGAGGCAGGAAACCCAAACAACAGGTTGGGAGGAAAACTGGCACCAGCTGGTGCAGCTCAGGTGCGGACGGAGGGTGCTGGGCTGAGCTCAGATGGGGCTCCTGGGCCTTGGGTCCTGAGGGTTCCGACATTTGACTAAATCACCAAAATGTGTTGCTTCTTGTTTTAAAGGCACAAGGGCTTTGTGAAATGCCATACTGTAACTCAGATTTTACATTCCACTCTTTCTCTCAGCCTAAAAGTAAGTTCTATTTACAACAGCCCGCTAATTGTGAAAATCAAACTATTCCAGTCCAGCTAGGCTAACTCCTGTCAGTACAGCACAGCCACTACAGTACGGAGCGGGGTGTGCTTAAAATGAGCTTCTCTGCAAAGCTCTGCCATGCCGGGAGGAGGTTTCCTGCATGCATTCACAATCTCATTAAATGACCTGGAAGTCTAAAAGAAATAAAGTCAGAACTGCGAGAATATTAAGTTTAGTGGCACGCATACATGAATTTATAGGGAAATAAATCGGCAAGGGCAGTAACTAGTACTACAGCAGTAACAAGCACCACATTGCCTATTTCGCAAGCACTGCCTTTGAGCAAGTTTCCATGGTTAAGGAGAGGGACTATAAGACCCCATATTTAAACCTAAAACTCATCAGTTTTATTACAGAGTTCTCAAGCCGCACATAAAATGGCTTTCACAGACAAAACATCAAAGCTTCAACACCAGTCCTCTCAAACAGAAAAGTGATTGGCAGGTTGGCAAAGAATCAATCTCGGTCCAGCAGGTCACCCACTTCAGTTTCAAGCATAGCCCAGAATAACATTTTGAAAAGACCATGAAAAGGAAATATGTCAAAAAAATTAAAAGATAAAATCTTTTGCATAGAAAACTGCTAGCTGTAAAATAACAACCAAAGATACAAGGGCTGACAATTTAGCAAGGCTCTTTTTGCTTCTTAGATATTAAAGTTAATTAAAATTGGTGAAGTCATGGAGTCATTTGTGACCTATCCTAAATGTAATATAATCTCATCTGAAGAGCATGAAATTACTCTGCCTATATCTATTACTTCAATTCTTGATAACTATTATAGTCATCCAATAATCCAATTTCCATAAATTACATTGTAGAGTAGGTCCATGCAATAGTCAAAACAGAAATGATCTGTGACATCAATAGGGCAAAAAAAACTTATTAGGTAAAACAAACTGAAAAAACTAAAACTTGCCTTGATGTCCCACAATACATATACCTGAACGTGTCTGACTTGCTGCAGAATACAGCGCTCTGTGAATATATATACAACTACCATTTTCAAATCCAAGAGCCAAAATGTATATTGAATCTAGAATGTAATGCTAAAATTGGTTTTTAATGTAGTTTGGAAGATGCTAAGTTTGAGATCATTAAATAGGCGCTCTTGGACACTGGTCACACTTCCTAGAATGCAGGAACATACTCATTCGTGTAAAGCTACATTTTCTGGTGCCCAACACAGAAGGACTTCATCTAACACTCAAGAGCATGGAGCCACGGAGTCAAGCTTTGCATGCTAATCCCCAGCAAGGAAAAGGTTCCCAGAGGAACTGATAGTTAACAAACACTGGTGGTCACTGACTACCTCCACTGGTTCAAAATCTGCTTTCAGTTCAGAGGTCTGGAACACTAATAAATATTTATCTTACGTTTACAAACATAAGAAATAGTTTATTTTGGCTAGAGTCTAGCCTAATGTATTAAAAAAATCTGGCATTTCAATGTCAGATCAGGGATGAAAGCCAAAACCACACGTTATGGGAGAAAAGATGATATAATCTTAAGAGTACAAGAGCACAAAGATGTTTGACTGAAAGGGTCGATAAAGGAGGCAGAATAAATCAACAACTGTTTCATTTCCAAACACTTTCAATCAAATTTAAAAATGCAAACTATAACAAAAACCTCCAAAACTAGCTGGTGAATCTGCTAACTTCCAGTATGAGCCCGCCTCATAAACAGCGAGTTTAGAAAAATCAGTAGCTGTTATGCAAAGTTAGAGGAATGTCAAATAGTAAGAAACAACATTTATATATATTCCCATTTTTACACTTCAGGTTACAAGGATGCAACATTCAAATGAACAGGTCAGCAAGCCTGACGTAAACCTACTGTCATTACTGTCTTCAGCCAGCTGGGATCCATGACCTGATGGCTCACACCTACAACTAGAATCTCTAAAATCCAGTGTACCCATCCAAATCTACACAGCACTATCTCTCTTCCTGGTAGAGAAAAACACACTAAAACTTTCCTAAAAAAATAAGACCCATCCACAATTTTCTTCTTGGCTAGGATTTACATAAGAGAAGCACTTTGCAGAACATTTAAAACAGTCCTGTGAAACAGGAAGAGTGGGGGTTTTATTTACTTTGTTTGCAGATTACTGGAATATAATGATCACACAAATAAATTTTCACTATATATTTCACTATATGGAACTAACGTGTTTTGTAAAATCCGTATCCAATAAAAGAAAACCTCCAAGCATGCTAGGTATTAAGTATCATCAGTTGCAACAGTAAAAAATGTATTTCTTTTCCTGACTGAAATTACGAGTAATTTCAGGCAAAAAAAATCTGAATTGTACAACATTTTCTGAAAAAGCAATTTTTAAGAATTTGTTGGGTGTTCTTTACTTCCATACTCTAGACTGAATAGAAAATAAACTGTTCCCATACAATTCTTTATGGTATTTACATTTAGCCTTCATATACATCACAAATTAAACCTATGCTTCATGTTCTCTGAAATTCTTCATAAATGCAAAGCACAATCTGGCTCTGTAAATCTCCAGAACTACTAAGAGGTAAGGCAGGCAGGAAAGAAACAAAATATGCATATGCACGTAGGAAAATAAGACTCAGGCCTAACTTTGACAACTTTGTTCAAAAATTCATACAGATGTACATACTGTGCATCCTCACTGAAGTTAACGCATCCCACAACAAAATATAAGTTGTGAAATAACTGCAGATGTTATTTACTCGATTTCCACACAGCATTTCATATAGAAAAGATATCTGCAGAGTGTATTACTGCCTGAGACAAATAAAATACTTCAGTTATATCTAGAAAATAGAGACAACCACAGCTGCAGAAGAAAAAAAGTTTTGCTGAAAATAATTAATATGTCTTGATTCTTGTTCTTTTCTGATATTTCCCCTCTGCATTTTGCTTAGTCCACTTCCTTCTTTTTATATCTGCATGTTTTAGTCAGTTTTCATCTTTTTAAATGCATGTAATTTTCCTCCATGGTTACAAACCTGGTTTGTTGTTTTTCTATCCTGGTTCAAAAAAAACCAAAAACTTAAAATCCTGATGAAATAGGGAAAATGAAATAATGAAAATCCTGAAGAGCACCACACATTTATACCACCTTCTCAGCTACTATTTTAAAAGATCTGATATTAAGTAATTAAAATAACAGCAAAGCTGGGTTTGAATTTGAAATGTAGTTCTGTCTGTCCCAGATAATACATCTTTAACAAATTTTGCCTTCTTTAAACTGATAATTTGAAAATAAAAATTCACTACTGAATGCTGGCATTTTCAAGGTTTTAATAAATGAATTTCTGTGGAAAAGCATCATACATTTCACACTGTAGAAAAAAGAAATTAAAACTAACATTAGCTTTGAAAAGGCTCCTAGAAAATACTTTCTTCATCCCATTGATATATAGCCATAAAGTTAAAACTTTACATTAGTAAATAAAATATTCCTAGTTATTGCTTAATAACACAGTGTCCATCTGATGTGGTACTTCTGGACTAATGGCCTTTTTACTGTGTGGCTTTCCCATGTTTTGACTGGAGATTAGATTGCCTTCTGTCCTAATTCATTATATTTCCAGAGTCTTTGAAGGAGCAAGAGCCTTGACATAACATAACAATTATTTCTTTTCACTGACAAAAATCAAACGTTATTACACTAATTAGTACATTACCTAAAAAGACAGTACTGGATGCTAATTCTGTAATTCCACCCAGGTTTACTTACATTTCACTTCTTGGAAGCACCACACAGACTCACCAAATCAGAGTATGACTGAGGGAAGGGACCGTCTGGAGGTCTCTAGCACAGCCTCCTGCTCAAAGCAGAGTCAACTACGACAGATAGGGTTTGACCCATAACCACTACCTCTCAAGGAAAATCTGCCTTGACCCTTACCTACTACTGGTAGTTCTCCTTAGATTACCCTGAAAAGCAAAGCCCTGGGACACCCAATAGCTGAAGACTGAGGCAAAGAAGGCATCAAGTACATTAGCTTTCTGTCCACTGTGTCCACTTTTAGCTGCCTCATTCAGCAACAGTCTCGCGTGTCCCTTGTTCAGCCTTCTCTTACTAAAATAGTGATAGAAGCTCTTGTTGCCCTCAGTGTTCCTTGCAAATCTTAACTCCAGCTGAGCTTTACCATCCTGACGCCACTCCCACACAGCCATGCAATGTTTCTAAATTCCTCTTTTGTAGTCCATCTTTGCTTCATTTTTGCCATGAAGATTAGTCATGAGTTCCCTGTTTAAGAAAGCTCTTATCCTGCCAAGTCTACTTGACATCTTGAGTATTGTGATGGACATTCCCGCTCATGGAGGAGGTTTCTAGTCTGTCACTCCACTCTGGCTGGAAAGATGGTTGGACCTAATTTGTCTGTAACTAATTTCATCATTTACATCATTTTAATTTCATCATTACAAAAGTAATCTCATACAGTAAAGTAAGTCACAGCAAGACAGAATATAATTCTCTTCATTAGTATGAAGATACACTAAGTTCTTACATCACTTAGATCCATAAATTTCCTTGATCAAGATGATAGATGTCATAGCCGACTCTTTATTCAACATACTATGAAAAATGTCTGTAATTGTGGCTTCCTTTATTCCCCTTCATAAAATAACTCTAATAGTCAAAAAACCTCTTGAGAAGAAGAAAGTGAAAAACATTTCATAATCCTCAATGTACTCTTCTACAGATTTTCTCCTTTGGAGGAGAAGACAGTGGGTGGTAAATCAAACAATTCAACTTTGGAAAGGTGGTCTTCATCTACTTGTCTTTCTTCTTTTTAGAAATAATTATTAGAATTACAGTTGGAATGAATGAAAAACACCTTCACCATGAAACTGCATACGAACAGATTGCTCAGATGACTTCGTGCATCTCTAAGGGTAGAGATTCCACCAAATCTAAACTTGAACCTTGGATCTGGGAATCGTGGCCTCACATACTACCTAGATATTTCAGGTATCTTACTTTTAAGAGGCAGACTCTCCCATTCCAACAAACTTAGCTCCAGCCTGGCAAAGCAGAAAAACAAAATCTACACACATACATACCTGCAGGTGTAAGGAGAATGCTACATGGCATACCATTCCTGAAAGGTTTCTGACTCCTGAATCACAAATTCCCCAGTTTACTTTGCTGCAGAAAAATTAAGCAGCAATTTAAGCAGAATAATTCTCCCATGGAATTCATTAAATAAACTGAACAGCATTTAATAATCTTGTTCCTCCCACATATACCAAGCAAACGAGTGGTAGTAGATCTGTGGACTTGGTTGGTGTGTGCAGCTCTGAACACTCTTTGCAGAACATGCTATACAGAAATCACACAAGTAGCTCCAACTCAAACATTTAAACTGGTTATCACCGCTATAAAAAGAGCTGTTAATGTTTAAATAAGTATTTAAACTTTGTCATGATCAATTCAGTTTTGAACCTGTTAATAATACCCAAAATATAGTGATTATCCACAGAATAGTGTTCACTTCACAATCATACAAAGCGATTCTGCTGTCAAGAAGGCTGTAAATCTGAATACTAAAAACCAACAATGTAACAGACTCAAGCATACAAAACCATTTTAACAGAAAGAAACAGCTACAAAAACATCAGAACCTTTTTTTCATAAAAGAAATTGCAGGATTAGGGAAAAATCACAAGCCAAACATAAGTCAATCAACTATTTCGTGCTCCAGGATATGTAATTATGAGTACTTTATGAGATACATCTAGAGTAATCCTGCTTGATTCAGCATATTGACCAGGCCACAGCTGAAGTCCTGTAAACATTTTTTAAGACAGATACGGGCTAACTGAAAAAAGTCAATAGCAAAGAAAACACATGATTCAAAGAGTCAGGGGATTGATGCTACTTATACTACAGTAGATATATTGACAGTTTTCAGATACACGGAAGGCTGCAGAAAACCGCAAATATCCTACTGCAGAGACCAAATGAAGTAACAGCAGACTTCAACTGCAGGAAAAAAAAAAAAAAAAAAAAGGAGCAAAGCCAAAGGAGTGAAGAAATGCAGATTAATGAACTCAGTCCAATCTGGTCAACTTTGGGCTCCAAGTGCCAGGGAGTAGCGAGAGCGGGCTGCTCCACCAGGAAAGGTAAGCAGGGATCTCCAGGTGGCCGTGAGGCAGGCAGGGGCAGTGTCCTTACCCACCAGGAGTGCGGTCCCATAGCGCGAGCAAGCAAAGAGCAAAATGCCAGCCAAAGTACAATATCAAACTTGACAAAACAGTGAGGAATGCTTATAAACAGACATAGCTGATGCATGAAGAAGTGACATGTACACTCTCCTTAAAAGTGATCAAATCAGAAAAGTTCTTTCTCCTTCCATTTGCTTGATCCCTAATGGGAAAACTTCGTGTCATATACTCACTTCTTTTCACTACCACTATAATCAAACTGCTGGCAGACTAACAGTCAACATAGTAGCAAGATCAGGCAACCTGCAACAGGAACTGAGAGAACTGGGAATTAAATCATCAGGGCACTGGAAACTGCAGTCATATTTACATATTGCTTTTTCTAGGCAGAAAAAGCCCTACATTACTGCTAGGTTATGGGTATTATCTCTCGTTAAGGGATGCTTCAAATCAGAATTTAAGCATTTGAAATATTCTTTTCAAAAGTTTTAACTCTGATCACCCCCAATGTTTAGTTTATTTCCCAACTTCTGATGAATTAATACAAAGAATAATTTCCCCTAGGAAAAAAGAGGATGTTCTGCATGCCTAAAAAATTACCCATGTCTACTGCCTGGAATATTCTCCACTAATCTGGCCTGCCTCACTTCTTAAAAGAATCAAGTAATGATGAGTACTCTGCAGTCCATGAAGAAAAAGAGCAAAACAAGCAGTAAGTTCTTTACAGAGTTCCTCAGTCTGTGTAACTAAGAGAATTTGCAAATTGACAGAATATTTTCCATCTTATTTCTCACAGCACATCTGAGAATAATACTCCAAAACACACACTCTCAAATGTAAGAAAATTAGAAAGGAGTAGTAAGAAGGAGAAAGAGCTGTCAACATTTATTCTTTCAGCCTGATCTACAGTGCTACGCATTACACTAGAGCCTAAATATCCTAAGTAAAAGTGGGGATTTAGCAGGGGAAGGCAAGAAAGAGACAAGTACTCTCCTCATTTGTACACTACTGGAGAGAGAGAGAGAGAGAGAGGGAGAGGGAGCGCAGATAATAAGAAGGCTGCACCTTTTAATCACATTTGGAATATAAAAACATAGAATTGAATTTATTGAGTCTACATCCAGACAGACTAGTAATGCATTACAAGAGAAGTAGATCTGCAGAGTAAAACTGCTTTGTGAAGGATGCAACACTCCTCCATAGGCATTTTGGGGAGGTTTCATTTTGGACTTGCTATAGCACGGTCTCATGAACTGAACCCTCATTAGTGGCTGCAATTAATCAGATGCCTCTATGAAACACCTTTTAGCTTAGTTCCATCTGAAAGACCTTCAGCTTGGATGCTTCTGTATCAGCATTTTAGTTCACAGTAGAAGTAGATTTTTGAAGAAAATCTCCCTCAGTCGTTTCCAGTTCTCATGCTGAGGTCTGCACTGTAGCATGGTCCCAGAGCACACAAGCTGGAGGTACACTCCAGGGGCAAACCTAGAAAGCCCAACCACTAACAGGCATTAGCAGGCTAGAGCTAATCTGAAATAAAAACCCAGAGATTCATATAGCGTAAATGTTCAGTTCACATGAAAACCATGTCCCTAATCCAAAATAAAATATTAATGCATGTGTCCTAGGATTAAATAAGACTCTTTGCAATGGAATATTTTCCATCACCTTCTTGTGTTTTGTTCTGCAAGCCACAGAGTATATAAATATTTGTTTGTTTGGAAAAAAACAACCAAAACAAAACAGTCCTTTACTGAGCTCACTGGCAGCAAATTCCCCTGAATAAAAGGGCCAGCAAGTCACAAACACTTCTCAGCACACCAGGTTAGTATCACCGACAAACGGGACAGCTACAGCGAAGAGGACAAGTCTAAGCAGTAGCACCTATACTAGCAACTAAAGCAGCTAAGTGCCCGGAGGTCAGCTGGCACAGCTCCTATCAGTGAATCTAAGCACTTTTGCCCTCCCTGAAGACATGAACCACAATCATGCTGCGCACAGGAACAGTCCCAAATCACAGTCTGGATATTGTCTGGAGACTGCTAATTAGCCCAGGACAAAATTACACTAAGGAAAATGCTAACGGTTTAGCAGTATGATCAATACATTTTAGTGCTTGGAGCTATGCCATGGCCACCTTAGTGTAGCTGGTAGCCAGTAATTCCCACCTACAGAAGGGAATGGATACCAAAACCAATCTTCAGCAGGGTATGATCTGAATGGAGTATTAATCTGCTTCTACAGCAATTACTTGATCACTTTCAACAAAACTCCCAGACCTCAAGGTATGGCTGTACCTCTAAATCGCGTTACCCTGTACCACCAGTGGAGAGATCGGAAGACTACTAAGTCTTGGAAAACTGAGACAAGCTGTTATGTTCCAGTTAACTGAAACAGTCATAAAAAGTATCTATAGAGCTCATTAGTGAAAGCACCTTAATTTCACATAAGAACATGAAATTAGTTCCACAAGATATTTGATCTGTAAATATCAAGGAAGTTGATGAGAGACTATTTAGCTTGCAATTTACAATTAGCATATCCAAATTTTTATTCTGTGCAATAATGTTCAAGATGACAATTTTCCAGGATATTTCAGAAAGAAAATACTTTTTAGTATTTCTTGCAGATTACATATAGAGAACCTAGACTACTGCTTGGATTGTTCTTTTAAGTCATATCCAATTAAATGCAAGATAGAGAACTAGCTCTCAGCGAGCAGAAGCCCTCCTGATGAAAACATTAACACCATAAATAAAAGCAGAGATTATAGTCAGACAAGTCAGTCACAGAGAAACACTGTTCTTAGCCCTAAATAATGTTCTTCCATCTTTCACTTTGGAGAAAGTTTTGATTACTTAATTTAAACAGAAAAGATCCTTTCTCCCTAGGACAAGAGTTTTTCAATTTATATTGATAATACTCTCTTGGCTGGCTTCTGTTTGCCAAAGTTTCACAGAAATACTTGCAAAATAATGATGCTCTACAAAGCAATATATTTTTTACCACTTCTAAATTTTATTCAAAAGGAATTTATAGAACTGCGTTATGTTCATCTCACACCTCAGTGCCATAAACCATGGCAACAGGTTGGTGAGTTTGTTTTTATTTATCTTACTTCTAGATATGCTAGGCTAAGTCATAACTTTTGTAAGGCAGCATAGTCTGGAGCTAATTTTCAAAATATAAAAATAATTTTATAGTTCTCCCAGAGCAGACAGCCCTAACACTAATTGCTTAAAAAATACACACAAAGCACTCTTCGCACTTATTTTGTGGCACTTTGCAATGAATCATATATTGGACTAATAGAGGGGAAATTTCATAAATTTTAAAAGATTAAGTCTTCATTTTACGCTATAAATTGATGAAGCAAGACGGTTTTGTGGAACAGAATTAGATTAACCCTGGTCAGATTAAAATGACACTAGAATTATGAGAATTACAGAGTCAACTCAAGCAGGCTTACTACATTTAATTATATTTAGCTATGAAAACCACAGTCAATAGACATTAAGTTGACCTTACTGACATTCATGAAAGTCTACCAAACTACTGAAAGCTGAAAAGAAGAAACAGAGATAGCAGAAACCCAAGTATGGACCTTCTCTACTACATACAAATACAAGTAACCCAGAAAAAACAATCCAGTGATCCCTGAGGTCTAGGTAACACCCTGTCTGTCTGCCTGCTCACTCCCTTCACATCCATTCTCTTTAATAACTACCCTGTAATGTTTCTGTTCTTTAAACAAAAAAAAAAATTCCTCTCTTCGTTTTTATTTCTTATCAACTGGTATGATACACTGTGAAATGGAGCATCTACAAAGAGTACATGAGCTAATGAGAAAGCCTGAAAATCTTTTTTTTTTTTTAGGGATAAAACAAGGAATGTAAAGAAGGAGCAGAAAGGAGTACAGAAAAAGAGGGGTATATAAGCACAGTAGTACATAAGCACAGTTGGTCACACAATAAACTAAAAAATGAAGAGATGACAAAAAACAAATTGAGTCAGATCATTAACTGTGGTTGGTTTGGGTTTTTTCTTGACTTGGGGACAGTAAAAGATTACCCATTCTTTCCTCTTTCCTGACACATGAAAAAAATATTCTTGAGGGTATTAGTCACAGATGGTTCCAATTGCTACAAAATTGCCCTTGCTAAGAATCACAAATCGAATTTATTTTTCTTACTCTAAAGGTTCAAATACAGGTAGTAAAGTCAGAAAAAGGAAGCATTCTTGCAAGCTACAATTTATATTGTCTGTCATAAACAACAGAAGGCTCTTTGGGGTTGTATGTGCAAATCAGATCTAAACAATTTCAGTTCATTAATTTTCACCAATAGGTTGCTGTGGTAGCATTCTGACAATTCAGACTTCCGACTTGCTTACTGGACCATCTAACCTTTAGGAGTACCCACACACTCTTAAGCTTGATATGCTTAAAGACGACTGCTTTCTTGTTAGAATCAGTGTATTCCCGGAAAAGATCATGTTGCTTTTGGAAGTCCTTTGAGACCAACACATCCTGCTATATCTCCAACCTTGAGTGCTTAAACTGAATAGTGACGGTGCCATGCTTTTGTTAATGTGCCATTTAACAAACTAAAAAAAAAACCAAACCCACACTGCTGTTAAACTTCTGGAAGTCCAATTTTACTGAAGAAATTAATTTTTGTAAATGGAAGGTACGCTGGAAAGATTTAAGCCTCATATTCTAAACTTTATAAGTAAAGAGGGGGGATACATATCAAACTTGATTTGATTGGGAACAAAGATGTATAACTGTAAACAGTGAATACATTGGCTCATATCCAATTTTTGCCATCATTCCCTTGGAGATGACAGTATGTAACAAATTAATAATTCAACCTTAAACTGGCATGAGTAATTTTGGCTACAATAGATTTCAGTAATTTTCTAATGTAGAATGAGTGTGAAGTTTGTCTTAAATACATGAAGGTATCAGAGATTGAACATGTTAACGCCTCAAACATTGTTCTAAAACAGCTGCCTCAGCCCCGGGGCAGTCCTTCAAAGGGCTGTCCTGAGAAGGCAGGAGGGTGCCCACCCACAGTGCAGTGGGGAGGTCTGCCCAGCCACAGCAGACTGCAATAACGTAACACAGGATGGTGAGCGCGGATCAGAGGATGCGCAGTCCTACGTCTCTCATGTGCCTTACCCAAATATGGCCAGATGTCATACAAAAGCTTATTTGAGGAAGGGGCTTGAGACCCCCTAATGGACCCATCACTACATCTCCCACCCGACTGGCGCCTGCGCAGATGATCACGAACTTTCTGGAAGAACTGCCATTTAAGCTGCCAATAGGTGTGACTAAGGGCAGAGACTGGGTGATAAAAGACACACATGCAAAGAGCCTGGTGCGCGCCCACCACTGGAGGATGCCACGCCCACTATCATTATCATCACGGGATCCTAGGGTGATAGACCTCTTCTTTGTTGTCCTTCTTTCTTTTCTTCGCTCTTCTCCCTCTTACAGACATTTTTTATAAGAACTCGCATTGACAATGCTTTCCATGTTTTCCAAGGTATCTCTGTTATAAATAAAATGCTTAAATAGATTGTTTGGTGTAGTTTCACTTTAATTTAGCCCGAAGGGATTCACAGAACCGGAGTTGCTCCCCCCCCCGGTGAGACGCGACAAGAGGGATTGGAGGGTTGTGTGGAGTTAGAGTGGGTTGAAGTGTATCTATTACCTACAGGTTATCTGAAGACTGAGAAAGTCTTCATTCAGTGTTTGATAACCTTGGAGAATATGTCATTTCTATAGACAGTAAGAATAAAAATGTCTTGCTTTTTGAATTGTAAATAAGGTTAACTATAACCCATTCTGTAATTATCACTCACAAGAAGTATCATATAATTAGCCCATGTATAACAACGTTCTTCTCGCAAAATAGTGTCTTTTTTTCCCCTCTATTTTTCACATATTATGAGTCCAGATACATACAGGTATGCACCCTTGTTCCTGCAGAAGCAAAGATTCCTCTAATGATCACAAAATCCTGAACAACTGACTTGGAGATTTTAGTACAGTAAAGTTACTCTTCAAAGCACGCTAAAAAGTCCAATTATTTTATGTAATGTCATTTTTCTCTTATTATTTAGAAAAGACTGTTCTGTTTAGCACATCCAGCATATGCACCATATGACGCACCAGATGCCTTAGTAATTAATCCATCTTTTAAATGAAAAGTATAATAAATAGTTGCATAAAAAAATGTGTTGATGCAATTGATAACTACACTGGCAATTCAAAACTAGAAAAGATTTTATAAAAAGCAATAGCTACATCACAAAACAGGACTGTCAGACTGAACTGGCAACATATGCTTCCTTGTGCTTCAACTGTGTTCTGAAAACGAGCATGCAGCACAGATTACTGTATACCCTTATACTGCTGTTCCGTGAGGGCTCGTGAAGGGTGGCAGAAGAACGTCTAAAAGCTACATTTACAAAAATGCTGCATAAAACAGCAGAATATGTTGAAAAAAACAGAGGAAAAGACATCATATAAAATTAGATTGTAATGCCTGCTTGAAGAGAGTAGAATATTTTACTAATATAGAAGAAATTTGCATTTCATTAACACATGAACACCTGAGTAATTCCTTAAGCCTTTCTAAAAACATGACTTAATACTGTTAGACGGGATTTGTATGGAAAGATACACGCCTATGAATTTCCTTGCAGTGTCTACATCTTAGCTGCTGCCAGCGAAACAAATCTGTCTCTCTGCCTGTTGACTGAATGGGCTTTGCTGGAGAGGAAGATGGCAGCCCATGTTTGCTACAGTTCTCAAATGCACATGCGTCCTCATGATACCAAATATGAGATCAATTCTTCTGACACTTTCCTCCAGTAAATGTAGTAGTTTTACATACACTTAGAGGAAAAAGACAGCTTCTATAGAGGAAACAAAATATTCGTTACTATCTCCTGTATCATTTAGCGCTGTTTTGAATGTGTATCCTTATTCTTCTGTATTTTTCATATTACATATTAGCTATTATATAAGGCATATAATATATCCCTATTCTTGGTGATGCTAAATATACTATTACTTAGTTACACAAGCAACAGAAGCAAGTATGCTTATGCTCCTAAGTTAAATGAATGAGTATTCTCCAAAGAAGTCCACATCAGTTATTGGATGGGACAGGATAATTCATGACTTACTCAAGCCAATAAGAAAATTATCAAAAAAAAAAAAATCTAATTGAGATGTGGAAAAAAACTTTAAAACTGAAAAACGTTCTCCATCTAATCTTTGGAGAAGTTTTATCACGTATTCAGGAAACGTAAAGTACTGAAAAACAATTTACTCAATCCCAATTTAAAAACAACAAACGAACAGTAACAACAAAAAAAAACCCTTAACTAAGCTCTCTATTCTTCAGCTTCTCCACTAAAAATAGGAACAATAATGCTCACCCTCTCCACATTGTAGTCTGAAACTCAGTATACTATTTACAGTTGTTGTGGTTTGGCCTCAGCTGGCAACAAAGAACCACACAGTTGCTCTCTCACTCCTCCCCCTGCCTGGTGGGACAGGGAGAAGAATCAGAAGGAAAAGGCAGAACTCGTGGGTTGGGATGAGAACGGTTTAACAGAATGGCAAAGGGAGAAGAAAACAACCAGCACTAATACTGATAAAAAGAATACACAACACGCAGTGTTCTCACCACCCAATGCTCAGCTTGCTCCTGAGTAGCAAATACCCTTCCTCTAGCCGGCTCCTCACTTAAATACTGAGCATGGCATCACATGGTATAGAACATCCCATCTGATTGGCTGGTTCGGGTCAGCCCACCCAGCAGCTTGTGAAAGTTAACCCTGTCCCAGCTGAACCCAGGACAACAGTTTATCCAGTGTACAGACAGATGTTAAGAACTGTTAGTAACACAAACCAGAATATTAGCACTGAGGAAACTCTGCCCACCAGCATGCACAGTGCAGCCAACACACTGGATTTCCACCAGCTGTGTCAAAATTGCCCATCACAAAACACAGGCTGAGCTGCTCTGAACCCCGTTTGAACTTCTTCCATTTGTTGCTAACTTTCCCACAAAACTGGGCATAAAAAGGGAATTCCCATCAAAAGGTACAACAACCAAACTTCCATTTTGTGGCAAGGAAGAATCATTAAGAGCTGACAACAAAGATTTGATGCTGAAAGGCTTTGATTCCATCTCTCTCCGATGAAGACTGCTTCTGTGGTCCTCCACAAATCAATTAACCCTTCTCTGCTACACATCTTCATAAGTAAAGTGCAGAAGTCAGTACTGCTTCAGACCAAGGAAGTGCCGTGAGACTCAGTGGCTCAGACTCTGGGAAGTATGTTCAGAGTGCGGATGATAACCACCTGTAAACAAAACTACTCCGGGTGCAGCTTGCACAGCAGATTGCATTACAGAGGACTCGCCTGTTCAGGGGAAAAGTTTCTCCTCAGTTTTTATGCATCCAGCGATTTAGCAGTCTCATAAATTGTACAAAGGCAAAAATCCCCAAAAACCAGGCATAAACAGTTCTGCAAGCTTGGCACGGTGGAGGGAAGCACTAACAGGCTACTGGTTTTACAATATCATACAGTGTGAGCATGTACTACGCCTCTTTAAAAAACAGTAAAAAACAACTGAGGTTTTGCATTGATTTCCTTGCCCAGAATTTCTCTAAATACTACAAATGCATTTTGTCCCTACTACAATCTTAACTTCACAAGGAGATGATAAATGAGATAATATTGATTAGATTGTGCTAAAGGTTTCCAGCTCTTCAAGGTTATATCCTTTAGAGAGTTTGTAAATCTCATTACACAAATCTGCCTGCTGATGTACATAAATAAAGAGTGGCAGAGGGGTTCCAGTACGACAGCCTACGCTGGAATCACACTGTTCTTCAGACAGGAAGTTCAGACAAGCAGGTACAGAGGAGTTCAAAATGGGAGAATTAGCCTGCCTTTTTCAAAGGAAACAGACCAAAAAAATTTTGATCATAACTGTTATTAAATGACTGTTACTGAGAAAGGGTGTCCGGAGTGAAGAACAATCCTAGGCCTCCATTGGCTTTAACTGTCAGCTTTGTCAGTAACATGAAGGATGAGCAAATCCACTAAATGGTTCCAAGTACTTTACTTTCACATGCAGCTTTTACATTAAATCAATCTTAACTTCAGATGCAAGTCAGCATCAGCCTTTCCCTGCTTTTCATGGGGGGAATACATGAAAGCACGCAAAAAAGCAAGTAGAATAATCTGCTAAATTCCCCTCAAGTGAGGCATTCATTCTTAACTAATGGAGGAAGAGGCACATTTATTAGCCATCTGCTTTTTAAAAACTTTCATTGCTTAGAATTTCTCTCTGAGGCATCAAGGGATGGAGGAGGGGGGAATAAAAAATTAAAAAAGTAATACTGAAAACGACCAGAGATCGTTCTGTCCTGGTGGACAGCAGGCTGTACAGTGTTCCCAGTGCATGCTGCCTGCCACGAAGGCTAACAGCACCACCACCAAGAGACGCGATCCACGTAACCATTTCCCTTTACTTGGCTCTCATTAGACTGCATCCAGTTTTGGGCCCTGCAATACAAGAAACACATTGGCAAACGGGATAAAGTCCAGTTGATGCCCGCCAAAATGGTCAGGGGGCTGAAGCACTTTCCCTGTGAGGAGAAGCTGAGTTAGCCGGGCTTGCTTGAACCTAAAGAAGAAGTAGCTTTGGGGAGGAGCTAACAGCAGCCCCCCACTTCACTGTGAAAACAAGCCAGCAGGGAGCAGGTTGCCCAGAGAGGCTGTGCAGTCTCCATCCTTGGAGGTTTTAAAGATGCAATGGGAAAAGCCCTGAACAATTCAGTCTGAATTCAACACGGTCACTGCTTTCAGGGAAAGGTTAGGCCCACAGACCTCCCAAAGTCCCTTTCAATCCAAATGCGTCTGATTTGTGTTTGCTGCCTCTATTACCGTGATGCCACTGACAAGTAGTATTAGGTGTCAGTGTTGTACAAACACTGGCATGCCCTGTTCCTTCAGCTGAGCTCTGCTACCATTTCTATTCTCGGCAGTCTCTGCACTCCCAAGTGAAAGTGATTCTATTTATATTCATCTCATAGAATGTTTAAAACATCAGGAAAAAAAATGCTTACAATAAAAACACAGTTCTGAGATGTAAAAAGAATACCAACGCTGTTCTTCTGAGATTAGACATTCTTTTTCAGAGCAGCAGGTGGGCACAAGTCTTATTTCCATTAAGATGTTGAAGTCATACGGCTGAATATGTTTTTTATCAGTTTGATAACTGTTTTCATGGACATATGTACAGGTAGAAGCAGGATTCACATTTGGTTTGTGATGGTAAGGAAGCCAAGTGAAGAAACGTGAAACATTTGCATACTCTGATATTTAGTAAGTGCTTAGTAAATTTCTTTAATAAGATCTCGAAACTATTAATTTCACAGACTTTTAGGGGAAAAAGCATCGTCCCAAATTAGTGGGAAGTCAACAAGATTTTCACTGGAAAGTAATTATTAGGCTTCACACAATGGAGTACATGGACACCCCCTCCCTATCATGAAGCTCCACCATCTGTTTTCTTGTGTTTTCCATCCCCAAATCAGCAAATTGTTCACTTCACAAAAAAGTTTCTGAAATCAGCTTTTGCCCAGCAAAGAATTTGACTAGAAAATGAGCATGTGGGAGGAAAAAGCTTCAATTAATAAGTATATCCTATTGATATGTATTGTGGCCTTGACAGATGTTGGAAATAATCTTGAAATCCATGCCACCTTCGTCCTGATACAACTTTTAATAAAAAAACATAGGAAATTTGAAGCTTCTTACAGTCACATACAGTATGACTGAATACAGTCCAAGTCTACCAAAATACTGGCATGGAATATTAATGGTGGTCATGTATTTTAGTAAAATGGCAAGATTAAATGTTGACCCTGAAAAGATAGATAGGGAAAGGGCAGGACACCGATGTTTGTGGTAACATGACACATAGTGTTCACTTTCAGGAAATTTCTGTATTGGTGGGTGCCAAATTCTGAAAAAACAAATCATGCCCCAGGACCTGCTTTCCAAAAAAAATTAAAAAAAAAAAAAAAGGGAGAAGGAGGAGAAGGACCTCCTGTTTTGTTTTTTTGAGAGGAAAGGAACAGAAAATCTGCATGTGCTGCATTTATTGTGTTCACAATTTGGGTAACTCCAGAACAGAGCGCTACCCAAGAAAAGCTCCACAACATCTTTTTCATTTGCGTTTCTGCTGAATGAAAAAGTCTACTGACAGCTTTTTTGTGGCTGTGTATGGAAGTTATTATAAAACTGTGTCTATTACATACAACATGCACAACAGAAGTTTAAGACAATGGTTGCTATTCTGAAAAAAACACAAACTAGTGACAAGGTTTATTTATACATAGCATTGAGCTACACTTCCATTTCTTCATTTAAAATCCTGTCATACCAACTGTATGAGTGACTGTAAGGCTATCATTCCTTTTTATGCTTCTAGTAATACAATGAAAGCCACAGTATCTATTGCATACTAGATCAACGAGATCATAAAATCCACGTAAAATCATGGCACAGGCACTCTAACACAGTGGGTAACAATTCCAAAGGGATTCGACCTCTTGAGTATTTCTGAGGAGCAAAGACGGGAAGAATTCTATGAGAAATCAGAACAAAACGTTCACTAGAGATAGAGGAAACATACGCTGCTTTCTGAAATCAGCTCAATAAGAACATGTGTCTGATCCTGAATGAAACAAGTATCAGAAACTACACTAAGAAGAGACTGGCAAAACATTAGAGACAAGGCCTGACTGAAATTGCAGTTCTATAGAACGGAACATACACAACTGCACTTCAAGAAGTTTATAATTATATTCAGAGAAACATTCTTAAGAGATTGTTAGTGTTAAAAATACAAGCATACAAAACACATGAGTATTGTATTTCCAAGCTATCACGCTGTCTTTAATTTAAAAGTATGCTGAGCTGCTTTCCAAGGAGTAGTATTTAATTGTCATTCTTCTGAGGACAAAAAAATTAAACAAAAAAAATCCCCACACACCTTGTACCTTTAAAACTGTCTAGCTACCACAATCCCAAACAACGAAGTGGGCCCAGCATGCAATATTCAGTAGTTAAATGGTCACTAGTGTCATTATATCTTATTTCTGAGAAAAATGTGCACAGACACAGTCAATACACCGATACTAAAATACACATTTTTCTTTTAGCAAGGTAAACAGGCCCAGATTCCAATACTGTTAAGTAACTCAAGAAAATGCAATTCAAGCACTTATCCCACTATCAATTATAAAACAAGTCCTTATTTTTCAAGACATTTTGGGCATACTTCTGTGCAGAGGTTGAGTACACGGCATCTCTGGGAAGTCAGGCAGTTAGGAACTCACCTAAAGAAGTATCTGTCATAAGATGTCCCTGTTGAACTTGAAGTCTATATGGCGTGCTTTTTTTTAAGACTATACATACATGCATTCTTTCAATCATACCTGTCCATTTAAAATACTCTGGAAAGTGAGGCTATGTTGTTCTGTGTTTACTGGAAACAGACAGCTTGCCAAAGCTTGAGATTCATGCCACTATTTCCAACCTAGGGTTCAGGTAAACTATATAGCCACAAGCCTTTAGTTCCTACTACTCTTGTCCAAAAGGTCAGTTCACCATTCACTCAGCCTCTGCTTCAGCCCCAGGCAAAAGTCCCACGAGTATCAGCAGGGACAGCATGTCCTATTGGCCTTAAACGTATACATTTAACACAACTACAAGAATACCAGTCATAAATTTCACCTAATGATAGTGATTATCCCTCACCTTTAACGCTGAAATATTCTGAACTGCCATACAACCTACTCAGCTGTTAACATTTTAGGTAATTGCCGCACAGATTATTTTTGCAGTTCAGGAACAGGTCTTACAAATTAAGAGCTGTGGAACAGCTTTAAAACACAGAGGATTCTACAGCAGGTTTAATTCGATTGCTTCCTTTTGAATTACAGGAATTGTAAAAACCCAAAGGTTAAACGTTCGCATCTCTTCACACACAGCCGAAAGAGTGATGCAAATATACAGTGCACACAGTGCAAAAGCCGGCTAGGACAAGACAACAGTTTGTTTCCACAGATTTCCGTGCAGGCTTATGATGTCAGGTACCCTCTACCCTTTGCTCCTATACTTGCATCTTCCAAATATCTACTCTCAGTCTTACGATTACAGAGGCTCAAAGCAGTTCTGAATTCACTGTGAGGGGGAACGTGTCTTTAAGTCATCCTTCATGCAGCTGAAAGGAGATGCCTTCTAAACAACGCTGGATAAAATATGAGTAAGATGACACAGGTTTCTTTTAAAAATTGCAAGGCTGTGGTCACAGAAATAGCTCGAAGGACAGGAGAAGGAAAAAAATTATAGGGTTGTTTAGCAATGGTAAATGATTTTATAATAAATGCAATGACTAACTCTTTGGACGCTGACTGAAAAACACTGCGATTACACTTCAGCAAAACAACTTTGCATGCCAAAAAGAGCAGCACGTTAAGCCCCAGCATCTGTAGCGATTTCGGAATGCACGCCGGGCATCCCTACTACATTTTGTATCAACCAGGGACGGCCGAGAGCCGCCGTCAGAGGGCATCACTCAGAAATGATTTTCCAGATACGCTGCCGTGAAGTGGCAAGTTATATTCCAACAACTCCCTCACGGGCTTCTCTTAAAAGTGCGTGAGGTCCTAAGGACGTCGAAGTAGCTTTTAATTTTTTTTTTTTTGGTCAGCACTGGCTCGCAGCTGGCTTACAAACCGAGACATTCACCGCTGTCCCCGGGAAATTCGACCCTCGCTCTGCAACCTGTCACGGCGGGTGGAAAATCGCGATCACGGCAGCCAAAAACCCCCGCAACCGCGGAGAGGGGGTACACAAATCCCACCCGACCGCGCTCGGGCCGCCGGTGCCCGCCCGGCTCCTCACCCCCGCGGCCGGTGTCGGGCTGAGGGGGGGCGAAGCGCGGGAAGGCGGGCGCCTCGCCTGAGGGAGCCGCGCTGAACCTCGGCACCTGCCGCCTCGTCCCTCCGAGAGCCCCTCGGCGTCGTGCGGGGCTGGAAAGGCGGACGGCCGTGGCGGGCTGAGGGGGGAGGG
>Ga0065711_1033103_pt1 | contig 26115 bp, 12 predicted proteins | sample Hoacrofraction12_FD_59098 | JGI IMG/M metagenome (GOLD analysis project Ga0065711, IMG submission 59098) | Hoatzin crop microbial communities from Cojedes, Venezuela - Epithelial fraction 12 v2 (version 2) | ecosystem: Host-associated > Birds > Digestive system > Esophagus > Crop | place... | reverse complement strand
GGGGAGCACCGGCGGCCGCGGTGGGGTTGCGGGTCCGTCGTGGACCCTCCGCCCGGGCCGGGGACGGCACCCCGCCGCGGCCCCCCTCGGCTTTATGTTCAATACATGGCTTTTCATCTATAATTGACGCGGCTCGAGCTCCAGCCCTGCCTCGGCCCCCCGCCGGCGCCGCGCACTCCTCTGTTGCCCTCCGCGGAGGGCCGGCTCGCCCAAGGGGGCTGCTCCGCTGGCTTTGGGTTGTGTACGCTTAAACGTCCAACCGGGAAGCATTCCCCTCTGTGGTCCGATAAATAATGAAAAGTGATCATCTCGCCTTCCCCGTGAATGACATGAGTAAATTGTCCAGCTGGCCGCAAAGAAGCGTCGCGTGCCTGGAAGACGGTGTGATAAAATGCCAATGTGTTACGATACGAGTGACCTCAAAGGTGCGACAAGAAGATGAGCGTAGTGCGTTATATATAGCACGTTATATGTGGTGCTTTCTTCAGCGTTTTCTGAAGCATGAATGAGCCTTCGTTTGTGCTTTTATTGCTAGCTTTTCTGAGCCTGAAGTCGCACGCCGTTACGACACGGTACCTGTCCAATTTAGTACACCCGGGTACGTGGCCCCCCTGGCTGCTGTTTCTGGTTAAGCCTTTCAGATACATACACATACAAAAAACAAAGATAACCTCAGCATTTGACTTTTTCTGTACGCAATACTACGTGTAGACAATTTACATGTTTTCAGCTGCTAGCACTGGCCAGCTGAAGGTCCGAGTTCCCATCTTGAGGATTTTACATCCTCAGATGAAGGCTCCTACCTCTGCACTCCCATATGCGTGTGCAGGTACGACGGCCTGTTAACTAATGGTGGAAGCTGCTTGTGTCTGTCAGAGGTCAGCAATTTGCATGGCTTGGTTTTGTGTGGTACATACTGATAAGTGTACATCTCCTTGCTAGTCATAGCGATGCAGACAGTGCATATGCGAACATTGCACATCCTGTAATCCCATGGCGTGCAAAGATTAAACGCTCTTAGAGTTTTGCTCTGCTTTGTATTTGTGTCCAAAAGACTCTTGTTACAGCTGAAAAAAATTGATCCCGGTTTTGATGACATCGAGTAATGGTAGCAAACGGAACTGAGTCTAATAATAGTTTAAGAAAAATGTTCATTATGTAACACAGGAAGGATGGCTAGAGCCCCAGCATGGAAAGTCAAGCGAGCAACGTGAAGGAGCAACCTCACTGCCAAACCACTTTGAAAAAGAATTCTGTGAATGAATTAAATGTGCAGTTCTTTCATCTTTTAAAATACAAAGCAGAACAGCCATTAATAAAGAAGATAATTAGAGCTACTAGCTTTCTGTGTAATGCAGTCTGCTTCTGAAATACGGCGTGTTTATGTATGCGTTAATAATGCCCACATTTTTCCTGACACTAGTCATATCACAGCAGTATGGTATCACAGACGTTTTATAGCCTCATTCTAGTAACACCACAGACATATAACATTCTTATTCTAATCACACCATAGTTGTTTCAATGTCACATTGTAGTCACATCACATAGCCTGGTAATAATTATTTAACTTTATTGCTAAGCTGAATAGTTTTCTGTTTGCTCAGGGATGACTTTAACTTGTAGTCAGCACTGATTAGCACATGCTCATAAATGAGCTCCTCTCATGTACACAGCGTTAGCCTCATGAAAATTTAGGACGAGAAAAAAAAAGTCAAATTTCGATGAACTAGTGGCTGTTGGGATTAAACACAACGTGGTCACAAGTCACGGTAGTAGAATATTGTTGCTGTCTTCTGAAGTTATTCTAGAAAGCCAAATATGTTTGTGTGAGGTTTTGTCATGTTAATGGTTATGTGCTTGCTTTAAAATGCTGTAGTACTTTAACCAATCATACATTATTAACCTCATGGAAGAGGCAGGTCGTCAGACCGCGGTGTTTGCACAACAGATTGTAAAATTGAGGCCCCGAGTACCAAAGGATCTAGAACTGTTTCAACTGCTTCTAATAATGGGAGAAAATGAATGGAAAGTGGTGAGCCCCTGAGCAGGAGTTGGAATTGCCCAGTGCAGCATTACGCCGCCTCTGAAATGTGAGGAACTGCTCTGAAACATTTCCCATGTTCACTTCAGTAGCCATGTTTTATCCTCCAGTAAATGTTTATTCGCTCGCACTTCTATTTGAGAAAACGACAGTATTTGATGTTATGCTCTCCTCAAATGCAGCTATGTACTATTATTCAGACTGTTCCTTAATAGTCTTTCTTTACCGTGATGTATTAGGCTTTTGTCTGCATATAAGAACGCCGGACTCCTAATCATATCATAACCTATTAAAATGACTTCTGTATTGTAGCGTATTAACTATTCATCCACATCATTGCTTGTTATCTTCGCCTCCATATTATTATGTATCAAATTCTTTTCCATATCATATTTGACTCAAATTCTAGCATGCTAGAAACTGACTCCAAATATTCTGTACTAGCTGTAGTCAAATTGCACTAAATGGAATTGCTTACATTGTATCATACTGGTTACAGGCTCACACAATACATTATACATGAAACTGATTCACATTATGCTTAGCTAACTAAAGACTTTAATCTTGAAGTGTTGAGCATAAAATGCTATCATTCTTCACTGAACTGGCTCTGGTCACTTGATCATTTTGTACCTGGGATTGCTTCTTACAGGCTGTTATTATTAAAGCAAAATGGCTTTTCCTCTCCTGCAGTTCTGCCACTTTCTGCGGAGAGCTGATTCATATGCTAATGAACGAGCTCTTTTACTTCATGCCATCGCACTGCAACACTGGTACGTGACCTATGGTGCACCTATAGCAAGTCCCCTTCAGTCCAGCATAGTGAAAAAACGCGTTATAAACATTAGTTCGTGTGTTCAAACAGCAGCTTGCGTGCTAGCTCTTTAGCAATCCTTAATATTATCCCCGGAGGCCTTGTTTCTTGGATTTTGCCTAAATTGTTAGCAAATACAGCCTCGGTCCCATCTCCAGTAGGAATTATTCAAGGCCAAGTTGCCAATTCTGCTGAGATCTTTCCGAGACATTTGCTCTGCTCGAACTAACACTGGCCTTGCTCTGTCCTTGACTCAGGCTTCTGCCACAATTCTCAGAGTAACCTCAGAAAATCCAGTTATTAGAAGATATACCAGTGCTAAAAAGTGATGCTGATCTCCCTAACCCCCCAAAACTTCAGGGAATCTGTGAAGACAAGAGAGGAGAATGCCACGAAGGTGGGAGCAGCGTACGGAGAGGATTGTGGAGCCCATGTTTTCTGCATGTCCTTACAAGCATGTTTCTCCTCACAAGCGTGCTGCTTTTGTCCAGACTTTGTACACCTGATGGCTTGGATTTCAGGAGCTTGCTTCAGAGTTTCCTTCTGTTCTTGGGTGTAGGGATTGAACCTGCATTCTTTATTTACATGAGCAGTTCAAATGAAGTCAATAAAAATATTTTGTGTAATGTAAAGCACACATAACTACAGCATTTCAAAAAGCCAGGTAATTGAATTATAAATTATATTTATTTAATATACTAATTTTCATAACTTCAAAATGTTTTTAATTGTTTTTCAGACTGGTTGTGAGACCTCTAGGAAAGGAAAAACACTTAAGCAAACAATTCAGGACTATATATTAATCTGTACTCTTAAATAAACAGAAATATCTAAATCAGTTAACGATGAATAATTTAAGCCAATCGAGCTGCTGAGATGCGGCAATAGTTGCAGAATCGGGACCTTTTAATGTGTCTTTCTTCAGGAAAATAAACTCAGTCGATGGATAATCAGATCACAAAATGGGCAGGTGACGACCTTTATTCCATTTGAATGGCAGAACTAAATTTAACTGAATATGCCATTTTTTTTGTGACTGACAAGGATTGCAAATGTCAGTTCGTGGCTCTGAAGGGTCTACAAATGCACAAGCTGAAAACTGGCATTTTGCAGTGCCAGTGTTTAATCCCTGTCACTGTACAGTACAGCAAGGTGCCGAACTCCCATTAATTATTCCTGTTTATTTAAAGGTACAGATTAACGCACAGACTAGAATTGTTTGCTTGAAAGCGTTGGGGTTTTTTTCTCCCTCACAGGGCTTTAGTAACTATTTAGGAAAACAATAAGAATCAATTTGGATATGGCAGAAAGAGAATAATAAACAAGTGCCATTTAAAATCCAATTATTGGGCCACTTAAAAGAGATGTAATTGCATGTGGCACAAAAAGAAAAAAATGTTTTTTTTCTTTGCTACCCTCGTGTTATTTATTACGATGGAAGTAGCTGATGAATCAGAATGCGGAAGCAGATTCCAACCAGCGTGCTTTTGTGTAAGGTGAAAATATTCCAAGACCTGAAAATAACCTGATGTCTTACTGATACTTTATTGTTTAAAAATCGGAGAAGGAAAAAGGAAAAGAAAGGGCGTTTAAAGGTTTTCAGACAAAAAAGTATCTGAAGAAAGCTTTACTAAAGCATTTTCATTTCCATCAAGACGGTAATGTAAATCTGATTGATGGGAGTTATGGTGATGCAATGTTGACAGGATCAGAATGAGACCCAAAGCGTGGAATGAGACCTCCTTCAGGCATTTACTTTATTGTTCTGCTTTCAGCATCTGACCTGCTCCTTGCTTGCACAGAAAATAGAAAATGCTCACTTTAAATCACTATGTATACTCACCCTAACTTGCATTAGTGAGATAGATTGACATCATTACATACAGATTTGAACCTAAATATCTTTTGTTTTTCAGTCCTACCCTGATGTCAGTCATGCCTCACAATTTACAAAGGTTACTAAGGTAGTGAAGCTTGATTAAACTCTGTGTCCTCTGGGAGAAAAAAATACCCATTTGACATAGACATAGCTTCATTCTTTAAATTACAGATAGGCAGGCAGACAGATGACTAATTTCTGTTTAAAAGCATTGTGCTGTTATGATCGCTTCTTATCTCTAACACTTCTGCTTTTCTTAACAATCCAGTTAAACCAAGGGATCTAAGGTTTCAAGGTTTTATCTTTTGGGGGTGGTATGCGTTGCAATACGATGGTAGAAATATTACAACAGCTGCACCCTTTCATTGAGCGGATTATGCCCATCTATTTACTGTGCTTATACACTGAAGGGAAGAACACAGCGTCCCTGTTCCGTGCCTGGGTGGCATGGCTGTGACTCTCAAAGAATCTTTGTTCTTCAGGGTTCCAGAGCCGAAAAAAGAGAAGGTATGTGTCTTCCTCCTATGGGCGACAGTACCCTGACTTTGTAGATGCCACCATGTTCTGGGGAAGTACTTTGATGTAATTTTGGCTTTCTGGAGGCTAATTCGTCTCGAGCTTCTCTTGATGTGGAAGCCAGAATTCTGCAGTGTGCCCATGCAGAGCTGAGCCAGAAATGAAGGATTATTCCAAATTAAATCATTCATATTACAACAATGGGGGAAAATTATAGGTCTGTGTTTGGTACACCTTCAGGGAATAGGAAATGTCACCAAATACCTGCATATTCATTTACATTCTGTTCAGTATGGTAACAATATTTAGATTCTGGGCAAGAGAAAAAAAATCTAAAAGACCTTATATCCACAATTTAACTTTTCCATAGATTTTCACTGTTCCATTCAGTGGCTTATTGGCCAAATTCCTTAACAGGCAGTAGTTACTCAAAGTCTTAAGTTAAATAATGTGCCATCATGTATATGGTAAGTTATAATGTAAGCAAAGTAAAAATATACAGATAATGGGGCAGTACTTTCTCTTCATGGGAACTTACGTAGTCAGAAAATAGTTTAGGGGCAGAATAATACGAAGAGTTTAATTGGTTTGCCTTTTTTACTACTAATAAATCACTGCTTCTGCCTCCCATGTTGACAAGCAGCAGGTGTTTCAACACAAACTCCATCAAAGTTAGTCATTTTGTCCTCTTCCTTATCAATGTTTCTGTCGCTCTGAGGACGACATGCCTCAGGAAATAAGTAAGCACCTATCTATAGGGGCATCACTCAGTCATGCTTAGACAATTATCACAGCAAAACACACCTCAGACTGATCAATAATTGCTTTCCTTGTCAAATTTCTGGATGTCACAAGCAACACCAAAGAGAGGGATCAGACCAGAGCAAAGCCTTGTCTAGACAGGTAGATTAGATTGCTTTTAGTCCTAATAGAGGCAGGAGGGTGCTGTAGTGGTCCACAGCAAAGCCTAACAGGGCACCCATCTCCTTCTGTCCAGCAAATGGGCTTGGGCAGACTCAGGTTGCATGAGGAAGGAAAATCCTCCCTCCCAGGGAGAACACCTTCAAATCAGAAAAAAAAGCAATATTAGGAATCACTTGGAAGCATCATAGTCTTTTTCCTGGCAAACTTTGTGCTGATATATGCCAGAAAGATGTTATTTTCAGATGTATTTACAGGGATCAGTGCTTAGATTCCCTTTCATATCTCTGTCTTTCCCCTTTATCTTTCTAAAGCTTGGGTAGACTGAAGGCCTTCTAGCTGATTAGTGTATATCCGTGCTTGCAAAGCTTAGTCCTACAAAGAGAAGAGGATATTTGTTTCCAAGATAGGACATTTTGGAAAACAGTAACTCGAGTTTATTCAGAGTCCTATTTAGGCATTCATTTTTTTTGTGTGGTATATACACCTATGTAAGTGTTTGTCACTGAAGACAGGAAATTTGTGCAACAAAAAAAAAGAAACCTACAGATTTTCTTGGAGTGAAAGCTTAGATGAAATGCATGTGATGCTAGGAGAAGACACATGAAGGCATCATACAAAAATGAGAAGTTTATCCCATTTCAGTAACTGGGAAGTCTTTTACTTTCAGGCATTACGAAGTGTATTAGTCACTGTAAAACCAGATCCACCCTGCCTATGCTAGTATCGCACCAGTGAGACCTAGTGATTGCAAAGCCTTTTTTTTCCCACTGCTGCACTGCTGTCAATTCCTCAAAACACCTGCGCAATTTAGTAAATTTTGTATGCTAAAAACGAGTCATTTCAAAAGTGAACCTCAGATATTGCTTGGCTTACATTACTGTTCAGCTGATTCTGGACTGAGAAATGCAGGGAATCTTATTGAAGAGGATTTTTTTCTTACAGCATAAGTGCCAGAGGACTTCAGAATATGTAATGAGAATAGCCAGTTGTATTCAGCACAATAATATGCTGTTCATTACTGACAGAAATAAGATTTTTTTTTAATCCAGAAACTATGAAATTCTTATTAACATGATTACATTTAAGTGAATGAAGAGACTGACTCCGCTAGCCCTAGAGATACGTATTTTTTACGGATGGTATAGCAGGAGTCTTTCTCTGTACACATACCTATGCTACTAAGAGAGAACCAGTGGAGTTGTGAGCCTTTAGTTTATTTCCCCTTTAAGTATTTGGCCTTGAATTTAAGTCTTTGAACAGGAGTGTAAATCTCCATTCCGTTGATAGAAGTGTTTGTTATCCCACTTTGGTCTGCGATTGGTCAGTGCCCTATACTTTCTCTATGGAACAACTACCCAGGTATTCGTCAGCTCCATCCGTCACTTGGAAGCATTTAATTTGTAAATGTCATAATGTAAAAGGCAAAACTTTTGCCAGTTTGGCATTCTTTGGCAGCGACACATCTATGGCTGAAGAGTAATCTTTTTTTTTTTTTTTAATTAAATGGATGTAAGCTTCCAATCAGGATACAGAAGTTGAACATAATTGGTTCTCTTTCAGAAGCTCATATGTTTCAGTTTTCCTAAAAATGGGAGGGGGGGGGAACTGATCGGAGTCTGAAATATGCTCTGCCTGAATGTGAACTTTAAGACACTTGGAACTCATTTCAAGATCAGGAGCTGCATGTCTTAGTACTGTTAAAAGGAAGTAATGTTGAAAACTCAGATTGTCCTCACAAAATACAAACATGATGCTTATTTTCATCATTCTTTCCTTAATTCTATGAAGTTAGGATTACAAATTATTATGTCAGTGTTCCCACATAGCCTAAGTGAGCTCTGATTTAAAGTATACTGTCACAAACTCTGTTCTCATTAACAATGATACTGCTCGTTCTGATGTGAATTAGATCTTACATAATATTGTAAGACCAGTGAGAAGATACGTGGCTAAAAAAACCAAAGCTTCAAAACACAGATCTAAGAGGATCTTAGTTGTCTAAAGTAAGATAGGAACATAATATAGACATGTGCCATGTAATGCAGGCCTGAAAGCTTGAACTTAAATGGTGTCATACTTGAGGAAGTTTGTCCACAACTTGCTTCTATTTACATAGTTAAAATTTCTGAGAAGCTGAACTTGTATTTTTGTGGCTGTTCAAAAGCCTTTTAGTCTGGGCCTGTCTCAACAACGCGTATCTCAAGCCCTGTCAGGATCTACAAATAAGATGCTTTTCCTCTTCTCACTGGATAAAACGGTGCATGCTTACAAAATCAAGCTTTGTGTAAAACATAGTGCATTTTGTTTTACCTTGTTTTTAAGCCCAAACATAAAATTTGTGTTTAAATGGTTTTAATATTCCTTTAGCCCAGAAGGCACTTACTCGGTTTTTGACTTTACAAACTCAAAATTGCAACTCCTGATTTCGGGAAGAACATCTTAACTGTGTCTCCTGATGATGCTGTTCACTTTGATAATACAGTTAGAGACCTACTGGGACAGGTCGCGTGTGTGCTGACTCCCAAGCACAGTGGATAAGATGAGGGAGAGTCTTCGCTTACATTCCCTACTTCATGAACTGTGTATGTCCCTTGCATGGAACAGTCATTGACGAAAATCATGCATAGTGTCAGTAAGCCTGACCCTCCATAAATAACCAACGAGTTGCGGGTTAAGATACTCTGCTAATGGGAGGGTGGTGCAGGCTCGAATCACACAGGACGGAGGGAAAAAACCTTTCTGCTCTCCTGCTTCCTTGGAGCACCGTCAGGAATTTCCAGCCTGTGATTCAAGTGCTCTTGGTGGTTCATTCACCACTTCTAAGAGGTCTACAACAGGTAATTCAAAAGCATTCCTGCTAACAGTTACTTTCACTTTCCTGAATAGGGCTCTCGTTCTTCAGGAGAATCTGTAGAAACTGAAAAGTTGTTCAAAATATTGCTGTGACATGTACAGCTACGTGCTCTACACGTGCGTGTGGATAAATCACTATAGTAGTTGCAGTACCTTCTTCTTTGACTGGTTTAGAGCAAAGAATGGCCTCTCATTCACTTTTGAAGGAGGGTACTCTGGAATTTTTCACTCTTCCCATATGTTCTAGAGGCAACCGAACTGCCCCTTGTAGGGAGCAGACAACTTAAGCATGGACATTTCAACCACTGAATGGCTTACTGGACCTCAGCCTAACCTAATTTACTAGCTCAAGTCCCATTAAAATTACCCAGACACTTTACAAAATTTTGTCGACTGAGGACTGCGTTATACAGAAGCACAAGGGGAGTTTCTGTTTTATTTTTTTTTTTTATTAGAGAAATGTCAGAAAATGTCTTCATTATCCCAACTTAAAAAAAAATTGGAATTAGAGAGTAATTAATCCTCCTTGAAGACATTTACATCTAAATAGCAGTAACTGATCTAATGAACTCAAATTTACTGTGCTACAATGAATGTAGATGGTGGAACAAAGAATAGTTGGGGAAAAAAAGATTAATATTTATACAGTGTCATTTTTAAACAAAGCCTTCCAGAATTATTAAGTATGTGTGTATATGTAAGAAGGAGTTTCAGTAATTAGGAAGCATTCCTGTTGTACGTTTTATAGCTTAGGATGCAAAGAATACTATTTTAATTCTATTTTAAAGAGCAGTTCTTTCTGTTGAAAGAAAAGTACAAGATTTTTGTTTAGTTTTATAGATAAATATAGCAGCTTTTCTTGTTTTCACTGAAACTGCTGAAATCTTGGCCACTGACGTCAAGAGACCAGGCTTAGGCTCAAACAATACTTGTCAAATGCAGTTCGTTCCATGTACAGCGATTTCTTATAAACGCCTGCACATCTTCTAAATGCAGTAAACAGTGCCATCTAGAGGATATTTTGAAGTACTGCATGTCATCTAAACCGACATCTCTTCTACAAAGATCTTGACAAGCAAATGGAAAGCGTGAGGCTAGACAGTTCTCATAGTAATTATCCCTTTTTTCTAAAAACGTATTATTGAATACACTCTGCTCTCAGGACACCGGAAAGCCTAATACACTGTAACAACAAAATACGTGGCTGCTTTAAAACTGTTTATTTAACCGCAGGCATTTAAAGAAATTAAGCTAACATCCACTATTACTGTGAATCCTTGGTTTAGTTCAATTAGGGTGAAAAAATATTATGTAAAATTTCCATAATAGAAAATAAGGGAATAATCCGTAATATCATGTAGTTTTGACCAGTGCATATTTAAATAATTGCTTTTAGTTATTTGTACATAATAGAATTAATTCAAATTGCAGTAAGAAATTTATAAAAAATATTTTTAAAACCTAACTAAAACCAGAAAATAATAGTTATTAACTGATCAAACAATAGTATGGGACCTATGGTAGGAAATAATCTCTTTGAAAGGACTTAAAAGAGAGGCGCGTTTTGAATGTCACCTTACGTTTTGACTGTCACCTTACATCGACAACTTGACATCACTAAGAGATTTCTGTTTCCAAACTTAGATGCAGCCAGTGACCACAACTAACAAAGCCTCATTCCATCAACAGGTGACGACTTATACATGTCCTCTTCCCCCTTTTTTGTTTGTAATTAAGTTCTGCCATTTTTTTGGGCTAAAATCTTTTTCAGACCTTTTTTAGTAAAAATCAAACAAACAAACAAACAAACAACCCCAAACAAACAAAAATCGTGTATGTAAGTAACACATTGCTAGGAAAATTGTTATTATTTGCCTTAACTGAAGCTGTGTTTTCTTCTGCCTAGACCACAAACATCTATCTTCACATCCTGCAACTTTCTGCTCTCTCTGCTTTGCCAAAGGAAGACTTACAAATTTCATGTGTTATCCCACTCCTGCTTGTCACAGTTTCATGTTATTTTGCAAGAATTTAAGTATCTAAGGCTGTGTCTAATTTCAGTCATGGGTCAGGCAAGAGTGCAATCTGTACAGAACTTGAGTGCAATGGGTCCATTAGGGTGTAACTTAAGATCTGTTTTACAAATGAGCTGCATTAAAAACATACCATTGCTTAATGAGGCTATAATGTTAATTAAATGAATTTAAAACTGTAATATGAAATAAAATCAAACAAGACAGTTACATGATACAGGAATTTAATTATAACAAAGTTTCAGTAAAGCTGTCAAGTTAAGTAGTTGCAGATAAAATCTTCGACAGGATAATACTGGCTAAAAAGCCACTTTCCTTTTCTAATTCTTTTATAATTAAAGTGACCATCCATTTTGAAGGCTGACATTACTTGCATTCAACAATAAGCTTGCATTTATATGGGCACATATTATGGGAGTAATGATAGTATTAGAGTGGTGACAAAGGTAATTAAAAACACTACTGCGTCCAGCACATTATTGTCTGACAAGAGAAGTTGCACACGCTCGCAGGAATGAAGGTAAAGGAAATAAGATTCCTGTCAGATGATTTTTTTTCATATTCTGGTGACTCTCTCATAAAGTTTGGTGACAAGGATGATAGGACCATAATCAAGTAACAGTAGTAGCAGTAATTAAAATAATAAAAAATGCTATTTGAAATGCTATTTCAAACCCATTACCCCATGCGTAACCAAAAGACTGTGTTTTCTTAAGTAAGGAAGAGACCACAGAGCTGATAACACGCTCAGTTATGAGGGACAAAGAAGCAGAGGATGATGGAAGCGCACAGCATCCAGATTGTCTTCCTGAACCATGGCCCTGCAGGGACAGGAGCTTCCGTCAGACAGAACTCCACTGGATTTGGATGTTTGCCTGGCAAATGGGTTTATAAGGAGAAAACAAGTGTGTTCCCACAGTTGCACAGAACCTTTCTTCTTTCATCCACTCTCTTTTATATTGTCAGATGGCGGAGCACTGTGAGGCTGACTGCTCCCTGTGCAGAACTCGAGAGGCAGCGTATGCAACGCAGGGCAAGTTTCTACACATCAGTGCTTCTACATAATCACTAATGTTTCTACATCTCCAGAGGGTTTTGGTGTGGGAAGACAGTTGCTCTAGCAGGGTATCTGGAGGTAAAGTGTGAACTGTCATGAAAGAAGTGAAAAAAGCAAGCAGCTGGGCTTCCTATCTCAAGATAGCTGGGGAAATGGAAAAGGTCCATATAAGCGTCAAATAGGAAAATGCGATCCCTCACAGTAGACTTTTTTTTTCTTGGGATGGAAAAGTAATATTTAATGCAATTTAGCTGTTGACATAGTAGACGTTTAGGAAGCACTAGGTAGCAAAAAGATGTGGGAGTATTCTGACAAGAAAGGGCTGTAATCAGGAAGGACAGAAAGGAAGGAGAAAAAAAGGCACTAGTGAGAGAGAGGATATAAATTAGGAAACAAAAAGAGAAAGAGAGCAACATCTATGTTAGTATGGTATAATTAAAACAAGATTTTTGACTGCTGGTTATACAACCATTCTTTCAAGCTTAATTGCTAGTTCTATATGAATATTTACATTTAACATGTGCTGATATTTGGTAATATCACAGTGAAGTTGTACAGTTGTCAAGTTGTCAGTGGTCTAGTGGCTTGACATCTGGTGTCCTTAGAGGATGATATATTTCAGTGTTAAAGGCACTGCCAGACTGTCTCAGACTGTCCCCACCAAATAGTTTCAGTGCTTGCAAAAATGGTTTCTGTGCTCAGTGGAAAAGATCACACAAATACAATTGCCCCAAGTGTGAAACCTCCAAGTAAAATTCTTGATATAACTACTTCTCAAAATGTAACCTTTGCCCAAAATTTGTTTTGTTAGCTCATTACATATGAATATTTGTATCAAAATGGGTAGGGATGTCCATGAATTACCCGTGCATCGCCATGCCCAAGTGTCCTATAATCATCTGCAGTTCTGCCCTGTTATATGCAATGCTGGGGGGTTGTTTCTGTTCATAAAGGATTTATTTTTCTGGAACACAGCCAGGCATTTCAATTTCTACAAGTAGAGATCGCTGGTAAAAATACCATAGTGTTTCATGAATTCATTTTTGGGAAAGACATGGTGCAATTTCAAAACTATAGGAAGGAACAACCCTGACAAATCACATTTGTCTCTGCTATACTTCAACAACAAACACTTCTTGCTCCTGTTTTTACTTGCTCAGTAATAGTTAATTACATGCCGTATTGGAAATCCTCCATTGCACAGACAAAGAGTTGAGAAACAGCAGGAGTTTATGAAGCAAATACCTGCCCTTACATACTAGTTTATGGAACTGGGAAACTCTCTTGCAGACAGCAATAAAGATGAGGGTAAAGAAAATAGTGAGAACAAGCTTTAGCTGATGGTGTCAGAGGATTGCTGCTGGAACCATCTATTAAATGTGGATTCCTGGTATTGGGCTAGATAATCACACTGAATTGATAGGATAGCACAGCTAGCAATGGCAGGAATATGTTTGCTCAAAATTTATGTCAAGGTTGCCTTGGAGCTGCTGGTATCATACCAATACATGATTTCCTTGTCTGTGGAGACGCATTTTGTCATAAACATCTGGAAACTTACTATTTTTGACTGATACTGGTCAGTTGTAAACCTGTTTGAAACTGCTGCTGTGTCATACCTAACACTGGCATCAAAAATGCAGATAGAAGAGCAAGGCAGGAAGACATGATCTGAGGAGCTGAAAAGCTTCATATTCTCAAATGGCAGCTTCAGAAACAGCTTGTACCCCCTTTTTTTTTTTTTCTAAGGAAAAAGCCAAAAAGTTTGCCTTTGTGTTTTTAGCTTTTGACAGAGTATTCTGTATTGGGAACACTTTGCACAATGACAAATCTATAAACATATGAGTGCTTGCATTTCTGCTGTTTGGGTTGGCAAGTTTAGAGCATATACATCCTTTAATAACTTTCAACCATGTTAGGTATGGAAATGCACATTCAATCCTTCAGGCTTACGCTTGCTTTTCAGTGACATGAGGAGCTCTGTTGTATGTGTGTTCTATCTTTAGTTAAGTAAGATTTAGACAAGCTGAGGCTGTGTCAACAGTTGGTAAAAGACTGTACACTACAGCATGTCTTCAAGTCCTCACCGCTGATCACCTAGTTAAAGCACCTTGCTGGAGTGCTCTGTGGCTCTCACCTAGTTTAAACCCAAAGCACAGAGGAAGAAAAAAAAGCAGAAAAATTCATCATTTTCTGGTGTGGAGTCAAGCCTGTAGGAGACCCCATGCATCCAGAGAGTAATGGTAATCTAGAGTGGAAATACTCTGAATTTGTATTCCCACATTCCGGTGGGATTCTGCTTCTGAACGTCAGATTCAAAGTTATTTAATAAATGTCATGATCTTCTGCATGGTCTGTCTGCAATCTGAAGTCTTTACATAGCTGCGTGCATATTATTTGCAGAAACAGGCGCTCCTGGAACTTCCCTCTGTGTTCATACAGTAAGAAAGCAAGCAACAAAAAGAACTCCAAGAGAGAACAAAAGGACAAAATCAGAGCAAACTCAAAAAATGTTGCTTAGCAATGCATCCTGTATCACTCCAGGGGGATGGTCTTTGCCACAGATATTTACATGTTATGAGTGGAGTTTATTGAAAAGCAGAGAAACATTTGCGCAAAGCCAAAAACATAAATAAATGGTATATTGTGGTTTTTTTCAGTGCTGCAAAGATCAAACCAGAAGAAAAGACTCAAGCTAAAAATACATGTGTAAAAGTATGTTTAAAAGCAGCTAATCTGGAAAAAGTATTTTATTTAATTTTTTTTTTAATTTCCCTTATTTGTCCTTTCTCTTCCTATCCTATTTTTTCCATTTGGTTCAATGCAGTGAGTGATAGTTCTCTTACAGTTTGTTTTTACATTTGTAACTTTGCACCTATGAAAGCTTCAGAACGATGAAAGAAGAAGTCCTGTAACTTTAAAAAATTGAATGTTGGAAGAGCGGCAGACTAGAAAAATTAACAGGGCTTAATATTTCTTTTGGTACTCTCATGACTGTTTAAGGAACTGAGGGTCTGGAAAAGGTGCGGAAAATCCTTCAACATCTCTTACATTGTTGTATTAAATTGCAAGTAACAAGAAAATATAAGAAAGGTAAAATGAGGAGATTTCAGCATTTACATTAATTTGTCAATAATGTCTCCAGATCTTTTGAGGATTATAATTGAAATAATAATAATGATTGAAAAAATCTGTAGCAAAAGAAAAAAAAATCTATAGCAATTGACTTTATTCTTCCAGGTACTTTTTTATAGATAGCCATGCCTATTTAGACATCTCCCTTTCTCCCATTTATGGTCCTCTTCCTTTCCAGCAGAATGCTACAGACCTCATTGCAAATCGGTGACAGCATACTTTTTATCATTTCGTTTCTGGTGCACCACATTGAAGTGATAAAAACCTTTATCATGTGAATATGCTCACTGAGTACACAAAACCCGGGCATCATATATAATAGTTTTCCTCAAAGATTGATTGGTGCCATGCTTTAGGTTACAGGTTTCGTAGTTTCCTGTGAGGTACATTTCCTAGCGCAGCATCGTATGCTGTCCAAGGCATATTTCACAGCTTTTCGTAATTCCATTTTATCTCAGCATTTTATCAGGTATGATGCATAGCATTTTTAACAGCAAACTCTTGCTAAGAATATTTTACAGCATAAACTTGCATATGTATGAAAATATATAGAGATGGCAGGGCATGGACAAGACAGGAGTTAGAGAATAGTTTTAACCTCTAACATTCTCAACACTCAGTGCAAAACTCCATTTATTTTATAGTGGAATTTGTACACGTTTTCCAAGGACGAAAAAAAATTGAATTTAAGGCACAGAAAGTGTCATATTTTGGCTCTAATATTACAAGGCAGAGACACCTTGCTGTTTGTGCCAGTACAGATAACTATGTTCTTTTATCACCTTAGAAGGAATCCTTCTGAGGAATAAAAATCCTCAGTACCTTCCTGATCCGTTCTTCTTAACAAGCAAGTTCTCTGCTTCCTGGCTACACAACTGAATGACATTTCACGATGTAAGAAATGTAGAAGAAATACACATAGGATTAGTTGCTTGTCCTCCAATAATCTGTTAAATTCCTTTAGCTTTTCCTACCATTCAGCACCCTGTCACTGTGACATGTTGAACAGCCTGAGTTATTTGTTTGTTCACAGTTTCCGTGCGCGGTGTGTTTTGCTGAAAGGCTGTGCCGGACAGCAAGGTCAGAAGCCGCTGCTTCGTTTTGTGCTGGGTTTTGCAGCCTCTGAAGGGAGGGAGGGAGATGGTGTTTTCTCCAAGAGCGAGCTTAGAGGCTTTGCTGGAAAACCTTTTGAGCAGGCAGGGAGCCTGCAGCCGGCGTTTGAGCAAGCAGAGAGCGCAGGCACAGAGGTGATGGCGAGGAAACTTCCCGAGATGGTCGGGGGGAGTCGGCTGCAACCCACGGTGAAAAATGCTGGGTGGAGAGCAAGGTCAGAAGGAAGGACGGACACGGAGGATAGGGGAGAGATGTGTTTTCAAATGGTTTAAGATGCTTCCCCCACAAAATCTTGTTTTTCTCTATTGTGATAGTTACCTTGTCCTACCCTGCGACCTAATGAACAGTTATTTTTAACGCTCAAAGCCCTATTTTGTGGTTTGACGTAAAGGAATAGTGTCAGCACACCTACCTCATGGCTCTGGCTGACTCAATGTCACATCATGCTGACCAGCAATTTGCACAACAAACAGCCTCTCAGCTACAGGACAAGAGGAAAAACTTACTGCATTGCCAGTCTGCATCCAGAAGAACTGAGGTGGAAAAAGACTTAGTGTCAGTACGGTTTCCTGAAACAGGGAAGGGGATATCAAGGTAACATTTCTGAACTGGATGTAGTGGGGAGTATTTCTTCTCTAGTGCCAAGTCAGCTGCTGCTGCTGCGAGCTTATTAACCTCTGTGTATGACCATTGAGGAATGAATTCCTATCAGTTTACAAGGCATAGAAAACATTATAAGGCAGAAGATGGAAAAAGACATGACAGGGCAAAATGAGAGCAGTCTGAAGGGCACATCTTTTTATTAAGCCTGCCGAACACTGCCTTTTTAATAGCAGGCTGCAGAACTTGTCAGGTTCTGTAAATAACTCAGTGTTTCCCTATTGCAGTAAGTATACAGCATATGATTAAGACTGGGCCTTACACTTGAAGAACCTTACCCCTCATTCCCTGGTTTCCCACAGATACTTGCTCGCAAGCATGAACACCTCTGCTAATTATATACTAATAGCCTGAAATTGACGTAAATTTTATTCAACTGTTCCTAATTGCTGTTGGAAAGTTAGGAAAGTGAATAAAAGTGCAAATACCCTTGTAGAAGCAAAAGGAAGTCAGTCAGTTGCTGGTCACAAAAATGAGGCTGATAGGAAAGAAAAATACTGCCTTTCAGTAACTTTGCCCCTCCCAAAGTTTAGTATAACCAGTCAGGTGATAACTATGCTAACATTTTTCTAATTTGAATGTGATTTTTGTAAATATTGGGGGAAACCACATGGGAAATAACTGCAGAAACTTAGACAAAAGAGAATCAGGTCCATGGTGATACAGCCTGCTGAAAAGTCCACAGTAGATGGATAAGATAATGTATTCCATTGCAGTTCTGGCCTGAGATAAAGTAGCTATGCACCATCTTACCATGTATATCTAGTAATGGTGTCTTGTCTCCCTACTTCATTGTGTTTTGTCTACAGCCCTCTCTTTACCACGCTTTTTGTGGTTATGTGTGGGTTTGTAAGGGATTCCTCAAGGAAACAATTCAGATGATTACTCAAAGCATGAGGGACTTTTTCTGGTTGAGTATGATAGGCGATGGTCTCAAAAGGACTTTTCTACTGCCTAGCAGAGGACTGAATAGACCCTTGCCATGATCCTAGGGGCTGCAGAGAAGAACAGGTAGGTGCCAGGCACAGCTTCTGAAATGGTAAGCAAGGCATTGTGAACCAGCTTCAGCTAGCACTACTCAGCTATCTTAAATCAGCTTCCATACTGCAACCTGCACAGATTTTTCCCTTCATGGAGTGTAACAGTTTCTTGTAGCCAAGATTTGCACCTTGAATTCAAGAGGGAACAGACTGCAAAGTCTTACAGCCCACAGGTTGCCAGGAAAGGAGTCAGGCAGTAAGTCCATAGATTGACTAGACTGTAAACTGAATTGATGTGCGTGTATGTACTTTGGTGACTTGTGTGAATCCCATTTGTCGTAACTTCAGTTCTTTTTTGCACAGGTTTAACTTTTCAAATGTATAGTTATATCAGATGACTTTCATTTTTTTTGTAGAAATAATTACACACTTCCAATTTTTGTACTTTAATAAGACACCTTTTGGAAGTATTTTGCTGGTACATTAAAAATAAATCACTTTTCACAAAGTATTATTACATTAAACTTAAGTAAAATAGTGCCTGTTCAGTTTGATAAAAATGAAGATAAAAACAAGAGAAAGAAGCTCTTCAGCATTAAAAACAAGATAGCCTATGTGATTGTTTCTCTGTGTTTTGGAGAAGTCTGTCACCTCTGCCAACTGAGCCATGGTGATGCTTTCACAGATAACATGAAAACATGTTATCACTGAGTAATTTCTGACCTTATTCAAAGATGTCTCTTTCTTTACTTTAGTCATCAAAAAGTTCTGTGCACTGTTGTGCAACACCCTCGGTGCCGACAATGCTTTGTTGCTGGTGAGCTGAATCCGCAGCACAACAGTAGGTAGCTACTGATCAATAGCATCCAAAGGTGACACGTTTCCAGAAGACGCTGGCTGTGAATTTCTGAACTCTCTGGAGAACGCAGAGTTTGGCATGAGAGACACCCAGAATCTTAAACAGCCTTTTTTATCACCGGATTCTGTAGTTATTACTGATGTATGCAGCTCTGAAAGCACTTTCTTTTTCCACCAAGCAATGCTTGCTATATGAACGTCAAAATGGCACTTTAGAAGGTGAATATGATCCAAGCAGCAATCACATTCTCCTCCACAGTTCTCGGCTTTTGTTGCCAAAATTATTGTTTCTATCATTAGCTTTATTAGCAGTCTAACTTAATTAGCTAAATGACATTATTTAGTGACAAGTTCTCCAGTACTTCTCCACTAACCATTGCATATTTAATGTGAATTTTATTCATGTAGATAGGCTGGCAGGTGGGCAAAAAGGAGATGGACAGAGGACAGAAAAAGAAGTCCAACAGAGGTGCCCTTCCTACTCGAAATATTTAACCAATGAGGATGCAAAATGAAAGGACAAGGGCTGTTTTCTATGGTACAGTAAATTATAGTCTTCATTCTTGAGGAACAAGACTTAATTACTGTTGAGAAAAGCATGCTAATATGGCAGATAGGCAACTGGTGGTGTAGTGAGTGAAACCTGATTTCCAGGTGCTCTTGGAGGGAGATTCTGCCAGCTACCTATTTCCTTTCCATTGCTTATTCCACAGAAAAGCAACTCCCAGGTATTGTCCAGACAGTTGTAGGAGCGGCTTCTATCCTGTGCTCATCCTGGAAATGTTTTTCATAGGTGAAATAAGAAGAACAGGGCTCCAGAGGGTTAACTGCATTCTCCTAAGGATAGCACAGCACACACAGTGCCACTTAGTATGACACTGCCCAAGATATGACATGTAGGATGGTGGATGACTACAGAATTTTAGTGTGTTTTGTGCCAGTGCCGTTGCAGTGGCATCCAATACTTGATAGCTATCAAAGAGCCGTTTATATACTTTGCTACACTACTTTGATGGATATTGCGACTTGGCTTTCATTTCCCTGCACTGCTTTTTAATATAACTTGTAATCCTGGGATATCAACTCAGACCACCTTTATGTAAAAGCATTTTGAAGTTCCTTCACTGTGTATTTAACTGTTCCTTCCTTAAGCAGGGAGTAACTTTCCTAGATTTTTCTGTCTGGATGTGCCTCAAAAAACAGAGTAATGACTCTTTTATCATTTCATCAGAAAGACATCTAACCCACTTGCTGCCAAAAAGATACAAGGAACTTTTCAAAGTCCTTAAGCATAAACTGTGTGCAGATCATCCCTGGCATCTTTGTAGGAGAGTGACCAGATGTATATATACCACTGCAGAACTGGCTGTTTATCTACTAGGTTATATAGTATAATATATTCTGATTGAAGACAGATTCACAGCTGTAGAGGAAATGGAAGACAAACAGTGAATTTAAGAGAAGAATGTAGGAGGAAATAGACCTGGGTATGGACAACTAGGAATTGTCGCATAAGTCACAGCCCACGTTCTTCTCATTGTGGTACCTGCGGAAAAGGAGTCAGAAGCCACAACTCAGATGAGTTGTTTTAGACATCTGTGGTTTGTGGCCTGGTCACCCTGTGAAAGGACTTGCTATTTCATTCAATCAAACTTTCTGCAGGCATATAAGAATTCAATTCACTATATCCAGTTTAGGCCTCTCACACACTGAACTGCCAGCCAATGTGCTAAAATAGTCATCTGAAGGACCAGGAGCATCTGAAACTATAATGCAAAGCCATGACTGAGTGGGAAAGATTGAGGATGCTTCTAACATCCCTTTGGTGCGCCTCTGCTGAACTCAGATGAGACTGATTTAATAGGAAACCCTTAACGGTCAGATCTCAAATGTTCTAATGCTTTTTCTCCACACTTTCGCTCATACCTCATAAATAGTTGAAGAATTCTTCAATTTTGCAGCTGTTATTGTAATTAGCAAGCTAAATGACTTCTGCTTCTCAAACCGTGAATCACAGTTAACTGCTTAATGTTACTGCCGTAAACATGTGCTTTATTGACATCTTAAAAGCTCTCATTGTGAGACGACTTCTTACCTTGCCTGTACCTCTGCTAATAACAATCCCGTGTCCCTACCTGAATAAGTGGCTCATCAAGCAGCTCTCAATGTAGCTGAGACAGTTAATGATAAGTGGTTTTGTAAGGCACTTTTTCTCATAGAATCACAGAATCACAGAATCACAGAATGTTTGGGGTTGGAAGGGACCTCTGTGAGTCATCTAGTCCAACCCTCCTGCCGAAGCAGGGTCACCTACAGCAGGCTGCACAGGACCTTGTCCAGACGGGTCTGGAATATCTCCAGAGAAGGAGAATCCACAACCTCCCTGGGCAGCCTGTTCCAGGGCTCCGTCACCCTCAGAGGGAAGAAGTTCTTCCTCATGTTCAGACAGAACTTCCTGTGCTTCAGTTAGTGCCCATTGCCCCTTGTCCTGTCACCGGACACCACTGAAAAGAGTTTGTCCCCATCCTCCTGACACACCCTTGAGATATTTGTAAGTATATATTAAGTCCCCTCTCAGCCTTCTCTTCTTCAGGCTGAACAAGCCCAGCTCCCTCAGCCTCTCCTCGTACCTGAGATGCTCCAGTCCCCTCACCATCCTTGTAGCCCTCTGCTAGACACTCTCCAGCAGCTCCTCATCTTTCTTGAAGTGGGGAGCCCAGAACTGGACACAGTACTCCAGATGGGCCCTCACTACGGCAGTGTAGAGGGGAAGGAGAACCTCCCTGGACCTGCTGGCCACACTCTTCTTGATGCATCCCAGGAGCCCATTAGCTTTCTTGGCAGCCAGGGCACACTGCTGACTCATAGTCAACCTGTCATCCACCAGGACACGCAGGTCCCTCTCCACAGAGCTGCTTTTTACATTTGTTTATGTGCTAAGGGCCAAATTTAGCCTTGCTCTTTTATAAAACTGTGGCTATAGTTCACCCTGAAACTTCACAACGTGTTTTGCTGTGTTTAAGGGAGTGAAAAACAAAAAAAATCAGTTGCAGACAATCTCTCTCATCTTAGAGATTCTTATCCCTTACCAGTGCTGCACAGCTACACGGATTCTTTAAAAAGAGAGGAAATATGCTGCATTTCACCTATGGGTGATTGCATTTCATTAGTATCTGAACTCATTCCTTTGTTTATAAAGGGTTGTGGATGCTTTGATATGAATGAAACACAGATAAAAGTTGCTGTTGTTGTTGTTACCAGATCAAATATATTCCTGGTGAAACTCCTCTGGGTGTATCACATTTCAACAGGGAGCATTTAATCTAATACTTTGAAAACCATTATTACCTAGAGAAGGACTGGAAATAAAATATTTTAATCTATACAAACACCGTGTATTGGACACTGATAAAGAGGAAACATATTCTGCACAGCTATGACGTTTCACTTACCTCTCCATGTGGATGTGAGGCCATCAGAAATGGATACCCTGAATCTGCATAGCGATGTACCTAACTGTAATTATAGTAATGTGTTGAAATTCAGATGCTGTGCTGGATATAAGTGCAGCATGATTTCCTTCTTTCCCAGGTTGTAAGGGAGATTGATAAGGATCCAGAGAAGCATTTAAGTACTGCAATACCTAACTTGTGAGAGCTCTGCAGAGCAGCCATATCTTCTCCCTTTTCAATGCACGGGGAAATTGAGGTGTCACAGGAACTTGCAATTTGAACAGGGATTCACATGAAATAGTCACGCTCTTTGAAAATACTGAAGATAGAGAAGGGTAGGACCTCAACCCCTTCCTCAGGAAGATGTAATTCTTCCTCTTCTACAAGAATTCTCTTGTACAAAAACCTGAGACACCTCTTTTACACACTGCTACCCAAAACCTGACAAATAAAAACCGAACAACAAGAAAGCCTACAGAAAAGTCCCAGCCACTCTCAATATAGTGGTAGAGTACTCATCTCAAAGGAGGCTGAGGTTAAAGGTGAGGATTCAGTTCCCAGGGTCTCTGTCCTGGGAGACTACTGAGATACTGGATAACAGCATTTTGTGTGATGCTGTTCAAACATATAAGAGAGCTGACCATACTGGAAGTCCCTGGTGAGACCAGCCATTTTAACAGCCTTACCAGGGCATAGGCACAAAGCAGCTTGGTAGCATCAGGACCTCTATTATGGAGATCATTGGACAGAATGTAGCTGGAAGTGTGACAGTAACACACTCACAGTACTTCCAGCACCAAAATGTGTTTACGGCAGATCACTAGCACACAGTCTAAATTTTTTGTGACATCTTTGGCACTGCAGGCTGTATTTTTCTTAAAGTTTCCAGATTCCACAAGCCTCCAGTGTCAGCTGTTGTCCTGTCATTAATGTTACACATCGGGGTATGGACAGCCTCAGTTTAAGACTTCTTGTTTACTGAAAAGATGAAAAGGTTCTTGTCATAGCTGTAAGTAGCTGACTGTGATCCAAGCAGCATTGACAACAGCAATTTTTCTTTGTATTTTATCTGTATTTAAGCAGGCTGAAGAAGAAATTTAAAGAGAGAGTGTATGAGACTCTCAGAAGTCCATGTAGCTTGTAGAAAGACCATGAAAAACTACATAGCAATATTCAGAAAATGACTAATGCCTTCTGGAACAAAGCTTTCCCTTATGGTAAAAGCCATTTTTATTTTCCTGTTGGATTCCATGAGTTGTCAGAAACATGAATTAAAAATATAGAAATATTTTAAAATAAAAGGTATATTCTTGGCAAGAATTATGCTGCTCTTAGATTCAGCTGTCTTCTCAAAGAGATTTAGTTTCTTTCTTCACCGGAAAAAAATATCAGAATGAGCAACAAAAAATGATAACAAGAAAGAAACAAATCCATAAGAAAATATGAGCAAGAAAGAATTGCAATACCTCTGCAGAGACAAGTCTTTCAATTAATTTTTGAAGTGTTTTGGGATCCCTGTAGATTTCTGCGTTTTGTGAAATAAAGAATCATCATTGCTGTAAGTTGCAACATCATTTCCAAATGTCTAAAGAGAAAATAATATGGAAATTTCATTACGGAATAAAACTCTTTAAATGTTCAATCCAGGCATGTTGTCCCAGCTCATACCTTTATTGATCAAGCTCTGTATGGAGGAAATGTCGGTGCTGAAGGTGTGTAAGAATCTACACTTATACATTTTTTGTATTTATTACTACACAAATATTCAGACATTTAAATGGCAAAGAACTATAGGAAGCAATGTACCAAATTTGTGTGTCATAAAATGGTGCAGTTGAGCTCAGAGAAAATGTTAGACGTAAATAGTGTCAGAATTCTATTCCATACCTTTGTCTTTGGATGTTATCAGCAGGGAAATTGATTATTTTATTTTTTTTTTTAATTCTTGAGGGACCCTTCCAGCTGTTGGAACTACTCGACAGATCAACAAGAAGCCGTAAATGGGATTTTTCTGTAGCTTCGTTGTTATTGAAAATGGGACACAGCTGCCAAAACTATTGCTTGTGTTGTAGAACAAATTTTCCCCTGATGTAAAATGACACAATTCCATTGACTCCAATGACGTTACACCCAGTTTAGGCCAGGAAAATGTGTAGCTCTTTATCCATTTATCTATAAGCTGGTTGCTGTGACTTAATTTCAAAAGAATTATGTTACTGTTCTTGGTCTGTGCCTTTGCAGCACTTTATTACTTAGAAGGCTAGTTCAGCAGAAATAAATAAATATATGATTTGCAGTCTCAGCAAACATCCTAGCCAGGAACAATGGCCTCTCTGCAGTGTTCCAGACTAATTGCCCCAAATTTTTTGCTCTAACCTTCATACCCAATTCATTCCCTTTTTGCACTGTTCTTACTCTTTTTCCACCTGATCCTCATGTTCAGATTTTCTCCAGTGTCAGCAAGTCTTTAACCACCAGCTCTTACGTATTCAAATTCCTTTAGAGAATAACTTCCTCTACAGTGATCATAAGAAACCTGTATTACATTGAAGAAAGTACATTATTTAAGAAAATAATATACTTTAAATCTTTTCTTCTTAAACTCTCACTCTGAATTTTTGTTTGATAGTATACCCTGGCATTTATGGTAACAAATACTGTCATTATAATTGTGTCCTGTGCTTACTAGTACATCATCATCCAATGTTTTTCTAATTTCATAGTCAAAACCTGCCATCTAATATTATAAGAAGTTTAACTGACATTCATACAAGTAGTAAGATTTTTTAAGCTTATTTTAAGGCTGATTGGCAGCAACTTTCTGTTCAAAATTTGAATGCAGTAGCAATAAGTTAATGCTAAGCATTCATAAAATAGTGCTTGAGGTCATTTCTTAGATACTAAGGACCTTTTGATGAGTAGAGAACATGTCTGAAAATTGTTCTGGGCACCTACTTAACAGTCTGTGACTTTGCAAGGCATTAATCCAGAACACTGGCTTCATTTTCTCATTAAGCATTCTCCATTATAGGAGGTTGTTTGTGAGGCCTGTTGGAATCAATGGTGCACAGGAAAGATGAAATTAAAGAAACTGGTCTGAGTGAAAGAAGTAGTTCCTAGCTACTTACTTTGGGGGACACCTGCTGAATTTAACAGAATTGGTTTCCACAGTCCAGCTGCATTTCTGCTGAGTGGTTCAGCCAGGTGTGGAGCCTGAGTCTATGACCTTTGTGTGCTTATCCACTGTGAAAAATCATGGATCATTCTGTTCAGTACAATGTGTAGGTAAAAAGTAAAAGAAAGATTCACAAGAGCCATGATATCTGTAAAACTGAAATGTTGTGTCGTTGTTCAATTATTTTATTAAGTCTGGTGTAAGAAAAAAGCATATTTTACATAAAAGCGGACGTTTTCAGCTAGATAAATATCCCTGACTGGACTTGTCTCTACCTGTGCTCTGTTGAAAGTTAAATGCTAAGCTACCTAATATTGATACACTTTCCAAATATGTCCTTTATCCTTCTTTCCATTCAGGTTTCTCCATCTTATTCTGTTCAGTGCCTCCACTAGTCTGGACTGGGGGATTTCTATGCTCATTTGCTACCTTTTGGGTCATATCCCTGTCTTCCTTATTCCACCATTAAATTAACTGCACTGTATCCGACTTGTGGCTTATCGGACCTGGCGTTCTTCTTCTAGTGTCCCCTGTGGACACTTTAAAAGAACCATCGCAAGACAAGATTATCACTACAGAAATGTTTACTTCTAGTCTCATTTAGTAAGCATTGATATAACTT
>Ga0065711_1004309_pt1 | contig 26115 bp, 13 predicted proteins | sample Hoacrofraction12_FD_59098 | JGI IMG/M metagenome (GOLD analysis project Ga0065711, IMG submission 59098) | Hoatzin crop microbial communities from Cojedes, Venezuela - Epithelial fraction 12 v2 (version 2) | ecosystem: Host-associated > Birds > Digestive system > Esophagus > Crop | place... | reverse complement strand
CTGTGCTACCCATCAATAAACGCCATTTGCCGTCCACCACATTGGTGTCTGCGAGCTGATGGCCCGAGCGGCCGGGGGGTAGGTCGCCGTGCCGTTCCTGAACCAGGTCGCCACGCCAACAAAGGCAACACCAAACACACTACAGTTTGGCAAAACAGAAAAAATAATCTCACAGACCTCTCCAACTTCAGACTGTAAATAGAAAGTAATGCAAAAGAGACTTCTCTGCAGGAATTAAAAGTATGCAACCAAAATTGGATTTATCTTGGCAAGTTAATTAAAACCCCAGCAAGGCCAGGGGGCACCTGGGGTACTTGTCTCATAACAGCAACGTCGATGTAATGCATCTAGAAATAAGACATGCCCTCATCCCACTAGACTACAAACCTGCAATGAGGCTACTTTGGCTCCTCTCTGTACTAGTCCATCACTTCTTTCTTTGCAATCCTAATTTTACAGAACTCTAAAACTATCAAATGTGTGCACAGGAATGAGGGATGTAGCTTGCTTTAGTGTTGCTTGGCTTTATTTTTCTTCTGCCTCCTTTCCCTGTGGAGCCTTCAGACTGCTTTGCCAGGGAAAGGTTTATGCAACATACCAGAAAACACAGAACGTGGCTCTTGAATGAAAGCACTTCATAGACATTTGAGGTCAGGGTTTACAAAGAGGAACAGGCCAGATGCACTCAATACCCAGCAGCTCCTGTTGTGACACTAAGGGCAACTCTTCAAAAGAGCTCTTATTCTGAGTACTACACAAGGGGCTTGAGATGTTTGGAGAATTTAGCCTTAATTGGGTATTGGAACAAAAATTCATGGTGGAAACATAAAATCTCATTATATATTGAAAAGTAGGTGATCTGACATGCATGATGGAGGCTGTTGCTGTATAGTAGGAACCTGCTAATTGACATTAAATGTTAATGGAATTAATTCTGCTTCTGTGGGTGCGTTTCTTATAAAACCCCATGTTGTACACCATCACATTTCATTAGCCCAAACAGATTATAGGTCAGTCAAACCTAGCATATTTTGCTGATGAGCCAAATGGCTTGGAAAAAGTAGACCACATTTCTTTGCTTTTTAAAGAAAAAAGGCACCATGGTATGTCTGATTGGTGATCACAAAAGTGAGTGAGGTGGGTTCAGTGATGCCAAAAATCTGATGAGCATATGAAATCAGCTTAGTCGTCTGCATAAAATTTTATATGTATTGTCATTGAAAAAAGCACATGAAAATAATTTCGATTTTTGCATACATCTGTTTACTTGACCAGTCTGCAAAGAAGTCCCCACGTAGGTACTTCATGAAACACCAGATAAGAGGAATTGCAGGAAGACTCCACTTAGCAAAATAAATAAAAAATTAAATCAACTAGACTATCATGCAAAAATTGAGACAGCTAATTTGAGTTAGGCCTTCCCAAGAAAGCTAATGCATTCATGAGAACCAGGTGATTAAATGCTGAATTTGTTTAGTAAGCTTTCCCATTTTTCTGCTCATGCTGTGTCTGCTAATCAAGCATAATTTTCTTAAAAGTCTTTTTTATTCAAAATAACTTGTCAAATAAATCTCTGGTTACTCCTTGGTCTTTGCGAGGCTCATTGGGAATATTTGGTCTAAATTTTGGATAAATAAATTATGTTAACACATTTCTGTTTCCTAATTCAGTGACTGCAAAAAACAATGGGATACCTTTTGTTTTACTGAGCCAGAATGAATCTTTTAAAAAACATTCTTCAATATTTAATATCAAAATGACAGGTTTTGCAAATCTCTAGAGAATTTGCAGAAGATAAATACGAAAACTCAGAAAAAGAAATCAGACATTTGAATAAATATACATGCTACCTTTCAGTACTTGCCAAGATCAGATGTCAGCTCTGGACTAGGCTTTTAATTTGACTCGATTCAGGGCTCCTGGCTAGCGCAAAAGCACAGGCAACATTTTCAGTGTGGCCCTGACATTCTCAAGAAGATGTGGATGTGAATTTGCTCTTTGAGCCCAACTATGCTAGGGAAAGTGGCCTACCTGGCATTTGTGCCTTTGGTACCAAGCGGGGTGCTGCTGCAGAGCTAACCTGTGTGCAGCTGTCTGGGACTGAGGAGAGATACGAAGCACAGACTAGTGAAACACCTTAGCAGATATACTTAGCTCAAAATGTCACATTTTTTTCCAAAGTAGTTTTATCTGATAATACAAAAGCGTTGAAAATGAATCCTTTTTCTTTATACGTAGTTTACAAATGTTTGAGGTTTGATGCTGAGCAATGACTGTATGTATGAGATGTCCATCTACCCAACAAACCTCAGGAATGATACTGTAGCTTTGGTTCACAGTATTGAAAAAGAAGTCATTACAGATGTCCTCAATTCAGAAAGACGCTTAGTGCCTTTTTCAGTGTGACTTAAGTATCTTTGGCTTTCATGGGTGCTTCAGGACTAGGGCTAACAAGAAGTAGAATCATGGAATTGCAGAATCATAGAATCATGTAGGTTGGAAAAGACTCTTAAGATCATTGAGTCCAACTGTAGACCTAACATTGCCAAGTCCACCACTAAACCATGTCCCTAAGCACCATATCTACATGTCCTCTAAATACCTCCAGGGATGGTGACTGAACCGCTTCCCTGGGCAGTCTGTAGACAGAGAGGGAATTGCCATTTTTAGTTTACTTATGCAAAAGTTAGCCCAAGCACTTTCTCTTCCATGCAGTGGATGTGCAGGTATTTTTCCCCCTAAAAATGAAACTGGAGGCTAAAGCCATCCAGTGACAGCATTTCTTTTGCTTTGTTGTGACAGGCAAGTGAAAATCGGAAGCTCCTGAACGCTCTGAAGGGTTTGTTGGATGACTTCCGCTCGGAGCTGCGGGATGAGGAGCGTGAGCGGCAGGGTCTCCAGCAGCAGTACGCCCTGCACAAGGCAGCCTGGGAGGTGGAAATGACTGAACTGAAGTGCCACCTCGAACAGGTAATGTCCCCTGAATCCAACACCGGTAAAGAATGGCTGAGGTGCTTAATCTGTGACAGACAGGAAAGGTACTATATTTGTCCATTTTACCCTGGTGCCTGAAAGCCCCTCTGAAGCCTGAGCAAAGTTTTGCCTCTTGAGTTGCCTCTTGGATTCCAGTTGTCCCAGTACGAGTGCTCGCGTAGTATGTGCTATGTAATGTAGGTGAGGACAAAGGAAGTGAACCTCTTCTTGCTATGTTTTCTCAGAACAGTTGGCTGTTAACGGATCAGCTGCGATAACGAGACATGCGGGTGTCTATTTATTGGCATTTATAGGAGAGAAAACATCTTGGTGTTGGCATGCTCACAATTAGCTCATCACTGTGCCTTGGCATGTGATAACTGCAGTATTTGATACATAGGGGAGAAAAGAGTAATTTACTAACACTGAAGTGTTAGATCAAGATGTTAATATTAAACCAGCTTTTCAAAGCTACTGGTAAGTGATGGATGGTACCCCACTGAAGAGAGAGCTCTAGCTACCCATCATGGGATACTGTTAGAAGTATGGATAGAAAATCTGGTGCCAGGTGCATCAGTGTCATGTATGGATGCTCACAGATGTTGTGCTGTTCCTGAAGCAATATGAAAACAAATCAGCAAAAACCCACAAGAATTAATTTCCAAAGCTGATGGCATAAAACTCTAATTTTCCACGTTCAAGAGGGAAGGGGTGGGAGAATTAGTACGATCAGATACTGAGAAAAAGATATTTGTAGAGCTTGAAGACAACTATAATAAAAAGTATTCACTGCCGGGAGGGTGACACATTTAGGAGGATTTACTGAACGTCAGAGACTTGCTGTGACGCACAGAGCTGAGACGCAAGTGCTGCTTTTCCTGCCCAGGTACTGTGGGCTGCTTTCCCAGAATGGAGAGGCTTGCATTTTAGCAGAGTTTTCTCTCAACAGATTTGGATTCTCAATTCAGCTGCTTCTTAGTGCACACACATCTCCAGACAACAGATCACCTGAAAAAGGAAACAAAATCAATTCCCATTTTCGCTCCTCCCAAAATAAAACCTCGGTGACAGATTTACCTTAAGCTCAAGATGGCAACAAAGAACAACACTTAGAGAAAGTTAGTCTGACGACTAGAACTGCCAGTTTAGAGCTTGTATGGCTTGCCTTTGCCTGGGCGATAAACTCCCAGGCTGTTGCTTTGGCTGCTGTTTGGCAGCAGGATGATGCTGCCATTCCTGCCCAGGGAGAATATAGATTTGCATCCTTCCTTCTGGTGGCTTTGTCAGGCTCTTTGCTACCTCCACTGGTAATAATGTGTAACATATAGTAATTATCGAGCCGTGGATGTTACTTTTTACATTTTTTCCAGCAAACGAAAAGGATGAAACTGGTCAATATTTAAGACATAAAACTGTCTTTATTAGCTGGTTTGCTAAACTACATTTCTATTTCACAGTAAAATCAGATCCCTAATGCAGTAGCAAAAAGATAGCACAGAAATCGTTAGAATGTCAGTTAGGATAGGGCAAACAATGCAAGTGGCCCACTCAGGTCTGATGTATGTGCTCACAATTACAAGGAGGCAATTAAAAAAACAAATATAAAAAAAATAATATAAAAAGCTGGAAATAGAAATAACATAAAGTTAACTCATACTAATGTTAAGGATTCAAAATATGGGGTGTTTTTGTTGTAGGTGCAATTTCAGGATTGCAATGGGAGGAGCTAATGAACAACATGTGAAATACCAGCATTACATATAGTCGTGTCAACATTTTTTGCTATTCTGTAACAATATGCGGCCTCACAACAGCTTTAACTAAATAGTCAAGCCTGTCATGTCATTGTGGGTAGGAGAACCTCTCATGATGTCATTTTGTTGATTTAATTGGTAGTGATGAAGCAGCAGGCTGTATAGCACTCCCACCCTAAGGGGGGTATAGAGCTGCCAAACCCTTGACGAGCCTGTAGTGAATCAAGGCCTTTCTGGTCTCCACTGTTGTCTTCACTGCTGCTGTTTTCCACTTTTTTTTGTGAAGCAGTAGGTCAATTAAAAAGAGTATTTTCCTCAAGAGAGTTAGCTCCTAATTAATCGTCACTGGCAGTGCTTTTTCATTTTGATGCTTCAACTCTGTATAGGAAAGAAACAAAAAAAGGAAAGAAAACTCTTTTGATACAAAAGCACTGCATATCCTATGTGACAGTGTACTGTTGCCTGCTGCTTTGGAGCTTTAGCAGTGCATATATCATTAAAAATAAAAATCTTGGCTGTCAGAAGTGCATGTACATCTTATTTGGCAGAAGGATCCTTAGGCATTGTTTTTAAGATGAAAAATAAAGAGATTGCTCCCAAATATGGGATTGCAATAACCCTGAGCCAACAAGGAGTCCCAGTAATTCTCAGCTTCCAGCTGGGCAAGTGAAAAATCCCACTATTCTGGCAACTGGGAACTGAGAAAAGTTTGGGAGAAGGAGGGAGTTAGTATGAGGGGCGAAACCCTGTGTACGCATTGAGAACTTGTACATAAGGACACGGACCCTCGCTGTGACTCTGACCAATGATCCAGTTTCAGGTTGCCTGGGGGCAATATAAGCTGTGGTTCACATGGAGAGGCATCTGGCCACCCATAGCGGTTAGAATGTTTGGGAAAGTCACATCTAAACTTTCATGCTAAAGAGCCACCAATGGGCCTTTCCACCATGACTGGAGCTGTTTTGTCAAAATAGAGGCAGAAGGATTCTCTCTTTGCCAAGGGCATTGTTCTGCCTTCCAGAGGCACCAAGAACTGTCTTCTGAGTCTAAAGACACCACCTCTGACTGGAGAAGGTTTTAGGTCCCAAATCACTGAACACCAGGAAATTAGTATATCACTGTATACTTGCCTTGTTTTTGAACTCATCTTTGTACTTACAGACTTTCTGTGTTCTTCTGAAATGGGGCAAGAGCCAGGGCTCTGGTCTGGATGAGCCCATGGTCCAGCACAGGATGACTTACTGTATTTTGGCAGCTTGGGCAAGGCATTCTGACAGCAGCCATGCATTCTCGGGGTATCGCTCTTCTGGAGCACATTCTTTCTCCCAGCTGCCTCTCTCAGCTTTTCTGTCCTTCGCAAGTGGCATGGCCTAGGCACCACCATCTGTCTTGTTTGCTAGCTGAAAGGCTGGGAATTTACCCGGTAGTGGTGAAGAACTCCCTGGTATAAGGTGAGAGATAGCATGAGTCTTGTTGAGGTTCAACATTGTGCTATTTCTTTGAGGTTCAAAAAAATGGGAGAAGGAATTTGCTTTATAGGATAATCATACAAACGGTATTTATTGCAGCTGAGCATTTGTTTGCTGTATAGGCTGCTTTTAGCATTTTCATGCTTCATATCAGCTAAAGAATTCATTGTCAGACACAGGCTTTTACCACAGAAAGTTTAATGTCCTAGTAATGTTTTATTTTAATGCCAGCTCGAAGGGAAGAGTGAGAACAACTCAGGAGAAACAGGCCTTGCTTCTGATGCAAAGGGAGCTTTTAAAAGGGAAAGAGAGGAGCACAAGAAGCTTCTGGCTGAGAGCCATGGTGTGGTGATGGACCTCCGCTGGCAAATCCAGCACAGTGAGAAGAACTGGAACCGGGAAAAGGTGGAGCTCCTGGACAGGCTTGACAGAGACCGGCGAGAATGGGAACGTCAAAAGAAGGAGCTGCTCAGGCGGATAGAGCAGGTAAGGAGTCATCCTGGGATGAGCAATGGCTGCCTGCAAGCACGAGGGGTTGCACCATCACTGCAGTCAGGCCAAGGTCGAGAGACTGTATTAAGAAGCAACACAGGAACAGTTTTGGTTCCGTGGCTACATCAGTGTTTCTCATGCTACAAACCAATTTACATACACAAGGGAGCAAAAGGAAAATGCTCATAATCCCTATAAAAAAACCACTTATGAGAAACCAACTCCAGGTTAAAGGCCATTTCCTGCCTCATTTCAATTACACCGGACAGGCATAGTCACATCGATTCATTCTGTTTGAAAGCTTTTGTGCATCTCTTCGTGCTGAAGCGCTCAATCCCACAGGTCGGGTTATTCAAGGTTTGATATACAGCTTCCTGCCAAAAAGGTCTGTTCATCTGTGAATGAGCCACCAGAGAGGCAGCTGCTGCATCGATTCAGTCTCAACTGAATTCTTTTTCTCTAGCAAAGGAACCCAGGGGTTTACATGAAGAGCCCTGACTGATAACAAATAAGCAATTATCAATACCAAATATTGAGAAGAGGCTTCTGACCTTGGTCACGTGAATTTTGTGCACACCTCTGCTATCATGTGCAAACCTCATAACTGCGTACTTGTCCCCTTGTTTTTTGTGCCTATCTCTACTTTCCTCTGCTTAGTATTAGAGACAAATTATACTAATGAATTTATTATCTGGCTGGAAGCCACACACACAAAAAAAGTTTAATGAGGGAGAGTTAATACACCATTTTTGACTGAACCTTGTTCCGCTCTGAGTCATGCATTCCAGGAGAAGTAAGAAAAACAACTGAAATTGTGGGTCCTCAATTACCTGAATACTTTCTGTCCTTAGGACATCAGAAATGGAACGGCACCGGATTTGTGCATGCTCTCTAGCGAGCATTGTGCTTGAATGAAGCACAAAGTAGCTTCACAGGTTAAGCTAGTAAAAGCCCCGTGTAACTTCCACACCAATTTTTGAAAAGGGTTCGTTATCTGCATCTTGTGTTCCCATGCCTGGGCTGCAACAAGAAGTGAAAGAAAAGACACCAGGCTGTAAATATTATTAATGCAAGACTAAACCTCAGTTTAAACTATGGCTGTTAAGCCCACAGGGAAGGGCTGAGGAAAATCCTGTTCTCTACAGATATTTCTAAAATCACCGAGAAAAGTGTAGGTCTGAGTGGGCGGTGACCAATATTAAGGTTTTACATACCAAGAAAGGTGATTTTTTGTCTTCTTAATTTAAAAATACCATTAAAAGATATTCTGGATTTTTTTAACCTCCCATTTATCTGAGGGTTTTTTTGTATACTTCATGCCGCTTGTTGAGCTAGCTCTTATAAGGCAGCCCAATAGTATGTCTCTTAAGATATAACAACCAACACTTATGAGCTAGGAAGGCTTGCCGCAGACCTCTTCATCCAAATTACCTGTTTTCCAGGGTTTAGTGGCAGAAGGTGCCGAGTACTCCATGGCTTGACTGAGCTGGTTTCTAACTGTTGAGTTTCAGTAGCCAAACTTCCTCCTGTGGATTCTTCACACACAATGGGAATGAAATATAACCCTCAGAAAATTTCCCAGTATCCTAAGGATGCGGACACAAACTTCCTTGGAGAATCCCTGGTACCTCTTTGCATGTTTATGCTGCTGTCCCTATGAACTGTATTTTTCAATATTGTCTCTTCAGTGTATCGTGAATAGCTTGAGGGACTTAACCTGGATAAAGACTGGTTCTTCTGTTCCCTGGGAATGGTGGACATTGAAGGAAGCAACAGAGAAATCCCTGTTAATGTTACCTAGCCTTTAATTCTCTTTAAACCTGACATAACCGCTCAGTGTCATCTTGGGAGAGCCTACAAAATAGCTCTTAACTAGTCCTGGAGCTGATTTCTTTTGTTACTATTCTGAAATCTCTAGGCTTCAACTATATATTTACTGTACAACAGAGTTGTACACAGAATTAGCAATAGATAGGGGAAATAAAAAAATATTCTGTCAAGCTATTTTCAGAGGACTAGATGATCAGAAATAGCATGTGAAATCTTGACTACCTGCCTGCAAAACTTCTTACCTCCATCTTTGCTTATAATCGAACATTTCCCTGTGTGACAGGAAGCTTCCAAATATTTTCAGGCTTTTAGCTGAATGTCCTCTCAGATTGCAGTCAGGCCCTGCTTTATATGGAAACAATTAGTATATCTCTGAAGTCCTTCTCCCCAGGGTTTTTCTGTGTGTATTCCATGTATGGCAATACATAGAGGATGAGAAGACTACACCAGTGAGTATGTTTGAAAAACAGGGTCAGATAGATAGCAGGAGCGTGTGTGCCAAATTTCATACCAATGCTTTATGCCTGTCTGCTTTCACACAGATCCTGAATAATACATGTATGACAAGGGGGAAGCTCACACCACCATATAAAATATATAAAATACTCTGGATGGTTATGGGAATACTGCTCACATATAAAAAACATGATGACCTACTGTTTTTCAGAGTTCAAAGTTATGGGGTTTTTTAAGTACACTGTCGCTTTGTTTTCCCCTAGAGAATCTCCTTCCACTGTGCTCCTAAAGCTAATTTTGCACAGAGCGCATTGGCAAATATTTAAACCCACAAAATCACCTGTATGTAAAGTTATGTATTTAAAGGTATGAACACGTGAGGACTCAGAATCATTAGTCACTCTTGAAAAGTCAGGCCAGTGTTTCTCACTTTAATTCTCCTGTCAGCTGTCTGAGATTCAGAGAGTGAGTCAGTATCTGTACTGTTTTCTCATAAAGGTTCCCCAATCATTATCCTTATAGGATCTCTGAATATCCAGAAGTGCTTGCAATTGGAACTATATATGCAGAAAATATGTGATTACCATTTCTCCTTGCTTTGGGTCTTGCCCATATGCCAGGGAATGGACTCCAGGATCTCTTGAGATATACATTCCAGCCCCTACCTTAATAGGATACCTTAACCTATCTCCTTTTAATAAGACTGTTTCAGAATTTGTGTCTCATGAGCAAAATACTGAAGATGCATTCCTCTTTTTGTAGACCTGAATCAGGAAAAAATCTCACTAATTTCAGCCCAAGTGCAAATTTAATCATTTGGGACCTAAAACATTTTGATCTACGTTAGGCAATACAATGTCTGTTTATGTTTCCAAACACAGGCAACAAGATTAAAATAATATGTTTTGTAGATCCTCCGTCTCCAGGGTCCTAGGGAATGACTTGTATTTGCAGGTTATCGTTACTAATCCTAGCACGCTGCTCCAGCAAAACATCAGAGTTACTTACCAGATTCCTGCTGTCATTCATCATGTTTGAAAATATCGCTTACTTCATCTATCCTGTTGTATTTACAATTAAAGGAGAAGTTGATCACATAATCTAATTTTAAGATTGGCAATTTCACCAGTGGTTCACCCTCTCTCCACCCACCTTTTGCAAAGTGTAGAGTCAATAACTTTGACGGCCCCTCTATAAATACACGTTTTCTTCAAACATGCTTTGCATGCCTAATTCATCACTTTGACAGTGCTGTTGTGTACAAATAGTCAACTTCCTACCCATGCGCTAGGGCTAGACCATCTATGAAAAAAAGCTTTTGTCTTTTGTGAAGTGGAATTTTCCACCTCTGGAAAACAAGTGGTGACCATAAAACTACAACCTTTGTATTGCTCACCAGAAGAAAAATGTATTTGTTTTGATGAGACTCTGAGTCAGTCACTCTTCCTTGAGCTTCTTCTTGTATTGCTTTAGGATTTCATATCAAGATTGCTTTTAAATAACAGTCAGTGTTGATTTGTTTCCTTAAAAATCAGATTGCAGACAGATGCATTATTTTGTGTATGTATAAACACAGTGTGTATATATGTATACATAGGCGTGTAAACAAGCACAGCTATACATTTAATCACGAATTAATCACATTAAAGCACAACACATTTAATCATTCAAAATCCCATGAGTAATAGCATCAACGTCCTAGAGACATTTCCCTTTGCAGAATTACAGCAAAGCCGGCGTCCCTGGAGCCAGGCGGTTATCTCAGCCTCCCTAAGGCATGGGTGCCTCGCTGCTGGGGAGGGATGAGTTCTGCAGAATGCCATACACTACGTAAGTAATTGCTGTTTGTTTTACTTTGGCTCGTTTCCAGCTTCAGAAAGAAGTAATCCCGCGAAGAGGAGGTGGTTTTCTGTGTGACCAGAAGGAGAGTAGCCTTCGTCCATTTACGACCCAGGGGAACCTTCACGTGCCGCGTCCCATGGGGTCAAGATCCTACTCTGATTCGGATGCCATTCAGTTTGACGATCGGTCACTGTCCAAGCTGAAGGAGAGCGATCGGTGCAGCGCCACAGAAAACCTCTTTCTGGAGTCGCTGTCTCTTGATTCCCCCGACGAGCCTGATGAGCACCGGTCTCGGCAGCTGGAGCGGGAGAAATTCCTGACCGGATTAACAGAAGTATGCACTCTTCTACCTTTCATCAAGCCAGTGTGTTGTCTCTTATATCAGAATTGGTACAGCATCCGTGCTATGGGAAGTGAGATACTGTGTCATGGGCACTGCTTACAGTAGTGAGTTTGGTATGGACGAGATTTCTTGTTACAAGGTGATTAGACCAGTGTCAATCACCTGAGAAACTGGGAGCCACCATAAAGGTCCCAAAGATTACCTCACCTTGTGGCCATTCATATTATGTATGAAAACTATATTTGACAAAATATGTTGGTGTAGAAGGTCTTACATCTCCTTCAGTTGTAAGTAGAAACATATATATAGAGAAATATGGGCTATATTTTGTTAGTAAAGCAGTAAGTGCTGTAGAGAGGCACTTCTAGTTGTTCTGTTATGGTTGCCTTCTGAAGAGATTAGCATGAGTGAGATGAGATATTAAAAAAAAGAAAGTTGTTATTTATCAGCAAAGTACCTACCCTTAGACTACACCATAAAGCCACAAAGATGCAAAACGCGGTAAGAGGTGCCATTGGGCCATAGTGAATGTAGTCTGTGTCCTACTAAAATCTGCACCAGCCCAGGCTTACTTTCACCGCTTCCAGGTCTTCTCAGTTCTGTTTATATTGTTGCTGAATGAAAGCCGGGGTCCCTGTCCCCATATGCTAGTACAAAGTAGCCTGTGAACTGGCATAGTATATTAGTGGCTCTGAAAATCTTCGCACTAACCACAACTATGCACTTTAATTGTTCTGTGAAATTAAAAACACATTACAACATCAAAACACTAATATCTGCTTTATTTTCTCTTGTTGCTTGAATGTTAGCAGCTGTTACAGAGCAAGAAGCATTCGGAGACTGGCAGAAGTTAAAATTATCAAGCAGGCAGCATGTTGCTTGATGCAAGCTTTGAGTACTTTTTTCTTGCCTGAAAATTCAGATTTGCGCACATAGGTTAGACACTCGGCTTGTGCTCTGAGCACGTAAATGCCAGTTGGGTGTACACATTAAAGCAAAGAGGGAAGTAGAAGCTTCCCAGTCAAAGATGCATCCCTGTACTCTGGCTTGAAAATTTGACCACACTGGAAAAGTGTTTGTCAACAGGTCTGATCTCAGGCTCCCTGCAGGACCAGGTTCTCTGGTGTGCCTCGACTGGAATGTGTGCGCCTGTGAAAATTTGACCCAAGCACTTCTTTCAGATGTGTAGCATTGTTACTTAGCTGAAGGATTGAGAAATAAAGTTCTTTGAGAGGAAGAAGAGAAAAAAGATTGAGAGGCAAGAAATGTGACCACCCCTCTTACATTTTAAGTAGCTGTAGGTACCTGAGTGTTCCAGTTAGATTTTCCTCCCTCAGTGCCATAAATATACAGCTGGTAGTGTGGAAGCCCATATTTATTATTTCTTAGCTTATATTTCAAATATGCCCAAGTGTGAAGAATGTTAGTACCAGTGTCAGGGTTCTATGTTTTGTGTTTAATTTTGATTGCTGTTTTCTTTCCCTCAAATTAAGTCAGACATTTAAGAAGGGAGATCTCTCTTTCCTTCTCTGTTTTGCAGACTTTGCCACCATTAACAAAAGTGTTGGCAGCAAGATTTGGGCCTAGGTGATATTTGCATAGCTTCTTCCCTTCAAAGCATGTTATAGTGAAACCTGGGCAAAGTCATTTCTCCGCAGAGGGTTTGCTCTGGTGAGACTGATTGGAGTTTAATGAGTAGCTTAACTGAGGATGCAGACAGGCAGCTGCTGCCTGCTGACTGTTGCTGTCCACTGTATTTCTTTGTTGTGCTAACTGCAGTAGAAGTCAATCCACCCTTCAGCCTGATTCTCCATTCAGTTAGATCAGATTTACTCTGTAGTAACTCCACTGAAGCCACTAACATTATTCCAGGCTTGCACCAGAGTGAATGAAAGAAGAATCAGTTTACTCCTACTTTTTCCCCTGACTCTGGATAAATATCGGAAAGGTATTTGCTGAGTTAAGCAGTGGTCTTTTTGAATAGTCACAATTTGAAATACACTTCTGTGTTGGTAATGTTTTTGATTTCATGAGGTCAAATAAAAATAATAGGTACTAATCCTCTTTTTTCCCTGATCATACTTTGTGTTCCCTATATATTATTAGAAATATAAGCAAACAGTTGAAACAATAACTGTACAGCAATTGCTCCAGAAGTGTCTGTTAAAACCTTAACTCTTTATGGGAATTGTCACAAGGAAATAATTGCCATAAAAACATCTTAATGCCGTTAGCAAGCTGTAGGTATCCCCCCTATGAAAAGTCTTCCCACACAGGTAATATAGCTGGCTTAATGAGTTTCAACTGGTGCCATTTGTTGGTTCCTGGAGAACATATAATGAATCTTATGTCAAAGCAAAGGACCCTGTTTTATCTCTTATTTCAGCACAGCTAGGTCTCTGGCATAAAGCAGATTAACTCAACAGAACAAATTCACTCACAAACGTATAGTCCAAAACAATATATTGTACACGTGGAAAAAAAGCCATTTGCAGTTTTACTTCCATTTGTGATTGCACGGGACTATGAAAGTTCAAGGCTACTGTAGATTTGGAGTACAGGCTTTCCCTGCACAGTCTGTTGTCCCGATGGGATTGTCCATTCTGCTGCCCATGTACAAAGGGAAGGATATTCCCACTGGCAATTTCAGATTCTTTATCAGAGGGAAAATCAGCCACTTTTCAGAGACAAACATACCTGGTGGAACTAAATGAAAGTGAATGACAAAACACCCACAAGCTAATGCCACCAACAGATTCAGAAATAACTTGTGCTGTTTGTTTCTGTTTTTCTTCAGGAGGAAGAAACACACAAAGGAAATCTTCAAAGGTGAGTAAAAGTTACAGATAAAAACCCAGCAAATATTCAGCTGCCGGAGCTATAGCTCTCTGGCGCCCAAACCACAGAGCCGAGGCATAGCCATGACGCCTCCTAAGCAGCCTGCGAGCCAGATTAATGGATTTACCCAGGGATTAATTTGTCTCAATATGCTTCTGTTCTACTCTGATTAACCTGGGCCACATTCAGCTGTGGTGCACAAAGATCAAACTGCCCATGCTCTCTGCAATCGCCCCCTGATGCAGACAAGAGCATCGGAGTAGGAGCTCCACTCCAAAACCGCACTCCTGATCTCACCTAACTCCCTAACCTAGATGCACCCTAGCTGCAGCTGGTACTCTTGATTAAAAACTCACAGTGTAATTTTACTGTATCCTCCAGATCACTGATATATGAAACCCACTCCTTGGTGAATCCTCACCCAGCTTGAGTTACCTCATTGAGCCAACTCTGATAACTACACTCATTTACATTTTTAAGTAGTCTTCTTCTCTAGTTTGATTTTTCTTTAAGCGAAGCAGTAGGGCAACTCAGCTGAATGCTTGTGTTTTGTATGAACTAGCAAAGCGTGGGGAAGCCAAGAATCCAGCATTACCACATCGTGATCCCCTTTGGTTGTATTACAGCACGAGCTCAACTCACCAAGCCAGTTCAATGTCACACCATCTAGGCTGGATGTCCCACATCGCTGCGCACCAGCTGTGCATTCTGGGCAATCTCAAGAGTGGAGGTGGACTTGCTGATTTCCCAGCGAGTCAGAAATACTCCACACTTGCTTTGATACGTGTGCTCATTTTCTGTGAATGGTGTATTTCTGAAATGCACCTACTGCTCCGTACTTCAGACATTTGCCAAGCAGCAATCCACAAGAAAGCAGTAAATTAAGAGCCATTAAAAAACCATTTGGTGCTTTTAATGACACATCAGGAATGCTTGCATTTCACAGCTATTTTAAAAAAAGTAAAAGGGAACTTTAATGAAAGAGAGGGCTAAAGTGGTTTCATACATAAGTGGGTAGTGAAAGTCAAGTTTCCTGAGTTAGTTTGCTGCTGAAAATAAGTCATTCCGTGAGAGTTTCCAAGCCTATGAGTGACATTCTCATGTTCCCCTCTGTAGGGCGATGTCCGTTTCTTCCATGTCAGAATTTCAGCGCCTGATGGATATTTCTCCATTTCTACCAGAAAAAAATTTGCCTTCATCCAGCAGCAAAGACGACATAACCCCTCCCCTGTCTCCTGATGATCTGAAATACATCGAGGAGTTCAACAAAAATTGGGATTACAGTAACACTAGGAACCACGGTGGGGCTGCCGAGAAGCCTGCAGAAGGCTGGGCAGAAAGGACAGAAATTGGGAAAGCCGGGAATGATCCTGCTTCAGATCCCTTCCAGGCATCGTCATGGTATCTCACCACCAGTGTCACTATGACAACTAACACCATGACCAGCCCAGAGCACTGCCAGAAGCAGCCAACGAGGAGTCATGGTGCAACTGAAAAAATGGGAGTTCGGGTCTTTCACAGCCCACCGGTTGTCCGTAGGTTTGATAACCCGGTGATAGCTGGCAGCGAAGGGAAAAACCAGGTTGAGACGGATTTCCTGTTTTCTGTGACCAAAGCTATGGGGAATGTTGCTGAGACAAAAGGTGCTTCCTCGGATATGTTTGGAAGATGGTCTTGTGACCTGGCCAAACATCACAAGGATTTTCTGGAGAGTGGTCTTCGTCCCATTGAACGTCCTATTTGCACTACTGTGGGCTTTGCCTCACCCTTGCATAGCTTGGAGATGTCCAAAAACATGAGTGATGATATGAAGGAGGTCGCTTTCTCTGTCCGAAACGCAATACGCTCTAATTCAGCAGAACCTCAGTTTAAGGACACTGCATGTCAAACCAATGGTACGAGAACGACAGGGACGCAGACCACCCAGACAATCAGTGTTGGCTTGCAGACAGAAACCCTGCGCAGTATCACCAGCAGTCCACACAAGTGTCTGACACCAAAGGGGGGGTCCACGCCTGTCTCTTCACCATCCAGAAGCCTAAGAAGCAGGCAAGTGACCCCCGTCATTGAAAAGGTCCAGGCTAAGTTTGAACGCACATGCTGCTCCCCCAAATATGGTTCTCCAAAGTTGCAAAGAAAAATCCTTCCCAAATCAGACCAGCCAAACAACCGGACTTTGCCCAGCACACCTCAGAAAGGATTCAGTGAGTCCGCTTGGGCTAGATCAACTACTACAAGGGAGAGTCCTGTCCACACCACCATCAACGATGGCCTCTCCAGTTTGTTCAACATTATTGATCATAGCCCCATCTTTCATGAAACCTTCCAAAAATGCCCCAGGTCTAGCAGCCGGTCCAGGTCAGCAGAACCCAGACCAGAACTGGGCCCAGTGCAGGAGCCATGTACAACTGCCCGTGGCAGATCACCCAGTCCTCTCCGGTTGGGGACAGAGACGCAAAAGGAAGATGGGGCTGAGGTGACAAGTATCCGGCAGGACTTATCTGCTCCTCCAGGTTACACACTTGCAGAAAATGCTGCCAGGATCTTGAATAAGAAACTTTTGGAGCATGCCTTAAAGGAAGACAGAAGGCTACCTTCACACAACCCACCAAATCTTAGCAATGACAACAGCACAGGAGAAATTGTCAAAGTAGATCCAGGGTCCATAGAGGTAATGAGTTTGTTTGTTTTTCCTCCTATAGCTAAATGCACTCTTCTTTGAACAAATGCATTATGAGATCTCTTGCATTCCTAGTGAGTATTTACAATGAATATCCTAGTCCTGTCATGGTACCACCAGCGAGTCCCCATCATGAAACTATTGGATTAGTCACTGAAGAACACATTAAAGAATTGAGTTTCTATCCTGACAGCTTATCAGGCTTGAAAGCATCAGAAGAGCTTTATCCTTTACAGGATAAAGATGCCTTTACAGGATATAAGTTGTTCTCCCCTGGTGAATCAGTGGGGTAAGGGTTTTCTGTCACAAAACACACCACATGTTACAGATGCTCTAGGGACTCTAGGTTTGAGTAATTTTCTCTTTTATGCTGGATGGAAAGGTAGATTCTTTCTCCTACACAAAAATACGTGTTAACAAGTTCGTGTGAAAAATAGTCTCTACAATACCCTGAACCGAAACTTCAGGGCCTTCAGCATACCTTTTCTGGATGTATCTGGTGAAGTCTGGCTTGGGTCTGTGAATGTGATTAAATGGCATGGCATTTGGTACCAACTGTTGCTGCCTTACAAAAATTAGAAAAAAAAAGAGAATGAACTAGTCTAAGCACATACCTACTTAGTGTTTAAGAACTCTGGTGGTATTTTGCTGTCAACAGCATAACGGTCATTGTCTGTCTCAGGAAGTACGCCCAGGTATTGGGGGTCAGAGTCTCAGGTACAGCAATGTGCTAGAGCAAGCAACAAAAAAGAGGGTGTAATGATGGACAGAAGCTTTCAGTTATCAGTGCCTAAGCCTCCTGTTTCTGGTGAACCTTTGTGCATGTGAGAGTGCTGCCCTGAGGGGGCCTGGAGAAGCTGAGTTATGTCCATCTCTTACCCAGCGCGTGTTGCCTTTCTGGCACAGCACGGAAATGGCACGTGCCCAGCTGCTCAGCGATGCCCCCCAGGGCAGGGACAGGACCCCCTCCTCCCCTCTGCCCCACGCTGCCCCTTTAGCACCCGGATGTCTCAGTGGGCCCCAGCTGCAGGGCAGCAACTCCTACTTGACCTGTGCTCACCCCAGACATCCCACCTTGGCCTCGCTGGGCTGACTCCCACCACTCCTGCCTCAGATAGCCCCAAGGGAAGGTTCAAACTCCACATTTGGCTTGAAGGATTTGTGGGGACCCGAGCGCTGAGACTTTTGGTCTGCAGTTCGCCTTGCAGAAGTGTGTGGTTCTCAGCGGACAGTCGGTTCCTCTTTTGTAGGTACTGCTCAGAGGACATGATCTTTTTTGCCTAGCAGAGGATCCAAAGGTGAGGCTATATTCCCTATATGCAGTTTAAACAGATATAAATAGGGAAGTTTCTACCTATGAAAAAGAAACCATGCACACATTGTAAGTAACAGTGAATGAAAGTGGGTTTTAAGCACAAACCTCAAAGTGAATAAAAGTGGAAAGCAGCCTCATTTATTTGACTCTTTCTAGCTACCTCCGTATTTTGCCTTTAGTTCGAAATACTGGGAATGCACTACTGGTCCTGGTTAGAAAGTGTGTTGTACTCTTACAGGTTCAACTCAGCTTTGCCTTTAAGGCATCCCTGGAAACTCTTGATTCCCCCCTACATCTTTTAAATGTCTCAGCAGATTTCAAGTATAAGTAAACAGACGTCATCCCACATCATCACAAATTGCTGTTGGCAAAATACAACTAGCGTCAGTACCTGAGTTTGATCCGTGGAGAGATTTGGGTCCTTGCTGTTTAGTAAAATCTCATTGGCCATCAAACTGCCAGAAAATTGCTCATCTTTTTGAATTCTCAGTATCTTCTGCCTAACTTTTTGAGTTCTGAGCCTCAGAGCTAAGACTTGGTTTTCCTTGCAACTCTTACTCGGCTGTTATGACTGCTGTCTAGATGCACAGGTTATGATCTTTGGGTGGACCTGTCATTGCTCAGGATTGTGCATTGAAAAGGAAGGCGGTGGGCACTCACACGATGAGCTTTTAGCTTTTCCTAGGTGAGGCGATGCTCTACAAGATGTACTTAATGGAGCACGGGTTCGCCGCTGAAAACAAAACCGCAAATAATTTTAGACTCTACAGATGCCTTGGGTTATGTATGGATTACACTGACCACACAAGTTACACTTTGTACAAATTCCACTTAGCACATTTTGTACAAAGCCAGACACAGCAGTTCAGCAAATGGTGATCTTGGGGGAGGCAGGCTGTGCCCCTGCCACTCTCCCATAGACCCTGCTCTGCTTGCCCCCTCACCTGTTGGTTTCTGGCCAAGATAAGTGCTCTTGTTACCACCCAATGCCTGCTTGTTTTTGCAGTCACGGCATGGTACATTGATGACTTCTAGACTTGCATGGAGCACCTGTTGGTGGCTTTTCTTTAATTTGAGCTTCTGAGTGGTTTAGTTACGTAACTGGCTTTTATAGTCCTGCTGCAAATATGAAATCTAGTTCATGTATATTTATATATTTAAATACATATGTATGTGTGCGTGTGAGTATATATGCATACAAAGCAGTAATAACTTTGTATTTTCTAACTTGCCCAGAGCTGCTTACAAGCAAATTCATATCCACCCAGTGCAGCCTACTAGTGTCTTACCCTGCTAATTCAGTAAACCACTTGCATATCATGGGATTTATAAATATTACTATTAAAAATGCAGATTAGTATTGCCTAGCTAACAGTGTAAGAGCTGTATGAGTATTTTTGTTCTATGACTAGCAAGGGTGTAAATCATAGAGGTTACACAACAGTCCTGGACTGGGGGTGAGGCTCATTTCTGGAGACAGCGCTGTGAAAGGACCGGCCACACAGACCCACGGAGGAGAGGGGGCAGAGCCATTGCTGCACACTTGCCGCCGAACCGTTCAGCATGGGAGGGGGAATGTTAAAAAGAAGGGAAGGTGTTGTCAGAATTAAAGGGCTTTTACTTTAGTTTGAGTCTTCCATCCAGCACCACTGTTAAACAGGAACAAGGGGGAAGGGTGAGGCAAAGGGCTTTGATGAAACCTGAGCAACATAAGCATGAGCAACATGAGAAACATGATCAACACAAAACATCGGTTGCTGTTTCGCTTGTTAAAGATTTCCTAAGCAGAAATTCTCTCTTAAAATCAAACAAAGGAAAAAAAAAGTACAGCTTTATTTCTCTTTCACAGTAATGTGGTTTTTCCCTAGCTCTCATCAAGGTTGGCAAAGGATAACAGATGCCTTTCTCTGCTGAGTAGAAATGTTTGGTTTGTTTAATGCCATGTCCACTTCTGAGATTGTGCTAGGATTGTAAAGGGTTGGCTTGTTTGCTCCCTTCCTTTCTAAATCTTTTTCTGCTAGTGGCTTATCTTTTGTTTTTGATTATTAGTTTCCCTGTGGTAACAGTGGTAACATGATCTGAATGGGTAGTAACATCTGGAGACTTCTTCCTTGCTGACATGAAATCTTCACTTTAAAAAAAAAAATTATTAAAACAGTTCTTTCCAACGTACCTGCTTTCTTTTTCTTTTCTGTCTGTTCTGTCCAGAACCAAACTGTCTTATTAACTGCCCCCTGGGGACTCTAACCCTGCCTGCCTCACTGCTGTAAGTCCTTTCTACCTTGTTTCCAGAGCTTTCCGAAAGCGGTCATTTTTGAACGTATGGGTTAACGAAGGGAAATAAATGACCACACATCCAGAGGTATCGGCACGCACCCGACATCCCTGGGGAGGGCCTTCGTATGCGACGGTCAGGAAGCGCTCAGGGTAGGAGCCCATCTGCCATCTCCTGCGGCAGCACGGGCTGTGAAGAAGTCACACTTAAGATTTTTGCTGTTTGGGTTTTTTGTTAAACTTTTTAAAAATGGCAAAATTTAATACCATTATAAAGGTCTGCGAAAATGTTGGGGACAGATTCAGATTTATAGCAAACATCTTTTCTTTTGTTTGACAAACGCACAGCCCCGCGCAGAGCTTCTGGCTGCCCCGGGGTGCAGTCCCACCGGCCATGGCTCCAGCAGCGGGTGGAGAGGGCCGGGGAGGGGGCTCCAGCACCAGCCCACGGCTGGCGGTCCCCTGGGCTCATTAAGCTGTTCCCAGCCCCCTTTTGGGAACCCCAGGGGCTGGGGTTGCCGCAGCGGAGGGAGGGAAGAAGCTGTGCAGACATGTGCTGTGACCATCCACTCCGCCTCAGAGCCAGAAAACTGTTTTATTTAGTTATCAATACAGGCATAGCCGTGGTGGCTGACAGCCTGGCTTAGGAAATAGCTAGAAACTAAAGCCCGTTTTCAATGCCCGAGGTAAGAAGCGCTGCCTCTCCACCCAAGCCCCCAACCAACCACCAAACTAAATTACCTGCAGGGTATTAATTTTTTTAAACATTTCTAGCTGCCACAGCTACATGCTGTAAGGGAGGAGGATGGGGTTTCCCAAACCACTCTGGACAGTTTCCTTGTCATGGCTGGATTTCTGTAGCCGAGGAAGCTGTGCTGCAGGTGGGGGTGACTGACTCCGCAGCCAGCACGTTACGAGGTTACGCTGCCAGTCACTTGTTGGCCCTGGAGCAACATCCACCGCCAGCACAGCCTCGCATTGTGCTGGGCATCTGTATGTCACAAATAAGATGAGCTTAACCCTGACGTGGGGTAAAAGCTGACCGACACCTGAGGGCATGCTGGAGAGACGGTTTTGAACTGGGAGGCAGCAGTAGAAATAAATTTTGTTATCGCCATGCTGTCCCTCGTTTGCTGCTATGAAACTAGGATAAAGCAGGCAGAAGCAAGCAGCGCTGTAGAGATATCACTTTAAGCTGCTGTTTAGAAAGAGGCAAAACCCGCAGATCTCATCGCCTCGGTTCACCGTGTTGTGCTGCCTGTCAGTGTTGCTGTGCACAGGGATTTCTCTTCACAAATCTGAGTCTAGTGGCAGCTTTCACGGAGCACATGTTGCCCCAGGCGCAATGGGATAAGGCGAAGAAAGGACACGGAGTCAATCTTCTTGTTAGCACCAATTTATATTTCATCCTTAACAGTTGTTTTACCAGGGGTCGTTGTGAAGTTCGCAGCGCGGAGATGGGGCGGGGGCGAGGGTGCAGGGAGGCAGCAGCGCGGGCCTGGGGTCCATGGCCCCCTGCCCAGCCCCTGCGATGGCTCCACAGTCTCGTTCTCTGCCAGTGCTGAGGGCAGGCGAGCGCAGCTCTGCCTCGAGCGGTGATGTGCAGCTGCGCATCGCCCTCTGGGCTGTGTATGGCCCAAAGGCACCGAGGTTTGCCCTTCGCAGAGGCTTCCCCAAGCCTGACGATGCACTCTCTCCAAAACATGCGCCTGCACAAGCTCCATTTCCCCTACCTCAGCTCTGTGTCTTCAGATTGATCTTTCTGTCATGTGACATTCATGTTTGGTCCTCCCGCTGCAGCGGAGAGGTTCAGTGACATATCGCCTTGTCTGTTCACTGCCAATCACATCATGTTACCCACTCCGATATTCTCCATCCCTACTCACGTGTCTCCTCCTCCATGTGAAACTGTGCCCTGAATCCTTTCCTTCCTACTGTATCGTTCTGCTGCTGCCTTGGCTTCTCTGTGCCTGACCGTGCCAGAGCTTTTCCCTTGCATTGTATTGTTTCTGGTCTCTCTCTTCATTTATCACGAGTTTGCATTCTGATTTTGAGACTGGGTTTTATTGAACTCTCCTGTCTTCACCAGTGACTGCTCCTCAGTGTACGCATTTCTGTAGGTTGACAAACCCCTCTGATTTGCTTTTGTAAATTACAAAGTATGCAATGAAATTCAGAAGTTTGGCTTTGGCCCTACAAGACAGACTTGCTCCTACAATCACTCAGCTTGATGTAAGGAGCGTTCAGAGGGAGGCGGGAAGCCTAGCTATGCTGTCAGCAAAGTCCATAAATATCAGAAGCAATTACCAGCTTAGTACCAGACCGCAGATTGCTTCTAATCGCAGAGGCAGGCTACCAAGCCTGAACAGTGGAAAGTCGGTAGAGAAATAAAAGTTTAGGGTTTTTTTCATTTCTGTGAATGTCTTCTCTAAAGTACAGTTACACTGAACCCTGTAATTCAGGCTTCAGCAGCTGGCAGTAAAAAGTGATGTTGCAGAAGATGAAATCTGTAGGTAAGCCTCATCTTTAATCCAGCTGGAGATCATAGCTAGCCCTGTAGTCATTATTCTGCAGCTAAGAAGTCTTCCCTGCATGTCAGTCTGAACTCTGAAGCAGACAAAAGGAGTCGGTGGTTGATTTTCACCCCGCTTGCAAATGCCAGACCTGGTCCTTTAATGCCAGATCAGCACGTAAGGCAATGTGATGAATAGTGGATTTTCCTGAATAATCATGCAAATGTACATTTCAGGTCTTCCATTTCTAGCACAAGGAAAATTAGCAAATGGAAGTTTGTCAGCTACTCTGGCTCATCCCAGACCTCTTTCTATCATTCTCTCCTTACTTGTTCCATGAATCATGGACATACATGCAGATACCGGGAGCCCACACACAGCCAGATGTCCGCTGCTTGCTTTTGTCCCATGACATGATAGATGCTTAGCTTTAGTTCGAATTTTTTTGCTTCTTAATTCTTCGCGCATCCAGACAGCCTCTAAGGCAAGTCACTAACCGCTGTTTTGCTCTCTTGGCTGCCAAGGAACTGCCTTGTTCTGCACTAGCCCCATCCCTCCAACCCTGCTTCTCCCGGCCAGAGAGACCAGCGAACCGGCGCCCACCGTCCCGATGGGCTTCACATTCCCCTACTGCCTCACAGCCGCAGTCCAGCGGAGACCCGACTTCCTCGGAGGAGAGCGGGAGCAAGGAGCCGCTGGCAGAGACCGCCAGCCAGGGAGGCGAGCCGGCCTGACTCTGCGCGGGAACCGGGGGGCTGCGACTCGCCTCCGCCAGGTCCCCCGCCAGCCGTCTGCCGCCAAGGAGGGAGGTCTGCTCGGAGAGGTCAAAGAATGTTCTCAGACGCAGCTGCTGAATGTCCGACCTGGGAAACTGAGGTGTTTCTAGAATGAAACAGTTAATGTGCCTGTAATAACTTAATTTTTTTCATAGCTGAGAAAACTATTTTTGTCTCCATCTTTTCTACATACAGTATATTAACAAAAAAAAGAAAAAAAAAAAAAAGCGTAAAAACGACATAAAGTAAGATTTAAAATAACATGTAAATTAAGTTTTAAGGGAATTTGAATACGTGCTCGCGCTCTCTCCAAATACTGACTGCCTTTTGGTTATATTTGCACTGTTATGGTTTCAATTTTGGGTTTGGGTTTTTCGTTTGTTTTTTTTATTTCATGTAAAACTAGGGTCTTAAGTTAATTTTATTCTATTTTAATGTCAGTGTTATCAGTTTTTTAAAGTAAGGTTCTTAAAGATGCTTCAACTGTCTGAAGCGATACCTTTTAAGTAGTGAAGAAAGCCATTAAGCTAGTTCACTAGACTTGTATGAATTGAGATGGAGGGGAACACAGGTAAACACAAGAAGAAGTATGGAAAAAAAGAATGCCTCAGAAAGTCTTACGGAGTTAGCTGTAAAATACACCTACAATACTTGACTTGCATGCCTCTGGGTCCTCGCACTTTAGTGCATGTACATACTGCTACTGTACCATCACATAAATGTGAGTCAATCTGTTTCACTGTAATATTGTTGTGAATTTACCTGTACTGTACTTTTATTGTTGGTATTCTTGCATTGACTATACAAAAGGAGTTTTTAAATTATTGTTAGCAGTTCAACTGGCTATGTACAGCGTTTACTGAGAACCTCCTTCATTTTGGGAAAACCACGGAGATCTCTGGGCATACTAAATTGTAACTGGTCTTGTTGAAGAGTCTACTGAAGACCATGTGACGTGGAAATAAAACCCCCAGTATTTACAAGTTGCTTGAGTGCTTCGTGATGGTTTTTTATGATGTTACTTCCCAGGTTCATTTAACTGGGGGGGCAAAGCCCTCAAACTCCTCCTTTATTCATAAGGGAAGAAGAATGCTTCTTTATACGAAATAAATCATGGCAAATTCAAATATTGTGCTGTGCTCTGCAGACCCCTGAGAGCACTGGGTCAGGCCATGGGAAGGTTTCTAAATTCCCTCACTGAACTCTGTGAAAACAGCTGCTCACACAGATAATGGGACCCATCTTCTCAGCTCCTCTGAGGCCATATGGCTTGTTGCTTTCAGTCGTTCATGGGAGTGAAAAACAGCTGGCTAAACATAATACCAAAAATATGACATCTCCAGTGTTAATCCAAGCTTATATCTTGTATGCATTAGAATCATAGAACCACAGAATCATTAAGGTTGGAAAAGACCTCTAAGACCATCAAGTCCAACCGTCACCCCATCACCACCACGGCTACAAAGCCATGTCCTGAAGTTCCATATCTACACATTTTCTGAACACCTCCAGGAATGGTGACTCCACCACTTCCCTGTGCAGCCTGTTCCAATGCCTGACCACTCTTTCGGTAAAGAAATTTTTCCTAATATCCAGTGTAAACCTCCCCTGACACAACCTGAGGCCATTACACGCAAAGACCAATAAAACCAAGGCTTTTGTAAAACTGGTGGCTGACACTGAGAAGTAAATGCAGCTGAGAATTCGCACGCTTCCAAAAGGTGGAAGCATCTCAAGCTGCTTTGGCTGGGACTGCCTGTTTGACCACGTGCTTTCTCTGGGAGCCCCAGAACTGTTCTGACTAGTTAAGTCATCCCATTGCTGAACTGGCTCATTCCTGCAGGATTTCCTCTGCTGAGGCTTTCTGGGGCTCGTTTGTTAAAGAGCACCATCTGGGATCCCTTAGAAGCCTTCCTGGCTAGCTCTGCCAAGCGATAAGTCCCTCCCATTCCGTCCCACTGCATCATGGCCGGCTTTGTAGGAAGTTGAATTCAGCTGTTGGATGAGCACAAAATCCCTAGCTCCCACATAACAGCCAGTTGAGGTGTGACTTCTCCCGTATCAGTTAGGACTGTGGATATTAACCGGTGTCAAAATGTGTCCCTGTGGGTCATCATTATGAAAATTGCTACCTACCAAGACAGGCAGTGACTGAGAAGTACTGTTGTCTAATGGCTCTCCGGTTCCCCAGCCAAAACAAGGGGTGTCCAGTGCCAGTCCTGGGCAGCAATAGGCATATTAATGATAATTGCCTTCCCAACTGTTTCAAAGTCTCACTGCTAGCATTTTATTGTGAGCGTTGACACCCCCAAGTCTGAACGTTTAAAATTGTCCATGGTGGCCACCCTACTTGCTTGAAAATACTCTCTCTGCAACAACAATTTGCTGAATTGTTGCAATGATTTCAGTTTGGGAGTGGAAGGAGGAGCACGTGCAAGAAGGGAGGTCAGAAAGGAGTTGCAATGGTTATTGAAGAAGACTGAAGCCACAGCTGAAAGATCCTTGTTTGTTTTCAAAATCTTAATTACCAGGAGCAGCTTTGCAGGGGGGGGGGGGGGGG
>Ga0065711_1003841_pt1 | contig 26116 bp, 27 predicted proteins | sample Hoacrofraction12_FD_59098 | JGI IMG/M metagenome (GOLD analysis project Ga0065711, IMG submission 59098) | Hoatzin crop microbial communities from Cojedes, Venezuela - Epithelial fraction 12 v2 (version 2) | ecosystem: Host-associated > Birds > Digestive system > Esophagus > Crop | place... | reverse complement strand
CAATGTTATTTTTATTTATCTTGAGAGCTTTTTTTTTTTTTTTTGTCAAGGAATCTATTCTTTTGCTAGCATGTCTAGCGCATTACCCTAGTATTAAAATTACTTAAAATCTGGCCCTAGTCAAAGAAGTCCAAGCTTCTTTTTTCTTGCCTCTGCTCCCTCTGGGCCATTATAGCAAAGGCTCCTGTTTGCTTTTTCTGCTTTATACAGCACCAGTAGTCCCAACACTTATTTTTGCAGTTGTGAGGACCCTGCTTACGAAGCTCATTGAATAGGCTTGCATTTCTTTACAGAACTGACTCTCCTTGTGGTCATATATTTTATTCCCTTAGGAAGGGATTCTTTCTTTAAGAGTGACAATGACTCTTCTTCCCATTCTGTTACTTGAGATTTGTTTGGGTTTCTTTAGTTTCCTTTGCACATTAAAGATCTGTTTGCAAATTTGAATCAAGCACATCAGGGTCTTTCTTAGGCAAATGCTTTCGTCACATACAACTTTGTAAGGGATGGTTGAAAAATCCCAGTCATTTCAGAAATTCACTGAAAGCAGAATTTTTATACTTTAGTAGGAGAAATGGCTTTTTGCTCATCTGTTTTTTTCTGCATTAGATTTAAAATTCCTTTTTATGCAGAAGTCAGCAACATCCTGACTAATGTTCTTTTCTTTGCATAGTTTATTTAAGAAATTTAAAATTTATTACTTATCATGGTCAATGTGTAAGTGTAAAATCTTTTGAATTTTTTAGGATCTTGTCAGTTTTGATGATCAGCATATCTGATGTTATCTCATAGAGTTTTCGAGATAGATTACTACACAAGGCTGAACAGCTCTTGGAAGAAAAGGATGAAGTCCACTTCAACTATGCCAAAAGAATACTACAGTTTCTTCAGAATGTTAAACTGAGATATCATCCATTGGTAGAAAAATGCAACAAGATTTTTCTTAAAAGTGCCTCCAGTCTTGATATACACAGTATTAGTCTTATTTTTGGACTGTATGAGCAGCTGGGTTTTGACTATGCTGAATTCCGCCTGGTAGCTGAACAGCTGCTGTCTGAAACTATAGATGATTATGATGATCCTGAAACCTTCACAAAATTATTTTTTACTCTTGGGCCTATGGCAGGATCCAAGGTAAGAGAAAGGTAAGTTTATTAACAATTTTGTCTTAGTTATGATATATACATAGTCTTGCATGGAAATTAAAGATGCATTGGTGTTTAGAGGAATTTCTGAGCCTATCCGTGAGCTGAGTGTTAGGTTTCCTAGTTGTAACTTTGTAGCAGCGTATTATTTCATTATGGAAACACTGTCATAGCAGTTTGTCTTAAAAAGAGTTGTGTAGAAAGATGGACCTAGTAATCGAGGGATATGTGAATGCTGTTACGAAAGGCCGTCTTGTAGCTCTCTCTTGGACTACAGCCTTCCTTTCACAGTGGATTGTGGTAAAAAACCTCCTGAGAAATATATGCAGTGTTATATGTTGTTTTTCCCTTTTTAAGACTGACAGTAGCTGAAACAGCCCGAGTCTTGTCCTATCCCAGTTTGCTGTACATCCTATTCTATATGAAAGGTCATCAGCAGGGAACACTTCAGCATTTATTTAGCAATTAGAGCATAGTACCGTGAGGCAGATTTTACTCTGCCTGTTTTTCTTGTGCTACAAAATGCTATTTGGGGGTGGTATTAGTCATGGGTCTCTCGAAGTCTGCAGTTTTAGGCAGAATTTGCTGTATTAATTACAATTAGTCATATTTTCAGTCATATTCTTCATGAACATTTGCCTCTATTTAGAGATTTGGATATACTGCAAGCCTGTGTTGGTTTTGCCATAGCTGACTTAGTTCCAAAAACTTTTCCAAGATTTTTTTAAAAATTTATTTTATTTTTGGTAAAAATCAGTGTGGGACAGAAGTAGTCATTAGCTTTATTTGCCCCAGAACCAGTTCAACTCAGGTTTGATTCTGTTATCTGTAGCTTGTTGATCAATGGTGAATTGTTTAGTGTTTTAGAATACCTTTCCTACTTCTCTACATTCAGAATTGTTGGACTCACTGGTTTCTAGTGTCAGAGCAGTACGTACTGATCTGACACACTCACATCTGTTATCTGTGCCATACAGATCAACTGTTTAGAAGAAGGGTCCACAGAAGAAAGGCCTCTAGTTTGGGGGAATTTTTTTTCTGTGTTTCCTTAAGTAGTCTATTGGTTCTTTCCTTCCTAGACAAATAAAACGGCCGCAATCTTTGTTGGAGAATTTGAGCTGTTTTTGTTTGGAAAATGTATCTTCTCTTTTCCTCTTTAGGTTGCTAGTAACAGCAGGGCGCATGGCAGAAGAATTTAGCAGTCATCAAGTATTGGTAATACTGAAGACGATGGTGAAAATGAAATGCAGAAATTCTCATTTACTCAAAAAGTAATTTTTTTGATACTGCTAAGAAGTTGTATTCTCTAGGTTAAACTACTTCCATTTAGTATGGAAAACTATATAATATCCAGTAATTTGAGAGTTGAAAGTGTGTCACTTGCACATGAACACATATACACTATATCTAATTAGCATTACAGATTTTAGAATATGACAGCTTGACCCAGAAGTAATTGAGGCAACTTAGGAATTTCATAGAAGGGCATTTCAAACCTACCAAGTTAATGTAATCTATATTTTTTTAGCTTATTTACAAATATGTGATCCTGTTTGAGTAAACTTTGCCTCTAACAATTACTGTAAACTGGTTAGACGAATGAGAATATACTAAGTTGCAGAGAGTGCATCCTATCTAGGAGATCCTGTGATGTGAATTGTTTATTCAAAAGTTATTGTGCCCTACTTTGAGGTATTAAGTCTTGTGTCTTCAAGAACCTGGGCCAGGTTTTCTGCAGTTGTAAACTGAATGTTGTTTATAGGGAGAGGTAATATTTCGTACAATGAAGGGAAAAGCAGTTGAGGTTTTGAGCACAGAAGATGCAGCATCAGATACGTCACAGATGCAGCAGAGTTAAATGCAGGTTGTGAGCAGTAACTGTGGATTGAATGTAGTTGTATGAACCAAATAGATCCTTGGAAGAAAAATGACAAGTAGTACTGTAGAGCAGAGTGGTATTAAAGAGAAGACCAGGTGAATTCATGCTTTTTCTTCTTCAATCTCACTGGCTAAGGAAGGTCTTAAGGTGTTATCTCTCCCTACAAATCCAGCCCCCTCTTACAGCTTTAGACCAATATAGACGTAGCAACCACTGTTGTGGTAAGTGAGTACGGCGGTGGTGAAGATGGTGATGCTAGTTTATCCCATTCTTGATCCACTCTAAATTTAACTGATTGTAAAATCTGCAACAGAAATTACTACAGTGAAGTAGCTGTTTTGCTGTGATGAGGGCTTTAATTTTGCAGTTCACTAAGTGGAGAGAGGCTGCTGTGTCTTGGTGGAACACCGTCAAAACTGGGGTGGAGGGGAGTGTGGGTATGTGCAACCCTCCACCTGGGTACTGTGTGCCACGGGACACCCCTTCTTCATGTGGGATGTTCTGTTTTGCAGGATCTTCTGTATTAGCATAACACCATGTCATCTTTTTCTGTCTGTATTCAGGATGGCTTCTGTTCTGCACAAACACTTGGATAGCTATTATGTATTACAGTTGGTAAAGTTAACGCAGTACTTAGTGGTGTTGCGTTGCCACGATCTGGAGCTGCTTGCCAAACTAAAAATGTTACTGTTTGGGTAAGTGTGTATTCTTGGAAATGTAGCTATTTAAATTTTAAACAGTTGTCTACTTAATATTTTAAATAACAAGCTAAGATGTTAAATCCTTTTGTTTCCATAAAATATGAAGAAGTAACAAACTGTTAAAAGTATTTGATTCTATTAAACACGTAAATCTGAGAATAGGAAGTGGATATTGTCTTGACTGTAGACCCAATGGTATCTACTAATACCTATGATATCTTTTCAAAATAGATTTTTTTTGCCCCTTGGCTGCTGCAATATCATGACATTGAACAGGAAATTTTGATTGGTGCTTTAAAGGGAGGGTAGGTATTAATGTCTTCTTTGATGTTTGGAGGAATAAGTAATGAAAAATATACAGTAAGAATGCCATGGTTGGGACAAGTGAAAGTGTGGAGTGGAAGTGCTCTTTTGATTGAAGGACTGTCTAGTTAGTTCTCAGGCTTGTACAGTTGCAACATAGAAAGGGAAGCCGTTTCTGGAATCGTGGGAGAAGAGATCTGCCACTGTTGCTTCCACTGCTCACCCTCTATAGGAACTCAGTGCCCTGGCTGTACGTATTTTTTGTGCATGATGCCTTCATGTTCCTCAGGCACCTCAGAACATGGTGCTCGCCAGGACAGAAATCACAGAAATTGTCCAGGCCCAGAAACGCAGAGACTCCATTAACAAAGGTGGACCTTCTGCCGTAACTAAGGACTTCTGTGTTTATCAGTAACACTTGAAGCCTCACCAGCTGACTGAGATACTCCTTCTCTTCTTCTCTTTTTTAGTTTTGAATGAATTAGAAGGAAGAATTTAGTCTCGGTGAAAAAAGATGGTAGTCACTAACTATGAAGTTCTACCATGTCATTAATATTCTATTTGTTTTATATTTGATGTGCAGTTTTTGACTTTTAAAATAGAATTTTCATGCATTTAATTTATTTGATTTTTTAAACATTTGCACCTTGTCAGTACTGATGGTCTGTTTTTATTTCTGTCTCTCTTCCAGTTTCTTAAAATCTAGTGTCATACCTGCTGATACTGCTGCAATAATTCGTGTTCTGGCCATGCTTCCTTCCTTCCAAGTGGAGGAAATCATTATAAACAAAGCAGCAGCAGTTCTGCCTCAATGCAGGCTCCATCATTTGAGTTGCATTGCTACGGCTCTTGTCAAATGGAATCATTATGACCAGTTGCACTGGCAAAACAGTTCTGAGCTATGTGTAAAGCTTCTGCAAAAACTAAATGACTGTGGATTGCAGAGGCTTCAGAAAGCCAACAACTTAAATCGTCTATTGGAAGAACTTACACATGTGAATGGAGAGTGGTTTGGAGAAGTCCTCAGTGAGGAGACTATGGCCATGTGTCAATGCTTGATAGACCAAATAACACGGGCAAATGTATTACAGTTGTCTTTTTTCCTCATAAAAACAAACCACCGTTGTCCTTCATTACTTGACAGAATAGCTTCTGTGACTGTTGAAAATATACACAAGGTATTACAGTTTTTCTTTCTATCTACTGTGTAAGTTATTCAGTAAGAAAGGACAGGTCAGTAGTTGATGTGTTTCAGAACACAATCCACACTGTTTCTAAGAGTTTTTTTAAGTGTTCCTGATTTGGAGCTCATCTTTTTCTGTGTTCACTCAAAGCTCTTTTGCTTCCATGTATATTATTTTGCGCTTACCACTCTTTAATTTTCCTTTCTTCTTTTGTTGTTCAGTCAGTGTTAGGTCAACCATAATCCTCTGCATTCAGCTTTACGTTTGACTATCTAAATAATTTTTTTTAACCTCTTTACAAATAGTCACATCACATGGTGTATATTTTTACATTACTCATTGTTGTGGGGATTTCTCAAGTAGCCTGTCTTTTTGGTCAAAATTACTGTGTTTTCTTGCTATACTTTTTTTTTTTTTCTCCTTCTCAGTCTAGTATTTATGTAGATCTCTGATTTTATTCTGTGGCAGTTTAGTTTCTTTAAAAGTATTTAATAGGAAACCTTTTTAAAAGCTTCTTAAAGTCTACATATACAGAAACACTTGGATCATCTACATGAAATTATTTTAAGTTTTAGCCATAGCTGCAGTTTTAATGATTCCTGCATTTTATTTTTAAAATATTTTTCTCCAGGAAAAGTTGACCAAAAAAAAATTTTGAAAATGGCTCATCTAGTCTTAAATCTCCAAATTCTGAATGAATTATAGAACCCTTTTTTATTGTAAAGCAATATTAGGATATTTTGCAGTGACTTAATTTAGGATGTCTTTTTTTCCAGATCCACCCCTTTGGAATCTATTTTATTCTCTTCCTTTTCTCTGCTCTGAATTATGACCCTCCTGCCAATGAAGAATTCTTTGAGAGTTGTATCCAACATCTTACTTCTAACTTGAGTAAGTGCATTAGAAAAAGATATTCTGACACCAAATAAATGAGTATTATTGGAAGATATTATCTGTACTGAATAAAAGTGGGAATAGAATGGCATTTCTTTTTAAGCAAAGAAAAAAATGTGTCTGTATGTTGCTACTAATATTCTGCTACTGGTGTTAAACCACGATAGACGTTCAATGTACGCTTCCATTGGGTTTTCTAGCTTCATTTCACCCTTTTAAAAATTACTATTGGTGAGGGACTATCAAGGTATCTTGAGCGTAGTAAAAAGTAAGTGAAAATTCTGAAATTCTGATTAATTTTCCTTGCTGTTATTGTGTAGAACTTTTGTGGCATTCCCCAAGGAATCATCATTTGGGGACAGGATACAATTTGTGATAATTTGTGATTCATCACAAAGAGATGGTTAAGTTGTAGAGGAAATGTGTGGAGACTTTTTTTTTTTTTATATATACTGATGATGCATCATTGATGATGATTGGAGCACATCTCCTGTGAGGAAAGGCTGAGAGAGCNNGGGCTGTTCAGCCTGGAGAAGAGCAGGCTCCAGGGAGACCTTAAAGCAGCCTTCCAGTACTTGAAGTGGCCTACAAGAAAGCTGGAGAGGGACTTTTTACAAGGGCATTTAGTGATAGGACAAGGGGTAACGGCTTTAAACTGAAAGAGTGTAGGTTTNGATTAGATATTAAGAAGAAATTCTTTACTCTGAGGGTGGTGAGGCACTGGCACAGGTTGCCCAGAGAAGCTGTGGCTGCCCCCTCCCTGGAAGTGTTCCAAGGCCAGGCTGGATGGGGCTTTGAGCAACCTGGTCTAGTGGAAGGTGTTTCTGCCCATGGCAGGGGGGTTGGAACTTGGATGATCTATAAGGTCCCTTCCAACCCCAACTGTTCTGGGATTCTATGATATAGCCTCACAGAACTCTGAAAATTTGCTGGCTACTGAAATATTGTGGAATTACCTTTTTTTAATACTAACTAGTTTCCTCCTGCAAAAACTTGGTAAGAGTTACCTTACGCCTTGATGCAGGTAGCAGAGGTAGTCCTTAATCTGCCGGTGTGTTCATTTAGTATGTTAAGAAAGAAACTTGGAGATTTGGGAGGGTATTGCAAATCCTTTCAACGTCATGTCAAGTGTTAATATGAATTTCTGTTTGGTTTCTAAAGGTTGTTTTGAAACTCACCACTTGGTGCTGCTGGGTCATGTTTTGGCAGTGGCCGGGTATTTTCCTCCAGTTCTGATAACGAGGATATTTGATGTTTCTTTCCTAAGCAAATTGGATGCTCAACTGGAAGGTAGATACCTAGCTCTCTGATGAATTTGGTTATGTAGCATTTGGCATCAAATAGAATTGTGGACCTATATATGACTTGAGAAGTAGAATTACTTTTTAAAAGATTCACTTTTCTGGAAAGATCTCTCTCTATAGTCCATTATTTGAGTGCTAAAAGGGAAGGAATGACTGAAAATTTTTGCTTTGTTTTAGAAGTACAGACTTGTATTGCAGATGAGAGAAGCTCATTTAAAACAAATTTTGTACTCAACTTATTGCACTCAGTATTTAAAAGTCTTCAATAGTATTGGAAACAAAATTACTCAATTATGGTATTTGTTACTAGAAATAGTCACAAAGCTTAAGAAATAATGTGGGATTCTTGTTGCAAAAAATGAGTCCCACCAGTCTCTTCTCTCTAAATAAAAGACTAAGTGTTTGTCCAGCTGTTTCCTTCCTCTCTACCTGTACATTTTTCACTATCAATGTGCTGTTGCCATTTGACCTACAACTGCTTCATTAAAAGATAAATAATAGAAGGGAGTTTAAATTGCTGCTTTCTTCTGTCTTGCTGTAGTTCTTAATGTTGAGCAAAACCGATATTTTTCTTCTTTTTCCTCGGAGTTTTTGAGAACCTTTCTAAGATTCTGCAGCATGAATTTTGTAAATGCCATAGTATACAGATATTTGTGTCTGTAGTGAGGAATTCAGAGGTAGCTGTTTAGTTCAATGTGTTGGATTTTTCACATTTCAGTTCACAGCTCTTTATTTTGTTTGACTCAGTCCTGCCTGATGCCCTAAAGCAGAGGGTCCGCTCACGCCTCATGAAATTGAACAGAGCAGTCTGTCTGGAATGCCCCGAGTTTCACATCCCTTGGTTTCATGAACGCTACTGCCAACGTGTCTTTCATAACAGTAAGTAATTTAGGAGAGGAAAAGCTGCCCTTGTTACTAGTAATAGTCTGTTTTCAACAGTCTGCTAGACGTTTCTCCACAACAGAAGCTCGGGAAGGCGCACCCCGCTGTCTGCTGAGGGTGCGTGCTTGGGAAGTGCAACTGCTTAGCAGTGCGACAGATAGCAATTTTCCCTGTGAAAATTAATGTAATAGAGAAGGGATATTTCTACATAAGAAATACAATTTAAATACACAGAAGCAGTGTATGTGGCATGGAGGATGGACAGGCAGGAAGAGGATCATTGGGATTGTCTGCTGGAGGAGATGGGTCGCTTTGGTCCCTGCTTCACTTACAAGGCTGAGCATTTGACTGAAATTTTTCAAGGTGAACATTTTTGCTGCCTCCTTTTGAACTCACTGGTGTCATCTACCTCAGAATTATTGAGATCCATCAAGGATGAGAGATGGAAAAGTAGGCTGGTGATCAAGTGTAGCAGCTGAGATCTTTCAGAATAGTGATCAGTTCAGAAAATGCCGCTGATGCAAACTCAGTGTCTCCTCCACTAATTCTCACGGGGAATATCTGCTCTGCGGCCCGTCAAACTCAGCTGCCTGGTCTCTGAGACTGAAGGTGTTTAATGGAGCGAGGTACTAAACGATCTCAATAGCCAGAGAAGTGACAGATAGTGTGATGTGCCTGGAACAGATGCAAAATAAGTAAATACTTATTTGAGTGTCTGTCACCATTTAGAGCAGGGCAGCAGTGAACAGCGTGGCAGATGCTCTCTGTTAACCCCTGCCCTCCCCACTACGGGAAGGGAAGAAGGAGGAAAAGGGAGAGAGACTTACAAATTGGAAATTAACACCGCTTTACTAAGAATACTAATAATCAGAAAAATAAGGCAAAATATACATAACCAATACTGAGTTTCCTGGGGTTGCATGCCATGGGGATGCCGGGCAGGCACCAGGAAGTCCTGGACTGGAGCCTGCGGTAGCAGGGAACTGGACTCAGGAAGGCACAGATCGGAATCTGGATCAGGATCGCAGGCAGGACAAGGAAGAGGGTCCTCTTCGGAAGCTGGCCATGGACAAAGAGAGCGAGACCCTCGTGATCCCCCAGCTTTAAACTGAGTATGACGTGCATGGCATGAAATATCGCGTTGGTCAATGTAGGGTCACCTGTCCTGTCCGCCCCTCCCTGCAAGTGCGACCCTTGTACGACCCCTCACTTGCAGAACACAAGAAGTCTATCAACAGCCTTGGCTGCTATAGAAATAAACAGGGGCCTTTTCTGTATTCCATTCCTACCATTAGCTCAGTTAAACTATAAACATCATGTGTTATCAGCTCTGGAGTGGACACTGTCTGAAAAATAAGCAGCCCGCTTCACAAAAATGCAGTTCCTTAGAAGAGCTTTGCTGAAAGGAAAAGAGAACTGGTTTTGTTTTAACAAAAACCAGGACAGTGTCTAAGCACCGTGAAAAGCAAACAAAATCTAACAGGCGAAACCTGAAACTAAAATGTTTGTAGTATGTGAATGGGAAAAATCCTGGGATGGAAAGTCTGGATTTGAAATTCATGCTTAATAGGCACCTGCCACTTTCAACCCAAAAGATGATCACATGGTCTCTGAATTATGATGGAATAACACCAGGGATCTGTGGAAAAGCTTTAACTCAGTAGGCTGGCTGTCAAAAATGCAGTATCACAAAGTGCTATTTTCAGACCTTTGTCTGTGGAACTTTTGATGTATTAATTCTTCATTTTATCTTTGTAGGCAGTAGCCGAATAAATCCACTGCGACAGCATGTTCACAGAATGCTGACAGAGATCTTAGGCGGAAGCCATTATGCAAGAACATCTGTTCTCACTCCATACTACTATGAAATAGGTGAGAAGATAACCCTCTAAGGATTGTTATGGAAATCTCTGATGTCACTATTATCACCAAGATTAGGAGGCCCCTAAGTGTATGGCCACAAGATACTGCAAAGAAGAAACTGCTGTATAAAATACAGTTTCTAAAAAGTTCAGCATAATAAAGATAATGTTTGGTATCTCTGATTATGGTTATCACTTAGTTTTTCTAGAAGTAAACACTGTACAGATTAAATTATTTCACATTTTTTTTTGTTAGTAAACAGGTTTGTTGTGTTTTCTTGCAGATTTTGAGTGCGTTCTGGATAAAAATAAAAAGCCTCTTTCCTATATGGCTCAGAATATACCTTTGGATGATATGGAGGGAATACAGTTGAGACATGACATCAAGGATGAAGGGAGAAAGGCTCTGCCACCAGGAGCTCAGAGGTTAGTACCTCGAATTCTTGCACATTAGCTCTTCCAAGTGTAGATCAAGTTTAGAGCAAGGTTTTGATGCTTATGTCCTAATCCCTTGGCTGTTTATTTTTCCATTCCTTTTTCCAAAGCCTTATGAGGTTTAGCCTCCCTGCGTGTGGTGGGTTGACCCCAGACGGCAACTAAACTCCCACCCAGTTGCTCGCTTACTCCCTTGCAGCTTGATGGAGGAGAGAATATGGAGGGCAAAACGAGGAAAAAACCTCCTGGGTTGCAATTAAGACAGTTTAATAAGTGAAGAGAAGAAAAAAGAAAAACAAAACAAAAAGGCAAGAGGAAACAATTGATGCAAATGCAGTCACCCGCCACCAGCAGATCAATGCTGGAGCAATGGCTACTTGGAAAAACTCTCCCTAATTTTGCTGCTGAGCACGATGTTACATGGTGTGGAATGTCACTTTGGCCAGCTGAGGTTCCAGCTGTGTCCCCTCCCAACCTCCTGCCAACGGCAGCCTGTACACTGTGGGTGCAAAGTGAGAAACAGAGAAGGCCTTGATGCTGTGCAAGCACTCTTCAGCAATAGCCAAAATACCAGTGTGTTATCAACACTGTTTTGGTCACAGATCCAAAACACCACACGGGCTGCTGTGAAGAGAAGTAACTCCATCCCAGCCAGACCCAGCACGAGGGCGGGCAGGGCATTCTCGAAATGTGTTCCCTGAGATTGGAATATTGTTTTCCTCTCACCCTTTTAAATGTGAGACTTGAAAATGCCAGTTAGCTGTTTTTGCCATATGAACAAAAACAGATGCAGGGAGGAAATGCTTTTTCTAACTCATGTGAAGTTCAAGTATCTCTAGATAAATAGGAGGAAAATGTTCTGGGAGTTTCAGGGAGTTGGTTCATTTTCTTTTTCTGTGAGTTGTCAGGTTTATCAGTAACAGTCTTGCTGCAAGTATCAGTCCTGAACTGGAAATACCACTTCTCGCTATTCAGGTGGGGCCTTTAAGTAAATACACATTGTTGTTGTTCGCAGAATTGCTTTGGAATTTCTTGGTTCAAAAGCTTTTAGCAAAGATTCATATCACCTGAAAGGAGAACCTGCAGTGAAAAAACGACACCTGGAAATGCTGGGTTACCGGGTACTTCAGGTGAGCAGTCAGCAGTATTTTGTGTCCTTCCTGACTTGTATTGATAATGTAGATTAATACATTTGCCTTTAATAGTTAAAAGCACTTACTGGGTGAGAGCAGTTTTTGTATTTTGGGGGGAAATTCCAAGCTGTTCTTCAGATGATGTAAGGACTTGATAGAACTTGCACCTTCTCTGAAAGTGGCTGCAGTAAAACTGAAGTCAGAAGGTCTCAGTCTTACCTTCCTGCAGGCAAACTAGCAATCTCAACGTAGCCTGAGTGAAGGAGAAGTGAAACGAGAGTTTCAGTTCAATTCACCAGTGATTTCTGCACTAAAAAAAGATTGAACATACTCTCCTTGAGTGACAGAGAGACAGTTACGGCAGCTGCAAGATGGGATATGGACGGTGTCTGCTGCAGTGATAGTGCTGAGGCAGGCACGACTAGTGGCCAGAGAGAATTCACAGCCACCGGCACAGAAACATTTGGGTAATGGAGGCTCATGAATGCAGATTCCTCTGTATATGTAATTACTCACCTACTCTCATTTTAGCTAGAATCCTTCTTCAAGCTGAAGCTTGGTTGGGTTTTTTTTAACAGGATAATCATGCTTTCTCATATCACCCTGACGGTAAATGTTACATTACTGGTATGCCATTCTAGTTTGATACATTAATATTACAAACTATAGTAACCTGGGATTTTTCTCTCGATTTGGGTTTCAAAAGGTGGGAGATGGTGTAATGGAGTTGTCGTAGCCTGTATTGCGTAGGCATCTGCTTTGCATCTCTGCAACTCTCCTGCTTCTTGGAAGCAAACTGACTGTGCTTACATGGAGAAGAATCTCACAGTTAGAAATTGATCTTTTCAGTATTAGAATAAGCCTAGCTTTTAGAAGGATACAGGTGATAAAATATTTTCAAGCGGAGAACAGCAGGTATCAGAGAGCCTTTTCCCTGCTGAGGTGTTATGTGGCTTATACCGGTGTTAACACCCAGTTTGGATGATTCTGTTCTACAGATTCCTCACTTCGAATGGAATTCTATGGTTCTGTCGACAAAAGGCGAACAGCTAGAATATCTGAGAAAGTATCTATATGGAATACAGTGATGTCAGGCATGCGGTCACAAGTACTTTTTATACAAACGCTTTATGTACCATTAAACTTCTTGTCATCCTGGAATACTTAGTTTCAAAAATCTCTTTTTCTGCGAGTCAGCTGGACCAAGGCTTGCCATGGGGCGTCAGGTGTCAAGAGATGTAATCCTCACTTTGTTAGGGATTGCAAAAGGCAGGTCACAATGCGCCATGAAGATGTGATAAGGATGCTAAAGATCTCCCATTACCTGGAAGCTGTGCTTTAGGTACATGAGTCTGCGATAGTTTTGCCATAAAATTACATTATTACCTCCTAAATAAATAGCACAGAAGCTTAGCCAGGCATAAAACTGTCCAAAGAAAAAGTTGGAAATACTCTTTACTGTGAGAGAGGAGGCAGCAGATCTACTGGAAACTATGTCAGCCCTCCAGCATGTGACAGAATGAGCAACAGGGATCAAACAGGATCTGTACTGTGAAACCAAGAAACTGAAGTGCAGATTTGCTAAGAATAGGGCTGCTATTGCAGCCGTTCTGTTGCCTCTTCCAGAACAGAGGAACCGTGGGTGACTCTGTCGGGGGAGGGTGCTGTGCGCTGAGCAGCCTCCAGCTGCTTCTCCTACCCTGTGGTGTGGCGTGTGCAGGAGAAGCAATGGCTCTAGCCTTCTGGAACACCTTTGCATACTTAAAGGAGAGACTAGTTCTAGAGGTCTGGCAGCCCCCCAGACCCTTGAAACACCCATACTCCAGTTAAATGCAACTTGGAAGGGATACCAAAGAGACTTCTACAAGAGAAGGAGAGAATAATGCTTATGTCAGACGTAGGCACTTACAAGCAACTAGATAAATCATGAAATTTATTATTATGGCATTATGCATTGGACTAGCCCTTGCTACTAGAAATAGAACAAAATTAGACAAACCATCTAACCTGCCTCTTCTGTAAATAAGACAGTGTACAAAACAGCAAAATTAGGCTGAAAATTGAAAGCAAGAATCAAGACCAAGAAAAGCCTACAGAGAATGACAACCACCTTGGTTAGTGGCGGTAAGAAACATTGCTGGTTTGTTTATCATGGTTCAAAACCATCTGCCAGTTACCAGGCTTCCTGTGACCGTGCTCAGCCAAGGTTTGTGTCAGGAGGCGTAAGATACTGAGACGTGGAAGGAAAAAGTGGAACAGCCAGGAGAAGGTTCATGGTACAGCAGTAACTGTGGAGTGGTTGTACTTCCGCAAATCAGCCCATTTCGGGGGCAGCCATTTTGTGACTACAGCTGCTGTTGCCTCATAATGACTGCTGGCTGTGCCCATCTCTCTCACACACACGTGCGTGTTTTCTTGCCGTTTTAGTAGAAGCAGTAGACATTCTTTTTACCACTTCCTTTGAAACCTGGCAGAGGTAAGCAACTGCATTTCTGAATTGACCATTATGCACCTGGCTGTCACTTTTTTTTTTTTAATTACTCAGTAGTAGAAGAAAAGATTTTTGTTGACTGAACACAAATCAGGACAGGAATGAGCCAGGAAACCCAAACAGAACTGATCTGAGCTGCAGGGTGCTCTTCTGCGGCAGCCCTCACATTTGTGGGATGACTGAAAAAATAGTAGATGGCTGTCTGCTTATGGTATCAAGGGGTCAGGGGCTCTGAGACGGAGCAGATGAGTGCTTTGAGGAAATGTCATTGAAGGCACAGCACATGGGAAGACTGTATGCACATTATATTTTGTATAAAATGGAAAAGACAATTAAATACAGCTTAGGATCTGAGACAGTGGGCTACGCATCAGGGGGCTCTTGCATGCCCCTGCTTCTGTACAGATGACCTTCAGGTAGCAACCTCGGAGTGTCAGAAAGGTGGCAGTGGCTGAAGGGGCCGGTCATGGGTGGTCATGTGTTTGAGATGAACCCTGCCTTTCAGGTACCCAGCAGTCACTTCAAAGATCTTCAGGTTGGATAAAATCATGAGTATTCACAATGGGGAGAGGATTAAAACTTGCTATGAGTGGATTTAGAAAGGGCATCTAAGAAAATCAAAATACAGGAGTGTTTCAGTAAAATGTGCTGCTTTTGATCCTGTGCAGTCATTCTTTCTAAATTAAATCAGCAAGTGTTGGAGCAGATGGGCTGGTGTAAACCAGTGATTTAACTGGAGCCAGCGAAAAGATGCTAAGAACAGCTGAAAATTTGGGTACTAAAGGGGAAAACAGGAAAGATGTCCCACAGATTAAGCGCCGGTGTACAGCAACATGCTGAAATGAACCACGATGGCTGTGCCTTTGCCATGTGTTTACCTCTGTCACCTAGGAAGGCAATGCAAGGGGCCATTTGATCATTGGAATTGCTATTCGGTCAGGTACAGTGGGCTGCTTTTCCAGTTTTCCTGCTACATCACTTGTAATTAGAGTTATGACATCCTTTAGGTTTGTGACACCCTCTTTATTCAGTGGAGAAATCCTTTGAAGAGAGACTCTGTAATAAAGTTGTGGGTATGCTCTACTTTAAGAAAACGGAGTGCTTGGTTTTGGGCGAAGGCTGTACTAATAAATCTGTGTCCTGTCACTGGTGGTGATGATGAGCTCATCACTAAAAGAGACACCATCAAGTGATAACTTCTATAGTTTGAAAAACAAAGTTTAATTGTTAAAAATTTCAACATCAAAAGGCATAAACTCTTTGTTAGATGAAAAAGTCCTCTCTGCCATAGGTATTTGCTGATGATCAGTTCTTCCAGGACTTCTTCATGAATGCTTGTTAATGGCCTCAGATCTCTGAGAAAAACTTCCATGAAATATTTGCTTTGGAAATAAATATAAAAGCATAAAAAAGTGGAACATCCTTGCTACCAGAAACTTGTGAACTCTCCCTTTCTTCACGTCTGGCTACTAGTACAGCTTTGGCTGAGATATTGGCATTTCTTAGGCCAGAGTATTAGGCCATTTTTGTTTTCAGTATGCACTTCAGTTGCAGGCTAAATTATTTTTAGAAGGCTTTACTGAAAATATTTTCAAGATATGACTGAAGAATGCAGGATTTACATACATTGCTGAAGGGGGAAATCAGGCTGTACGAACAGCCAGTTAGAATAAAAATAGCTACCTACTAGTTGTATTTAACTTAACAATTAATTCATAGGCGTTGTTTGGAGGATAAGCCACCACTATCCTGGATTGTCTGATTGTAAGGAAGTCTAACTAGTTCTATTGGCAATTTCACAGAGTGAAAAATGGAGTTCTCTCCGAAATCTTCATTTATTCTAATCAACATTAATTAGAATTCTTCAGGATTTTAAACGTTGGCAAAAATTCTGTTGTTGTTGGTTAGCCTCTAAATATCTTACGACTTGGACAGACAGATGAAATGTTTAACAGTTAACAGTATAACTAGTATGCTGCTACAAAACTCTGTACAATTTGGGGACATTTCCATGCAACAAACCCAGAAGAACCTATCGAAACTCCTTCACCATACCACGTTTTCCAGCATTTTGTTTACAGTTTTGATAGCTTGAAGAGGTTTAAGCGGGTAGCCAGGCAGGAGGCTCCAGTAGCATATCGGATCTCTTTCAGTATGCCAATCCACTCCTTCTTTTCATCATCGTACCTGCATTTAACAAAATAAGGTCAGAACACAGCTTCTTAAAATTGGAGTTTGATGCTTCATCGCACATACATGAAAAGGGGGGATAGTCTGCATGTTCCCAAGGCTTGTAGCAACCCTGTGCTGAAGGATGCCACAAAAGGCTGCGTTTGTCCTCCAGAACAGAACATGCGCATGTGAGTTATCTGTTTCCTGTCATACTTTAATTACTTCTGTAAAAGCTTCCTCTGTGTCTTAAGCATCTTCAGGTTCTTACATATAAAGGTGTTTTTTCTGGGAATTCTTCCTATCCTTCTGCCAGTTAAAACTCCTGAATTTACCTTAGCAACTGAAGAGTTGTCACTGCTACCATGATTTAGATTAAAAAAAAAAAAAAATCTAGGAGATAGGGATTTCTGATTCTCTTGGAACAATTACTCATTTGACTATTAACACAGGAATATAGACAAACCTCTGTGTACACAGGCTTTTCTGCATAAGAATGTCACGAAACAGAGAATGGTTTTACAGTACACTTACAAGGCTACACCTGCCAAGAGACAGGGTAACTTACTCTTTTAAGGAGTAAAAGAATCTGAAGATCATGACTCAGACTGTTCAAATTATTAGCAGGTGGGAGTAGCCGTTAGATCCAAGTCTCACGTTTATTTGTCACTTTCTGACAAACATTTCTGTCAACAAGTGCTTTATAACCTGTGCTATGGTTCATTTCCAGAGTTAAAGAGAAAACCAATTTTACCCTCCAGTGTCCACAAGCCTCAGTTTTAAGTATAGCTTTCCAGCAGGAAAGCATGATTAAAATTAAACTTACTTCCATATGTCAGTGACTTCACTGGGTGCAAATTCTTTAGATTCAAGCTGAATCATTGCAAAGCCTCCAATAGCGTACAAAGCTCCACTTAAGGTGACTAAACTGATGGAACTTCTCTCTTGGGGAAATTCAGGCATAATCTCCCACCTAAAGATGAAAAGAAAAACCTAAGTTAAACACATGAGACATATCCTAAACTGAATGCACTCAAATACCCCTCTGGGTGACAGAAATTCAGGTACCAAGGACCACTTGAGTGAGTGGTTTAGTAAAAAGAACAAAATCTGAGATTTATCAGCAGTGAGTTTCCGCGTCTCCATCCCCACAGGGATGTCCTGCAGGCCTTCAGTGACGGAATTACACCGTGATGACATCTCTTCCCAGAGGCCACTGCTTACAGGGCGCCTGGTCCCATCATCAGTAATAGGCTTCATGCAGATGTATTGTCCCCCAGCTACTCTCATTTTTTTCCCTATAGTTTCCAAAATGCATATTCATTTCAAGTGACACTGACAGAATAATTCAACTAAAAAAAAGTCATTGGAGCTGATTAGCATAATTTCAAATTTTCTGCCACTTCACACCTATAAGCATGTAAAATATCCAGACATCCCACTTCTGGATAATGTCAACATCAAAACCAACAGGCTAATTTGCCTCTCTTGCTTGTGTGACTTGACTGTAACAAAATGGAGTAAAGCAAGACCAGAACCTGCACATTTTTCAGCCCACAAGCTGCACGTGTTTCTGAACAATGGAAGAGAAGAATGTGCTAAACATCATGGTAACAAAATGACCTTCATTTTCCTTTGCTTCCTATAGAAGGTGTGAAGTCCAAAGTTCCCTCACAGAATTACTTCTTGCATATTCATAGTTTGTATTGTTAAATTTTATAAGCAAGCCTAGCTTTGGGATAGCATACATTGAAGTTAAAACTTTTGTTGTAGGTTGATGCCACCTGTCAGTGACGACGGCACAGCTAAACGTGTTCATGTACCGTAGAAGTGCTTATTAATAAAATAAAGGTGCATCCAGGAACACTTACAAGTTTGAGCTATGATAATAAAGCTTTACTGATATTATTATAAATAAAAGTTTGTAAATAGGATGATAGGAAGGAAAAGTAACAACAAGGAAAATTAAGAGTAGGAAGACACAGATACAGAGGGTATAAAGTCCTGGAAAATCACAAACATTTTGGGGATGTTGGCTGCAAAAGATTCTGGCTATGAGGAAGAACACTGGAAAGTATCTGGATCAAATAAGTCAGCTAATTCCAGGTATGACTTCCTATCTTTTGTCATTACTTTATAGTATTTCAGAGCACGCACTTTAAATTCAAAGTATTCCTGGAGTTTTTGTACTAAAAAATAAGCAGAATGCCTGTCACTAACTACTGATGAATGGTGTTTGCCGTCACAAGGTAAGTGAACAGCAAGACTTCACAAGGCCGTGTACCCAAAGGATGTTCAGCTGGTCCTGATCAGGCACCCAGGTTCCCTTGCTGGGGTTTCAGGTTTAGTGCCAGTGCGGTTTCAACTCAATTGCATGGCCCTTGCCAATCTCTCCCACTTCTCCCCAGTTACACCAGCACAGCTGTTTATGCGACTGTGTGGTCTACTACACTTGGGAATATTCAGACTTTAAAAAAAAAAGAATTAAAAAAAAGGATTAGAGGGTGAGTTATTGTTGCTACATGAGCTCTTTGATCATGTTTTGCAACGTAGCTATGCTAGCACAGAAAATGCGTGTGGGGGCAGGAAAAATGGCCAGAGATACGCGCCCTTAAGCTGGTGCTGCTTCTGCTGAAGATGTGAATGTAGACCAAGTATCCCAGGGGGAGTGTGGGCACCTGAGCACCTTTGTGACTTATCTGAGAGCTCCCAAAAGCCTAGACGATCAAATGCTTGCTTAAAAATAGCTTGGGTATTGCACTCACTTATTGGTGGTCAGGTCAAAAGCTTCAACAGATGCAGTAAGGCCTTCTTCAGTGACACCACCTGCAATGACAATCTTGCCCTTATGGATAGCCGTCCCAAACATAGAGCGAGCCACTTTCATTGGAGCCAGGTCTCTCCAGTCCCCTTTCTTGGGATTGTATACAAATAGTCTGTTAGTGCATTTCCTGGGGAGGAAAAAGAAAACCTGCCATCATTTCTAATGAACTTCTCGCTTGTTCCAAGCAAGACCTAGTTGAGGTGGATGGTATGATAAGACCCATTTCTGCTCCGTGAGATCCTTTCTTGTATCTGTCTCATCTGGGAATCTTTGCATGTCTACAAAGCACTGATCACACCCATGGAACTAAATCAAATGTTAAATGCTGCTTACACAGGGCAGCAATTTCACTGTACCTTACAGGAGAAAGTCAATGTCCTTTCTCAGCACATTCTATTCAGATGGATTTGTGAAGGAATGTATGACAAAGGTTATAAAAGACAGATTATGCTGCTCTTTTGGCTGATTTGACAAGCTTGTATCTTAAATTTGCCCTATACAAACCCTGAAAACTTACCACCACATGCTCAGTGTGAGCAGAAACTTTGATTTTCCTAATGTTACACCCATTAAGGTGGAACAGGCATCACAGGTCAGAAAAGTTGAAAGACTGACACAGTAATTCCATGGCACCTAAATATTCCTATCTGGAAGGAAATAATACTTTCAGTGAGGGTCCTCATAGCTATCTATCACTAATGTGTCTGCCTGGTAAGTAAAATTTGCCTTAGAACTAAGTACAGTCATTAACATAACTAGAGGAGATTACAATTTATACACAGTTTTACCACATAATGAGAAAGATAACCTATATACATGTGTTCCCCTCTGCCAAAGAGTTAGCAACCTTAATCCAGAGATGTGAAAAAAGGAGACCCTGATTTCTGAGCGTGAGGACACATCATCTATAAAGGACCAACCAAATAATGTTGTAAATTGTCAAGAAAAGACTTAGACACTCACTTGTCATCAGTTTTTCCGCCAAGACAGTGTATCAACCCATTGTTTGAGATAGTAGCATGACCATACACTTTGATGGGTAGTTTTTTGATCTCCCCCCATTTCATTGCCCTGGAAGAAGAAGAGTATCACCGTCAGGCTCTTTCGACTAACAACGGGCTATTTAGAAGCCCTCAGTGGGCACGATGAAATTTTAAACATACACAGGATCGTAGCACAATACTGAATCCAGAGACTCCTCAGTGCGAAGGTCCTTGCCTGCGATGACATAGATCTTGCTGTCAGACTCCCCCAGCCCGAAGAGGCACCTGGCTGACGGCAGCGGAGGAAGGGCAGCCCACTCACCAGCGATGCTATCCAGCTGAAAGTGCATCAGAATACAAAGTGTTAGGAAAGGCGAATAGTAAAAATCCACACAACGAACATCGTTTCACAAAATTAATTGCACTCAGTGTGTCCCAACAGCTCACCTGCTTGCCTGAACAACCTGCCCTTCCCTCAGCACAGCTAATGAATGATGACTTCTACCCACCCATGCTTCATGGTGCTCAGACCTGGCAGAGTCAGTGCCACACAGCTTGCTCCGCATCTACTCATCCTCACAGTTTCTTTCCCTCTTTACTATGCTCCTCTTCTTTGTTTAAAGGTCCCTCACTCTTTGGGTTTCCCACCGCATGCTGGAAAGAATAAGCTGTTGTTCTTCCTGCCTGCAGGGAGCAGACACTCCTGCCGTGTCACACCTATACAGTTAGCTGTTGTGCTCCTCGCTCCAGTGAGAGATGCCAGACGTCCTCACATGGTTCCTCCTAACGATCAGGAAACATTGCATGGTAAATGGCACAGATGTTTCTTCTGCAGTCCCTAGAGCAAAAGAGGTCGTGTTTCATCACAAACACCCTCAAAAACTCCTGAGATCTCTGAAGGCACAATGAATAAAGACTTCACTCCTAAGCAAAAAAGGCAGGCAGTGCAGCTCCACTGGCAATAATATTCGTGTCATCTCTGCTGAAGTACTCCCATGTCCGTCTCAGTTCACATCCAGTATGTGAGAACACCTAAGGAGAAGCAGCAGCAGGAGGACAGAAGAAAAAACAATCCAACGAAAAGATTCTCCTAGAACTGTGGTGCTTAATTTTTGGTTTGATCCGAGAACTTACAATTGAATCTGAACGCTCCCTAACATTCAAAAAGAGTATTTTCTCTCTTCTATTGCATAGAGATCTGCTTGACAATGTACAGGAAGGGAAGGTAAAATGTGAGTTTGCGTGAGCGTAAAGGCGTCTGACAGGAAGCAAGAGAAAGTTCAGTCAAAGTACTCAGATCGAGGTTTAGCTCAGTGACATCCTTTTTCTAGAGGTAGGTTCCACAGCCACGCTCCCCATGCTAAAATACATCTCCCAGGTTCCACAGACCACCCATACTGGACAGGAAGCTTTATTGCAACAGTGAAATTCAGTTCATGGACATGGGCTGCCCCAGTAGCTGGAGCTGGGAGGTGCAATGGGGAGAAGATGTACCCATTACAGATCACAGCACGCATAGCGGATCAGTCTTGGAGATGACACACCTACTGATGATAGGGTGTAAACTAGTTGCACATTTCTGAGCCAGTGGCAGCCTTGTTTTCACCTGGGTTGCTAGCTACCAGATAAAACGCTAACAGGTGCTTCACTGATGGAAAAAGGGAGATTAGCAAGTGAAAATCGATTTGGCCTCACTTTAACATTTTAGAGGGAACAACAGCCACATGGGCAATGCAAAGTATTTTAACTCTAGCCAGCAGCAGCAGCAAGCGAGCTTAAAGGTGACAAGTGAGAGAGCAGGATGTATGTGAAATCGCAAGGAGCCATACTCCTATAAACACTTAATAATTGCACTTTTTTAATAGCTGAAGGCTTTATTCATATTGAAACAGGAACTACTCTCACCCTTTTAGGCCAATGTGCCTAAAGACAGGACATGGCCAGCAGCATATTGCATAATTCACCGTGAGCTAGTTTAAATACCCCCAAAGCATGTAGCCAGGTAGCTAAAAACACAACAGAATTAGTTTCTGGTGTAAGCATGCCAAATTGTATTTTTGATAATTTTTCTCGAATGTGTTGCAGAAGTTACAGTTTGTTTTAATTGGCCTTCTATTTATACAGATTTACAAAGATAGAAAATCATGCTCTTGGTTGAAGCATGGTATTTAGTGTACTGACATTGACAGTTTGCCAAGAAAACAAGCTTCTTCCTCTAAATTATGTATTTTAGAATGCCCTTAGGTTTTCAGATGTAAATGTGACAAAAGGACTTCCAAAATTCTAGTGACAGAAAGGACATTTAAAATTTGCACTTTACTGCTGTCCTAAAAATATTTCAGATGCAAAAAAAGAAAGTCATGTCATTAGATCTAAAGCAGCTAAGCAGTCAACTTTCATGGAAGTTAACAGAAATTCACAAGAGGTATTTGACAAAAATATTATTAGAATTAACTTTAGGCATCTGTACCATGAAAAATCTGGGCCTTAAACAATGAAAGCCGGTGCCTAGATACAACATACTAATCCTTTTCATCTTTTCTGCGATCTCACCAGGGGCTTGATCGTGACAGAGAAGATGCAAGTCCCTTGGTTTCATTGCTCTCCCCGAGACAAGGATAGCTCTGTCTAGATACTTCTCTCCATTGACCATACAGAGAGACCGGACAACTCCCATAGAAATACTTTCCAGTAACTCTTATCAGCACCTGTTATTGCACCAGCAATTCTAAAGCTTATACCTGGAAGAAGTATGACTGGAAAGGCTGGTCCTTGTTCTCCTCTTCCACATACAGTCCTCCAACAATGTAGACCTGATTTTGTTTGGTGACTATACTGGAATGGTTTCTGGGAATCTGTTCTGCCAGGGCTGCTAGGTAGCATTCGTTTTCAAGAGGATCATAAGCTACCGCAGCAGTGTCGTTAACCAGAAGAATCAGGTCTTTGACAAACATGCCGTGCCTGGGAAGGTCATTTAGGTAGCCAGGCAGTAAATCTTCATCTCCGACATCGCCATTCACCTCCCCTTTGGTTGACTTTTCTGTACTTTTGCTAGAGTCAGGCAGTTTTCCTGCAAAAGCATCTTTAATAATCTTTACTTTCTTCTGAAGGTCTGAGTTGCTTTTAATTATATCATCCTTCTCAACATGGTCTTTGAAATATTTTTCTGGCATCAGACGAAAACGTATGCAGTCAAAAATTTCCCCCAGGCTCTTTACTCTGTTCTCTTTGTCTGCTCGGACCCATCTCATTACTGCTTCAAATACCAGCTCTTCCTTCTCTACGTTTAGGCTGTCAGGTGAAATAACAGAGACAAGTTCATGCGGGGCAAGCTGCATGAAGTCCTCCTCTTTGCAGATCTGCACAAAATGATCTGAAACAAAATCACGGGCCGAAAATGCAAGTCTTGGGCAATCAAGCAGAACGCCTAATCGCAGGATGGCCAGACAGTTACCAACAGCAAGCCTCTTCTGAAGGTAGGAGACGCACACAGTGAATACAGAAGGGATCTGAAAGCGACTGGCCAAAGCAAAAATATCTTGCACGTTAGAATCATTAAGATCAATACTGGCTGAATAAAGGTATTTGACAATCATATCCAGGACGTTGGGGTCAACATTATCTAGAACTACCTCCTTCTTTTTCTCTTCATTTTGCTCAGATAAGAAATACTCACGAAAATAAGGGCTACATGCTGACAGAATCAATCTGTGGCAAGGCAGGCTTCTGTCACCAGCTTTTAGAGAGCAATCTATGAACTTTTTCTCTTCGAGGAGTTCCTTGAGGCCATCCTGAAGAAGGGTGGATTGGTAAAGTCTGAGCTCTTCAGTGAGTTCCCTCTGGGAATCCATTTTGCAAATACTTGGGAAAGGGGAGGGAGCAGAAAACTTTAGCTGCTGCCTGCCCAAAGTTCTGTCCGTGAAAAAGGCAGACCAACGTACTTTGCCCTGTCCGAAGCCTCTGCAACTTAATCTCGCTTGCTAAATATAGGTACATACTCTTACAGGTCGGAATGTAGGATGGGTGCTTTGGAAAAAAAAAAAAAAGAGTTGGTCTCGCAGCTGTCAAAAACTGAAAGAAGCAACTGTTGCTTTTAGTCACTACGGCCAGGCTTCGCCATCATCCTCCACGCTGAATCAATGAGATTATGTGCAATGTAAGACTTTATGTGACATGAGTAAGGACAGCAGAATCTGACCCTCAGTGAGACAGCTATGAGCAAGATTGTAAATATACACGTTACCAAATATTCTGGAATAGAAATATTATTAATCAAATTGTCAGTTGCAATTACTGTTCGCTTTTTCAGAGTTGCTTAGTATATCTCATTGCTGCAGTCATAAAAATATTTAAAAACTCCAGAACTTTGAATCAATTATCTATGCTTTAAGATTATATTTTTAAATACCCATATCACATCTGCAATTTCTTCAGATATTGATAATAAGACTTTGAAATTCATTTTGAGCTTCTTCTTAATATCCATTTGGTCTTATTTATTTGTAATCAAAACCCTACTGTTTGGACATTAAATATATGTTATTCGGGTAAAGTTCAGCTTTCAAAAATAATTTAAAATGCATTTTCCACCCTCCAGTAACAAATATTTCAGATATTCTGTAGATATTATCAATCCTTTCAAATTCAGCTGTACTAGAAATGATGTGAACTGCTGTTAAACTAAACTGAAAACACTACACAGGAGAGGTAGACCAGAGAATGGAAAACATGTAATCCACCATATTAACATTATTTAATGGATGTGTAATTTAAAAAACCTAAAAAAAATTCTGAACTTAAACTAAAAATTCCCCAAATCAGACAAGTAGTATGAAAAGCGAATTTAGAAAAACTATGCTTATATTGAAGGTTTCACAATTTAATTTTTATTAAAGGTGGCAATACCAATCCAAAATAATTTGAAATTTAAAGTTGTTTAATGTACCTTGATGAAGGACTTTATTTTGCCCATACAGAGAATGCTTTTTACCATATGGTAAAATGTTCTTTGAATGTAACGGAAACAGGATCAAAACACAACTATTTGAATGCAAGATGAATGAGGTACAACATTATCAAAGTTTATTGAAATTATGATTGCTTTTCAATATAGGTAGTAGATCATTAAAATACATACCTTGAAAGATTGTCTACAAACACCACAATTATATTCACACCACAGTTACTATAACAGTCAGCTGCTAAAACAACAGCTGAGAGCAGAGCTCATTTGACTTTTTCCACTTATAGAAAATAGCGCAGAGGTCTTCTCTCACTAGAAAATGTAACAGCTGCATCTTCCTTACAACAATAAATGACTCATTTCTCTCTAAAACATAACATCATAAAGGTCTAATGACAGACACAGAAGCTATTTGTGTGTGCACTTTTTTCTAGATCATTCCTTAAAAAGTGGTCTAGCCAAAAAAATAATAATAATAAAAAAACTGTATGAGGATATATCTGGATCATAATTAAGTAACTGGAATGATATGTGCTGAACATTTAACAAAATTACGAGACATGAAAACTATATCTGGATCAGTGTTGCTTTTTGTCAGTTATCAGTAACGCAGCGCTGCTGCAATGACACAGCCAATATGCCTTGATACAGAATGTTCTGCTATGGCAATATTTCTATGCTGCACAACATTAAACAAGTTATGGAAATTTGATTCAGATATAATCATTGAGGGAAAGTACATCACTGTGTATAAATACATGAATACTTTTAACTGAGCATCAAACCATATACCCCACACTGCCCCATCACAAATGGTGACCTCCCTGTACGGAGGAGGAGGCGGCTTCCTTTTCTGACACAATTCCAGGTAAAATGGTCGGTGGTGGCTGGCCCTGGCAGCCAATCACAGCGCAGGATGTAAACACATGGGTCATGAAGTTAAAAAAAAAAAAAAAAAAAAAAA
>Ga0065711_1033102_pt1 | contig 26118 bp, 13 predicted proteins | sample Hoacrofraction12_FD_59098 | JGI IMG/M metagenome (GOLD analysis project Ga0065711, IMG submission 59098) | Hoatzin crop microbial communities from Cojedes, Venezuela - Epithelial fraction 12 v2 (version 2) | ecosystem: Host-associated > Birds > Digestive system > Esophagus > Crop | place... | reverse complement strand
CCCTTTTTTTTTTTTTTTTTTTTTTGTCAACAGATTACTTTAGCTGTAAAAGAAAAACGGGAAAATTCAAGACACTATAAACATTTTGCCAGAAAAAAACTAACTCTGTATTTTGTAACTGATATTCTTCAGTTTCCTCAATAGATTACAGCTTTTATTCTTCTTTTATTCACCAGTGTTGCTGTCACTATGTCCCATTAAAGAGTAAATGACGGGTAAGAAATGAAGGGGAGAGAAGGGTGGAGAAGGGTGTAGGACCACTGAATGGGTTCTGACCCTCATAAGTCATGGTCCATAGCATTAATGTGGGGAAATGGGGCACAACACAGACTCTCCTCGTTGCTGTGCTGTGTCTCAGCTTCTGTCCTGCTTTACTCCAGCAGCAACGTTGACCATATTGCGATAGTCAGTTGTAAAACACCATCAGATTAAGAACATGCAAATGTGGCCCAGAGCCATAGGATGCATTGGATGATGCACCCACATTACCAAAGAGATGAGCGTAATCCCATACAATTAAACCAAAAATCCCAAGAAGTGGTTGGGTTTTTTTGTTTATTAAAGTTTTAGTTTCAAGGGGTTTTGTTTCCAGTCTGTGTGAGGATGTTCAAGCTTTGCAAATACAGTGCAAGTCAAACAAGACTGATTTCTTTTGTTATTTTCATGTGCTTTGTGTTTTCATTCTTGTTTCTTGTCAAAATCAGAACAGCAGATGCACAAGTGCAACAAACCAGTGAGGATCATGGGCCCTGTTATGATGCAATGAACCAATTTTCAAATCCAAGGCAACAGCTTGGATATCTGGGATAATTTTAGCCATGTCCCTCTTCCCACAGTGAGTCCCTACACTGACAGATATATTGGCATAGTTGAGCTGACTGGTTTGTACCTAATTTTTATATGAATCATGTATTTTTAAACATTTACCCAAAAGAAATTGTGAAACTTTTGAGATTCACCTGTTGGTAGCATTCTCTCTGCTTCCCAGTTTTCAGAAAGATCAGGGAGGTTACCGTTCTGAATGAAACGGATATTAGCCTGTTATTTCGAAGGTCAGATTGAAACTGAGTTTGATCAGACAAGAATGAGTGAATAACCGTATGTTCTGGCAAGATAACTGTAAACATATCCAAGAGAAATGAGTATAATGGTCTCAGCAAGTTTTCCTACGCAACGTGATTTTTGCCATCAGAAGGTTCTAAATTACTTGGAAATTTGTTATGATCTAGAAATGGCCCCGTTTCGCACTAACATGTGCTGTCTTTCACTAGATACGCATATACACATACATTTTTCTTAACAAAAGAGAGGACTGTGCTGATTGTCACTGGCTTTAAACTCCAGTTTGATGTTTTTCCCACTACTGAAGGAGCAATTTTACCAACAGAAGAATAAAAGGGATGGAAGAGGATAAAAATGATTCAAATTAACTTTGGGTACATTTCTGCATAATGTAACTGGAAAGTTTCTCCCACAGGTTTTCTCTCAGTTTGGGATAATTTTTTTTCATTTTTTTTTAATTCACACTATTTTATTAAGCTATGTGAGTGCCTGCCTCTAAGGGTAAAAGGAGTTACACATTTGCTCAAGCTCTAGCTAAATTGGATCTTGATTAATTTTTGTAAATCTATCTTATTTCTGGCACAGCTCAGGAAAGCTGTCAGTCCCTGCCTGGAATGGGAACCTGAAATGCTTTCAGCACATTAGAGAGTTGTCTTTTCAGGTCAAGGCAAAGATACAGAGAAAGGGAGGGAGGATTGCATTGTGCTTGCTTGACCTATGCAAGATTTTATTTTTGGAGAAGCAGAGCACTGCAGCTTCCACTTTTTTTCTGATCCATCAGCCTTCACAAAGGCTGCATTTAGCAAATAGGGCACAGTGTTTCAATATGTGCTCTGTTTGTCTTTCTGTCCATCTCACTCATTTCTTTTTGTAAACATGCTCATAGACTATATATATTTAATTGCAGGTCTCATTTGACTCTCTTGTTTTTCCCTTCCTAGTAGATGAAACAGAAAAAAAAAAGGTGATCATCATTGATTTTTCTCTGCTTGACTCAGAGTTGGTAAAGAATTTATACCCATATACCAAAAATCACCTTCTGACAGGAGCCGTTTAGCTGAAATCAGGCAGCTGGATCAGGTAAATCTGTGTAACTCTATTAATTTAAACAGAGCCACTTGGATTTATAACAGCTGAGGACCTGGCTTAGAAGAAAAACTTCGAAGAAAAGGTGTCTACTAGCAAGGACAAACAGTTTGGCCCCTAACAGCACATTCATTATCTTTTTAAAGTAAGAGGTAATATAGTGCAGTATCCTGAGTTGCAGGATACTTTTCTCCTGGCATTTCAATGGGAGTCAACTTCCAGAAGACTGGATTCCACAAGGGAAATAAGACAAAGCAACAAACACTGTGGGTTTATTGCTGCTCATACATCATTCACACACTGATCCTAGTTTCTCAAAAAAAGGTAAAAATAAAACATTCAATAGTGGCCAGTCAGAAGGAATAAATGCTTTTCTTCCTGTGAAAGTTCTGTAGCCTGCTAGCTTTGACTGGCATGAGTTCTCATGTCATTCTTAAGGAGTTTTTCTCCACTTTGGCTGACTGATCTTTCAAGACCAGATCTGAAAGCACTCAGAAAAATAATCACCAGGGCTATAAATGGTGAGACTTTAAAGTATGGAATAATTTTCACCTGTACATATCATAACTCCGTATAATTTGCAAGTAACCCCTAATGGGATCCTGTGAAGGGCAATGAGTCTGTTTCCCTGTGAATGTTCAACACCTGAAACGCACAGCTCTGTGATGAAATGTCATAGCATTGTCTCGGAGACAGGGCAGACATAGAGGGGAACGGGCCACAACAGCAGCATCTCAAAGCTTCTCTTTTTTTATGCTGGTAAATGTAAATGTTGATTCTGGCATTTCTGAATTTCCATTTTAGCCACAGATCACAATATTGGTGAGGCTCTTTCCTTCATCAGGAGATACAAATTCGTATCTTCATTTCTTGCTGTGTTGCTGCATTTCTCCACATGCTTAAGAAGCTGCTATCACACAAGACTGCAAGATAGTGGAGGAAAAAAATATCTGGTTTAGATATTTAATTTCATATGAGGTATAGTTGCCATCTGGTATTCTCCTTTAAATATATTGTGAATCTGTGATATTTCATTCACATATAGAAGATGCAGATCTACAATGGAGATACCTAGAAAGAGAGAAGACTACTCTGACCTTTACTTTCTGGTCTTGACATGCTGTTGGCCTGTACTGTGGCACAGAATTCCCATTTTTTAGAATGTCATTTTTCTCCTTTATAAGATATGGATATTTGTATTCTGCTACACATTTTTGTTACATGCTATACACTATGAATGTCTGGTCTACAAACTATATCATTTTATTGCTATTTGCAAGCTCATATTCAATGATTACTTTCTATAGTTAAAAAAAAAATCTGCTGTGAAGTACTCTAATAATGGGGGAGAATGTCAAATATTGGCACCTTAACAGAGCATCGCAGTCTCTATGTCTCTACCAAGTCTGAAATAATTTGTAGGTTGAAAATCATTTCACTTTTACAACAGATGGGAAAAATTCCAGATTATTGTCTACTGAATGAGCTGTTGAAAGACCAAAAAGCTGTTGAAGAGATAGAAAAAATCAGAATAATTTGCTAAGCAATTTGACACTGTCTATGTCCAACCAAAGTCGTCATCTTCTAGTGCAGAACATAAATGGCAGTGAATTAATATCTGATAGTGACTCCGTATTTTCTGTGCCTGTCACTAGAAATGACTCTTTCTGAGACTAAATTATCAGGAAAAGGGGCTCAGCATAACAGAACATTTTCTTTCTTTGGTCAGTCGTTTTTTTTCTTCTCCCATTTCTCCTTTCCTTTTTCCAACAAGGGCTTAAAAAAAAACGACACCCAAATGACCAACAGAAATGACAAAGCAGCATTTTCTAGCATTAATGTGCAGAATGCACCACACTATTAAACTCTTTTTCTCCATAAACCTGCACAATGTTCACATCTTCTTGAGAGTGTGGATGCTGTGCCTGAAATCCAACCTTTTGGTGGAAGGTGGCCAAGTTAGAAAAACACAAGGACCAATGTAGGAGTTCTGGCACCGGTAGAAATTAGGAATTGTGTTTATTTTCAAGCTTTGCAAGGTCTCAGGCAACAGGGTAATAGGTGCTCCTTAGTTATATATTGCGACATTTCCTTTCCCAGAGGAATTACAGCCTCCTGCAGGACACGAGAAGCTCTTTATTGGAGATTCTCTAATGGCAGATTTCCTGTGGCTGCTCATTTTCCAATATCTTTACTCTGCAAACAACATGAAATTCCTCTTATATAAGCAAAGCTCTGACTCTGGAAGTAATCACATATTTTTATAGCCAGAAAAAAACCATTTGATTGTTGAATCTAATTTTCTGTGTAAAACAGGTGATAAAGTTTTACCTATTAACATCTGTTTTGAGCTAATTATCCATTTCTGGCTAAACCATATCCCTTGGTAAGCCATTCTTTCTTTATATGAAAGTATAAAAAATGGAGGCATTCATGCCACCTTTTTGATGTTTGATGTCATGTCTTGGCTGTGCTAAGCATTGGTCCTATCTTTTTGGTTTTCACTTGTCTGACTTCAGCTTCTTACTACAAGACTGCTCTAGTATTTTCCTCTGTTAAATGAAAGGTTTACTTAATACCTGATATTTTATTTAAGAAACACATAAACTCAATGAAAGTCCTTACAATCACCTTTTCAGACAGTTAATCAAAATGAGCCTTTTAATTATCTCAGAGTAAGATTTTTCTCTGAACCACGTCCAGTTTGTAACATCCCTTTAAGAGTCAGGCACTGTGAGTGGACCTGCTGGACTGACATTAGTCTTACCAAAGCAGTACACAAAAGTAAGACTAGTTCCTTGATTGCCCACTCTATACCTGTGATTCCTGGTCCAAAGGTTACTCAACCTACTTGACACAGTACAATATTAGGCACTATCAGCAAGCTGCTTTTTCTTTTTTGATCCCTGACTACTTTTTAGCCTTTCTGTTTTGAGTAGTATTGTTCAAACAAGTCAAGGGATCCTTGACATATAGTGTCTGTCCCTCTTCATGCCACATTTCAGTTCATCCTTGTCAAAACAAACTGAAATGAGGGTTTGTTAGTAGTGTGCAAGTGTAGGGACTTGGAAGGTCCATGTGCACTGGTACATATACTTTCAGAGTGATATCACTTCACCCAGTTTTTGTTGTCTACGTGTTAACTGATGAGCAAAAATCAGTCTTTTAGGCTTGCTTTATGGTCTACAAAGAAAGAAATGCCTCAAAAAGTGTCAGACATCATTTTCATTGACATCTGTCTTAGGGTGGGATGAATAGGGGTCTTTAGCCACTCAAATATCTGCTGGAAGCACAACACAGCAGGGCACTGTGACTTGTTGCTTGCTCCTTCACTGCTGAAAGTCCTAAGTTTACCAGGGTACGTATACGAGCTCTTTTAAAGCTTCACCATAACTTTGGAATTCAAATATTTACTGAATACACTCTAACACAGGGGAAAAAAAATAGTCCCCAGCAGACATTTATTTCCTTACCACTTGCTGTTTGTGAACAATTATTTGTCTTGAGCCAAATAAAGGTGCATTTTGAGTTCTCTGTGAATTTGTACTATATAATTAATAAAAAGAATGGTATGTGTTTGAAAGTGTGTAGTCCTACACATTTTACTGTCTCTCTTTTCTTTAGGTGGCGTCTTGACTAACACAGAAATTTCTTGCATGCAGTGACAATAATTTGCATTTGCAGTGCAGGAGTTTTCTGGAGTGCATTGAGGATGATTTCCTGACTCAGTTGATTGAAGAGCTGATGAGGACAGTCATTCTCCTCACACTGGACCTCATACTTACCAACAAGTATGGGGATGGGAAGGGTGGGGCAGCCTTGGCTGCAGCAGCCATGAAATGATGGTATTCTTGATCCTGAAAACAGAGAGACACTAGACTGCAGAAGAGCAGACTTTGGCTTTTTCATGGACCTACTTGAAAGAACCCTTTGGGAGGCCATCTGGAGAAAAAAAATGGATATAGGAGAAATGATTGATTTTCATGAATCACCTCCTCCAACCTCAGGAATGGTCCATCCAACATAAAGGAAGTCAAACAGCTTCCTAGTGAATGGCGGGAAGGTGGTGGATGCAGTTTTTCTGGATTTTAGTAAAGCTTTTGATACTGTCCCTCACAGTATCCTTCTGGACAAGTTGTCGAACTGTGGGATGATTGGGTTTGTGGTGCACTGGGTGAACAATTGGCTGAAGGGCAGAGCTCAAAATGTTGTACTGAATGAGGCTATATCTGGCTGGCAGCCAATCACCAGAGATGTTCCTCAGGGTTCAATTCTAGGCCCAGTTCTCTTTAATATGTCTGTTAACAAACTGGATGCAGGAGTTGAATGCATCATCAGTGAGTTTTCTGTTGATACAAAACTGGGAAGTGCTGTTCACTCTCTTGAGGGATAAGACGCCTTGCAGAGGGATCTGCATAGATTGGAGCATTGGGTAATGTTTAGTGGGATGAAATTTAACAAGTCCACATGCTGTATTCTGTACCTGGGACAGAGTAATGCTGGGTACAAGTATAAACTTGGAAAGTAGTGACTGGAGAGCAGCCCTGCAGAGAGACATCTGGGGGTGCTGGTCGACTGCAGTGTGTCCTGGCAGTCAAGAGGGCAGACCGCATCCTAGGGTTCATCAGGCACAGTGTAACCAGCTGGTCAAAAGAGGTGATTATCCTGCCGCATTCAGCATTGGTGCAGCCTGACCTTGAATGCCGTGTGCAGTTCTGGGCCTCACAAATTAAGGAGGATGTGAAGGTCCTTGAATGCATCCAGAGGAGGGCAACAAAGCCAGTGAAAGAGTTGTAAGAAATGTCCTTTGCGGAGAGGCTAAGGACTTTAGACAACCTCATTGCTCTCTACAGCTTCCCGAGGAGCAGAAGTGGAGAGGGAGGGGCTGATCTCTTCTCCCTGATATCCAGTGACAGGATGTGTGGGAATGGTTGAAAGCTGTGCTGCAAGGACACTCATTTATCTTTGAAAGGTGACAACCATTGGGGAAGGTTCCTGAGGACTGTTAGTAAATGTCACTCATCTTCAAAAAAGGCAACAAGGAGGATCCTGTGCACCTCAAAGGAAAAAAACTTAGCCTTAATTGCTCAAAAACTCCACCTTAGGTAGTCAAAAACAAGTATTATATTGCTGCCTAGCTCTCTGTTCTCCAAGCTAAAGACAGTTCCCTCAGCATGTCTTCGTAGATCTTTGCATGTTCCAGTTCTGTAACTGTCTTGGACTTTCTCCAGTTTTCAACCTCTCTCTTCTACAAAGAAGCCCCAAATGGAGCAGACTGTTCAGATGCAGCTCATGAGAGCCATGTAGTTGGAAATAATCCCATCTTTTAACCTACTGGCTGCAGTCTTTTTGTGGCAGCCTCTACTTTTCAGATGACTACAAGTAGGTGAGCTATACCTGCATAGACCTGGGTATGGGTCAAATTCTATTTACTGTCTTAAAGAGAGTAAACTTGGAATGGGTCCATTTGTCTGCAGGGTGAGATACAGGGGATGGCACATCGATTTATTGGTGTCAACTGTCTGTGGGCATGTTCCTCATCTGTGGCAATTGTGTAGGTAATTTGTGCCAGTTTAAATTTGTTTCAGTGGAAGGTAACATGGTTCTCATTAGCTCACATATGTCACGGGCTAAGAATGTACTCAGAAACTCCTACTGTGGCTCAGCTGACTTACAGCAACACTCTGTTCTATGTCTGAGTCCTCAGTCCCGGTTTTGTGCTTCTTAAGCCCTGGCAAAGTAAAAGAGATGAAATAGGATCTCGCTGATATGTCACGAACATTTCAGATACAAACCCTGAAAGAACTTCAGACGCAGATTTGGTTCTGAGCATCCTCGGTGCCCAACTGCTCGGATGAACTGATCCAAAATCCTGACCTCAGTCACGTATAAAAAATAGAACCAGTTCTGAACTGGACTCTGCCTGTAACGTGTAAATTCACATCTGTCTTAGCTGTTAATATTTCAGGGTCTTAGTGAAGCTTGGCCAGGTTTTCTCTGATCTCTGCTTCATTGATATCTACTGAAAAAGATCTTGTTGCTTCCAAAAGCAACTTCTCTGTTCAAGACACAATCTCTTTGCATGTATTACGTTATGCAGCCATAAGAAAGCTTTCCATGGAAATTCATACACATTTCAACATGAAAATTTGGCAAACTTTTTTCAGTAAAAGAGGTGAAAAAAAGAGATTTAATGATTTGCCTCCTGACTGTCCTAAAAAGTAAATGTAATATGCAGAGGGAAAACTGGCTTGCATAGAGTAGACATGTTTCTGGGCATCTATGTAGATAGCAGAGGGAGGATGTTCAATTAGTCTCTTTACCACAAGCTCCCCAGTTAGTCTCCCTCTGGAAAATAGGTGAGAAATTCTTATATTCCTCTCAATATGTTAATCAGACAACTGGCATCACAGTTCTCTAACTGTGTAATACCAGTCCCCCTTGGCAGATATATTTTATTTGGATAATGATGTGAAATTTAAGATCTACGTTTCAATTGTAGAGAGCCATAGGCAGTTGTCAATTTTAGTGACAGACATGAACCTCGAGCTAAATTCCTGTGCAACAAGCAAAAATTCCAACAGGCGTAGCGCAATTCTGGTCCCTTAATAGAAATACATTTTCTCCCATTGAGGGGCAGTATTTTTAAATTGTGCATTTCTTCTCCTGGTGCTGGCAAGTCACAAACGTTCTCGAATGCTTCCTTCCACTTGGACAGTTCGGTGACCACAGCTATCAAGCAAAATCTAATGGTTATCTGCTTTTTCTGTCGAAAGTGTCCATTGTTTTGGTACCAGTATTGTATGAATCTCCTGCTTTTCTTTCCCATTGCTGAATATAATTCTGCCTCATCATGCTCCTTTGCATCCCTGGTCTTCCTGGGCAGGTACTATGTTTTTTAATGCACACTACACTCTGTCTCTCTTACTCAATTCAAAATGTGTGAACCCTAAGTTAGCTTCTGTGCCCAGTGCGGAGAAGAGGTTTTTTTAGCTCTAGCTAAAATCTTGAAGAGTTGTTCAGGGTGGTTATTTAGACCACACTTTCCTTGTTTTACTGACAATAGCCTAACTGAAAATACCAAACTGTAGGTATATCATTTTAGGTTTCTTTCTGCTGTTGTTTTTTTTGTTGTTATTATTATTACTATCGTTATTAATATCATCATTGTCGTTGTTATTATCATTATTATTATTTTGCATAATGTTTAGAGGGGAGATTTTCAGTGAGTGAGAGGAAATTTTCTTTAAAAATTGCAGGTGCATCAGAAGCCTGAGGAAATTATGAGCTGTATTCTATTAGTTTTATTTTTTTTTCCCAAAGTAGATCTAACACCACTGAAAGCTGTCCCCAGAGCTGCCAGTCAAAAGAGGAACAGTATGAATAGCAGCAGCAGTAGCACAAAATTCCTCAATCCTGTATCACAATAGACAAGGTACGAGGTTAGGACTCAGGAATAGGACTCTTAAATCTGTGATTTTTCAGATTTAATATCTAACAAAGATAAAAACAGAGAAAAAGACTTGTATCAAGTCAATCTAAGGCTAACTTTTTTTTTCTTTTCCTCCAAATATCTAATTAAAATAATGGTTTACATTTCTTTTTAGAAATTTTTCAATAAAACTTCTGAGCTTCTGTTAAAAACTCAGAGATAATCTGGATGTTGTTGTGTTTCCTGCAACATACATTTAGGATGCTGCAGTTCTAGGTCCAGATTTCATCTCTCATGAAGTTAAAACAGAGAGGTATACAAAATATCTCAGCTTTAACAGGGTGCCCTAGTGAATACACTATGGAGATGCTGGTACTACAGCTTTCATTGAATCTACTTTGATTTGTAAAAAGTACTTAAGTACTCCTGAGTGAGGGGACTGGATCTGTCTTTCAGGACACATCCCCGAAACACCAAGATAGAGTTATTTGCACACTTTGCTTGGCCAAAAGAGTATCTCCTGTGAAGCTGAACTGCTCCAGCTGGGACAGCAGAGGGAAAGATGTCTCAGACAGCCCTTCAGCACAATAGCTCAGGTACAGAGTTAGGAGGTGGGATCCCATTCAGAAGACAATTTAAAAATTAGAGTTTGAGGTGGGAAAGGACCTCTGGAGATCTCCTAGGACAACTCCCCTGATCAGAGCAGGATCAGCTAGACCAGGTTTCCCAGGAGCCTAGCCATCTGGGTTTCGAGTATCTCCATGGATGGAGGCTCCACAAACTCTCTGAGCAACCTGTTCCAATGCTTGGTGACTGTGACAGTAAAAAGGATGTTTCTAATGTTCAGGCAGCATTTTCTGTACTTCATTTTGTGTCCATTGCCTCAGGTCCTTTCACTGGATAGCTCTTGGAAGAATCATAGAATGGTTTGGGTTGGAAGGGACCTTAAAAATCATCTGGTTCCAACCCCCCTGCCATGGGCAGGGACACTTTCCACCAGACCAGGTTGCTCAAAGCCCTGTCCAATCTGACCTTGAACACTGCCAGGGAGGGGGCAGCCACAACTTCTCCAGGCAACATGTTCCCATGCCTCACCACCCTCATATTAGAAAAATTCTTTCTTATATCTAATCCAAATCTTAACTCTTAGTTTAAAACACTTAGCCCTGTAACCTGATGTCCTGTCACTCCATGCCCTTGTAAAAATTCCCTCTCCAGCTTTCTTGTAGAACCCATCAGGTACTGGAAGGCTGCTCTAAGGTCTCCCTGGAGCCTTCTCTTCTGCAGACTGAACAACCTCAACTCTGAGAGTTGGCTTGGTCTGATTTATTCCCCGTATTGTGTAGCTATACACAGATAAGATCCCCCAGAGCATCCTCTTCTCAAAGTTGAAATGAATTACTCTGAATCTCTCTGCAGTCCTCACTGAGAGAAAGCTCCTTTGAACAAGCATTTCTGCAAGCGGAGGAGTGCTAAGCTCTGGGCAAATTTCTTAGTTCCCACACAGACTCTAAGATCTATTAGCTAGGCCCTGATTTAGGCATTTGTTCTCTGCCCGAAGACCACTCCTAGCAGGTAGTTTGGAAGAAGCAATCCTCCTTTGGAGGTTAGGACAATTTAACAGAGTGATCAGAGCTAGATGGTGACCGTTGGCTCAGGATCTAGCAGTGTTTGGTTTAAGAGTATAGCTGTAACCATCAATCACATGCGTCTTGGGTGGGTGTCACCTGTCACCAGAGCAGGCATTTGCATCTTGACCTAACTTTCTGAATTGCCTTCAGAGACAGAGAAGGGAGAAAGATATCCTTCTAGGATGCAGCTCTTCTCATCCTGAGGCACGTTCCTAAAGCAGGTCAGATGGGTCAAGACCTGGAAATGTCTGCTTCTCTCTGTGACTGTAAAGTGATTAAAGCAGACATAGCTGTCTATGCTGTAGGCATCTGAAGTCAGAAGGGAGCAAGCACAGCCCAGGTAGGCTAGGTTGCCTCCATTTTTCACTGCTTAAAGTCCCCAGGCGCCAGCTATTGAGACAATACCCAGAATAAACACAGCCTTCATCACCATCAGTGAAACACTCAGCACCCATGCCACAGGCTAATGCCCTGGCTGGGTGCCATGCTCAAAGCCGACTTCTGCACTGGGTCAGGGAGGAGCATGTGGAGGGCTCGTGTTCACAATACCTTTTTCTCCTGCAAAACCTCAAATCCTCCTTCCCTTGTGGATGATGACTGCTTCAGCTGTGCCTGTGGAGCTGAGGACCACGTCTGGTGCAAGAACACTTTAAAACCTTTGCAGACCTGCGTATTTGCCAAAATATTGAAGTACTGAAGATGCAGAATTGATATTCTTTGGGACCATACAGGGCTTTAGAAGTCTAGCTATCATAATCTGCTTTTCACAATGAAGGTTCCTTATTATGGACATAATCCTGCCATGTTAACCTCTGCAGATGTTTTGTCATAGCCATGAAAACTTCAATGGGACACGTCATCATAACTCATATTTCTGGCAGAGAAGAAGTTGTCCTCTGACCTGCTACCCCACAATAAGCCCAGTACTTCAGAATATGTGTGCTAGAAGAGTTTCTATTTTCCCAAAGAATCAAGGAAACTGTGGGCTTTAATCATATTTATGATTCTTTCAAACTAGATTAGTTGTTCCTGTCGTTAACAAGACCATGGTGCTTTTTGTCACGTTGGAAGTGTGATGTGCTTTAGCACACCCGGATTTGAAAACAGAAGCTGACAGGTTTTTGTTCACAATTGTTTTGATAGTAGATTTTTCCTTTTTTTTCACTCTTTCTTCTTCAGATTCCATCTCTATTGATCTTTAATGGCTTCCAGATGGGATCACGTTTGGCCATTTTATAGGCTGAGCTCTGAAAGAGTAAGAAAATACAGTGTACGAAAGCAGCCCATTAGCTAATAAAAAATAAAAAGGCACTGCAAATATACTAATAAAGTTTGTAATGTCGTAATATATTAAGGAGATGACAACTGCACAGGAAATAGGCCTGGCCTGGCTGCATGGAATAACGAGGGAGTTTTAACAGCTTATGGTAGAGGTAACAGCTGTCGAGTAAGAACAAGACATTGCTTACATTTTGCATTGTAGCTGAAACAATGCATTAACCAGCCTTCCTGCTAAGACCTTCACTGTCAGCTAATCCAGTAAATTCCTCTGTGGGAGAAAGCATCTTCTCACTCTCCTGGTTTATACGAGGCTGGGGATGCCAGCAGCAGAAATGAGTTGTTGAAATTCGCGATGCTGTGCAGATTGTGCAATACAGTTTATCCCAGTCACAGACTGTTGGAGAGCAGGCATTTTAAAATACCCTCTACTGCCTAACACACTAATGGCAGTATCTTGGTCCTGCTTCCCATGTGCCACACACTTTGTGTAGCTGTCAACACCAGTGTGAATGGAGTGTAAAACATTACTAAATATGACTATTTTTTGCAGAAAGCAGAGATTTTACATGCACATGATAGCATGCATGCGCATATGCACACAAATATTGCCTTTGTGCATAATATGTATCATTAGGTGATGCTTTTTGCTGATTACAGCCATTTGTATTATTGTCACACATGCACCAAGAACAAGGTTTCTTCAGCTCTTCTTTCTGATTCTATCAATGTGGTTACAGAAGCTGCAGCTAACTGTTCATGCAAGGTGCTGTGTGTATGCCTATTACACAGGCAGTCACCATTTTGAAAAACTCGCCATTTACATGTACAAGATTACAAAGGACGCATCCCTGTTTCACAAAAGGGGCAAACAGAAGGTGTGTTTCAATGTAAAGTCATCTGAGAACAGCCTTTCCTGCATAAAACCTGCATGAGAAGAATACGGTATCTTAGAAAAAATGTCGTTCAGTCTGAGCAGTGCCTAAGTGCATCAGCGTGTGTGTGTATGTGTTTGAATGTGCGTGGGATGGGAGAATGTCCATTCCAGAGTTTGCGGTGTCCACTTTGATGTGGTGACACGGGACTTATGTCATGGAGCATTTAGGGGTGAGTCTCTGCAGGTCTAAATACGTGGTGAGATTAGGGTGTATTATAAATTGTGATGGAAGGTGATAAAGCTAAAGAAACCTCTTGCATCCAGGATAGGTAGGTACTCAGGAAAAGCTGCCAGAGTGTTTCAGGCAAATCTTCCCTCAGTCTGAATGCCAAGGTCACGATTCTCCCCAGTCTCACGGACTGTGACAGAACTGGACGCAAAACTCACATTTTACTCTTCCAATCCTTTAGTCATAAATCTCAAATTTCTTTCATTTGGAACAAGCTGTATTAAATTCCTGAGATACAGACTACCTGCCACTGAGGTCTTCTGTGTCTTTACAGTGTCAACCCTGGAGACTGATATTCAGAAATTTTAGAGGTTTCTTGGCTGTATTCTGGTTTATTCCTTGAAAATAAGAGGCATTTGATTTCCCAGTCACTTCTAGGCTCATAATTGCAGCCCTAATATGAATGCATACAACAGCACGGGGTTTCTACATCTGTACAGAAAATGACAGTAAGATTAAGAACATGGGCTTGATTATAAAGACGCCATTAAACTTTGGCGTCAACCCCTTAGTACACGCCACCCCTTCCCTCAGAAACAAATGGTGTTGCCATTTGTTTTCGGCTGCAGAAATCTTCATTAAAGTTGAGGAATTAAATATAATACTTTAGCTAATTAATTATAGTTTGATCATTTTGACACCTCCAAATGACTCAGCCACATACCTGGAAGCTTTGTCAACTCAATTGCATCTTTATTTTTGTTGCCTTTAACCAACAATGAAGACTAATGCCACTCTTTCTAGTTTTCAATCACCTCTACAGAAGTGCTCCCCTGGCAATGTGCAGGGACAGACCTAATTAATCCCTCATCTGCCCTGCGCTGTGTCTATACATCACACTGGCAGTTGGAACTGCTGCTTGTTTTAAGGCTATTGCTGGAATGAAATGCTCATCTGTTTTTCAATAATTTTACCACAGGTGGTGATTTGTAATTAGAAAGGGCAGAATCCAAATTTTGATTTTTTTTAGTGTTATTATTATTATTATTAATATTGTTATTATTATTATTATTAATTTAGGAGAAGTGAGGGGAGGGTGTGAAAAGACATAAGGAGTATTATTAATAATGTAATAATAATAACAATAACAATAATAATAGCTGCTGCACATCAGGGAGAGAGCAGGAACTTCTGGCACCATGAATGACCGTAGATTTTGGGCCTTGAGAGAAAAGAACAAAGATTTGCATTGATGTGGCTCCACACAGGTTAAAGATCAAACCCTTGAAGATGTGAACAGGTTTTTTGCTGAGTTTTGACACCTCAGAACCTCCACAGAGAACTGAGAACTGAGAAGATCCCAATCTTTTTCTACCTCTTTTCCAACACCAGCCTCATCTGTTACTGCTCTCTGCACCAAAGCATCTTCTGGCTGATAAGGTGTGGATGCACAGGTTCTTTAATGTCAAGTTTTGGAAGTGTGATTTACCTAACAGCAGGACATGTGCCAAAATTGCTGGATAGACACAGCATAAAACACAACATCATGGGAAGAGGTCATGTCTACAGAAAAATCAGAGATTTCATGGTAGGCTGGGCATTTTCGGTTGATATCCATGTGGTTTTGGTTGATATCCATTACCACTGAACATTTAAGGCCTGATCAAATGCATCCTTTTAGACTATCACTATAACGTATTTTGGATCAGATTCTCTGACGTGTTGACAGGTCCGAAAAGCAGTATCAGCATTGCCACTTCATTGTGACAAATAATCCTCAGTGCTAAATGGCAGGGTACCATGACCTTACACAGCCTTTCATACTGATTTTCTAATGATTTCAAAGCACTACAGAAAAGTCATGCTGTGCTAAATGCTATAGGTGTTCTGTGAGATGATTTTAAAACCAAAGTAAGTGGCTAGGATTTTAGCTTACACTCATAATACTCATTTGTAATTTCACAGAGATTTCATATATGGCCTTATGTAAGTTACTTAGAGTGAGATTTTTAGAAGTATTGATATGCGTGTAGATATGTGTTAATATCTAGTAGAGTTTTCCAGAGAACAGAGGTTCTAACGCTGTTTGATTTCAGGTTGTAAGAACTTGAATATCTTGTTGAGCAAATATTTCTATATTTAGTACCCTCCTGAGCTCAGTACACTACCTCATGCTTCTCAAAATTTCTTGTTGACTCCTAATTTCCATTGAAAACCACAAGGTGATACAGGTAAAGGATGAAAGTTTAGATCCTACCACTTTCTGAATTCACCCATGGTGTCTTGTAATGAAGACTTCTCTCCTATTTCAGAGTAAGGCTGTTCAGCTTTTCATAAGACAATGAAATATGAATTAATTTAAGGAATATAAGTTCATAGCTTTTACATTAGAACAGTCCTGTGAGAGATCTGGCTTGCAGGCCTTCCTTTTTTAACTGTTTTGTATGAACTGGAACAGCTTCAAAAGCAGAGGCCAATCTCACACTACCTCGTTGTTCCAGCAACAGTGGAGTCTTCAAGGAAGTAGAAAATCTGGGTGCAGTTCCAAGCTCCAAAACAGGCAGAGGTGAGACCTATATCTGCTGGTTATGAGGAGTATACCACCCCTGTGAGAGGTTTTACCCCTGTGGAAAGATAAAGGTCTGACTAAAACGCAGTTCAGAGTTCCCTATTCTTGAAGTGTTACTGGCAAGGGAAGAAGCAAGCTTATTTCTGTTTCTGCTGCTAGTAACGATGGGATGTGCAAGAGAAATTCATGAGTTTTCCCCTAAACAGATGCTTCCTCCATCTCAGCAGCAATCAACTTGGTTTTCAAGGTTTGTGCCTTATCAGAGTATTCCTCTGGTTATTTTCCATGCCAGCATCTTCAAAATCTTTCTGTTTTTCTCATGCCTGGACCTGGACTTGTCTGGTCTGTTGTGGCTACTTGGTGCCAGGAAGAGCTTTCCATCAAGTCCTCCAGGTGATCTGGGTTCCTCACCTGCATTCACAATTGCTTTTTTATTGTTCTCAGGTCAATCCCGTCTGTCCTCCTTCATCTTCTGACTTGTGACTTCTCACAGTTCTCTGCCTAAAACCCACCAGGACTCCCATCCCTAGGACGTGAAAGACACAACTGTGTTGTGCTACATGACCTACCTCAGTGACTCCTGAATGTTAGATCAGCCAGAAATCCTTGGCTTTGGGTGTTTTGTTTGTTTTAATTATGGCCTGCTGAAACAGAAACAGCTTGAAGTGGAAAAAAAAGTCCAGGAGATAGGGCATCATACCTACCCTTCTTCCTGGCCCCCAAACCCAACGCATGACCTGAGCATCCAAACAAGTCTCAGGCTGTGGGAATTACCAGACAGGGCCCATGCATTTTTCTGGCTCAGCTATTCCAGAATATTGCTTTTCTCTTTCAATTTTCCTCTCTTTCAGGGCGCCTTGCCCATTTCCTGATGCCCTGAAATCTCTTTGTACGTGGCCAGGCATTTTGTTTTAATTTTTTTTAATGAATTCAGCTCAGTGCCTACACATCCCTTAACCACGGATTTGTACGCTCAAGAGAAGACACGGAGAGATGTTGATGTTTTTGGCTAGTATTCATGCCCTCAGTACCCTTTTCTTTTTTTTTTTTTTTTATGAATATACATGTTTTCCTGGCTGTTTGCGCTGGAGCCCATCTGTTAGTATGGCACTGTTCCTGCTCACAAGTGGAATCAGACCCTCGCTGGAGGGGGTAAGTTTCAGGCAATGACGGGTTTTTAAGCAGAGCAGCAGGAACCCTACAAGAAAGCTTTCCCCTGTGTGAGCGTTGGCACCACCTGCCTCCTTCCACATCAATACACCAGTTGACCCTGTCGCACCGAAGGCCAGCGGGGCCAAGCGGGGTGGGGAGAAAGGCACAAGGTTTGGGGGATGCTGGGAAAACTGCTGGTTTTGCAGCAGTGCCCTCGAAAGAGCGTGGGATGCCTCAAAAAAACCATGTCACTAACAGCTGAAAAGGAAAATAACACTCCTGTGAGACAGAGCAAGACACACCAATTCCTAGACAGTGTAGGGTGTTAGCTTAGATATGAGGAACTAATTTGCCTGCTTTCGAATAGATATCTGAGACAAACTGCTTGGGGTTACATTGGAGCAAGGGCTGTTTCCAGGCAGTGAGTGGCAAGAGTGACTTTAGACATAAAGCAAAGCACCTCTGCTGAGCCAGGTGATGCAGGAGGAGTCTGAAGTGTAATGATAACTCCTTTTTTTTTTCCATTCCTTCGTAAAACTCTTTTGTCTCCAAAGTGAGCTCCAGAAAAGACATATTCTAACATATTCTAACATTTGGTACCTTGCATCTATGTGAATGTAAGTGCAGATGAACTTTGGAAAAGGTGTGTGGATCTGAAAACACTAATAAACAGCAACTTGAAATTTAGTTCACTTGTTTATACTGCTTTATGGGACAGAGCACAACAGAGGACCCAGGAGAGTTGGCTGTTGGTGAAAACTGATCTTCAGTTTTCCTTAGAGAATTTCAATGCATTTCTTTATCAATTAGGTAAAACTTCTAATTTTTTGTCTGATTTTTCACTTTTTTTTGCACACAATTCTCTTTCAGTTATTGCTCAAATTCAAAATGGGAAAAACATAGGAGGGGGTAGGAGAAGAAAATGGATAAACCAGAAATATCCACAGTATGATCCTTTCTTCATAATTCCAGAAAACAAGTATATAGTGAAAAAAAAAGAAAGAAAAAATGAGGAAAACTCCTAAGACAAAATGAGTCATCAGTCATGCTCCTATTTGATTGAAACAACAGAAAAACTCCAAGATGGGAGAGAAGGAAGTTGTTTTTTTTAAATAAAAAGACAAGCTGACAAATGCCTTTGGAAACTCTTGCCTGATTCCTCTAACTGGAGAACAGGTATGCCTATGCTCTCTGTACAGGTAGTATTTCCTTTGACAGCTGCATGGATCTTTGCCAGGGAAAGGTGAAAAACTGAGCCACAGTCAGCTCTCAAATGTGGATTATTTCCCATGAAACAGCATGGCTCATATCTTGGCTAGGGCAACAGCACACATATTTTCCCACTGATACTAAAGATAAATGCTTTTCTTTCTGTCCCCAGTATTTGTGATTTTGAATTTTCAGAGTCTGCAGTCATAAATACAAAACTTCACATTTGGTGAGAAGTGATCTGGAGCAACTCACAACCCATCCAGGCTTCCCCTTTTGGGGATATGAGTAAAAGTGTTTCAGGTGAGCAATTAATGGTCTGCATAGGTGGCTGGAGTGCTGACCTGGCTGTAAATAACTTCTCAGTAGCAGAGATGAGATTATAAGGGCCAGGCAAAATCCACAAAATAGTAAAGACCTAAAGCCAGGAATTCCACCATTTAAGGGTTTTTTTCAGGCTTTTAGAGTAATTTCTGTCTGTATTAATCATAGAATCATAGAATGGTTTGGGTTGGAAGGGACCTTATAGATCATCTCACTCCAACTCCTCTGCTGTGGCCAGGGACACCTTCAACTAGACCAGGTTGCTCAAAGCCCTGTCCAACATGGCCTTGAACACTTCCAGGGAGGGGGCAGCCACAGCTTCTCTGGACATCATGGGCCAGGGCCTCACCACCCTCAGAGTGAAGATTTTTTTTTCTTATACTGAATCTAAATCTGCCCTCGTTTAGTTTAACACCCTTCGCCCTGTTACCAGTTGTCCTATCACCACATACCCTTGTGAAAATTCCCTCTCCAGCTTTCTTGTAGGCCCCTTCAGGTACTGGAAGGCTGCTCTAAGGTCTCCCCAGAGCCTTCTCTTCTCCCAGTTAACAGCCCAAACTCTCTTAGCCTTTCCTCATAGCAGAGGTGTTCCAGCCCTAGGATCATTTTTGTGCCCCTCCTCTGGACCTGCTCCAACAGGTCCATGTCTTTCTACAAAAAATAGTGAGTACAGAGCAACAATTTTGCTGCTACACCAGAGCTATATCTGTGGTCTTTATTCAATTAATTAGAGGCTTGCTTTTTATTTTTCACTTTCAATGGAGAATTAAATTGAGGTAAAAAAATGAAAACACAAATGACCTATAACCTTGTAGGGGTGGTGATCATGTAAGATATAAAATTTGTTGTTAATCTGCTGTCTTTTTAGCCAGCAGACAAAAGATTGAGCAGATCTGGAGACTAAATCTTTCCCTGGTCTCCAGACAATAGAGGGTGGCATCGTCTTCCATGGTGACTCTAGGAAGCTTGTTTCTCAGCTGTTCAAACAGTATTTCTTTAAGCACCATTAGTAAATTTAATGTCTATCAGCCTGACTCCTTTTGCTCATGAACCTTGTAGAATCACAGAATCATAGGCTGGAAAAGACCTCTAAGATCATCAAGTCCAACCACCCATCCAACACCACCATTCCTACTAAACCATGTCCTGAAGTGCCACATCTATACATTTTTTGAACACCTCCAAGGATGGTGACTCAACCACCTCCCTGGGCAGCCTATTCCCATGTCTGACCACACTTTCAGTAAGAAATTTTTCCTAATATCCAATCTAAACCTCCCATGATGCAACTTGAGGCCATTGGCTCTCGTCCTATCACGAGTTAGTTGGGAGAAGAGACCAACACCTGCCTCACTACAACCTCCTTTCAGGTGAGGTTCCTTTCAGGTGGTTGTAGAAGGCAATAAGGTCCCTCCTCAGCCTCTTCTTCTCTAGACTAAACAGCCCCAGTTCCCTCAGCCGCTCCTCATAAGACTTGAATGTGATTATGGTCTTAAGGGGAAAGCAAGAAGAAATCCTAAATTTCTAGGTGGTTCTTCTGCTCTGTCCCAACATCACCTGTTATTAGAAAACAAGGTCCTGATTTGTCTTTTGACTTGAAGCTGAGCAACTTCTTAGATGATGAAGTTATCCAGTTAAGCCTGGATATAAGGAATAACTATACTTATTTAAAAAAAAAAGCCAATGCCTTTTCTTACTGTAGCTTTTGCTTCTCTAACCTTAAGGTTGATAAATGTTAATCAAATATTTTTAGTTCAATGTATGCTTAATTGTTCTCATCTTAAGAGTGGGAGACATCTGCTTAAGCATTTTGTTCAGCCAGGTCTTTGGGAAGCAGAGAAGCCTATTTCCTTCCCTCAATGGAGCGAGAGCGTGGTTCCTCCATTAATTCAGGAAATTGGTGGGACAATGAAGGAATCGTATATTGGCAACTCACATTTCCTCTAGCCTCTGGATAAAGGATTTGAGTTTTGTGCATGCTGCCAATCCTTTAACAATCTTACACACCCTGTAATCACCCTAAAAATTTGGAATAAAAGGAAAAAAAAATGACTGAAAAGAAAAGGAAAAATCCTGCGGGCTGCCTTAGCCAAAAGTCTTGGCTTGAGAGCTATTTGATCATTAGTCTAAGTATGGATAATCAGTGTAATGCTAAATAAATTATACACTGAAAAGGAAAACTCTCTTGGTAAAAGCCCCAAAAATTCTTTCTTTTCTGAAAGCTAGCATTCCCAGTGAAAGGCAAATGCTATTTCCTCCTCACTGTGCGTTGCTTCTTGAGGTGTTTAGCTGGTATGTGTGTCTGTATTTTTATAATACTTTAATGCTAGGATTCCCCTATTAAGTGTGGCTTCACAGTCTGCCAAGCAATGTTGAGACTTACACAAAAGTTATGTCTTCATTGTGCAGAGTTAACAGAGGTTAAACTTAATTCAGGTTTTTAACATTATCTCCTACTTGTAATTGATTTTCTCTGACTTTTTTTGTCTGTTTTAAGCAAGGATACTAGAATAAAATTTAGAGATACTTTCATTCAATTTGGTAATGATAATCTTTGTACTGAGGATGCTGTGGTAGACTGAAGAGTGTTTGCAAAAAAGACCAATTGCCCCATTTCCTGGTTTCGGTTTTCCTTGCAGTGGCTGCTATGTTTTGGATTTAGTATGAGAATGTTGCTAACGCTAATGTTTTTACTTCTTACTAAGAAATCCAGAACTTCCTTCAGTCTCCCAGATTTAGTTAAAGAGCAGGTGTGCAGGAGCTGGGAGGGAGCATAGCCAGGCAGTTAGCCCAAGGTGGCCAATGGAAATATTCCATAGCATAGACGTCATGCTCATTTTATGAAGGGGGTTTGGCCGGGGGGCAGGAATCCTCGTTTTCTGGGAGTTCAAAATTTTCCTTGAGCTTGGTCTATTCTCAGGAGTTCCATGAAATCCATGAAGTACAAGAGTTCTGCAATTGCTGCTCAGGGACTGACTGCAAATTCATCAATGGGTGGTGACAAAAATTGTATTGCATGTTGTTGGTTTTCCATATGCTAGTAGCAGTAGTAATAGTAGTACTAGTAGTAGTTGTAGCAGTTCCTTTGTTGTCTTATTAACTGTCTTTGTCTCAGTCCACAAGTTTTACCTTTTTTCCATTATCCTTCCCCTTCCTGACCTGTCAGCCTTGCCTCTGTGCCTGGGAAGATCATGGAACAGATCCTCATAGAAGCTCTGATAAGGCACATGGAGGACAGGGAGGTGATTCGAGACAGCCAGCATGGCTTCACCAAGGGCAAGTCCTGCCTGACCAACCTAGTGGTTTTCTATGATGGTGTGAGTAGATCAGTGGACAAGGAAAGAGGGATGGATGTCCTCTATCTGGACTTCTATAAAGCCTTCAACACAGTCCCTCACAACATCCTGCTCTCTAAATTGGAGAGATACCGACTTCATGGATGGACTGTTCGGTGGCTGAGGAATTCCTTGAAAGGTCGCAGCCAGGGGGTAGTGGTCAATGGCTCGACGTCCATATAGATGCCAGTGACAAGTGGTGTCCCTCAGGGCTCCGTACTGGGACCAGTGCTGTTTAACATTTTCATCAATGACTTAGACAGTGAGATCAAGTGCACCCTCAGCAAGTTTCCAGATGACACCAAGCTGAGTGGTGCAGTCGACATGTGTGAGGGACAGGATGCCATCCAGAGGGACCTGGACAAGCTCAAGAAGTGGGCCTGTGTGAACCTCATGAGGTTCAGTAAGGCCAAGGGCAAGGTCCTGCATCTGGGTCGGGGAAACCCCCACTATCAGTACAGGCTGGGGGATGAAGGGATTGAGAGCATCCCTGCAGAGAAGGACTTGGGGGTACTGGTGGAAGACAAGCTCAACATGAGTCACGAATGTGCGCTTGCAGCCCAGAATGCCAACTGTATCCTGCACTGTATCAAAGGAAGCATGGGCAGCAGGTCAAGGGAGGTAATTCTTCCCCTCCTCTCCACTCTGCTGAGACTCCACCTGGAGCCTGCATCCAGCTCTGGAGCCTCCAGCACAAGAAGGACATGGAGCTGTTTTGGATGGTCCAGAGGAGGGACACAAAGATGATCCAAGGGCTGGAGCACCTCCCCTACGAGGAAAGTCTGAGAGAGTTGCGGCTGTTCATCCTGAAGAAGAGAAGGCTGCAGGGAGATCTTATAGCAGCCTTTCAGTACCTGAAGAAGGTCTATAGGAAAGAAGGGGAAAATCTTTTTAGCAGGGAATGTTGCAACAGGACTAGGAGTAATGGCTTTAAACTAAAAGAAGGTTGATTTAGACTAGATATAAGGAAGAAATATTTTACCATACGGGTGGTGAAACACTGGAACAGATTGGCCAGAGAGGCAGTGGAGGCCTCATACCTGGAAACATTCAAGACCAGGTTGGACAGCGCTTTGAGCAACCTGGTCTAGTTGAAGAAGTCCCTGCTCACTGCAGGTGGGTTGGGCTGGATGACCTCTAAAGGTCCCTTCCAACCCAAAGCATTCTATGATTCTATGATTCTATGAGTCTGTAATACCACTGAGGGGCAAGGGGAGGGGTGAGCGAGCGGCTGTCTAGTGGTTAATTGCTGGCTGCCAGGTTAAACCCTGACACCCAGAAGCCACTAGAAAGAGATATGTTAACTGCAGAATTACAGACACATGCAATCATAGAAATCAGGGATTTGATCCAGAAGTCTTTGCAATTGGGGTAGGAGGATGCAATGGCAAGGTTTGTCTTTTTATAGGTAGGCAACGTATGGGCAAGTTCAAACTTTAGGCCACCTCTCCCAATTATCTCTGCAGTGAAGTTATAAGGAAAGGGAAAATCCTTGCCCCAAATAATTCACAATCCAGAAATGAACAGGAAGAGGGAACAGAATGAATAAGTGGAGAAGGTGTAGAAGAGCTGTGAGGAAACAGACAAAGAAATGTGTTTGGAGAAATGTGGGGAGAAATGAAGGAGACATGTGGAAGAAGACATTACTGGGAAAACAACTGGAGAGGCTCTCTTGAAGGAGAGTGCTCCAAGCAAGGGGAGATGTAACTCTGAGGGAAATGTGGCCCATGGATGACCCATGACAGGGAGGAACAAATATCTGCCCATGACATAATAAAAAAAAAGTAATTCCAAGGCATAAAACGTTTAAAAGCTTTAATATTTAAATATACTTGACTGGATTGAGGTCCTGTGATACGGGTATGTATGAAATGAGGATAGATTCAAACTTGCTTTGAATAAGAGCACAGTGATGATCATGCAGAATTATTAGCCTTGACTCTAGAAATACAACAACCACTCACAAGTGTGTGTCTCCCGTGGCCAGTCACTCTGCGTGCAGCTCTGAGATACCAAGACCATACTGTTACTGATTCCAGAAACAAACTGCTCTGTTGTCTTCTCATATTCATCTGAATGTTCTACCGCAAGTGGTGCAACCATATTTTCAGTGATTTTCTTACCCTTAATGAAAGAACTTATTACAGCACTGGCAGTGGAAGTTCACCTCAAATCATGAGACAAGCATCCTCAGCACAAAACTAGATTTCTCTGCCTCATATACCCTATTGTGCCTTGATAATCTTTTTTATCTGGCCACCTAATATTTCCCACTTTCAATAGACTACTAGACCTTAAAGCACAACCCTTTACTACAAAATCACTGCTGACTTTAAACTTCTTCTAGACACAACCCGTATCTTTCTCAATGATTACCTACATCTCTACATCATCCACCTGTCTCCATCTCCTTTTTAGTGTCAACATCTGTTTTGTGCTATTGTAAATTACTGGAGTTTGTCCAGCCAGAGAATACAAGAAATACTGTTTTATTCCAGGAAAACTGATCTCAGAGCTTTTAATCCATCTGTGGAAATTAAACACTGTTTCTTCATTTAAGTTGGGCAGATGTTAAACATTAATATTATGCATATAGAGAAAACAGTCCTGGACATGTTTCTTTTTTTTGTGTCCCTTGTCTCACCTGAGAGCATAGGCAGCAAATACTGCAATTCTGTGCAAATTTATGGTGTGTGGACATTTGTACCATGTATTCACTTTGTATGTCTGTGGTACAAGAGGAGTGATATGCCTCTTTGATTTTAATGATGTACTTTGAAGATACAGTCCAAGTATCTGTAAGATTTCTGAAGACAGAAGGGGAAGAATGAGGCTGAATTCTTCTGACATCTTGCATATCCAGATATTCCATGGTTCCCTTCATACTGTATATGAAGTTGTGATACCATAGTCGTATTTTCCTCATGATCTCATGTGACTCCTAAAGGAGCTACTTTTTCCAGTGTTATGGGCATAAAGCTGTAGACTCTCCACCTTTGTTTCTAGGGATTCAGTTTTCTGAAGATACCTGCCAGTACACTGAGCACAAAGGGCAGACTCTTCCACCTCATAAACTAAGATCATAACTTGCACAAGCAATGTACAACAACCAAGGTTTATTGGGTCTTCCTATTATCACACTGACAACAAAATGCTGAAATGTATATTTATTTGTTATAAAATAAACAAACTAAACCTCCATAAAGGGGCACTAACTAGCAACTCTGTGCTAGTCACAGTGCATGACGTACCAAGAGACAAATTCTTTGCTTTAATAAAATGGCTCTACATAGACAAATGCGAAAAAGCCAAGCGGGTTGTGGAAGATCACGCAACAGAACACAAGAGCAAAGTCCTGGATCTCAGGCCACTTCCATCTCCTCTGATTTGTGTAGCTTTCGCTGGTCCAAGAACTTACCAAGACCTGTTGTGGGATAAAATAAAAAATGGAGGTTGAATAATGACAGAGACTTTCCAAGAGTGAGATCTGTAGGAGTAATTGAAAACCCAGTGGCATCCTACATGCAGTTAAATGTGAGTGGACAGAGGACCAGAGGACATACTTGTTCAGTGCCCAGAGAGAGCAATCCTGAGTTGTCAGGAGTGGATGGAGCAGATGACCTCACAGGCTTTTGCCAGATCTAATTTTAATGATTCCTTGAGCTGCATGGCTTAGAAATACAGGGACGTGTATTTAAATGATTCATGAGCTTCCTACACCCAAGGAATGCTTTAGCTGTCATGACATCTTGTAATAGGCTTGGCGCAGATCAAGGAAGGAAAAACAAGCCATCATCTTAGCCTGACTTTGCCAGAAAAGTCTCTGATTTCTCCCCAGTGACGAAAGTTGTCATTTCTCTTGTAGTTCCCAGTGTGTGTCACTGGCAGAGAGGAGGTAGGAAAGGGGAAAAAAAAAAAAAAAAAAAAAAAAACC
>Ga0065711_1033101_pt1 | contig 26118 bp, 12 predicted proteins | sample Hoacrofraction12_FD_59098 | JGI IMG/M metagenome (GOLD analysis project Ga0065711, IMG submission 59098) | Hoatzin crop microbial communities from Cojedes, Venezuela - Epithelial fraction 12 v2 (version 2) | ecosystem: Host-associated > Birds > Digestive system > Esophagus > Crop | place... | reverse complement strand
GTAGAAGGAATGCTGGTTACAAGTTTATGGCAGCGGAGTTTTAGACGAAAACAGATTTCAAAGTCCTGAGTAAGGAAAAAGCAGCTGCAGCTGGCCACTGACTGCATGAGAGTGAATGAACAGCACATCTTGCACATCTCTATCTGGGAGGACAAAAAACCGTTTGGAAGCACGCTTACTGAAATGTAAAATGGCTGTCTCCACTTGCCGTGAGATAAATCTATCAATTGCAAGAAACTGACAGATAGCTTAAACCAAAAGCAAATTTGAGTTCAAACTCAGGAATGAGCCAAAGCTAAAAATCAAGGCAAGGGACAGCCTTAAATTGTGTCATTTGTCTCCTGCAGACATGAAACTCTGGGGTAAAAGCCATCCCGAGCCTGGCCCAGGAGGCTGTCCCCAGGACAGGTGGTGGGTGACCGCTGTGACACTGCACACAGGCGAGCAGCCCTTGGGGTCGCTCTGTTGGAAGGGCACCAGGCTTACGACAAGGGGTCCAGGCTTGAGCACGGTCCTGGTGGGACAATGTGTACTTACTGCTCAGCGAGGGACTTGGCACCTGGCCTGACCCCTGGGGAAGGGACCTGCCAGGGCACCCCTCAAGCCGCCCTTCCCCTGGAAAGCAGAGAGTGAGGGAGGAGAAGGGGGTCGAGTGTTCAGCCTGTAGCCCAACATGTGGAGACCGTGTGCGTCCTTACTGGGGATCTGGGAGAGCTCCTGCACTCTGCACAGAGTCCAAATGGAGTCCAACATGAGACAGGCATCAAAGCATTATGAGGGCAGTAATAAATCCTGAGCCCTGTGAGCCCATTTCGCTCTGCTCAGCGGGAGCCTTTCTAGAGCACCACGGGATGAGAAGCATTTCCCCCACCAGGAAACTGCGTTACAGAGCGAGACGCCATCTCGCCTTTCCTTCTCATTCCTGGCCCTTTTCATCTCAAGGTCGCTATGCTGCTGAAACAAGACCTTCCTCCTGACAGCAGCGGTAGGCAAAGCTCAGTCTCTGCGAGTTCATTAATCCAGCTGTCATCTCATCCTCAAACTCCCTGGGGATCTCCTGGTGAGCACGCCAGCACTCGGAGCACACCAACGCTCGGAGGTAGCCGCATGGGCAGAGAGGAGGTAGCGCTTTCAAAGCACCCCGCTGGCACCAGCAGAGCCTCGTGCTCTGCTTTATCTCAGCCCCAGGCTTCCTCTGTGACCCTCAGCAGCACCGAGGTTTTCGCTATCCGTTTTCCTTTCCATCTAACGGGGCACTATTCTTAGCCGGCGGCCTGGCGGCAGGTGCAGCTGTGGGCTCAAAGCCACACGTGGGAAGGTGGCAGGGCCACAGCAATACCAGCCCTGGGGCTTCAGGCAAGTCAGGAGCACTCAAGGATGGGCGGATGGTTAAAAATAAGCTAAATCAGGCCCAAGCTACGGAGAAATTAGAGAAAAATCCCATCTAGAAAAGTAGAGGAATAATCAGCGGTAAGCAGCCACAGAGAAAGTCATGATAAGCCGTGCAGAAGCCTTTGCCACCAGAAGCTGTGCTGCTGGTTGTAACTGCAACTGTGCCTGTGCTCATGCTCTTGTAGCCACATCAGGGTTAGCAACGCAGAAGTGGAAGTCCTACCTTCCTTTGAGCTGCTTCCTCTATGTGAAGAATTCTGCCACACGTGCGTGGCTCAATAGACCCCGTCCAACTTCTGTCTGGAGCAGCTCATGAAAAAGCACAGCAGAGGGGAAGCAGAGAAAGGCAAATGTCACTGAGGCTCATCAGTGACACTTAAGATCCCCGGACTTATGACCAAAGGTGTTCCTATGAAATCTGTCGCATGCTAAATTTTAAACTTTTGCCTGGCGTCATTGGCTTCAAACTCAGGTGAAGACACAGATAAATTGATGAATAAGCTATAAGGCAACAAAGACATTCAAAAGAAGTAAGAGGAAAAGTTGGAGAAATTTCAAATATTTTTACTGGGATACATTTACAAATTATATATGTCTAATTTTTCAGCACCTTTTTTTCATTTTTAAAACAAAAACTGCATATACAAAAAACCTGCAGACACTGACAGATGTTTTCTTTTTATGTATTCATGTTTTCAGAAAGAAAAATACGTAGGAAATAGTGGTCAAAATGAAGCTTTATTTTTTGTCAGAAATCATTTTTCATTCCACATTGATTTCAAGCCTGTGCTTCGATTTGTTCAGAGAATCTCTCTCTGCCTGAACAGTGCCACCTGACTGCAAGCAGCACCGAGGACAACACATTTTTCCCATTCTGCAGGAACTTCTAGGATTTTCTACTGCTTAGGACAGGGAAAATCCACTGACATGAGAATTCACAGCAGAGGATCTAATAACTCAAGGCGCCAGCAGAATTTTTTTCTGAACTCATCCAGTGCAGATGTCCCAACAACTGAAGACGTTGCAGGCTACAGTGTACAGCAGAAGTAAAATTAGTTTTACTGTCCTTTGAGTGGACAAGTAAGGCTGCAGTAATCAGTCTAAGAGCTGCCTCTGCCTCCTACCACCCCTCGGGTGATCTTATCTACATCTTATCTATTTTGTAGGGTTTCATATAGCTCTTTGCATGCATGAACTTTGTCTCACCTGGTATCTATGGAATGACTAAGTTACGTGTTGTACATGCAAAACTTAACTCCCAGCACACCTGCAAAACCTCTGCCTGCATCCAACTGCCCTATAGCACTGAGGTCCCGGGGGGGTCACCTGGCTCCTGTGGCAGTGTGACCTGACAGCCACTCTTCAAGCTTGTCACCCCCAAGATGCTATTTGGCTTGCAGTCAGTTCTTTGAGGCACCATTCTTTCATGTTGAGTCAGGCAAGTCAACCCGCTGGATGCTACCTCCTGTTGGATAACTGTTGGGCGCAGCAAAATTGGGACATCCGCAAGAAGAAGAAGGATAAAAGAAAAATAAATCCATGTGGAAGTACTGAATGATAAATAGCTGCAGCAGAAATGCCTGATCGGTTGTAGGTGCAAGATCCCCCAGCTTTGGAGCACCTGACTGTGAATAGAAGAAGCCTACAGCTACCTCAGAGGCAGTTTTGACTCTTTTTGGTATTCTTTAAGAATATTAGGCAGAGAAGATGATTTAGAGTCTTTGTGATGTTTATTGCTCATGTGCAACAATCTTTGTCTCTTCACTGAGTATTTTTCTACATTTCCATGGTGGCTGGGGCTTTTTAGCATACAAAGTAGACTGGCCTGTGAAGAAGACAGGCATGTAGCTGTCAGAAAGGGTTTAGTCTTTTCCCTCCCTTGACCAGTGCCCATGAGAACATCACGCGAATGCACGGCAAGGTCACGCACAAGTGCAGGTGCTCCCCACCTCCCATCTGAGCTCTTCATTCCTCCAAGCCATTGAGTTCACCCTCTCCCAGGTTTGCACTTTTTGAAAGTATGAGAAAATGATTGCCTCTTCTCTTTCCAGAGCCCAGGAAAAATGTCCCTAGCAAACAGGCATTTGCTATAGGCTGGCTCAGCAGCAAAACCAGTAACTCAGTGACCATTGGCAGATCAGCACTAAAGACAAGCCATAAACGTAAGAAAAGGTTTGGTAGATTCTCTGTGCTTCTGCTTGTTCTGTATCTGGCTGGTGGATAGAGAATTCAGTCACTAATATCACCAAACCAGCACACTCTGCAATGTTAAATTGATTGGAAAAAAAAAATCATCCTGAAAAGAATAAAAAGGCTGTATTTCAATGTGGTCATGGATTTCAATTCATTTATTTCTGGTCATTCAGTCAAAGAAGGTTTCAACTATTTTGGTGTGAAAATCTGAGAAAATATATTTGCAAATTCTAGAGTCAAAAATTTCTAGGAATCTTTGTTCAGGAAGCAGTCAGCCAATTTCTCCAGATAAGCAGGGGGTAATTCAGTTACTGTATTCACTATGTCTACTACCATCAAACTTGCCTAATTTTTATGCTAAAGATTTCTTACCTTAAGTAATGTTTACTGTCTTTTAGCACTGTTTGAAAGATACACAAAAACACAGAGGAAAATACCATTATACAAAACTCCTATCAAATTCTAAAAATAGTCTGAAAAAAATAGGAATCGTCTTCTTTAAAGACTGCAAGATTCAATAATAATACCATTGGGTTCTCTTATAATTGCATTCTGCTTCTTCGAATAATTAGATGCACTTATGTTTTCAAGTACTTCTCTGTAAACATGAGGATTAGAAATGAATACTTCATTTTTTAAATGCAATTAATACAAGAAAACAAAGAACCCCAGCTTCTGTTGGCATAAATCAGCATAGTCACGCTGCTGGAATTACTATTTATGCTGAATTGTTTCAGTTAATAATCACCGGTTCTTCCCATACGTCTTTTTGTCACTTCGTTTATCTCACATGCGGCTCCTTTCCCAGCCCTGTAATAAATTCTAAAGATTTAAGATATGAATGCTTACAAAGCAACGTGTTTACCTGGCGACAATCTGAAACCTTTGCTTTTAGCCACAACTGATGCAGTTACAGGCTAGAAAGCACGTCACTGCAAGAGGTCTTCTCTTAGTGTCCGTAAGTACTTTTAGTAAATTTTCTCAAAGCTTAAACAGTTAACTCAGGGTCTTGCTCTGGTCTTGCAACACACCACAACCGATTGCAGTGTAACAGCAGTGCCATATGACATCAGGTTAGGTCAGAATTAGCCCCACAGGCTCCAGTGACCTGATATGCTCCTGCAAGGGGCAACCAACACCATCGTAGGAATGTCAACATCTGCATTTCTACTCCTCTGCTAGGCCTGCCTTGGTTTTGGTTGCCTTACTCCTCTTCCCCCTTCTGGGTCACTTGGGAGGGCAAGGTGGGAGGGGAACGGTGTTGGACCCCAGCCTGGGAAAGCTGCAGTCTCTTTGGTGTTTGCCTGTATGGACCTGCTGGTCTTCAGCAGGCATGGTGGGCTCTGTGTGCAATTTCTTACTGGAAAACAGAGCTATTCCTTCTCTCAGAAAAAATGGCCCAGACCTGAGACTGGAAGCACTGAAGGTAAACCGAGAGTCACAGATTTCTGTGGCCTTGGCACTCCATTTTTGCCCCTTTTAGGGAGCTTGTTCTGGTTTTCCTTTCTGTATCACTATTGCTGGGACAGGAGTAAGCCGAAGTGGTATAAGAGGACTCCTCATAAAGCTAATTTTCTCAGCTTATTTATTCCATAACTTCAATGTGCTCATAGCATTTTACAACCACAAATAATGCAACTGTTCAGCTGTCTCTTGGTGCATACTTGCCAAGGTAGCAGAGCAGTGTTAAGTGAAAGGCCTATTTTACGTTAGCCATAATCCCTTTTAAACTGAGTGCTTGAATTTGCAATTTCCTATCCTATACTACTGATGTCTACTTTTGTTTAACTTTTATATTGGAAATATCTTATTTCAGACATTTCAACACAATAATGATTCTACATAGGTTTAAAAATTCTAATTATAGTGTAATTTGAAAGGGTCCAATAATGTTTTATGGGCTGGCTCAATGCACTTTTTTTTTTTTCTTCTTCTTTTATTCTTTTATAAAAAGCAAATTCCAGTTGTGAGCTCATGAGCTGTAATAGAAAGGAAATAGATATCAAATATTTGTTCTGGGCTCAATAAACTACAAGTGCAGTCGAGAGTTTATGAAGGGGAATTCTTTCCATGGATTTTTTTTCTACTTCACCAGACAGAAGCAATTTTCTGATTTATTCTTCCTCCCTTTCCAGAGATTCTGTTTCAGCAATAGACCACATTCCACTCCCTGCCACACAAGGACTGCAAAATGCTTGCAACCCTTGAACTTGTGATTTATGCAAGATAATGCTTTGCAAACATGTGCAGCACATTCCAGTACAGAATTGATGACAGTGTCTAGGGGAAGAGCAAGCAAAAGTTTTTTACCAAGAAACAGGAGGGAAGATGACCCTCACTTCATGGTATTGCCTGGCTAAGAGGGCACAGCACGGTAAACAGCATCTGTTCCACTGTGGCTCTTCAGATGCAGAGGGTGGTCTAGGGAAAACAGAACTTCTCTGTCTCTGAAGGTGGGTACCACTCCTTGATGCCACCTTTCCATCCCACACCGTGCACGGACTACAGCAGAGGGAAAGCGACAGCTAGGACATTTCTAGAGGACAACCCTCAGTCAGTATGTGGCGCTCAAGTGGCTTGTCCCTCTGCACCCCTGCTCCTTCCACCGCCAGTGCTGGTGCATAAAGGCCATTGCCGGGTGGTGTTTGGCGTATGACAACTTGACAGTATCAGATGGAGAGACCTTGAACAAGGCACCGATGATACTACTTTTCACTTTTTTCCTCCAAAGAACCTTGATCCTTCTGAAAATGGCACAGAAGGGAACCTTTGAAAATGTCAGAGGAATATAACAAATGCAAGCATGATACAGCATCTGTACAGGAACACTTAGGAGTACTAGGAGAAAAAAAAAAGGTAAAAAAAGAAAAAAGGGTTAAAACTGTCTATGACATTTTCATAAATAGCATACAATCATCTGTGGTAGCTTTATCCAGGCTAATATTAAAATTCATTTCTTGTCCAAGACACAATATTTTACCTGTGTCTCACAAGATGAAAAATGAACTCCCAAGAGATTTAAAGTGTGATTTTTTATGTCTTTCCTAAAAGAGAAACATTCATGTATTTACATATGCTTACATTCCTGAATTCAATCACCTTTGCAGTATCATCCGAGTTTCCTCTGGTTTTCTGACTGCATGGTGAGAATGACACACTTTACATGTATTGTCCGGTAAGTCTGTCTTCTGCCAGTATTACAGTACTAATTATTCAAATATTTTAAGATAAAATTGATCATCACAGAGAGGATAAGAAAGCATAAAACATTTAATGTGAACTCCTGAAGTCTGCATCTCTTCTTAATTTTTCAGTCAAAATTTCTAACCACAACAAAATGCCATATGGGTTCAGACTGAAATTTCATCCAACTTAGTATTTTGTCTGGCCCATAGAGACTATCTGCAGGTACTTTTGGAAAAAGTGTAAAAAATAAACCATTTCTCAAGTTTTTGCTGGTAGCTGATTTTGAGCCCATTGACTGGATTTGTCATTTTTCCTCCCGTGCAGTACTTTATATTTCATCTATCATTTTATTCCCATGTCACCCAGTACTGTGATATCACACTCCAACTTCTTACTGTCATCTTTCCAGTTGAGTATCCCAAAGCACCTTCAGACTTCATCACCTCTCTATTCTCCTCACAAATCATGTATAGGTATATTTAACTGTACAGCCTGCAGTAATGCATCTCTCGTGGGGCTAACCTCATTCCATTGCTAAAAGGTTTCAGTCTTTATCTTTTAGCAGTTATTTACCCTAAAGGGGCTTCTTTCCTGCTTGGAGGGAGTTTTAAGTGCTTTCAATGTTTTTAAGACCTATGGCTAATGCTCTTGCTGAAAACTTCTAAAAAGTCCATACATACTACATGGATCTACATATATTACTTACAGAGGACTCTAGCAGCTCTGCAAGACATAACTGCCTTTGATAACATCCATATTGCCCGTTCCCTCCTGTAATGTATTATCCAGTATCTGTTTATTCTACTCTTTATTAGTTTTTTTACTGATTTCTCAGAATGAAAAATTAGACCCACTGGTCTACGTTTTCCAAGACCACTGTATTAATGACTGAAGTTACCTTTGTCATCGTTCATTTCTTTGGTATTGCTGAAGGTTTAAACTATGTGTTGTTGCCACAGGTAATAGTTTAGCAAGTTTATGTTTGAGATTCTTCAGAACTCATGGCACCATCATCTTCTAGTCTTGGTGATCTGTAAAGTTTGTCCTACTTCACCAGAAAGCCTGAAATGTATATACCTGCAAGAAATTCTGTTACTCTTTACGTGGTAGCCTGACCTGAAAAATATGTGGGCTTTTTCTGTTTTAACAGTGTCTTTCTTGTTTGTGTGTAAAACCATACACTCTCTTGCCAACAAAAGGAACATGTATCGTGTCTTTTTTCTGGGATCCTTCCTTCCTTCAGGCTGTGCCTCAATGCACAGACAGCATCAGCCAGCCAGCAGCCGGCTCACCTCTGGGCCCCTCACCGTGTCTGGCCAGCCTTCTCTCAGCCACTAGCACCTCACATCATCAAGAGAGGAATAGTTTGATGGATTTCTATATTCATCTAATCACTTTCTCTTTGGGGCTGCAAAGTACAGAGGACTACGCCAGTCATTTAGCATTGCACACCTAAAAATCTATACACAATCTATACATGCTGCTGCTCCAGCCACAGCACTAACCGTAACTTCAATCAAGTCTGTGTTCATCAAGGTCTGTAATTGACGTTGGCTCGTAAGTATCCTGCAGCTAATTGGGTACTAAAGGAATCTTGTTCCATAACAGCTAATCAGAAAAAAAACTAATTTAGGCATGATCTATGGAGTACTTAAGCTACAAGACATCAAGCATGATGACTTTTGAGGAGCAGGTGAAAAAAACCCTCATTTTTAAATTAGAAGGAATAAGGGATCATTCTTCTGGAGCTGAGCCATGCATTCTGATGCAATAAATTTCAGCTTCTTAACAGTTAGGCCTGGATTCCCTCTTTCCATGACCATGACTCTTAAAAATCAAGAGAAAGTAATAACTTCATAGATATGAGTTTAAGTGAGGCTAGATGAGCCACTAGAAAATATCATGAGGGGTCCCTCCTGGAGTGACAACTCTGAATTAGATGGATAAACAAGATCTTCCCATCTCCAACTTCCATCTCTTAACTAAGATTTTCCATAGTTTACTGAGAGTGCTAATTTGCAGCTTTCTCACACGTACTCTTCTCCAGAAACTTGCTGGCTATGTCAGGAGGATAGATGCAGGTTTTCCTGAGCCTTTGTCCTCATTCCGGTTCATCCACTCTTTCTCAATGGTGTGTAGAGCAGTCTGTAGCTGGACTATAGATGTTAACTATGCATAGTTTTGAACAACATGGGGTAGCTCATTCTGGACTTCTCTCAGCTCTTCTCAATATTTTCCCCAACTTCCTTATCATTCCCAGCCCAAGACTATCTGGCTCTATTTTAATTGTCCTGCATAATCCCTTACTCAGGGAGAAGAAATAATTCACAGCTGATGTGTTCCTTAATATCTCTGCCAATCAAAACATACAGCTTGCCATTTACTGGCAACATGATTATCATGATTCAAGCCACTTGGCTTTTGAGTTAGGTCCCTCTGGCGTGTGAAGGAAAATTCACACCAGTGAAGAACAAAACCTTCGAGTCATTAAATATTTATCTGAATATTTAAATATTTGGCTGCAGAGAAGTGTCTAGGGAAAGTTCCATATTTAACAAGGGGGCTTACTGGAGCCACACCTGCAGACAGCACTCATGCAATTTGCTGACACATTGGCTGGACACCTCTCTGTAAAAGAAAGGTGGAACTCTGTGTTACACTAGACACTAAAATATGAAAAATTCCTTTCTAATTTGAGACTGCAAGGTGCTGCTGGTGGAACAGGAAATCAAATTGCCAATGATGCCACATGTGGTGAGGAGGAAATTATTCTCCTCTTAGTCAGACAGGCTCTGGGTAACGAGCTAGAAGTCAAACGCAACGATCCAGAGCTTGACTGGAAGTAGAGTGTGTCCAGTCATGTCTCACACATTGAGCATTTTCAGACTTAGACAATCCATGCTCTTTGGGATCTTTGGGGTCCAGCTGAACCTTGCTCCTTTTCAGAGAAACTGTGTTTGGAGCATGGGCTCAGAAGCTGAAAGACCACTTGGCCCCAGTGTTGAAAGAGGTACAGCAGAAGCACTAAGAGCTCTACCAGTTGCAGGTGCTGCCTGGTAACATGGTCCCTCCTCATCCCTCCTCCTTCATGTAACTGCCATGAGCCAAAGCAGTATCCTTCATGTGCCATCTTACGACATTATCTCCTGCCATGAAGCAGAAGAAACTTTACAGGTCCTTAAATGAGTTAAAAATGACAAAGGTAAAATCAAGAGCATCTGCTAGATGTGCAGAGCAAAGAAAATATTTTTTTTCCTTCTTTCAAATGAAAGTTGTTGCACCATAAAAATTACTACAACATTAAAAAGCAAACTTACAGAAAATCAAAACACTGTCAGGAAATACAGTAGAGGAATATTTTTTGATCCTTCTGAAAGATTTCATTTTGAATGAGGTCTTAAACACACAAGGGCAGGCAAAAGATATTTATTTTACAGTTGTATTTGTTTAGCAAACCAAATGGGCAAAACTCTTAAAATAATATGTTCCCAAGGCAGGATCAACTAAATCAGTCTAACGCTTGGAAAAGGAGGCAGTTTATTCAAAACTGGGGAGGCCTTCTTAGGAAGACTTCATTGGCTTGTCCAGATGAGAAAGAATAATATCATGATGACATAAAAGCATTTCTTTTTTCCTTCTTTACCCATGTGAGCTCTATGGGAAAGTTTGTTTATTGTTTGACTGAATGTTGTGAATTGGTCTATACAAATCTGAACTGACATGAGTGACAAACAGAGGTCCCTTCCTGTGAAGTTGTTCAAGATTCAAATCCCTTTTCCTAATGAGCATCTTCTGATTAATGGCAAGGAAACAAGTCTAATAGGAGAGAGCCATTCCCTGAAATAATCAATACCCATTGATTACAGTGCTCAGTTATTCTTAGAAAATCAGTCCTGATTTTCTAAGAAAATAGACCAGATGTTGGTCGCTGGCACCACTGAGTTCTTGGTCTCACAGCTGACATTGCCCACAGGAATTGTCAGTTTTGTGCTAGACTGGTCAAATAAACAAAAGTGCACTATGTTCAAGGACTCATTACCACACACTTAATCATATTCATAGTGCTAAGCTGGCGCAGCTGTATACCAATGCAAACAATGCCTTTCAAAAACTAAGTTAAAATTTTAAAAAAATCCCTAACTCAACAGCAGAAAAAAATATTTTAAAAATTTTATTTCATTCTTGGCAAAAGCCTAGCCTTTAGGAGCTGACAAATAATAAGTTTAAGTAAGTTAAATAAGCTTTCAGGATCTCCTTAGTTTCTTCATCGTTAAGGGCAGAACAAATTAAAATTGGAAATATTCCCCGCTGCCCTAAAACATCTCATCAATCACAGACTGGTGTTTGTGTTGACATCTTTCTCTTTTCCCTCCAATGAAAAGAAGTTGGCTAAACAGAGCATCTGCCTACAGCCAGTCTTTTCCCCGAAGGAATCTGGTGCTTATTGGAGTAAAATGAAACTACCGGTTTCCAACAAATATTTGTGAGAGAGGAACAGAAATCAAAAAACCCTTTAGCTTAAAAAGTAATTTCTTGATCAATTTAAAGAGTTGCATAAGCCCTCCTCTTTCTCCAGAATGGCAATAATTATAACTTTAAGCCTCTTGATAGTAAGTCTTTCTCCTTACTGCCTAACAATTCAGACTAGTGCTATAGATGTGCTTATTACATGTTCAACATATGTCATAAAAGAACTCCATCCCTGAAAATATTTTTCAAACTCTGATGGACCCACTTGCCGAAAATGAGCAAAATACATAGGAAGGAGATGTATTTGTTTCATTCTGGTTTTCCATTGCATGTGAAAGAGAAGTAAACTCCATTGGAGGAGGGAAAGGAAGGCTTAGGACAGAACATATAATAGCACCTAACTGATTTGAAGGACCAAATCCTGCCATGGGACTTAGGATCCTCAACCATACTGCATTCTTCTATAATGTGTCTTTTGAGTTAATAAAAAATATAATGTAAAAAATTGAGACAAGGATGAATCAGGAGTATAATACCTCCATTTTTGTGCAGTAAAACACTAGAAAGTCAACTAAAAACCTTTTTCAGTTGCCTCGTTTGAGAAAAGAGAAGACATATTTGCAGGCAGCACTGAGCACAGGTGAGAGACATAGAGGAATAGAGGCTCTGCCTGTCATTTTGCGTTTACTTTGTTTTTGCCAGTTACCATCAGAGCCTCTAAAGGTCTGCCCCTGGGTGGTGGAATGCTCCCTGAGCCTTGACCAGACTGAGCTTCCCAGCACCCTCCTCATCCCCAGGCCTCCTAGGGTCCACAAATAGGTGATCCTGGCCATGGGGCCCAGCATGCCCAACTCAAGGTATGCCTGCAGGGAAACATGGAGTGGTCCTCTCCAGCTTTAACTCAGTTTGGCAGTTAAAGCACATGAGAAACTTGAGGCCATGCTTCAAGGTACTCTTGGTCTGGACAAAGTGAAGACCATTTCACTTCATTTGAATTCAGGCCCCATGTGAGAGATCCTCCTGTTGCCCCAAGTTAGGAAATTTTGGGGTTCTGTGTCTGATCCTGGACCTTCCCCATCCAATCCATTAAAGCAGTTCACATGTTGGTGCCTTCCTCCTTTTTCTTTTCTCCATCTTTTCCAGCAGTATGTTTGCCTTGTCTCAGTCCCCTGGCTATTGCCATGAGTTGCACACTCCACTCATAACCATTGGTTTAGATTCAGCATGCAGAGCTGAGGATGGAGCGGTATGAGGAGGGGCAGAGATGTTCTCTGCTGCTGTTGTCAGCAATCTGGTCTGTGCTTTCTCCTCTCTCTGCCCCACCAGCACCACCTCCAGCCCTCCAGGCCTTGCCCTGGGAATCCATTCAAATGGAATGAAAATCAGGGAGCTGAGATAACAATGAAGCTTTCACTTACAAACTGAGTGCCCCATGAACATTTTATGTTTAAAACCTTTGCCTGCAGACCTGATAAAGGCTGATGTACAGAGGATCTGGTGAGGTTTGGTTGCTGTGTGTGGTGAGCAACCAGTACTGAGCAGAGTCCACTTTCTTGCTGGCCAAAATTTTGAAAAGAAGTAAATCTCCAGCCACTGATAAGCTTGCTGAGAAGTTCTCCTCCACATTTCAGCATGTCTTGTTAAAAATCTCATCGTTGCCAGGGCCAAGTGTTTGGACAACATTATGTTCCCTTTTTCATTTGCTGCCAAAGAAAGGGGCCACCTCCTTGCTCTGGGACCTGAGGATGTACACTGTGGCATTCCTCACACCAAAGGATGTTTGCCTTGCTGAAGAGAGATCAACACTTGTGGACAAAAATTGTTTCATCCACAACTGACTAGACATCTAGAAGTTTTGTCTTTTCAAGGCCATATTCATTTGTTATACATGGAGTAGTGTCAATTCTCACATGGTTTGACCAAGACGAAACTGACACAGTCATCATAGATAGCTGAAGGAAACCTGCAGGCACTCAGCTGTAGCCTGCATTTCACAGCTGCTCTGACATTTGAATGCTCTGTGAATGTCTCTTCTAGGGCACTCAGCACATCCATTATCCCTGTCAGGAGTACATCCAGACATCTCTTTGGCCAGCCAAGCCATCAAGGCAAAATTATGGGTGGGTTAGTGCTCAGATAACTGTTCCACCATGTAGTTTCATACCCTGATCATTAGTTCTGCATGAGTAAAGGTCTGCTGAGCTGTCTGTGAAGCACATGACCTTGCCAGGGTCAGATGAGTTGAGATTTGCAACCTTATGATCAGGAGCATGTGAAAAGTGGCAGCCTTTCTCACTGTGCATTAAGCCAGGTTTGCTTTTCTATCTGGATGACTCCCTCACTTCAAAATTTAACACTAAGCATACCTGCATATACATTCATTTATTTAGGTACTACCTCTTCTAACCTCCTAGGATGCACAGTGGCTTTGTTTGGTTCAGTCATCTGAAAGACCTCTTACAATTGCAAATAGTGTCATCATGTGACCTTTTCTGGGAACAAGTTGAAATACAGGAAATTCCACTGAATTATAAGAAAACCCTTTTTTTACTCTGTGGCTGACAAAAGATGGGAAGATGTTGCCCAGAGAGGTTGTGGCATCACCATCCTTGCAGATAATCAAAACCCAACTAGACACGTCCCTGAGCTCCCTGCTCTGAGTGGGGAAGTTGAACTAGATGATCTCCAGAGGTCCCTTTCCACCTCAGCCGTTCCAGGATTCTGGTTTACATGAGTCATTCCATGTGCATAGGACACAAGAATACTTTTTGATAGCCTCTCACAGTCTATAATGGTCATTAAGAGTCCCAGTTAAGGCTTCACCTCATGCTTGGTGTAGGAGCTGAGGCCTCACCTGCAGTTAGATACTAGAAATAGCTTCTCAAGAAACATGGAGGTAGGGCTGTGTGGAGCACTGTAGTAAAAAACATGAAAAAGTCTGATGCAATGATTTTGAAGTCTCTACTACATCAGAATGCAAAGCATATGCTGAAGAAGTTTAAAATCAAAAAAACTTATGGATATTCACCGCTTCAAAAAAGGTTGATTTCTTTTTGCCAGACTAAAAATATTTTTCCTGCTGCCATCAGTGAAGAATGCACTAATGAAAACAAATTTCCCATGGAGCTTTGATGCCATCTGAAAGCGAGAAGGGCAATTGCTGTTCTTATTCAGATTTTGGTTTCCATGACGCAAACTGTCACTGGCAATGATGTTATACCACCATTTCCACAGCATATATTCATCCAGCACTCACATATCCTGACTGGGTTGTAAAATCTGATTAATTCCTTCTGCATCCCACACAAAAATGTCAGGGTCACTTGCATTACGAGAACACAATGACAATTCTTTGCACATTGTTTGTGCTTCTATAAATGAAATGTAATTTCCCACCCACCAAAATGTCCACCAAGGTATTGGATAGTAATCTCCTACAGTCAACACAATATTTACATTATTCCAGAACACCTTCTGTAATGCTTGTGTTGCAGTGAACTGAAAGTACTTACAGTATATTTTTAATCGTAAGCAAGGATGATCACCACTACGAGTAGCAAATTAACCCCACATACTGCCTTAAGATGAGGAAAATATTTGGTAAATGATGTATTACTGAAGTCAAGTGAAACAGCTTTCAAAGAGACATTTGTAAGTAATTTGTGTAACTTCATGCTCATTAGCAGTAGCATAACAGCTGAGAAAATCTGTTGCAATATACTTTGATAAATAATCAGCTTATTTTCCAACAGCTATATTTTTTGTCCCTTGTCTACTGTTTTTAATGGTTCTGGAAAATAGTTCCGTTCTATTTATTTGCATTCTCATCTGTGAACCAGAATTGATGATGATATCAGAATGGACTTTGGAACAAAGCTCATTTAATATTGTTAGCCTAACCCTGTAGTCCCTAAATAATTAAAGTTTCTTTTAAAATTAATATGACGTTGCTCTGTTTCTGAGTCTTCACTGTGAGGTATCACAAGGTCACAAAATATCGTCTTGTAATTTGAATTGGTTTATGTCAACTTTTTCTCTCCCACGTAAATGTCTAAAGAATCAATAAACGTAGGACTCCATACCCATTTCTATAAGAAAATCTTCCATTTTAAGAATATTGGCTCTTTAATGCACCATTGTTATACATAGAAAACTTCCAGTGACTTATGGATGAAATTTTATCCAGAAACAAATGTAGTTGTGTCCACACTGTCCATGTCCTTCATATTTTTCTATTTAACTAACATAAATTGTATAATAAAAACAAGGGGGGGTGGTTTCTAGAAATTATGTTTGCCACAGAAGTGTCCACACTGTCCATGTCCTTCATATTTTTCTATTTAACTAACATAAATTGTATAATAAAAACAAGGGGGGGTGGTTTCTAGAAATTATGTTTGCCACAGAATATGACTTATTCAATAGGTATAGTACTCAGACAAAAATCTCAGAAATCTACACTGAGTTGATCCTTAAACTAAAGTCAAGGAAGATACAGAAACTTCCTGGCTAATAATTTGAGCTTCCGCTTAGCTCAGTACTGCCACAGATGCTGCTTTATAGTAGATGCCATGGTGGATTTCAGACCCTGTTGAAAAGTAATGAAAGTTTATTCTGAATTTCATCCATGTCCTATGGATAAAAAAAGTCCAAGGTGCAAGAGAAGGAATTTAACATTCAAGATTTTTCCAAGTAAAAGCTTTCAATGATTGATCCAGAGTTGGTGAAATCATCTGATGTCCTTCCACTGACTGCAGAGGAGTCTGGATCAGCTTTTAAGAGTGGCATAGGGGTCATCAGAGCTAACATTTCTTCCAACTGAAAAATAACAGGCTGAGGAATTAGAAGCCTACAATAATTTGATTCTGCAGGGATTTTCTAATTATGTAAATAGGAAAATACTATTAAAAATATTTGGGTTTGTATCATAATTTCACATTGTCTTGCTTTACTATAATTCTTTTCACTTGAAAATTTCCAACTGCTTGAAAAACATTAAGCAAAGTTAATAGAATAAACAATACAGAATCTCACTGTCTGAATCAGAGCCAAATATCTGATTCACAAATTGATTGCAAAAATGGGTAGAAAGAGTTGTAACTAATTTTGTTCTAAGTTCTTGAACTGTTGCCTAACACATTTTGGACATCAACACTAGTTTTGAACAGTTTTAGGTTTATGGTTACACAAGTATTTTTAAAAAAAGGAAAATGCACTCTGCTAAAAAGGCTGTACTTAGATTGAAAAATGGAATTAAAAGTTGCCAAATAATAAAGTCTTGGACCTTGTCCTCTTGGCAAGTTCACACATAATGTAAATTGATTTTTATCTGTTTGGAACCATTTTAGTTATTATCACTTTTAACAGTCACTTTACTACATGGATCAGCTTACCTATACCAAAAGCCACTTGTGTATTGTTTGTGCATAGAACATTTATTTGGCCTCACTTTTAAAGATCTCCTTTTAACAAGACACTAATGAAAGTCATCTGTATTATATCAGTGCTCTACAACTGGACCTGACAGGAAACAAAAGTGAAATTCTAGGGTGTGGGGTACCAGAACAGCCAGCAATTCCAGGGCCCTCTAGGCACTCTGCCATGGAGATTGGTACTTGCAAGCCCATGTACTTTCCTGCTAGCTGGAAAACCCACATTTGGAAAAAAAATAATATGCTTTTTTTGGCCAACTATGTAAAATAATGGTTGGCCACAAGACCAAGCTCTCTAGAGTAAATTTCTCTCTAGAGGAATGAAAGTTTAGCAGAAACAGTGAAAAGGACCAGACCTAAAGACCCAGAGAAACACACTTGATCAATCCTTCCAAACTGACATAATATGCCAGTAGCTCTTTACATGTCCACACACTTGGTCTGGTATATCATAATCCGGGATATGATTTCTGATGTGTGGTTTGAAGAACATGGTTTTGATAAGCAATGACATGTGATTCAGTGGATTTGGGTGGGGTTTTTTCAGTGATAGGCGTTGGAAAGTTATCAATGCCTGTTTGGAGGAACTAATTCAAATTTTTGTCAGGAAAATTCTACACTTCAAGATAACAAATCCCCATCTCACTCTTTTGTTCACAGAAATTAAGAGACTGGTAAGGAGTGATACCAGAATTATTGATTAGCCAGCAACAGCAGAATCAAATGAGCCAGTTGCAGAAGCTATATGGGACATATAAAGGTGATATAATAATGTTGAACATCCAAGTGCAGCTGCAATTTCCCTCCAAACAGCTTTCAGATTGAGCTGGCTCACTGGAATAGAATGCAAAAGAAACAGGGCACGGGTTACCCAAAGAAAACTGCAATTGCCAGTGGTAATCTGGCAGCTGGGACCTTCCCCTTGCTGAACCTCTCTGGATGTACGCTATCAAAGAGTACTTCTGGCTACCAGAACTCATTGTGTAACTTCACAGTGTAGATTCCCAGCTACGAAATTGCCAGCTTCCTTTTTTTCAGGCCAGACCTGCCAACAGTGAGGCTTTTAAGGAGAGCAGAGGGGGCTCCTTAGTATTTGATGCATATACTTGTGGAAAGGGTCTTCTCAATGAACAACAGCCCATGTAATCTAAACCCTCTCCCCATTAGCAGCAGATTTGCAGATCACCTTGCTGCAAATAAGATAACAAAAATAGGTTATATCTTATAGTTGGGTTGCTATGGTGGTCTAAATCTTCAGTGTCTTAAGCTTACATACATGGGATCTGGTGCTTTCTACACTCACAGCAAAATACATCTTCTGACTTCACTGGAGTTATGTTAGACTTTAAAAAACTGTAAATACTAGGAGAAACCAACTCAGTCTTCCAGCTCAGCACTTCAAAAAGATGATTTTGTCTTTTAAGATGTTTATTGTTTAGCAGTCTAATCTCCTGAGTCATTTCCATGAGATTATTGATGGATGTCTCTCACTAGGCATTGTAAGAAACAAATGGAAGTGGTAATTGCCTTGTGAAAACAGAATGCAGACTTAAGGATGCTTAGAAGATACATCTGGGTTACAACAACTGTCAAAAGCAAGTGAAATATAAGTAACAGGTGCTTCTTCAGTCTTGCTGGAGATGTAAATGTTCAGTGTTGAATCAGAGAATGGAAAATAGAAATATATTTTGTATTGCCTCATCTTAATAAGTTAGACTGGCAACTTAGATTGTCAGAGAATTCAACATGACCAGAATTTATACAATGGACAGTTAAAGTGGATCTTGAACAGTCACTGCAGAGAGTAACAAATTTAGAGCTGGAACAAAGCAAATTGCTGTCAAGCAATTTCTCTTGTTCACCTGCCAGAATTTCCCATTCCCTTTCCCCTACTCCAGGCAAGCTTTCCAACAGATTCCTTGTATAAACACAGATGTTAGTGATAGAATTCTGTCTATCAAATGCAATGAAAGTTATGTCCTTCACTTCAAAGTTGTTGGGTTTTAACCCTGTAAGTGACATTTGGATTACTGCTGAAAATTGCATTCTTGGGCTGATCTGAGATTGTTCTTATTTCTTTTTTATTATGTCAATGGGAAGTATTTACATAACAAAATCATTTCACTTTTATTGAAAGTACATTCTGTGTTATTGCTTGCTGAAGTATTTTTTCATTTCTTTGCATATCCACTTGATGAAGTTAAATGCACTGGTAAACAGCTGCAGAAAACTACAAACAATGGCAATGTAGCATTTTGACCTGGTACACGATATGCATGGCAGGTCACTGTGTAGATGCTCTGACTTACAGTGTTGAACTGAATGGGACAAGAAAATGCCGTGTGCTCACAAGGCAGTTATTTGTGCCTGGCTGACTCCAGCTGGCTGCAAAGTGCCTCTCTCAAGCTCTCTGTCAAGGCTGAGTACTGGTTCTGAAAAATATAATGCAGTATGTGGATATGGAAGAACAGCATGGTTAAGAAGAATAAGCACAGAGATAGGAGATGAAAACTGCTAATTCCCATTTGGCTTCAGATTTTTGTGTAGCTTTTGGCAGATTTCTTCAGTCCCGGTCTTGACTTCTCCATTTGCAATGCAGAGGTAGCAGTTTCCACTTATTCCATTGGCTGGTTGTTGCAAAGATCATTTGGTGCTTGTATCACACTTTGGAGGCATACTCACTTGTTTTATGCTTTTCTTTTCTTAATAAAGCTTTTCTTAATAAAGCTTACGCTCAGCCACACCGTGCAGTCTAGAATTTTTGAGCACCTTCTTGCCATAGCACCAAACAGGTAAAGAAGACATCAGACAGTCCCCTGGAAAGCTGCCCAAATTTGGTCACAATATCAGCTTTCACACACCAACCGCTCTATGTGGGAGGCAACCTGGAGGGGACTGAGTGTGCCGCACTCCAAAGCTGCACGAAGTGAATAGGCCCCTTCTCCCAGGGTCTCCCAACTTCTCTGGCTAGGAGAATGCTGTGGGAACTGCACAAGCAGATTGGTGCCTCTGTCTTGCACAGGCCTTATAAAGATGTGATGATCATAACATGCTTTTTAGAAATCTTCTAAATACACTTAAGTGTGTGCATGTGTGACTATGTGCATGCATGGCAAGAGAGAGAATGCATCAGTCTTTCTGAAGCACTGATTCTCTTAAGCCTAGCAGAAGAAGGTCTACCAGGATACATAGAGCTGTCCTGGTTTCAGCTGGGATGGAGTTATTTTTCCTCCTAATGGCTGCTGTGTTTTGGGTTTAGTACGAGAAGAATGTTGATAATACTGATGTTTTTAGCTGTTGCTAAGAAATCAAGGACTTTTTCCCAGTGTCCCATGTTCAGCTAATGAGCAGATGTGCAGCAGCTGGGAGGGAGCATAGCTAGACACCTAGCCCAAGCTGGCCAATGGAAATATTCCATACCATGGACATCATGCTCAGTTTATAAAGGGGGGTTGGCCAGGGGGCAGGAACCTCCTTTTTTGGGGGAGTTCAAACTTTTCCGTGAGTTTGGTCTGTTTTGGGGAGTTCCACAAAATTCTCAAATCTGCAAGTTCCGGATTCCACAACAGCTGCTTGGGGACTGGCTGTGAATTGGTCATCAGGAGGTGAGAAAATTCTATCATGTATAGTTAGTTTTACATTTTCACTAGTAGTAGTGGTAGTAGTAGTAGTTCCTTTGTTGTCTTCTTAAACTGCCTTTATCTCAATCCATGAGTTTTACCTTTTGTCCATTTCTCCTCCCCATCCGTCTGGGGGGCAGAAAGGGTGGGGTGAGCGAGCAGCTGTCTAGTGCTTAGCTGCCAGCAGCTGGGTTAAACTACAACAATAGTCCTGCATTCAGAGGGTGTCTTCATGAGCTACGTATACACTACAACAGAGGCAGAACAAACTTAGCTACTCACTAAGTCACCATTGCTGAATACATGGGTGGAAATATAATATCTAAACATATGATTACACTCTAACCTAACTGTAACATGGCAGATATAAGGGTAGTTGAACTGAAGCTGAACTGTCTGTCTCGGTTCTACCATTTCCTAAATTTTGTGTGCTTGATCTTGCAGACTGTTTCTTTAATGAAGCTTTCTCATTTGAAATAAATTATTTGCTTAGATAACATTATCTGGATGATTCATAGCAACAGACCCATCATCTGTATTTGTACTCAACATGTTGTCACAAGTGCTAGTTACAGGCAGCAATGATTACCTTACACTCTTACTTCAAGGTTGAAACAGAAGGAAGACCATTATCATGGTCTTGATGGCTGAAGTCAGATTCTACAGCTTCATTAGATGCCATTACATCACAGGATACAGACAAGCAAAGCCTGAATTGATCCTACTTGACTGAATTCTAAATGAATGGAAAATGAAGACCCTTTTTCAAGATAATTTTTCAAGCAAACTGCAAAAATATATCGATTTCTCAGTGTGTAATTTTAGAGATTTTTAATTTCACTTAAAGTATAGTGCCATATCCCAAGTACAGAAACCTCACAGTATTTTTGAAGATTATTTCATTGCAAAATAATAAACTGTTATCAAAATGACTTCTCCATCCCCCTTCTGAAAGTGATGGGAGCAGAAAAAAATTGGACATATATTTTGTAGGAATGTGTCTGGAGAGGATAAATCCTTTAAGGAGTCAATATTCAGGACAAAGTCCTAGGAATCTGGTCGTGTGGACTTTAATTCAGTATGATTTTGAGGAGTTCATCTCACCTTTAGTTATGATTTTACCCTTCCCCAGAAATTGTCATAGGAAGGATATTCTCATAAAACTTATCTCCAGAAAACCTCAGAAACCAGCTTATTCAAAGGATGTAGAGAATATAAGACATCTCAATTTACTGTTGTGATCACCAGAACAATTTGTATTTCTGAACAAGTTCTGTGCAATAGGGAATAAACTATATTTTTTACAGGAGTTCTTCAGTGTGTGGTGGACAAACAATTTTATTCTCTTCCACTTCCTGCCGTATTCTTTCAGCCAAATTCTTAGCGCACAAAGTAAAAACAGTGTCCTGAAAACAGTTTTATTAAACACAATAACTGGAAGGTTCACTTGCAGAGACTCCTCTAAATACATAGGTCTGGCTAGGAAAGGGCAGAATAACCCTCTCTTTTGACAAAAATTATTCTCATGTAAAATTCCACATTTTTCTCTGAAGATAAAGAATAGCTTATTTTGGAATTCAGGAAGCAACACTTCTCAATCACTTGACATGGCAAAGGATGTTTTGGGAAGAATCAGACATTAAGGAACCCTTCCATTGCCAAAATGAATGTGCTTGCATGTGCTGGGATTTTAAGTTCTACATTTTCTTTGCTCATCTCTCTTAAAATATGTTTTCACCAGACAGAGTGAAAAGGATGAACAAAATGTCCACTTTTCATGCCCTGTGGGTGTGTTTTTCATGCCCTCTGGGATTTGTTAATAGAAGGTTAATGCTATCTCTTATATTAAACTTCCATTCTTTTTCCATCTGAGATTACACCATCTCCAAACCAGATTACGCAACTAGCCAGGCAAGTCTAACCCTGTGATACGGTTGTATGATTAAAGCAGAATCTAAGTCCACAGATCTGGGTATGAGTTACAGAGTCTGTGTCCAGGAACAAATGAAGGGGTACCATGATCAGACAGAGCAATGCCTGCTCTGGAGCTGGAGAATGGAGAACATGCCAGGAGGAAAGTGTCCAAGAATTGCTCTGCTCTACCCTAACACCTGAAACATTATCAGGAGAGCACCTAAACAGGAGAAAGGAATACTTATAGGTCAGTGGAAAAGAGATGAGAGTCCTACAGAAGCAAGAAAAAGATTTTGAAGTTGTTACTAAACAAAAGAAAAGAGAAAGAGCTCTAAACCTTTGAACAGCTATAAAAAGTATAATTTTTCTTGAATATGAAACAGTAGAAGTTTAACACTAGTAGGGCTTGACACTGGAATGAAGAAATAGGCTTCACTTGTAGAGTAATTTTACAAAACATGTTTTAAATTTCAGCCTGATTATAATAATTATTTTGGCCCTTTGCTTCAGCACTCTTCTGATAGCATAATTCAATAATGTCCGTTACCAGACCTTATTTCTGTGGTATTTGGCTGTCTGTTTGTCCATATGCATTTGCAGCAAAAAAAACTTGAAATGTTTGGGGGTTGGATTTGACTCAAGCAACCATCGAAACATCTTAAAACTTATCCAATCTTTCTGCATCTTTCATTTCTTGAAAAAGAGAAAAAGCCGTTGGAAATTTCACAAAGACAACCTTTCTGAGAGATTTCTGCCACATCTGATTCTGCTCTTAAACGGAAAACCGAAGGAAAAAAATCCATTTAAAATACTTGAGAAATATAAAAGAATTGTTTCTTACCTTTTTCTGTAATTAGTTCAAGTGAATGAACCGATTTTCAGTGTTGAAGACACAAGCAGATGTGGACAGGATCATCTGAAAAGACCATAGATGTCTGAAAACTTGAAGAAAGATAATGAGCACCTAAAAAGCAGGGGAAAAAAAGAGCTTTTTCTACAGTAGCTGTAGTTTGATCCTGGTTCGGGCCTCTAATAGCGGGCCAAAAACATTATGGCCACATGACATAAAATTGGATCTGTTATGAACTCACTCATCAAAACAGTCTGATTATTCAGCTTGGTACTTTGGTATAGCCTTCACTTCAGTCTGAGCATCATTTGTCCTCCTGCAAGTAGCCTGAAACTGACGTAAAAGTCCCCAAGACAACATACAACCTATATCATTTTATGCAAAAGAAACAGAGCTGTATGGCAATGCTTGTCCTGGATCAAAGCTAGGTGCTATGGCAACGCACAAAACAGACCAGAAAATGAGAAAATGGCCAAATTAAGGAGAAAGACAATTTGGATATAAAATATAGAGCAGATTGCTAACATGGAAAAACAAAGAAGGAAGTGTTTTCAAACTCTCTAAGTAATTCCTTGAGCAACTCCATTTTCCTCCTATTCCTCCATCAAATAACATACTGTCTTGTTAGGAGATGTCCATAAGTCTGGAAAACAAGAAGTACAAAGCAGTGGCATTGCATCATAACATAGTCCATTTTCAAAGGTGGTACAAGTTGAAGTCAAGAAGAAACTTGCAGATAGAAAGGAAAAGGCTTTCTGAAAGAAATAAAAGACACTTGATTTTGAACAACTGTTTAGCTTTCAAACAGTGCTGCTTTTTCTGTGGGATAGAAACAGAGGCATACAGGCTCCTGTACTGGGACTCTGCAAGGGCCCTAGGTTGCTATACATGCAGGATCATCCTAGTGTTCCCAAGAAATCGGCTAAACTGCTTGTGAGAAGGGAAAGGGGGAAGGAAAAAGACCCAGCAGCTGTGGATTTCTGTTTTCCCCACAGAGAATATTTTCCACCTTTCCTCAAGTAAATAAGGCAAAATATATTCAAGAAAAGTTTAGTCTCTTATTATATTTCATAAATGTGACATTTTCCCCCTTCTCTTTCCAATCTGGAACTTCATCAAGCCTTAAAAAAGCATTTGAATGGTAAGGCAACAATGCATGCCACCAGTAAATTAGCTTTATCACGGATTAAGTCCAAGTCATGAAAACCATTTTTTACTTGTATTAAGGCTTAGTGGCTAACCTAGTGCAGTTGAGTTTTATAAAATGTAAGGTCATTTGTCATGAGAAATCCCTAGTATTGCTTTTTTACTATATTTTGGAGATGTGTGCTTCTCTTTTTCAAACAGCATGTGCAACAGGAGAGATTAGATAATGAATTAGAGAAGCTGGTATTCAAATCTACATTTAAAAGTTCTGTCCCTGATAGTGGTACACTGCACCAATCCACAGAGCAAGCATCTGTGCTGAGTTCTTCCACACCCTGCTGATGAGAAGCTGCTACCAGTGAAGAGAGGTGTGTTTCAGCATGACTAATGATTACAGGATCAGTCCCATATTGATGAGATCAGACATTCCTCAGTCTTGCTTTGCTGTCCAGGATATACAGGCTAAGGACTATACTGTTAGGATGCTGCAGTACATATAGGTCTCTCTACATAATGAAAACTTTCTTCTATGTCAAAGCCTTTTTTGTCATGTACTGAAAGTAAAGAGTAGGTTCAACTGTAGCTAAACACACAAAAGGGATAAGGACCATACTAGATAAATATCCTGTCTCTTAAGGGAAAAATCTAGTGTCATGATAATACCCAAGTCACCTATCTAAGATTTCCCTGAGAAGAGTTTGCCAAGCTCTTGCAGAGGTCTGAGCAAGGGGTGCTCTCTTTTATTAACCTGGATCATTGAGCCACTGATGATGGGGGAAAAGGAGTGAGGTAGTCCTGCTGCTCTCCCACCCAGCAGCCATCCTGGTGAAAGACTGGCTTGGAAAAAGCAGCAATAAAATTATAATGGCCCCTGTGTTCGAGAGTCACAGTGTTACTCTGGGTTCATGCTCATGGTTTCTCTGAAGGCCAGTGGCATCCTGGCTTGTATCAAAACAATCTGGCCAACAGGAGTAGGGCAGTGATTGTCCCCCTGTACTCAGCACTGATGAGGACACACCTCGAATACCATGTTCAGTTTTCAGCCCCTGACTACAAGAAGGACATTGAGGTCCTGAAGCGTGCCCGGAGAACGTCATCATAGCTGGTGAAGGGTCTACAGCACAAGTCTTATGAGGAGCATCTGAGGGATCTGGGTTTGTTTAGCCCGGAGAAGAAGAGACTGAGGGGAGATCTTATCGCTCTCTACAACTACCTGGTTGTAGTGAGGGGGATGTTGGTCTCTTCTCCCAAGTAACAAGTGACAGGATGAGAGGAAATGGCCTCAAGCTGCACCAGCGGAGGTTTAGATTGGATATTAGGAAAAATTTCTTCACCGAAAGGGTTGTCAAGCACTGGAACAGGCTGCCCAGGGAAGTGGTGGAGTCAACATCCCTGGAGGTATTTAAAAGATGTGTAGATGTGGCACTTAGGGACATGGTGTAGTGGTGGACTTGGCAGTGTTAGGTTTATGGTTGGACTTGATGATCTTAAAGATCTTTTCCAACCTAAACAATTCTATGATTCTATGATCCTAAGATCACAAAAAGAACAAACAGCAGGAATGAGGCTGGGCTTTTTCCTGTTTTCTTCCTCCTCTTTTCTGACAACAGACTGCGTCATGAAGACTTCTCTGCTAAACCTTTTTCTGATAGAGAAGTCTCTGGACAGCACTTCTTCCCACTCATAAGTGATTCTTCTGTGTTCCTTATCCCTATTCAACACCTCCTTCCTACTCCCTGAGTACACCTCAAAACTCTGATTACCAGGCATCCTGTTTCTCTCCTTTGTATAGATACCAGATGGGCCTTTGGATGTCAGCACGCTGACATCCAGGTATCCTGCTGATCTCCCTTTTTCCTGTCCAACCCCTCTATTATCTATCTCCACCTTTTTTTTTTTTTTTTTGACTATTCTT
>Ga0065711_1033100_pt1 | contig 26119 bp, 22 predicted proteins | sample Hoacrofraction12_FD_59098 | JGI IMG/M metagenome (GOLD analysis project Ga0065711, IMG submission 59098) | Hoatzin crop microbial communities from Cojedes, Venezuela - Epithelial fraction 12 v2 (version 2) | ecosystem: Host-associated > Birds > Digestive system > Esophagus > Crop | place... | reverse complement strand
TTTTTTTTTTTTTTTTTTTTTTAGATTTTCACCCTCTTTGTTATTTTCAGAAGCCACACAGCACCGGAAATAGTTTTCTTGAAGCATTTTGGTAGCTCCCTGACCCAAAGAGGCTTGAAGCAAAATCTGCTTCACTAGTTCAAAATAAAACCATTTCTTCTGAGGCACAGGGGAACAGATGGGAGAGACTATCTTTAGTAGTCTTAATGTATTGTAGTCTTGTAGTGGTTTTGTTCATTTAAATGCAATTTGGTATTAAATATAATTTCTGCACATAGTGTGGAAAAAATGGATGCTAGGATTCTTTTTCAGTACAGAGAACCTTAGATTAATTGACCAAAAATTATTGCTTGCACATAATCTTTTATTTCCAGACCATCATATTTTCTAAAAATACACGCAGGGCCCTGTGACAAATTGTAATGGCTCCAGACAAGCTCTTGAAATGAAGCTGAGGCGGTCTGTTGAGCAAATCAACTATTTCATCAGCCTGTATTTATATTATAAGAAACTACACTGTAGTATGGTAAATTCACCATCTGGTCACTTACCGCCCTACACATCTGTATTGTATTATCAGTTTAGACCATACTGGTGGGATTTATGCCTTTTTTATTCAGTGGGTAGGTGTTTAGCCTAAGTCAGTTGTCTACGCTTCCTGGCAGACCATGGAGGCATCTTCAAATAGCAGTTTAACCTCTCCTCCCCCTACTAACACGATTTATCTTGGGATGGGATTAATTATCCTTTTGGAAATACCTCTTTTTCTCCCTCCATTGACTCTACAGAATGCAAAGCTGAGTGGTCTGGACCAGACGACAAGGCTGTAAATGGACTTGGGCTGTATTGACATCTCCCCTGGTTCTGTGTGCAGTGAATACGAATATGTGAATACAAAGATGCCTGTTGATATCTGCTGAGAAGAATGCTTTAAATGCACACAGCCAGGCTCAGACTGTCAAAACTGAAATCCTATAGCTAGCAACCTAAAGGCTTTACTTGGATATTAAAATAATAGCCTGGGACTCGAACTCAGTGGAAAGATTCTCACTGATTTCTGGCTGGGGTTGACCCCATTTCCAGCAGTGCTGTGCACTTGCAGTTCAGCTGCTAGTGGAGGGGCTTGCCTGAAGAAGTATTATGGACCAAGGAGTCTGGATTTGGCCCCTTTGTAGAGTCATTTCCTGGCAGTTTTCCTTTCGTTGTGTCTCTCAGAATGCTGAATATCTCCTCAATTTTCTATATTTACTTTCCTTCCCTCCTTTTGTGGAGTGCATTGTACAAGACCCTGGGTATGACAATGTCCTTTTGTTTCAGGAAATGCTCTGAACATCATACCAGAGCAGTTGCTGTTCAGTGTGGTGAGTTCACTTCAAGGGGAAGGTTTTGCAACAGTGCAAGGTTTGTTTTGCCTGGGGAAGGCCACTGCACTCCCATGGAGTCTGGGAGCTCCAGCCAGACAGAGCACATGGGGAAATACTGGTGACACCTGTGCAGTACTGAAGTCTCCTCAGTAGGAGGAGTGAGCAGAGTTCCTCAAGAAGCAGACAGAGTCGATGCATTCCCCGGGAACATACGGTACAGAAAACCAGATTACCTGGAAAGCACAGAGCACAGGCAGGTTGTGCTCTATGGGCAGTCATTGTCCTGCCCACTAGGAAACAATTGTCTTAGTAAAATTCAATGATCAAGATAAGTTTTCTTAAGGTGTCTGAGTTTGATTCTTGCTTTCTGTCACCAATGGCCATTTAAACAACAAAATCATTTGGCAATATCCTTGTTCTTCGAAATGAGTAAAAGCAAGGGTGTGAACATTGAGTCCATGAGTATGGCTGCCAGGAATCTTCTCTCCTCTGTTCAGAAAGGTTATCTTAAGGCAAAACCAACAGGGGAATTACATAGCATGCAAGCCTGGCCATAACCGAGGTTACTGAGCACACGTGTCCCATCGTGAAAGGTTCCTGTCCTCTGTGGGGCATTCGTGGGAAAGCCTCACCTGACTGTGACCTCTGCTTCCCTCCGGGCACTCAATCTGCCCATGCTGGCCACCCGGCTCCTAGCTCCATCAGGAGCAGGCAGGCTTTCAGGGCAGTTTAAACAAGCCATTATATTATACAGGCTATTAAAAATGCAGGATTTGCTGCAGCAGTGACTCTTACACAGCCCGCAGTTTCCATGAAAGGAAACTTCTGGTTTTGTCAAACTGGTACTTGTCCTGCAAAGCACCATGCAAGAGTGATCAGCCCCACAGCCTGTGTGGAGATCTTGGAAAAAAAAAATACGGTTTTCCCAGCAATGAACAAGACAGATGCATGGATAGATCAAACTGGAGATATGTGAGCATGTACTAAGCCTTGACTAAATTGAATGGTGCGTTTGAGGAGACTTATTAGAGAGTAACACATTTCCTCCTGCCACTGAGACAGGCAGAAACAGTTCTTCCTTGTTTCAGCAGTCTTGAACATTATAACTGAAGTTGCACATATTTTTGAATATTCAGCCCTTAGTCTTTCTCTGAGTCCGTCTGCCCAAATTTGTAGTTCAAACAGGCAGAACCTGGATTCCCACCCAAGGAGGTGCAACCTGTGAGCCACCATGGGGGCTGTGGGTGTGTAGGGTGAGATGGAGCTGCCAGTGGTGTCTAACACAGGTCTTTGACCAGCAGAACTCATCACTTTCAAGTTACAGCTAGAACAAATGTATTATGATGGAGGTAAACAACAACAAAGTCAGATGAAAACAAAACCAAGCCACCCCAATTCAGAGAAACCCAGAGGCTAAGGTACGGCCTTCTTTGTCTCTGGGTTTTCCATCTGGATCAGAGAACTGAGCTGAAATGTTGCTTCTCTATGAGAAACTGTGCCTTCCTCTGCACCCCCAACAACAGCAAAGTGAACAATGCTTTGCATTTGTTGCCAAATCCTATTGTAGTGTAGTTTATTCTTGTCTCTGTGAATGCACTGGCCTTCTCCGTACTTCCGCAGTACAAGTTCCCCCTGCTAACAATGGCACCAGTGCTGCTGCAGGCTGCCCACCAGCACTTTGGCACCCTGTCATCTCATTTCTTACGGGCAAGGCGCAATGTGGTGGTGCAATAAAAATGCAGCTGTCTGATGCAGGAAGCCCACGGTCCTTCGGCTGCAACTTTTCCTCCACGGGTGCACAGTGCTCCAGGAAAGCCAAGCACAGGCACTGTCTTGGTGCATCACCATCGAGAACTCCTTGGTGTGGATGTGGGTGGCTGGTCAGTCACACACTAGAAGAGGACTGGCTCACTTTTCCCGTATCTCACTTCTTAGTGAATCCAGTTAAAACTTGAAATGTTTCCATCAACAGCCATCTCAAAAAGTTTATGACTCTCCAGATAGGCCAAGGAAGTTTACAGCACACTCTGATGAAAAAGTTCATCAGCACAGACAAAAATTCTGCATTTGTCGCACATGGTTCACAAACAACATAATTGGTTTTATGCATCTGTGGGGTGAAGTGCGATTCCCGCACAGCCTGGCCTGATCGGTACCCCAGCCAACCCTTGGAGTGTTCCTTTAAACAGCTCTGTGAAATTCCCAGAGCCACTGTCTGAAACCAGCACTTCAGTGTGTGACCTTTGTGAGTTACGGTAGTATTAGGCACTGGGCCACTCTAAGGCAAGTTACGTGAAACCTCAGACCATTTCTAAACTTCCATATTGATATATTTCCTGGTTCCAGTGGTGCATAAAAGAAACAAACCCCAGAAAGCCCCGCTCTGGATTTTCCCTTGCTCTCTTGTGAGTCTTAAATCCATCATGTTCTTCATTAGTAGCGCCCGTGCTATCACACAGGTTCTGTTGGGTGTCCAAGAAGAGCTGCCCACCTTTTGCTTGCTGATGCATTCAAAGCTCAGGATGCATTAGCTGAAGACAAACTTCACAACACTTCCTTTGCAGGGGTTCCATCGCAGCGACATAGTTCTTTTTTTTCATCATTGTCTGTACATGGCAGGAGCTGTTTACGTTACGTTTTGCCCCAATTCAGTTTCCTGAGGTGCCTCTTCATCGGTTTTATATTGAAGAAGTACAGCTCTTATCCTTCCCCTGCCCTGTGCTTTTGCAGGTATATTGCATCCTTCTGCCTGCACAAAACATCTCTGATGCCACTGAGCTCACTCCGAGGAAGACTCCTCCTGGCAAGGGATCCTTCAGGGTTGTAATCTGTATGTAGAGCTTCCTCTCCTTCTCTGGCATGTAGCTGATGATAGCCACTTCTTTGTGCCCTGATGACTCCAAGTAGCCAGATTAGCCCTTGTGAGCATGAGTAGCCAGCACAAATAGTGATCAGTCTGGTACCTAAATGGCCCAAAGTGTGAAAGAGCACAAATCCTGCAGTTCTGCTGTGTGCCCGCTTGTACATGGGCTCATAAAATTCAGCCTCTAATGTCTTAGGTATTAGTGCCACATTTTTAGCCTTGTCTCCTTCTTCCTTGGCACCTCCAGGTCTTCTCTACAACCTCAAGTCTCAGCTCTCCTGTGGTGCATCTTCTTCTGTGATGCCCCTAGCAGAAGCCATCCATAGCAGGTCCTCTATGGCATACATGAAGTTAGGTGTGATGAATGCGGACCTTGCTTACTACTTCCTTACCTGCTTGGCACTAATGACTCCCGAGCTAAAGTATGTGGATGAAGAAGCTGGAACAGCCCAGCCTGAAGTTCAGGGAGGGTTAATGCAGCTGCATGTGGCTGGAAAAAGAATATGGCAGCAGGAAGATCCATAACAGGGACACATATGGGCATGGGGGACAGATGGAAGTGCAGGGGGAGGCCACGCTGGGGCTGAGGCCAATATGCCTTTGCTACCACCTCATCTTCCCTACAAGCTCAGTCCTTGCCACAGCTTTCAACACCACCCATGTTTAATGACTTGAGTTCCCTGCAAATGAGGAGGTGGGAAATGGGAAAGCAAACAAGTCCATTCTTCACCCTTTGTAGATCTCTTTGACCTCTCTCCTCACCTTTCTGCTGAGCCTTACCTTCCTCTGCAGGAATATCTCAACACAAGCAGTGACAGTCCTTGCCCCGCTTGGGCTATGCGTGTTGTGAGATGTGCCACAGCCACCACTGGCTTCCTCTGGGCACTGGCTCGTTGCAGCTCGGTGTCAGTTGCGAGCAAATATCCCTGGGAAGCCACACAGCGTGGACGGGTGGCAGAGGGAAGTGCTCGGGTAGTACAAAAGACAGATGTTGTTCGCACATGGTGGAACCTCTGGAGGCCAAGCGTACTGCAAGCACCGAGGACGTCTGGTCCTCTCCTGTGCACCAAGCTCCCCGTGGGACACAGCACCTCCTCCTCAGTTCGGGGACTCGCTTAAATTTTCCCTACATCACGTCTGAGGCCAGCAACGCTCTTGTTCCCTTCATTCCTTCCTTGCTCTGCAGCATAATGCCATTGCTGAAGAGCTTTTCACTTTGGTTATTTGGGGAGTAAATATCAAAGTATTAAAGGTTTGCAGAACCTTCTATGTTTTCTAACACCCCCCTTCCAAAAAAATGCTGTAAAAACCTTCTCAGTGGCTATGCTCTTGTTAAAAAATTGCCTTTGACCAGTGTCCAGAACAGCAACACGCAAAGAGAGCAGCTCAGCGTTAGAAGTGAGTGAGTACAGAGGGCTAGGATTAGTGCTGAACGCATGATTTGTAGCTATTACCCGAGCACACTTGCATTGTCCCACAGTTTACCCGGCAACCGCAGATGTCTTTGCGTCTTAACTTTTCACAGACAAAACTGGACAAAAAGATTAAAAATCCTGGATCCTTCTTCTCAGCTATGGAAAGCTTCCTTCTCAGGCTCATGTTCCACTGAATGCGAGCACTCAGATCCCTCCCAGTCTGAGCGAGCAGCCGAGCACCGGTTGACTGCTGGCCGGGAGGCGTGCGGTCCTACCGTCTGGCTTTGGATGTGTCTCGCCGGGTCTCAGCCACACGCCGGAGCAGGCCTCTGCGGTGCGAGTATTGCAACAGGATGGGCTTTCTCCATATGAACCTAAGCTGCAGTAGGAACTGAGCTGGAATTTGTCCCAGAGTTTTCCCAGCCTGCTGCTGAGTCCTAATTGCTCCCAACAGACGTCAGTGCCTTGGAGATACAGTCGTGGGCAACTGGCGCATTTCTTTGTAAGTATTTTCTCTCAAAGCATCTGATATTTGCTAATGAAGTTGTCTGTGGTGCTTGGTTGCTTTCATCACATGGCGCTGTTTCTGTTCCCTAACCGGAGAAGCGAGCCAGCCTTTTCAGCAGGATTTCCCAGGTTTTCAAACCTAGAAATTGGTTTCCATGAAGGTTTACACCCACAGTTTCAGTGCCGGGAAGTCTCTCGCTAGCAGGGCTCGATCACAGGACTCTTTCCAAACTCCGCAGGGGCTCAATGCCAAATAAAACAAACCAAAACCAAACCAAAATCCCTTTTTTTTTTTTCATCCTTGTCCAGTTAGGAAAGGTGAGATTTGCTATGACCCAAGGACTTTGCAGTCTGACTCCCCTAGAGCAGGCAGGGAGTCACTCCCCACCCCAGCTTCCCCGACTGGCGGTTCTCCCCCTCCCCACCTCTGCCGTTCCCCTCTCCACCCAAAAATGCCTGTGACACCAGGCTCCCCCTCTTCCTCTCACTCCACCACCCCGAAAGGTCAGGCACTCTGAAGGCAGGTGCCTTGCGCGCTTGGAGGGAACACGGCAGCGTGAGGCCGTGATGGACAGGAAGCCTTTTACTCCAATTAGTCTTTGCAGGAGTTTGGCATTGCTCCTTGGAGCGGTTTCCCCGCTGATGAGGAGCACGTATCCAGCTCTTCCTTCTCACCTCTCACATCCGAGCCCCCCGCCGTTTCCCGCTGGGCTGCAGGGGTTCAGTCGTACATCACGTTGCTCGGAGGAAGCAGGCAGGGGATATGTGGTGAGGTAAACACTGTTTTCTGACGCTGGGAGGGATTTCTTTCAACTTTGCCATGTTTGCAGCCTGAACCTGGATCGTTTTTGCTACCCGCTCCTCCTTGTCTCCTCCTGCCTGGCCCAGGCTCGCCAGGCTTTTGTCTGGGTAATCAGTACAACTTTTTCCAGGGCTTCCTGGGGGCTCTTTGGCTGCTGGGTTATGAAGACCCATGAGTTCATTGTTTAAATTAAGTTCTTCTATATGGAAGCACCACTGGTTTCCCATATGGTCTTGGCAAAGCCACCATCCGCTCCCCACCTAAATTAAATTTCACTAATTGAATTAGTTACCATTTTATCAGCTGCCGCTTTGCAGTAGTTTGTGAACCCCCAGGGACCCAGGCCACGCGCAGTCAAGAGCTTCCCCACCTCACTCTCTCATTTATCATCGTGACAACGTGCAGCGCTGGGAGAAGCAGGGGGGTGGAGAGTACCCTGCCCTTCCCAAGCATCCCAGCCATCTCCGAGCATCCTAATGATTGACCTCTGTGAGAGAAGCAGCCCTGCACTGACCCCGGGCTGCTGAAAGGAAGCATTCTCCCCTTTGTAAAAATCCCCCTGTGACGGTGGCGCGGGCTGGGCTGAATGCAGGAGTGTCAGAAGGGAAGCCCCGCGCGCGGGCCGTGGCGCCGTGGGACGTCGCAGCTTCCATATGCCAGGGGACTCATAGCGACAGGCCTGGGCTCGGGGGACAACGCCGGCCTGCGGGCGAGGAAGGGAGAGGAGGGCACGTGGACAGGAACAGCCTGAAACGGGTCTGCCAGCATCTGGCAGGGGAGCATGAAGCGTGTCACCTGCTCCAGCCCCCGCCTTCCCTCAGCGGGGTCCGGGGGCTTGGCTATTGTTGCGGGATGCTGGGGACGCGGTGCCGGAGCGGGTGGCGGGTGCCCAGCACGGCCATGGGTGCTTTGGCTGCCGGACTGTGCCCGGACACTCGGGGTCTGTGGATGTCTGCAGGTGCCGGCGACCACTGGGAAAGCGTCAGTGAGAGCTGTGAGAATGTTGCAGGTTTTGGGGGGGCTCGGAAAAAGGGAGAGGCATGTGGAAGCATCATCACCCAATGCTTCCCGACCCACTGTAAGCCTCTGCATGCAAACCATGAGGAAATGCTTTCTAGGGACACATCAGCACTGCACAACACTTAGTGGTGTGGGAATCCCTCTGTGATAGAAACCAGGGATGGTGAGGCCAGCAGGGCTGCGTGGGCTTAGAGGGCTGAGCTTATCAACCACACCAGTTTGTGTTTAGACCCCTTGCTGAAGGCAGACACCTTCACCTAATTTAGATGCTGCCAGACCTGAGTTTGCTTTGCAGATGAGGCAGAGACCCGCTGGTAGTGATGATCAAGTTATGCATCTGCAGGATGCACCTCAATAAGAGCCGCTGGCTCCTATAGCCAAACTCCACTGCTTCCGAGACAACCTGCCAATGGGTGACCTGGTTTTCCTCTGTGGATGTGTGATGTAGAAAGTGTGTAGATGCCTGTGAAGGGAGGGAAGCCAAACTTGAGAACAAAGCTGCTACTCCAATGCTGAACAGAGTCAGCACCCTTCTGCCCACAGCCACCCACCCACTTGCCTTTCTGGGGCATGTACTTGCTAACAAAACAAAACAAAAAAATCTGTTAAAAAACGATCAAATCAGAATGTGCATTTCACGGCAGTTTGGCTACCACCCAGCGTATCATATGTCCTTGATAAAATGCCGACTCCTTTCAGAAACCCTGCAAAGGTGTTTGAATATCTGAGGAAGAACAGTCTCAGGAGTGCTTGCCAGTCTTTCACGCTCAGCAAGGGGTTGGTGCTTCATTTTTAGTGCTAGTCACCAATTTATGTCCTCTGAACAATTTTAGCATTTCCTCACAAATCATCCAAAAAATACGTACAGAGGTCACAGCAACAAATGAATCAGAATATGTTTCTTGGATCGGAAGTGGGATTTCTCTGAGCTGATTACCAGCTTCACCCTTCTGAGTCATGCTGTAGGTTTTCACCTGGCTTTCTGCTAAGACATATCTATTGACTCCCATTTTTTCCTCTGCAAACAGACTTTAACAAAGATGAGGTATTGATTTTCAAAGCAGACCATGACTACATTAGTGAGATTATGAGACGATGAACAGAAGCTGTGAAAATGTGTGAAAAATCCAGCACTCATCAAAGCACTATGAAAGCAGAAGGGCTGAAACCTCAGCATGGCCCAGATGTTTGGATCTACCAAAGTGATGGGGATGGCAGTATGAAAGTGTCCCAGCTGGTGAGGGACTTGGAACAGCAGCTGCAGCACCAGCATGGAGAGGAAGGTGTTGGACCAGTGGTGGGAGCAGGGAGCTGGGGTGGAGGGAACAGGCACCTGGGGAGGGACACCTGGCTGTGGGGTGCTGAGCAGGGGTGGTTGGGACATGAGGCATTAAGGGGAGAAGGTGTGGGTTGTGGACTCCAGGTGGTGCTGGGGTGTTTAACCACGCTGCTTCACAAGACAATGTTGCGAACCAGCGATGCAGATGGCCTGTGGGTCCCTCACCTCCACCACCTTCTAGTGCATAATATGCAACAGGTTTAAGTGTGACTGAACTCACGTGCAATCCCTGGACACCCCAGATACGTTGTTTTAGGCCTGTACTGCACCTCTGCTCTCTCCCTGCCCATGCAGAGCTGGTGCTGAGCAATCCTCCAAATGTTTACTTTGCTTCTGGAAGACAATGGAAATTTACTCCAGAGCTTTACCTCATCACCGCTGGGATATTTGCGGGCAGCAGCGTTTCCAGCACCGTTCTGGTTCTTCCTCTGTCTGGCTTTTCCTGTACCAGAGGCAGCTGGCTTTGCAGCAGGGTTATTTATTCCCCAATTTCTTTTGAATCCATTGCCTCCAGAACTTCTGTGAAAACTTCTTTCACATCTTCTTCTGAATTTGCATGAGCCAAAACATTAGTCATCGAAACCTCCTCTCCTCCACTCTTAACAAAAGCTCTCCTTTTCCATGGAGGAGCCCTGAGGAGCCAGGGACTCTGCGTGGGATCACATCCCCTCTCCATGTGGTGCTGGCTGCGGGGCACCTCCAGCAGGGAGGACAGACTTGCCAGCATCCACCCGCTAGCTCCATCTAGTGAGAAGACTACCGTGGGTCTGTCAGCATGGGGATGGGGGGCCAGGCTCCCCGATCTTCCCGGGGTCCCTTGCAGGACCAGCCTGGCTCCTCCGAGTCCCCAGGTGGGTTGCGCTGGAGGACGTGAGGCTGGCTGGAAACCTGTGGGCAGAGGGTCACTGGGGCTGGGGCTGCGACAGGAGGTGGAGAAGAGGTGTGGGAGCAGGATGAGGCATGGGGCGCTGGCCCCATGGGGTCCATGATTTCTCCCCTGAGTGTGGAGTGAGCTGGGGTATCTCCTGGTGGGCTGGGGGCCAGAGTGTTCCTTCCAGAACTCTTCTCCCAGGAAGGTTAATTTACAGTGTAGGTGCAGAGTGAATCTGGTCTTTACACTGGGCTTGGACCTGCTTTGAACTGGCAGTGTCTTCCTGCTTCTTGGCACCATGATTTTATGGCCATCAACATCAACCACTGCCTGACAGACGTATATGCCAGCACTAGGAAGTTCATTCTTCCCCTGGACTGGCTGCTGAGGACAGAGCGATGAGTGTTGTGAACCTAAGTCGGCATCATCTGCAAGAGAAAGATTGTGCTTTAGTGTGAGTCTCTTCAGGTCTACACAGGCCGAACAGTGTCCCTCTCCTTTTTACAGCAGGCACAACAGCTCACCGCACACCAGCACCATACAGAATTACACCATTTCCTGGGGGAAAGGGATGCTTTTGTGCTATCCAGAGAAGATGCCATCTTTCCTTTTCCACGACTGGCGCTCGTGGTTCACTTTTTGGCAAACTATGTCCCACCCAACTCCCCCTCTTACTCTAGGCCTATTACGAGGAAGGCTCTGAAACTGGTTTGTCTTTTCCCTTGGCTGCTGAACCCTTTGGGTTCAATCGTGTTTTTTTCCAACCTGAAGTACGTGAGTTTTAAGATGATCTAATAGATCATGGCAATTATAAATTCTGCAACAGCATGACAAATCCGAGGTTAAGATTTGAGACTAGGACTCCTAGCATATTCTTGACTGCTGCTGTTGGACTAGATTGGTGGAAGTAGGGATTTATCTGGGATGTCCTTTGTTCAGTCTGTAACTCTTTGCTTTAGCCAGTGGATTCCTTCAGTGACTGAGATAAAACTTATCTGAATGGTTTTTATTCCGGCCACCTCCCTGCTATTGAACTCATCACTTTCATGGGAATGGCATCTTGAAAGATGGTCATCTGGGAAAGACATGGGAATAATTATAGATTAACTTCTGAGTATGATGACCTAATGTGACAAGTTGGCAAAAAAAGGCCTGTACTGTCCTACTGGTGCGCAGATGGGGAAATCTGGGTGCATCAGGAGGGCACAGAGAGGATGCACTTCTCTGAACTTCAGTGGTGGGAGCCACAATGGCGTATTGGGTCTGGCTCTGCTAGCCATGCTTGGAGAGGTTGAAGGAGGCTGAAAAATTACAGATGGGTCAGATCAGAGCTAGAAGAATAAAAGATCTGCAATATGAAAACCCCATTGTTCAGTTTAACAAATATTATATTCCTTGAAGAGGGTTAAGAAGTGATTTTATCTTTGCCTGTAAAAATCTAGATCAAAGGGAAGTATCTGATATAAAAGATATTTTTTTATTCATTTAGTCAACAAGACCAATACACTCTGCTGGCTGGAAGTTTAAGAATATAGAGCTGGAATAAAGGCTACTTTTTTAAGAATAAGCATGACAATTCATTTCATTTGAGCAATCTGGGGAACTGCAGTGTTATTCATAGATTACATTCCTCTCTGCAATAGAAAAAGAATCATTAATCTTTTTTTTTTTTAAGAGCAACATTGTAGTAATTCCTACCTCCCTCCCAAGCAAAAGCAGATGATTTGTGTGTGTTTTGAAAATCATTCTGTGCAACTACAGAGGATGAGACTATGTGACTCAGGAGGTCTCTTGTGTTTCTCTATGTCTTGTTTCGTCCCCCCTCGAACAAAGGTGTGGGGTTGAACACTTCAGCAGTTTGCAGATTAAATGGTGAAGGGGATTTTCCCTCCTCAGGCCGCTTCACGGTTTGGTAAAGAGGAAGCCTTGTGCAAAGCTGACCCGCAGCAGCTCCTCTCTCCCATTCCCTCTGCTTGGAGTACATGCTTGGCACCATGCCACGAGGCAAGGGAAAAGAATGGCAAAAAGTCAATTTTATGTAATCAAATAAGGTCTTCTACCAGAAGAAGGAAAACTATGGTCTTATGTCCTGTTACTGTGTCACTCAGGTGCTTCAACCTTGAAATTTCATTTCTCACTGTCACCCACTGGTTTTTACCCTATTGTGTCTCTCCTGCCTGGCTGCGGGACAGAAGATTTGAGGAAACACAACACATACCCTCACTCTAAGAGAAGCATTGCAAGACTGGGAAGATTCCAGGAATAGGAAATGTGGTATTACTCAATAAACATTAAATAACAAACATCCCCTCAAGCCATAGAAGAAAAGAAGCGTTCATTGACCTTTTTGGTACAAAATAATTAAGAAAAGGGTGGATGATTTGAAGACGTTTTATCTCCCTCTCCAGTGTGAATACTGAATTTATTTACTGGAATGTCTAAGGCTCAAGCTGGAATGAGGGGAAGCAAGAGAGGGGTTTTCCTCCGTGCGTGCTATAAAGTCAAGAGTCTTTGCATTGTGCAACACATGATTTCTGTAACTTTAATTGAAATGTGTGTGCAGAGTGGGGGGGTCGGGGCAGGGGGAGAGCTAGACCACGTTGATAGGCTATTGCTTAGAGAAATTCCAGTTCCTGAAGCTCTTAAAGAAAGTATTCGCCATGGGGAGGGGGAAGGGTTGGCAATGAAGGCCTTTTTTTCTCAAGAACTCCCATTTGGAACACATTACACTCTTGCAACATGGGATGGATAAACATTGTATTAATGATTAAATGGAGACCAAGAGCTGAATTTGTTTGCATTTGATAAAGCAGTTGTTCTACTGACCGTATGTCTTTACTCTTGGGAAGAAATAGCTGTTGAGAGAAAGCGCATCTCTTTTTGTGAAAATGAACTGGACTGTATGTGGAAAGGAGGAACAATCATTTGAACTGTGCCTATAACCTCTGACATTTTACCTCTGTGCCAGTTTCACTTTCAGAAACCAGCTGTTGAGTTATCAGGCTGAGGGATGATCATTCCAATCTGCTATGTTTCCGGTGCTACGCATGCCAAACATCATGGGATCTTCATGAACTAAGATCCAATGTTCCAGAAGCAAAAAGAAAAAAAAACCCATACACATACATAAATAGGTAAATATAGAAGTGAAGTATTGTACCTGGGCTGACATGAAGGTGCATAAAAGCATCCAGATTTGCCCTATGTAGGGATTCCAGCATGATCTTCTGGGTCTTTTTCCTAAATCTACCTTTAAATTTTTAAGCCACAGACCTGAAGTTTTCAGGTGCTCTTTGCAGGTGCAAAATGTTGCTTGGAAGAACCACATCAAAATCTGAGCTTCCAGCTGGCTGCCTGGACAGGCGGCCCTGCTCCCATTTGTCCTGGCCAACTGAGATGGGGAAGGGATGCTCACAGAGAAACCATCTCCCATGTAACCCAGCTGGGCTCTGGAAAGGGCCTGAACAAATGTGTTTCTCAAGATTTTTTGCCGGGGGCTCTCCCAGTGAAATTTTTAGGAATTTTTCCTCTATGGCTGAAAACAATGATTTACCTTTTAGATAGGAAATAATTCATTGACAGTTTTTGAGCTGGAATTTCTCTCACACTAGTCTGTCATCAGGAAAAAGGCCAGCATTGGGATGACAGCATTAGCAATTTTTAAATTCAGCCCTCTGTTAATCTTGTAGTTTATTGTCTTTTCCAAAGTGAACCATATGTTCTTCACTGGTTTTCCCATTGTGTTGAAGATCTATGGCTTCTATGGAAAAATTGCATTTTGTCTGGGTGCTAAAGTTTACCCCAGGTATCACAAATAGTCACAAACTCTTTTGTGAGCCCAGTAAAGAATCTAAAGATCCCAAAGATGAAAAATGCTTATTTTCAATAAAATGAAATACTTTATGAGTCATGATGACTTTCCTACATGATGCTTTGGCAGTGCAGAGAAAGGTTTCTGCTGCTGCCTCTCAGAGGGATTTCCTCCCTCCCTGAATCAAAATGGGGAGAGCATTTCAAGCAGCCTGAAGGGCTGAAGAGGGCTCCGTTTTGAGTGATACTGGCTTTCCACCCTCCAGTGTAAGGGCAAGTCTTGTTCCTCCCTTATCCAGGAACAGGAATGACTCAAAGTCGAGGAATGACAAGCAATGAAATTTAGAATGTGATAGACTGCAGGATAAAAATCCGTGTGTGTGGGGGAGACTGTTGGATTGAGAACAAAACAAGGCAGGGCAAAGAGAAATGCAGAGGAACATCTACAGACGCTCATCATTGCCCAGGAATCTCAGATGCAAGGCTGGAAGAGGAGGTTATACACATGGCGTGGTTGGGAAGGACGCAGAGTGGAGAACAGAGAAGCTCTTCAAACTGGAAAGAGAAGAAGAGTAGCTGAGGGAGCTGACAGGCTCACAGTGAAAGAGCAACTGCCTTTGAGCTGCCTGAGTGACAGGGCATTCCCAAGACATCAGGCTTCCTAAAAGAGGCATTGCCTCCAGTGAGAGGAGAAGAAATTGGGCATATGTCAAACAGGCACATGGGAAGGACAGTGGCCAATAATTTATCCAGACCAGACATATTTCCGGAGGAAGCACAGGAGATGGAGGCAGATCACTTGGACAGGCGCCTCAGTCCATGTGGGAAAAGAGTGGAAACGGGAGGGTGGGAGAAATTTGGATACCTCACAGGGAGAAGCCAGATGACAACTTGTATAATGCAGATTTGCTGGGGCACTGGAACAGAATCCGAGCAGGAGCAGTTTACAGAGGACTGGATTCAGACCTGAAAAGGGTGCAGTGATGCAGACTGTATTTTAGGCATGATGTCTTGGTGTGCTCAGAGGACCTGGAGGTCCACGGTTTCAGACCACTGGGCCTAGCAGTGCCAGCAGAGTATGGGGGCTGCTCTTCTGCACTGCAGCTGGGAAAGGGGTTATCACTTGATTCCTCTTAGCTGGATGTGAGTTACTGTTGTACCACCACCTACAGTCCATAGTATCAAAAGCAAAAGGAAGAACTTTCTACAGAAGTTGTTCCTCTCTTATTGATGGCTTGCCAACTGCTTCCTACAGAAGAACTCAATTGTTTAGCTGCAGTGACTGCTAAGAAAAAAAATAACCCCAGAGGTTAGGAGCTGCTGCAAGATATTTGCCAGCTGTATGAAACAACAAGGGCTAAGTGGTGTCTTCTCGTGTCCTCAACTAAAGAAGAGGTAGGGTGTTTTTACACCTTGTTTTGAAAGGGAGCAGGTACAGGTTAGGGTGCTGTACAGAAGAGCTATTGCAAAGCTAATGCCAGGTAGCACAGATTGTTGGAAAAGTATTCTATGTATTCTGTGGCTTGATTCCCGCTGAAGTTTGCAAGTGCAGGAGAGTAACATTATGTGCAGGGTTGTGAACAGTCATCAGTTAGCTCTTTTACCTAATACTGTGCTGCTAAATTAGGCTTGGAAGAACAGTTGGGGCATTTTAAGCAACCCAGGGGCATGCAAGGAAATATAATCAGAACCCAGCAGCCTTTCTGTTTCCATTCTCTGGACATTTGTTCATAGTTCATTAGATGTATTGTACAATATCAGTCTTTTATATGCCTGAAGATCAACTCATTGTAGAGGCATCTCAGAAATCCTCATTGCTGACCGCTGGCTGGAGATCACATGGACGTGAGAGTTGGAGGGGAAGAAGAAAGCTGGAATCGGCCGATTTCGGAAGTCCTCTGCGGCAAAGATCCCCACAGCCCATTGCCAGGGAACCTCCTACATCCAAAGCAGGTCCCTCTTGATACTTTACTTCCTCCTCAGCCATGGGTGTCCTGCACATACCCTGGCCACTGGCTGTGTCACTGCTCTCCAGAGCTGCTTACGGGAGATAGGAAGGCGGTGCAGCTGCTGTTAGCAAAGAAGGGATCTTCCTTGGGGCTACCTGCAGCTTGTTGTTGGAAGTTCATTGATCCCCTCTCCATGTTGCATTCATTGATGCTCTTCACGATCCTTTTTATATAAAGCTGTTGGGCTTTTTGGGGGGAAGGAAGGAGGGATTTAAAGAATGCTAGGCACTGAAGCTCCATTACCCTCTTGAACTCGGCTAACAACATTTGAGTGTTCTGGTTTTGGCCAAAAGGCTGGAGAAAGTTGCAGAGAAATCATCGTGTCCCGTTAGGGCAGCTGAGGTTTACACAGCGGCCAACACTGTATCATTTGTGGGAAGGATTTTCAATTAGGTGACAGGTCAAAGGAGAGATTTTTCTCTGACCTGGAATCCAGTGTTGGTTGCTCATTTCAATTTTGTATTCCCATGCAGTTAACGGGCTCCACATCATGTTATGTTCTTTCTTATGATTTTTCCAATAAATGGGTGGGACAGACAGGCAAAATCAGGACATTCAAGGCTGAAGCAAGGTTATCTGCTGGAATCCGTTATCGTGCTGGCTTAGGGCAACGGTTCTTTTTGTGCTGTATCCCGGGCATTGTGTTGCAGAGGGGACTGATGGGTTTAAATGGGCAGACCAAGAGACAGAGGAATTTACTTGGGCAGTGAAAACACTTGCACCTGTGGAGGATGTTACAGAGCTAATGGGCCAGCCAGATCCAAAAGAGGGGAACATCCTTCTGACACTGCGTGGGATGGTCTATTTGCAGTCTGACTCATAATCACTTAAAATAGATTCAAGACTTTCTGGTGTCCTTCTTCACTCTGCAAACCAGTTTATACATAGGGTTAACATCTTTTGGGATTACATATTTTAAGCCTGGTCTTCAGTGATTCTGACACTGAACTGGGAAAGTAAGGTTTCCCTTTGTCAGGATGAAATAATGCAGCTGGATACATAGAGGTATGTGTTTACTAGAGAGCTAAGGGAGTTGTGCTGTAATTTACTATTAGCACAAATACTATTGTGCTAATTAACTACTACTATTATTCGTGGATACTAATAGAGGTTCCTGCCCACATGATCTAGAACTATCCAAAAAGCTGCTGAGCCTGCTTTCCAGCCTTGCCTGGAGTTGCACTCATCCTGACTTTGGCAGATAGGACAGCCCCAATTAAAACAGCTTAATCACCTTCTTGCTGTTATGTTACAAAGATAGTGATTATTAGCTACATTGTCAGGGCTGTGCTTTTTAATGGTTTTACCTTCTCTGAGAGGAAGTGCATGCAATTTATTAAGGAAGAATAGACCCACACACAGAAAGGAGTTTGGAGAAGATACGTCACAAAGCTTCCCTGGTACTGTTCTCTCTTCTTGTCTTCAGAGTTCTCCAAGTAGAGGATAGGGAACAGGCATTTTTTTCCTAGAAATATGAGCGAAGATCACAAGGAAATAAACTAGACATGTGGTGAGAAAATGACGATTGATCCCCCAAAAGGATGCTCCCCCCAGCAGTTCCCCAGGTTGTTTTCTGCATGTGATTTTCTCCTTTGAGACACTTAAAGACTACCAGACACAGACGGCTGCTGCTGAGCGCGCTGGTTGGCAGCCAGGGAAAGCGCTCCCCGCACAGCCCCGGAGGGAGGCTGCCCAGCCGGGCACTGCCAGCTCTGTGCCCGTGGCCAAGGGTCTCGGTGGGGTACCACGCTTTCAAATGCTGGCGTCCCATCCCAGGCTGGGGGCAGGCAGCGGGTGCCTGGCAGAGCAAAGCGTCTTTCGGAGGCAGCCCAAGAGGAAAGCACGCAGCAGATAAAGGCTGCCCCTGGGAAGGCTGGTGTGTATCAGAGGGGTCTGTGAAATGCTTTTCCCTACTGTTTCTTTAATGTGGAGGCCAGCAGCCTCGGGATCCAGGATTCAATGAAGCATGGCCGCACTCTATAGACTGTAGACTTTAAAACTTTTTTGGACATCAGTAGATGATCCATCTACCCTTCATATTTTCCTAGAGAGCCTCATGGGTTTTAATGCAGTTGCTTGATGTCACTAGCAACCGAGCTGCTGTTTCCAGGGCTGGAGTGAAATCTTCAGGTGGCCTGTTACTGGTTTTCCCCTGCCAAGCAAGTGGACAAGCTGATGGTCGCAACGGACCAGGAAATGGGCTCTAATGTGGGAGGGGGACAGGCAGTGCCTGAATTAGGACAAGGAATGGCTGGTGCCCCTCATAGCATGTTCCCCACACAACCGTCCACACCAGGGAAGCTGCTCCACTGCAGCATTTTCAGCCTCCTTAGCACTAATCTGAAAGCTGAGGGGCATTTACAGTGGGCACTACACATCCACTTTACATTTGGTCTGCATGGATTTAACAAGCTCAGTAAAATAGATTGGTATTGTTTACTTCCAGGTAAAACAGATTGGCATTAAGCTCATGTGCATCACTCAGAATGTTGATGAATACGAACTCACACTGTTATAACGTTAGGGTAATATTGTCTTGCTGCGTGTGAAGGGATTACTTTGGCTGTCAGATAAGCATGCTACTGTGCAATAACCTCAACCATGTTTGCTTCTGGCTGACAAAAAAGCATCCCTTTTCTCTCCTCAGATGCTCTGACCAAATCAGTGTCTGAGCCAGATTTTCTTTGCTTAGTGCTGTTGCAAGCCACCCATGAGCCCCAAACCCAAAAAGTTTAAATCCAGGGGGAGAAAACATCTCTTGCAGCTCCAGCATGGTGGAGGGGAAGTGGCAGCTCTGCTAAGAAGCTCGCCCACGAGTGTCACAGCTGTGGCAACTTGTGTAACCGCATTCATGACCACAGATTAAGATCCAGGAAAGGAATGGTATACGAGTGTTCAAAGCTATGGTGCACCGGCTTCCCAGGCTTAGCCCTTCAGGGAATATTTTGCAAGAGTGCTGTTAGTGAGCTGTTCCTAGTTACTTCAGTCCTAATCTAATGGCCCGGGAGTTCATGCCTGTCCTCAGCACAGACAGATGCTCATCAGGTTCCCAGGATGGCAGTGACATTTTCATTGGGGAGCCCTGGGGACAGAGGTGTGTGAATCATTGGCAGCAGGGGACAACCCCAGTCCTAATTGCTATTGAGGACCGCAGAAATCTCTGAAACTTGGGACTTTACATGGGGGGAAGAGCAGTATTCCTGATGGCTATTTTCCCCCGTGAAAACTGCAGCAAAATGTAATATATGTAGACACGTGAAAGGCTAGCAGGAGCGCTTATCTCCAGCACAGCACATAGCAGTTCTGCTGAGGTGGATATATTGCTGTCATTTCTTGTTGGCTGATACCAGCACCCTGGCCACAGGAACGCTTCTTTGTGCTGCCATTATCTTTGAGTCCCTGAAATTGTTTGTGTGACTGTGCTGCCACAGAGACCTTTTGTTATCCTGGCTGATCACTAACAACAATAACATGTAAACAAATACCATTCCTGTAAATCAGCATTTAATTAGTTCAGTGGAAGGAGTTCAGGGAGACATGGACTAGAAACAAGTCTTCTTAGGAAGCCTTCTGCAGCCTCACAGTGTGACCACCTCCAGCTCTGCAAGCAGCATCCTGAGCCCATTGGGAAGAGTGTGCGGTCATTTACCGTGTGCCAGCATCACCAAGAAGGTCCTGGCAGACGGTTCCAGCCCCAGACCGCCCAGTGTGGGAACTGCTCAACCGCAGGCTGCTCAGTGGGAAGCTGCCCAGAAATGCACAGGTTTTTTCCAGTACACTTGCGGACCACACCATGGGGTGCCAGAAGTCTCCTTGCCTTGTAGCTACAGGACTTTGCAGTGGCTGATACAATCACATTGGCGTCTGTGCAGCGATGGCTGTCTTTGGCACCTTGGAGTTCAGCGTATGCAGATACAGAAAGACGTTTTCTTACTGCAGATTTCGGTACCAGCATCCCACAAAGCTCTGACTGAGTCCTGCACTTGCTCCGCTCTTGTTTCCTGTTGTGATCTGCTCTGGTTTTGCATTCGCATTGTCTCCATCCTGGGGCTGTGCAGGATGATGCCACGGCACCACCTGTCTGTTCCTCACTTGCGATGAAGGTGGAGGGGAACTGCCTCTCACAGAGGAAGTGATTTTTAAACTCAGAGTCTTTCTATCCTGGGATCAATACAGGCATGGATACACCAAGTTTCACTGAAGAGGACTCCCTCTCCTTCACACTGTTTCTGATCACAAGAACAAGGACAAGAGAGAAGTTGCTTGAACATGCAGAAAGCTATAATATTTCTGTGGACACATCATGGTTCCCTTATGTGGGGCCTCCATTTATCACCACTTTGTTCCAGACAGTCCAAATTCTACGTGCCAATACAACTTACCTTTCCCTGTGCTCCTCCCATGCTCTAACACGAAGAAAGAAGATGGAGTTCTCACTTGAAGAGTTATTTCCAAAATGCTGTGTTTTCTTTTCAGAGGCTCTCAGCAGAAGCAGGGAACAGCTTTCTGTACATGTCAGCACGAACTAGAACACTTCTTAGCTTGACCTACTTCCAGCAGAGTAAACACAGATGCCTGAAATGTGAGTTAAAAATTGTATTCTGCACATACAAATAATCTCCTAGCTATGGTAGTAAAATAACACAGCTGTGCCTCCTCTAGAACTGAAGGAGTCAGACTCTTGTGAGTAGATATACTGACTTAAGTGGCTGCTTCTCTGGTCTTCTGCTTTCCTGAAAGCTGCTTTTTTTTACTGTGAAAGATCAACACAGTCATCGCTTCTTGGGTTTGAGGTGTTACAGTGTGCTGCTCTATAGTGCTCTCCCCAGGAGTCACTGGCTGTTGCCCTGCGCTGTACCCCGGGGCGGTGTTGCCTTCCGGGCTACGAGTACATCCACGTGGTCCTACACCATCAGATGTGGTGGACTCTCTCTGACTCACTTTCTGCCTGTGCTTTGGCTGGTCCGGAGCTGGATGCAGCCAGACACATGGTGCCCCGTGCCCAGCCTCCTGCCAGATGGGAGCCGGGCTGCCGCACCGCACAGCCCTCTTGCTTCAGTCAGCAAAAACTGTGGTGGAGGCCCCATAGCCCCGCGCAGCGGAGCAGAAGTACCAAAATGCTGCCTCCCCCGTGACGGCAAAGGGTGGGCTTCGGCCCTTGCTGTCAGGGGTCCGGTGCGGGTTTAGCTCAGCTGCATTTGGCTGGGTGGCTTCAGATATCAATGGTGGTGGTCAAGAGCAGAACAAGGTTCATAAAGCAGCTGGATCTTGGGGAAAGGACTTTTTTCGGTAATCTCCCAGAGGCAGGCGTACGACGGGGCCTGGGGCAATGCTTACAGCACTGCCTTACATTGCTGCCCTGAGCGGCCCCTGCTGCGGAGGAGGAAGGGGAAGGAGTTCCAGAGCTGGCAGGTATTCAGTGCCAATCCCCTCAGCTCCACCAGGGAGCTGCTTTATGCGCCTCTTATCTTTATGTTAATCTCATTTTATAATTTTTATGGTTAGGAAAAGGAAAATAAAACCTCAGCGATACAGAACGCTCTGAACACAATATCCAGGCAAAGACACCCTTTTCTGGCTGACGTAAATGCAGCTTCTGGTGTTAGTTATAGCCAGGCTCTGATCTTCCTCCATGTCATCTCCTCATGCTATCTACAATAAATATACATCTTGATTTACACCCGTGCAAATAAGACATACGGTCCAACGATCCTGGTTCCCTGTTTGCAGGAAAATTTTGGCCTCAGTCCCATTTCGTTTTTTTCCAGAGACTCTTGGCTGTGGTGGACCTGTACTGAGTTGATGCTCGTCTGCGAAGAGAAGGAGCTCTTTTCTTAGAGTTGTATCTGCCAAATCATAACGCACTCAATGTTCCCTCAGTTTCAGCATGACAAGGGAAATTCCCCCAAGTTTCCTTTACTACACTAGCAGAAGGCAGTCTCACAGATTTTCACAGTTTTGGAGAAGCCTGCGGGCAAAGAATTTACGAGGGAGGAGAGAACTCACGAGATTTCATAGGATTTTTTGTATTACTTGCTCTTTCTAAAATGCCTGGGTTTCCCCTAGCAGTGCTGCGAGGCCAGGCTGCGACGCTTTCCCGGCTTCTCGTTGCTGAGACTCCCTGACAGCTGCCTAAGTCGAATCTCCACGCTGCAGGTAACACAGACCCTGCGGTGGGGCTGCCTCCCTCCCCTGCAGCTGCCCGCTCGGGGGGTGCCTCCCCGAGCCCCTGGCAGCCTCAGCTGGTGGCTGAAAGGCAGCAGAGGAGCCAGCGCTTTGGCTTCTCCTTGGTCAGACGCATGTCCTGTGGGCACCTCACCGACCGTGCGGAGGTGAGAGAGTCCCAGGCGAGCGTCCTCTTCAACTTGGAGCTGGCAGCCGCAGCCTGCTCGCAGCACAGGCGTGGCAATTGGATGCAGAAATTCCCAGCCTGAGCCACCCAGCGTGACAGAAGCCACTCTCTCTTCACTTGGATTTGGCTCCCTAGCTTTAGGCAACAAGATTTCAATAACAGCGCATCTAGCAGTGCTTTGCCATGGAGAACAACCTATTTGCAAGAGGAAGGAATTGTGCTCCCATCACCTGCACTTTCATGCAGAGACAACAGGAGAAATACTTTCTGCAACATCACAGCAATCTTGCCAAACTGAGATAATCCTTCTAATCGTCAAAATTAGTTGACAGTGATTCTCCAGTAGTTGGAGTTGCCTTTCCTGTGCTCTCCACCTGTCCAGCTGACTCCTGTGCTGCTGGCAGTCTCTCTTCACCTCTGTTGGTGTGAAGAGCAGTGGTCTGTACTGGCATTTTTCAGAGTCCTACCTCAGAAGTGGATGTCTTCATTTTAGCTCAGCTGTGAGCCTTTCATTTTACTTCAACAAGAAGTTATGCTTTTCCGAGAGCAGGGGCGGTTGGCCTGTGCACTGGCAGGAGGGAAGTTCCTTTCCTTCCTTTCCTTTCCCCCCTTCTTCCTTGAGAAGAAATTTTTTTAGTCTCTCTTAAAAATGGCTTTTTGTTTACTCACAGTCTTTTCTCACATCCCTTCTTCTTTCAACTGCAACTCAGCTTTCTGCTGCAAGTGTCTTCAATGCCAGGATTTCCTAAAATACCTGGGCAGAATCTCTGAATAACACAGGAAGGGGAGATTTGGGCCCCTTAATATGCCATAAACGAAACGAAGAGAAAATCTTTTACCATCATGACTGAACAGCAACAGCTACTTCCAAATGAAAACCGCAAAGAAATGTTTTCACTTAATGGTGGATCTTTAAGGCCAAGCCGATGCTTTTCTGCCCTGGGTTCCTCCAGCGTTTGCTCCCTGAATCCAGCTGAGTCCCTGTGCGTTTCCCAGTGCCCCTTGGCTGGGAACAGAAAACATGGAGGCAGCAGCAGCAGGCAAAACCCTGAACGACACAGGCTCCCCTCACCAGGGCTTCGGGTCACAGCCTCTCACCCAGCACTTCATCACTGTGGAAGAGGGGAAGAAAGGAGTTTCCTAACGGTGAGCTGTATCTGAAATCTGCTGTTCCTGAGTGGGCCTGAACAGTGTTAAACAGGAGAGCGTGTACTTGAAGCCTGTGGATTTGTTTTAGTTTGGCTCATTAATCTAACTGAAGCATTGCTGGCTTTAGCCGCTGTGAGGATTAAGAGGGGCGGCAAAACAAGCGGAAGCCTGAATATCTGCCCAGGTTATCAGCACCTCCCTTCCACCAGCAAACACCCTGGGACTGGTCAGTAAGGGGCGACTCCAACCCCTACTCTATTGTCTGACTGTTTTATCACTGAAATTCCTCTTCAGGTTTTTATTGTTGGGAATATTGATCAGACGGACATGGAAATACACGTGAATGAAGATAAGCCATTACCTGTGCTGTCAGCCAGAACTGAGGACAGACAGGGTGGTTTCTCCATTCATCCTGATGGTTCACTTCTTTGCTCTTGTGCATAGACTTCACAGTGCATCATGACCTGAATGACACCAAGCGTAAGGTCTGTAGATAAAGCGCATGTGCTGCAGTTTGCTGAAGGATATTCCTGATTATTTTACCCCTGGAGCTCTTGTTTCCTTATCAATGCTCACAAGCTTTCCTTCTTTCAAACTTGCCCTTTTACTCACTGGGAGGTGATTTTTACAGTGTTTGCTTCTTCTGGCTGGCTTAATTCAGCTAGATAATGTTGACTGTGTTCATGGCCTATCCTCTGTACGATTCAGAGATAAAGCTCAGACCTTGGAAGGACAGTGGGCTTTTAAATCAGCGAACTTCTGCTTCTCCCCAAGACCTGTACGGATGCAGCAGAAGTAACTGTGTTAATACCAGTAGGGTTCCACCCATGCAAAATAGACACGAACAATGGGGACTCAGGCTGTGCAATGACCAGGAATAATATCTGCTGACTCTCAGGGTGCAGTTTCCCATTTCTGCTTAATCTGATCGGACCGGTGAAACGGGTGATCCTGCCTGTTTTTCCTGCCTGCTCCTAGCCCTACACTCCTGGCACCTCCTTTGCACCGGAAGTTGCAATCCTGGAGGCTACAGAAAGAACTGACAGAAATTTTTTTCTATTTTTAATAAATTAGTTTTCTGCTGGATCAACAAGCCGATCTGAATCACCCTGCCACAGCAAGACTCCTATGTACGAGGCAGGAGATCATCAGGTCAGCTGGCAACCTAGAGCTAGACTGGATTAGGGATAACCAGAAAACAGATCATTTGTCTTCTATACCATCCTTTACACTACAGCCTCTGCAGAACCACCCCTCTCTCCAACACTTGGGTTTGTGTGAAACCATCAGTGTAACAACACAAAACAAGTCCTGCAGAGCAGCCAGCATCAGAACAAGGGACCAAGACCAGTTCTGGGTCTCAGCCCACACCTGCACTGCCCACAGCAGTCACCTCGTCTGCATTTCCCATGCTCCTTTTCCAGCTGCAGTTCCAGCTGGAACCGACCAGTCAACACTCTTGAAGGAACCTGGGACACTTCTACAAGCAATTTCTGCTTCAGCTGTGGTGGAAAAAAGAAATAGAACCATAGACTCATAGAATGCTTTGGGCTGGAAAGGACCTTTAGAGGTCATCTAGCCCAGCCCCCTGCAGTGAGCAGGGACATCTTCAACTAGACCAGGTTGCTCAGAGCCCTGTCCAACCAGACCTTGAACGTTTCCAGGGATGGGGCCTCCACTACCACTCTGGGCAACCCATTCCAGTGTTTCACCACCCTCATGGTAAAAAATTTCTTCCTTATATCTAGTCTAAATCTACCCCCCGTCAGTTTGAAGCCATTACTCCTTGTCCTATTGCAACAGGCTCTGAGAAAATATTTTCCCCACCTTTCCTATAGGCCCTCTTTAAGTACTGAAAGGCTGCCCTTAGGTCTCCCCACAGCCTTCTCTTCTCCAGGCTGAAAAACCCCAACTCCCTCAGCCTTTCCTCAGAGGAGAGGTGCTCCAGCCCTCTGACCATCTTTGTGGCCCTCCTCTGGACCCACTCCAACAGCTCCATGTCCTTCCTGTGCTGAGGGCTCCAGAGCTGGAGGCAGGACTCCAGGTGGGGTTAACTTCAGCATGGTTAAACAAGGAACTTCTAGCGGAGATCAGGTGGAAGAGAAAGGTCCATGGAATGTGGAAAGAGGGGCAGGCCACTTAGGAAGAGTACAGGAATGTGGTCAGAGCATGCAGGGATGCGACGAGGAAGGCCAAAGCCCACCTGGAATTGAAGCTGGCAAGGGATGTCAAAAACAACAAGAAGGGGTTCTTCAACTACATCTGCAGCAAAAGGAAGGCTACGGACCATGTGGGGCCGCTGCTGAATGAGGTGGGTGTCCTAGTGATGGAGGATGAGGAGAAGGCAGAGCTACTGAATGCCTTCTTTGCTTCAGTCTTCAGTGCTAAGACTGGCCCTCAGGAATCCCAAGCCCCGGAGGTAAGAGAAGAAGCCTACAGAGAGGACGACTTTCCCTTGGTCGAGGAGGACTGTGTAAGGGATCACTTAAGCGATCTGGACATCCACAATTCCATGGGCCCCGATGGAATGCACCCACAAGTGCTGAGGGAGCTGGCGGATGTCATTGCTGAGCCACTCTCCATCATCTTTGAGAGGTCCTGGAGGACAGGAGAGGTGC